>Ga0157374_10002258_pt1 | contig 16229 bp, 15 predicted proteins | sample M25metaG_FD_115308 | JGI IMG/M metagenome (GOLD analysis project Ga0157374, IMG submission 115308) | Miscanthus rhizosphere microbial communities from Kellogg Biological Station, Michigan, USA - M2-5 metaG | ecosystem: Host-associated > Plants > Roots > Rhizosphere > Soil | place: USA: Michigan...
CGATGAGGTGCTGATAGCTAACGGATTCCTCTGCTCGATGCAGGATCGCTTCCGCGACCTCTGAAATTCCGAGGGTACACAGGTAAGTATCCGCTCCCCAGTGAATACGAATTTCCCCTTGGACTTGCAGCGGCCACCCAAGACGGCGATACAGGGGGAGTTTGCGAGGCGAAACCTCAATAGAAAGCTTTGTGATACCTTCCCCGACGCAGTGGCGCCACATCTCAATTCCCAACCGCCAGAAGAGAAGCGGCTGGCCCCGATATTCCTCCTGCAAGGCGAGTATGGCCACATGGGCCGAGCGACTTGCGGCGCCGATCTGCACCTCTGGCCAGACGGATTGATACGGAAGTCTTCCTTGCGGATCCGGCCTTACGAGCTGAAGCCCGCCGATAAGCGTTCCCTCCATTTCCAGAGCAAAGTAGACAGAACGATCCAGCCAAAAGCGAAGCGCCCCATCAGGTTGCCATCCCTGCGCGGTTGCTATCCCTTCGAAGAAACACACCAGGGTTTCAATTTCTTTCGGATCAGTCAGTCGAACTACACGAACGCCGCTCCCAGAATCATTCCAGAGCGAAAGCATTTTCGAACCTTCTTTCTCGCCGCCTCAAGGCTCGAAGCGGCGCGTCATGCTATCTTTAGAATGTAGACCTTTAGAGTGCAGGCAATTATGCTGTATGTATGGAAAAAACGAGCCTCACGACGAAGTTCGGCATTACTGTCAGGCAGCTCCGTCTTGAGAAAGGTATGTCTCAAGAAGACTTTGCTGATGAGTGCGGTCTACATAGAACCTACATCGGCGCGATAGAGCGAGGCGAAAAAACCGTATCCATCGAGACGGCTCGAAAGGTGGCGGATGCCCTCAATCTTCCTGTTTGGAAGCTCTTAAAGCGCGTAGAAGAAGGATAAACCTTATCCTGTTTGAATACGATAGGTAGACACTCTAAAGATAGCACACCAAAACAGAAAACGCAAGTTCTCTTCCCGCGAGACAAGGGAAATCATCAGATACGTGAACTACACGAACTCAATTCATAGAAAGATGTAATTTGACCCCATGATCGGTGCAAACACCGTTGCCACCTTAGCCGCAACGCGTCTCTATGGCAGCCTAATGCTTACGGCCCTGGACCAAGCAACACGTTTCAATTTCATATCGGGAAAGTGGCTATCCTTTAATCTGCTACAGGTAGTGTAGACTTCTTTCTGTAAGATCGGTTCAGCCATTAGTGACTTGAAGCAGCCAATCTATTTATTTCCGATACCGCTTCGAAAGTGTCTACCGTTCCAACGATAGATATACTTGCAAAGTAGACCATCACAGATTCAGCTCCTTGCTGAACGCCCCATGTCTTGGCTTCTACGTCGCATGTAATATATATTGTAATCTCGAAAACATCGGGATTAATGCTGATCTTACGCGATGAACTTTCCCTAACGAGCGTCCAGGGGAAATAGACTTCATAACTGTCTATGGCCCTACCGTACTCGATATTGGATTTTTGAATTTGAATACCCTTTTCATCCACTAATACATTTTGCTCTGTCGAGTAACGATCAGTTTGCTTGATTATTTTGTTTCGCTCTAATAGCCCTGGAAGCCTTGACAGCATTGGTCATACCTTTCACTTATGGGAATGCGGGTAGCGGATTTCGCAAGATCCTCTAGTTCTCGGTAAATTCACATGGGACAGAGAACCCTGTGTTACAGATGCTTAAACATGGATTTGATGGTCTAGGGAGATAAATTTCCGAAACAGAGTAGGACAAATTTGCGCAGACGTAGAAGCTATCCAATCTAGCTTTATTTGCGGGGAGAAAACCATGAATATGGAAGCGTTTGTCAGCTTCTTCAACTCTATGGGACCAGTTGTGATAGATCGATTCGGTCAAGAAAACCGTTGCTCTATTTCTATCACAAGGCCAGATGCGTTTCTTCTCAAGCAACAGGCACGCGATGGAAACGGCACCTTAATTGGTAGTGGTGCTTATCAGATAGATATTCCTAACATCGAATCGGTTGCCTATACTGTTTTATCCTTTCACGAGTTCTCTACTGGCGGACCAACACAATACTTCGTAAACATTATCCTAAAGCATTCCATTACGGATATCGACGGAGGTAAATGCCGCGCCATAGGAATATTTGCTGCATCAGATGAATACGGTAAAAGGATCAAATTAAGTTTGGAAGAAATGGCTGGATTGTCGCCTCACTGATAGGATTTACGTAGTTGCAGTTCAAACAGGTGCGCTCTTCTCACTCTCACAAAATCCAGTTGCGTAAGTCCTTGTATGTTACAATCATGGGTGAGACCACCCAAGCCTGGCGGCCCAGGAATGTGAACCACTTCTGGCTTCGAGACAGCGCCTTTCTCTTTCTTTTTTGATAGCGAAAGACAATATTTCACCGTCTATAATAATCATTACCCGTGCCATCTTAGTATCGCCTGAACTGTATCCACGCCCCGCTCCTAGCTTTCGCCGCGGCAAGAGCGTATATGTGCTTTATGGATTCGTCGCTTTCTGACGGTTTTTGATTACTTCATTTAATGCATATACCTTCCAGAGAGTATCGGTAATGCTCTCGGCCGTTTGTCTGGCATCATCTATCTCGCCAAGCTCTGCTTGAGCTTTTGCAACGCTCTCCAATGATGAACTCTTTTCAGAAGCGTCGGTAATTTTGTTTGCTGCTTCTCTGGCTGTGAGCAACGTTTGCTTGGCTTCTAGAATATTGCCAGCTTTTGCTTGAACGGCCGCAATAGCGCTTAACGCGCGATATTTCCAACAAGAATCTGTAATTCTTTCTGCCGTTTGTCTAGCCCCTGATATGTCACCGGATATTGCTTGAGTGTTTGCGAGACCTTGTAAAGCCACACTCTTTCCTGAAGCATAAGTAATGCTCTCTATTGTCTGTTTGGCTCCTGCCGCATCACCTGCTTTTGCTTGCATCGATGCAATATTGCCTAATTCTATGGCCTGACTGAAAGTAACTTGAATACTCTCGTCCAACTGTTTGGCAGGAATCCCTTCTACCGTCTTCTTCGCTGACCGCAAGGTCTGTTGAGCTTCGATAGTATTTCCAGCCTCGACTTGCGCAGATGCGATCGAAATGAAAGCTTCCCCTTTCTTGAGAGCGTCTCCAATTATCTCTGCCGTCTGCTTGGCACCTTCGATATCGCCGCTTTCCACTTGAGTTTGTGCGATACTTGCAAGCGCCGAATTCCTCTCTCTAGCGTCAGTGATGCTTTCCGCTGTCTTTCTGGCTGCCCAGAAGGTCTGACTGGCTCCTGCCGTGTCTCTGCCCTCTGCTTGGAACTGGGCGATCTCTCGCAAAGCCGAAGCTTTTTGCCTCTCTTCTATTATGTTTTCTGCCGCCTGCTTTGCGGCAATGAACATATCCTTGGCTTCTGTAATATCGTTCCCTTTTACCAGAGCTGCCGCAAGATTACTCAAAGCGGAAGCTTTCCAGGTAAGATTCGTAGCATCTTCTTGTATCTGTTCGGCTCTCAGAAAAGTCTGTTTCGCTTCAACGGTGTTACCCGCCGCGGCTTGAGCAACTGCGATTGCTATTAGAGCAGAACGTTTATAGATACTATCGACAATATTTTCTGCTGTCTCCTTCGCCCCAGTGATAGCACCCGCTTTTGCTTGGATCGATACAATCGCGCTTAGTTCTGAAGCTTTTATGGAAACATCTGTCATGCTTTCTGTTGTCTGCTTGGCTCCTTCGAAATCATCACTCTTGGCTTGAACTTCCGCTAAATCGCGCAAAGCAAAATCTTTTGTGATAGCCTTTGTAATGTTCTCTGTCACCTGCCGGGCTGCGTTGAAGGTATGTTTAGCTCCCAGCTTGCCACCGTTCTTTACTTGGATCGCCGCAATTTTACGCAAAGCCTCGGTTTCCGATTCAGCATCAGCGATGCTTTCTGCTGTTGATTTAGCCCCTTCAATGTCACCACATTGAGCTTGTGTTTCTGCTATATCACGCTGCGCATACCCCTTCTTTGCAGGCTCAACAATACTCTCTGCCGCTTGTTTGACTTCCTCAATCAACGATAACGGTTTTGCTTTGGCCTCTTCATGTTTTCGGTGAAAAGTGTTTGATGCAAACTGAATTACTGCGATCATGCCAACTAAAAGTACGCTGGTAATGAGCATGGCTCGATGCCACGAGCGTGGAGGCTGGAGGCTTTCTGGTTTCCACGGATGTTCGCCTGATGGGGTCTGCGCCTGCTGTGGAGGGTTTTGTGGAGAAGGCTGGGGGGGATTCGTATTCTTCTTTCCCACTTCGAGAACAGCCATAGCCCGAGCGCGCTCAATTTGTAAAAGCAGTTCCTCGCGTTGATCTCCCGCCGGCAAAATGGAGCGAACTGCGGCTACTGTTTCGTGAGTGAGCTTCTCTATCTCTTCTTCGGAGGGGAATTCGCCGACATTAAATCCGACACGTTCCAAGGCTGAAGGCTTAGCTAAGTCTTCTTGCAAAGAGTTTAGGAATGTCTGGTGTTCATTGAGCATTTGTATGTTGCACAGCTTTCGATCCGGCTACCTCAAGACCTGGTTAGATATGCTCTCGATAGATCTGAGAACCGCAAAAGTGCGGTTGGCATCGCTCCTATCTGCGACGAGCCTGTAAGGAAAATTCGGTCAGGTAATCAAAATAGACGTCGCTAATACCTTGCATTTCTTCTTTGGGCATGGCCAGCGCATTGATGATGGCAAGATGAAATGCAGCTCGCGCGGATTTTATTTCGGCCTTGCCAACGTCATTCCGGATATAATCTCGCGCCCATTCCTTGATTTCATCTTCATCGGAATCATATTTTTGCAGCGTTCTCTTTGCTTCCTCAATATGCCCAGTGTGAACCTGTGCGTACACAAGCGTGGCGTAGACCACGAACCTCGGACTTGGTCCTATTGACGGTATATCAGCCACTTTGTCTGCACGACTGAGGCGATTAATTAACTTGATCGCCTGGCTAAGTGTTTTTTCAGCCATCTCCTTGTTATCAGCATCATAGTAGATACATGCAATCTTCAGTAGTGCATTGGCCTGATTGATGCGACGTTTTAACTGGTTTACCAGAGAGGTTGCCTCCTCAAAATTTCCAGAACGTGCCTTTGCGAGTGCCCCGTCCTGCCTGAGCATCTCCAGAATAGTGTCTAGGTTCTCCGCCATTTTAGGCCCGTGCTCTACAGCATCGGCTCGTTTTACCAAGTCTTGGGTGTATTTAATGGCTTCGTCAGCGTCTCCCATTTGCGCTTTAAGAAAGCAGACTGGAAATATCATATCTCCGATATTTAGTGATGACTGTTCGGATACCCACTTGAACGCCTGATCTACCTTTGCCCGTCTTTCTTCCGTTGAAAGTGCGGTTGAACTTGTCTCCATCAGTGCAATGTTCGCTTCCGCCTCGGCCTCCGAAAAATGCTCCTGATCTATTAAAATCCGTTTTGCTTCGGCCGATTCCGCTTTCAGCACATGTCCATAAGCACTATATATTCCCGCCTTCGGCATATTTGCGGCAACTAATTTCGCTTCTGCCTCCTGTCCTTGACGTGAGAGCGCGATAACGTATACAGGTGAAGAGGGACTTTTCAGACTTGTATATTTGGCTATCGTTGATTTTGCGCCGTCGAAGTCATTTGCAAAGGCTTGATTATCCGCGACGTGATATCCATAGAAATGGCGGGTTGAATTATCCGCTATTTTGCCCAAGAGCTTAAATGCCGTCTTTTCCTCTTTCGCACGCCACGCAACTATAGCTAACGATCCAAGCAACTCGTCTTGCTCACCAGCCGATCCCACTGTCTCAATTTCTTGGACCGTTTGCTCTATAAATTCAGGAATATCGTCTACGGCCAAAACGTGTTGAGAGGTGTCATCTGCGGGCGTTTTGGGGACAGGATCCGTTGCTGGGATATTTTCCCCAGCACTATTGCCAGGAGGGGTGATCTTCTCGCTTTCCTTTACCGGAGGAGCTACAGTTTTTGTATTCTCCAACTCATCAGAACGTGAGTCGTGCGATTGCTTCGTTGCTATGACGGCTCCGCAAATTCCCACTAACAGCAAGCCTACAATGAATAGAGTTTGGTTCCTTGATATTGGAGCCTGAAGGCTCTTTGGTGTCCAATTACTTTCTACTGGTGCGGGGCGGCTCGGTGGATATGCCTGTGCTGGAACAGATTGGGCGACAGTTGGGCGCTGCTTCCCTACTTCGAGAACAGCCATAGCCCGAGCGCGCTCAATTTGTAAAAGCAGTTCCTCGCGTTGGTCACCCGCTGGTAAAATAGCGCGAACAGCAGATACAGTCTCTTGAGTTAACTTCTCGATCTCGTCGTCGGATGGGGTTTCATTTGCATCAAATCCGACGCGTTCAAAGACGGAAGGTTTTGCTAAGTCTTCTTGCAAGGCCTTCAAGAATGCCTGTTGTTCATTAGTCATTAGCGTGGTGAGGAGCTCCTATCGGATGAACGACAATCTAGTTACATCGGTTTATAGAGATGGATGAGAGCCTCAGGGTTGCTGCTAGTCTCGTCCATATCGGTAATCTCAGAAACGGGCACAAGAACGCGCTCTCGCATTTCAAAACGGTTGTTTTTTGATCCCGGTTTTCCTATCGTTTTCTTTACTGGAACGTATCCATCACAGCAAAGCGATGCTTTTTCTTCACAAGCCCAAACGTGACGTCCTGCCGAGCAAATGTAAGCCGGCGGGGCTGCTAACGGAGTTTCCCCAACTTCTGCTACGGCGCCACTACAGCATAGTCTGGCTTGCTCCTGCAGGGATTGGGGCCAGAGGTGGCGTGCACTTAAGCATGGGAACCATTTTTTCTTCTTCGCCATAACTCCTTTCCAGACAATATCTCTACCTACTTATCCGGTATTCACCGTCATTTGCTTCTACATTTTTATCTTTTGTTCATGCTGTCTCTGCTGCTCCTGCCGAAGCGTATCCTGGCTGAGAGCGGGTGTTCTGGCGTCTTTGAGATCTAAGGTATCCTGCTTCGGTGTTTCCGGCATCGTTGTATTGCCCAACTGAGATTGAATTTGCTCTGTGGCAACCCAATGGCCTTGTTCCTTCAGATGCTCTGGTTCTCCATGTTTCCCTGGCCCAGGTCCCAGGTTGTCTAAGTTCACCTGGTACAGTCGCTGGACATCAGGATAACGTTCTGCATACGAAATATCGGCATTACTCTTAATCCCATGTTCTTCCTTCACCTTGCCTGAAATATCGCCGCGTAGCCCTGAAAGCCGCTCCATGTTTTCCTTTTCAGCGGCGATGACAAAAGTATGGTGACCATTCTCTTCCGTGTGGCTTACTTTCACGGGGAAGACTTCGCCATTACGGTCAACAATGTCTATATCTTGGTTATTTCTATGAACCGTCATCACGCCTCCTTAGAGAGGCATCAAATAGCTGTCGTATCTGGAAGGAGCCCTTTTAGAAGATGGCTTTTACGATCTCTATCCGATGCCTCTATTAGATCCTAGGGTTTCTGAGAAAAGTCCCAGACTTCGCGAGTAGATTTTGAAAAATCCCAGGTTTCGACTTCCGCTCGTTTGGGAAGACCTATTTTTGTCTGGGTACTTGCCGGAACTGCAGAGGACGCTGGCGCTGCGCTTGCTGCGTCCTCTGCATCGTTTGATGGCGTCGAATTAACGGCTGCAAGCAGCGCTCTTCTGCGTGACGCACCAACAGATTTGGCTGTATCGCTTTCGCTAACATGACCGTTTTTGTCTTCACAGGAAGACGGAAGTTGCTTTGATGACACAACGGATTTGCCCGTAAGCCGTTGCATATCTGCCTCTGTCCATGATCTAAGCCATTGTTGATCAGGCGGTCGCGGGACAAAATTATGCTCTGTCAAATCCGGTGCGAGTGTACCTTCGCGAAAAAGCCATGAGCCTGGAATGGTGTCTTTATAAGGACCCGTCAAAGCTGTTGTGAAGAAACCCGTTAATCCATTACGGTTGGAGACAGGGAGGATGTTTTGGAATTCTGAATACATCACTACCTCCCTGTCCCGATCCTCATAGCTTGTTGAGGTGCTGGAGTTACCGTCACTGTTTTGCGTTTTATTTTTGGTGGTTACTCGAACTTCCTGTCTGCCGAAGTATCCAGAAGCCCATGTCGCGTTCGTCTCATCTTCAAAACGAAGCAAAGCCTTGGTCGTACAGAGAGCCGTTAGCTTTTCTGCGCCATATTCTCCGTAAGCTTCTTTAAGTCCGCTGATGTTCTGAAAGCCAAGCACCGTACAAACCCCTTTCGAGCGGCCTTTATCCATAAGATCGGATAATCCCTCAAGTTTGCCAGCGGTAGCCAATTCGTCAAGTATAATCCAGGACCTGCCGCTCTCAGAATTTGGTTTGCTTAAAAGGAGTTGACTGGCACGATGAAACAAAGCGCGGTTGATCGCATCGACTGCTTTGGAACCTATATGATGCTTTCGCAATAAGATGACGGCTTCTCCGTCGCTCCATTCTGTTAAACTGTAAGCAGTCTCAGCATGGTTCCACAAAGAGGCCACAATCTCATAATCTTGCAGACGTGTTGCCAGTGTCGCCATGATATTATTGAGAGTGTCGCCTTCACTAAAAATTTGGCTTAACGTTTCCTGGCCGCGCTCGGTGGATTGCAGTATTTTCCGAATACGGTCTGGAGATTTGAGGGCGTATATCAAGTCGGCAAAAGTCCATTGCCCAGATGCTTTTTCCATAAAAACAGTCATAATTCCGCCAGCCAGAAGCTGCAGAGCAAGCGGAAAAAATGGCTGATGTTCAGCATCTTCTTTCGGAAACAGAATCGCTGCCATTTCTCTCGCTGACGCTGGATCGCTGACATCGCTAGCGATGTCCCATCGAACGGACCGACTATCAAAGGGATCGAAATTAACGTGTAGCGTATGAGGCTGGAGCATACCATAAAGAAGTCCAAGCAGATCTTTTTTGCCATCGTAAATTAAAGCACGATTTCCCCCAGGCTTTGCCAGCCCGATGTCCGCGAAGGCTTTCTGCATTAACAGACGGATGAGAAGTGTTTTGCCGCTGCCCGTAGTTCCTGAGATCAATAGATGTTGGGTTGCAACTTTGGAGGGAAGGCAAAGTCTTCCAAATAAAATACCAGTGTCGCCATTTCGCAGATGGCGTTCTGCCACTCGGCGAGCTTGCTCATAAGAACTTAGTTTGTTACCGCGAAGCACCCTGTAGGTAATTTCACCTCCCTGTGCAAACGCCCAGATGGCAACGCCGCCGCCAATCAAAAGCGCTCCCATAACACCGCCTACGCTATAACCAGCAGCCCCCGCAAAGACAATGATACCGATGAGAAATATCCAGCCAAAAACCGTTTTTACAAAATCGATGAAGTTTTGAATTGCTTCCACGGTAATTTACGATCCTTCCGATTACCCGAAGTGAGAGGGTATTCAAGCGACGGTTTTTCGCCTTCAAACTAACGTGAAACACTGTTTACAACTTGGGGTCATTATACCTAAGTGTATTTGTTTCCATTGCCGCTTCCTGGATGGATGAGGCGAGACGTTTTTGATGGGACTGCTTCATTTGTTGTGCAAGTTGGGTAATTGCTTCTCCCGCTTCCACACAGTCTGTATACAGATGCGTCTGTCCTCTGGTGCGGGACGCTTGAACATAAGCGAGTTCTCTGTCTTGCATTGCGCCTCCCGTAAGAACATAGGCTTTTTCCGTCGTTATTCCCTGCGCCTTGTGTGTGGTCACTGCGTAGCCTAAACGAAGGTGTTGGTAGTGGCGCAGAGATATGGTGCGCCGATCGCCATTGTCCAGTTTAACACCCAGGGTATCTTCTTCCTGACTAATACTTTCAATAGTTCCCAGGCTCCCATTTTTCACTCCATAGAGTCGAGAGTTCTGGGTAAAGAGGACACGATCACATTCGTGTAAAATCTCACCGTTAACTTCAACGTGCAGACGACCTAAGTCGCCTTTGTCATGCCGCTCGGCTTGAATGCTCTTATTGATGATCCTGGCTTCGGCGTTTGTGCCAGCAAGAACAATCTTATCTTGCAGCGCTGTTTTGTCCGCTTTCCAGTCGCTAACAATGGCTTGAATCGCTGCAGGTCGATCTTCTGTGATTGTCAGCAGTCCCTTTTTAGCGTACGCCTTTAAAGCCAGGTGGGCGTTTCCTGACGCAAAGTCATGGACAGCCTGTCGGGACCACTCTTCCCGTTGACGCCGAATCGTAGTGAGTGTTGCTTCCCCAACTATTTTCCCAATTTCTTGGAACGCGCCTCCCGCTTCCACTGGCTGAAGTTGTTTTGCGTCTCCCACCAAGATGACTTTCCCACCCTTTTTTTGCACTTCACTTACGACGCTAGCCATCTGCTTTGTAGATACCATGCCGGCTTCATCCACAACGAGAATTGTTCGAGCGTCCAAGGTAAGAAACCCGCTTTTAATATTTAATAAGGTTTTATGAAGTGTTTCGCTCGGGATCCCCGCGCCCTCTTGAAGGCCCTGGGCCGCCTTTCCAGCAAGAGCGCCTCCTAAGATGCGGTAACCTTCCTCTTCCCATATTTGCCGGGCAACCGCGAGCATTTGCGTTTTCCCAGTCCCCGCCATACCTGACACGACCTGAATATTTCCCTTACGTGCCGTGATGTGGCTGATTGCAGTTCGCTGCTCTTCGCTAAGCGTGGCATTTCGAGCGAGCTTACTATTCACTACTTTGGCCTCGATGGCGTGACTGCTATCGTTTTTTCCAGCCTTCACTTCGTTCAGAAGTCTGCGCTCAATTTCCAACATCCCACGTGTCGTATAATACACCTCCCCTTTATAGCGCCCTAAGGACACAATATCTTTTGACGTTGAAAGCGTAGTGTCGACAACTGCACGAATATGATCCGCGCCGATTCCTGTGGTCTGTGCCTCCTCAGCAGTACAGCGCAGCAGATCCCTTTTGGAAAAGTAGCTGCTTTGGTTGAGAATATGTTCTAGGGCGCTCTGGATGGCTTCTTGCTTGTGCAAATCGAAATTGCGATGCGGAGGTGATTTAAGCAAACTGCGAGTTTTTACTTGTGTGAAGCCGTATGACCGGCTGATTTCTTGCCATTTTGGGTGGAGTTCACTGCGTACGGCGTGATCCTTTTTCTCGCGTGTTGCGAGGGCAGCATAAGAGGAAGCACTGGCGCTGGTCAGCCCACCTCTTTTAAGAAACGTTTCGATTTCTGTTCGCCGCTTCGAAAACTCCGTCATCAGATTTTTCGGCACACCCTTCACTTCAAACCATCGGCTTTGGCGCTCGCATTCCAAGCCAGGTTTCTGCTCCAATTGGGCTGCCAGTTCTGCGCGGTACAGCGCCCCTGCAGCCATTTTGTGTTCGTAAAGCGGCTTGCTTTCAATCGTTCCGCTTGTTCCATCGTGGCGTATAGCTACATTCAATACAAGGGCATGGGTATGGAGTTGCGGGTCCATAGTTCGTGATGTCCCGTGTTCAAAAGTAGCCACAATAAGTTGGGCGGGCTCTCGATCGCGACCGGCCTTTCCTCGGCGCGTAAACGTCGCTTCCGCTTGCAGGTACTCGACCGCTTTTATTACGGCTTGCTGATGGGCATCTTGAATCGCCTGTCGCAATTCAGAGTCGGCAACTGCCCACAAGGCGCTAACACTCTTAGGCGCGGAAAATGTCAAATCCCAGCCCGGTTGATGATTTTCTTCGCCAGCATTTTGTATCAGAGGACGATTCCCATCCGGCGCCTCTCCTAAAAGTAAATTCCTGAGAACCTCCTTGGTAACCGTTCCAGTAAGCCCGAGAATTTTTGCGCCCCGCCCCAACCACTTTCCTGGCGGCTCGCCCCCTTCAAGATAGTAGTCTTCACGGGCAAGCTCCAAGTAATAGTTTCCCTGATCTGCGCCCATTGCACCGATAGAAAGCACTTTGCTTCGGCCTCCAATTTCATAGAGCACATTTCTCTAGTTGCCGACATAACGTAGATGTAAGGTTGTTGTGTAGGGTTTTATGGCATTAGAGTTTAACAAACGAGCAGAGACTTCCATTGCAGGCGGGATACATCCCCTAGAAAGCGCTCCTCGCCCGACATTAGAAGCAAAGTCTGTCCCCTTGGAAGATGAGCAACTTTTCCCAGTCTCTGCTGATCGGGCAGCCTGGCCTTCGAGAATACAGCAGTATTTCAGTCAGGCCGTTGAGCGTTGTAAGTCAATCCTGGAGGGCGTTTCGACCTTCAAACAACTCAATGCTATCAGTGAAAAGCTGATCGGCCCTTCTGAAGCGTGTAGGTTCGGTGATTACACCAAGGGTCATCCTGACCCAATAGCACTTTTGGAACGGGTGTGCGGGAGCACCATTGATTCGTTGGTGAGAGATATGGTTTATTCAGGAAATAGGGAATACTACGACCGCTTCCCCAAAAAACTGGAAGAGGTTTCCGAAAGCGTTGCGCGCTCGATGCCCTATCAAATTCCCAATCTTCTGGAGCATCTCGCGAGAAGTAATCCGGAGGCTCTCATTAAACTCGAAGACGCATTGAGAGACAGCGCCCTTTTACTTCGTCCGTTGTATGGCACACCTGTTAGACAGACACAGACGCTAATGCGTCCCGCAGTATCGCCCGAAGAGAGTCTGACTGATCCACTTGCGAATCTGCGTGCGAGGGGGAATAGAAGGTTGCAATTGACAGATTCGATCAACCGAGTAAATCGGAATTAAGGTGTCTTATTTCGTCTTTAAGTTCTCGCGCACCCAATCTTTTGCATCCTCATGATCGAGTTGACCTGCACCAATTAGAAGGGCAAGGACACTGGTGGCGAAGTCAGTGCGGAGTTCGCCTATTTCTCTTTTAATTGCCTGGAGACTATCTTCAACTCGCTTTTCCTCAACGTTCTCTAGGGCGTCCAGCACAAGACGACGCGCATAGTCTCCTGGACTCATTCCATACCTATCGGCTTCTTTTTTGAGGCGCTCAATATAGTGCTCATCTAGCCGAAAACTGATCGGCTTGGTTACTGACGCCATGTCGTTCTGGACCGGCCTTTCTTAGTCGCTAAGACTTTCGTGTTCTAGCGGGTAGGGAAGAATATCTTAAAGGCGAAAACTACTTTCGCCTGGGCAGCAGAGGGTCATCCATTTCCATACTGTGTTCAGGAAACTCATCGTCATTTACAAGTTTTACTTCGTACCACTCGAAATTGGCTTGACCTGGCTTAGGCTTAATCGGCTCCCCCCACCTTACCCATACCGGGCGAAAGCCATGGCAACACTTGTCCCGCTCTTCCATCTGCCACCACTGCCATTTGTGCTTGCCGCTATCGCATGGGTACCACAAGTGTTGTTTGACCATAGGACGCTTTCTCCTCTGCGTCCATTGTATCAAAACGTAATCCGCTACTCTACAACTTTATCTTTTTCTTTTGTTCAACTCGGCGATCAGGAGGCGTCAGACTAGGCATTGAATGTTGTGTTAGGTCGGGCGTCAGATCCTCATATTTTGGAGGAAGCACATCGCCTAACTCTGCTTTAACCTCTTCCATATCCGTCCATTGTCCCCTTCTGGGAACCATTACAGGACCTTGAGAATGCTCAGGCTGTGCGGTAATGTTTTTATAGTTAACCTTGAACACTTTACCATCGGGATGAAGCTCAAAGTACGAAGTCCGGTGGGGATTTAAACCAATCTCCTTTTCGAGTCTATCATAGATACCAGGGGCGGAACTTTGAAGTGATTTCATTTGATCCGCCGTCGTTGTTACTGCAACACAGTGGTGATCCCCTTGATGTACGCATGTAATGGCAAATTGAAATCGTTGAAGCCCTGGATCGATTCCTATAACCTGCGCATTGTTCTGCTTGACTTCCATTGCCACGTCCTCCAATCAGATTGTCTACAGATTGTTTACAGTTCAGTTCGTTCTTAAAATCATTCGCATCGTTTACAAATAGGTGCATCAGGTGTGAGCTTTTTTTCTGTACCTATGTCGCCTCTGTCTGTGCTCTTGATGTATTCGTCCTGTTTTGAATGTCTTCCTGCCCGGTCGGGAATATTCAGGAAGAAATCATGGCCTTGGTAGATCTCTCATCAAGACACAGGGACAGGCCGATATCGCAATGGAAGTCAAGCAGCAAGTACCACGTGGGGATAACATCTGCTCTAAAATCTTAATACTCATCCGGCAAAAGGATGGTCGTCGCGGAGCGGTCGGCTTCGGTAATAATCCAAAACTTTGCGCCGTGTCTATCACGGTAGACCGAAAAGAGGCGAAGATATTCTGTTACTGAATTGTCGTTTTCCCGCCAATCTTGCGCACCGCAATCGCCCCAGTCGCACCCTGTATGGCGAGACAGCGCAGCCAATATATCTTCGGGATGCAGCCTTTCCAGAGCGCCGGGAGTGGCAAAGGTTCTTCCAAGCGGGAAAGGGCGATAGGTGATGGTTTTCATTTTAGTCTCCTTCGACAAAGGGGTTAAACGTTTCTTCACCTTGTGCCAGAAACGCTTTTGCCCCCGGTAGAGGAGCAACAACCGAAAACGGCTTCGAGCGAAGAACTCACTCGAAGCCGCAACTGCCAGCTCTAAATTTGCGGCAATACCAAGTCTGCAGGAGGCAGCAGATTCTGAGCGGTTGTCAGTAAAGCTATGGCATTGAGCAGATCGCTCTGGTCTAAAGAACTCGTTTCTCGAAATCCATTCTCGGTTTTGTAATTGCGTGAGAGCTTCACCGAGAAGCGGACCGTACCGTTTTTGTCTTGGCGTGCCCAGATGGCAAGATGGAGCCGGCCCAGCTGTTCTTTGTGGATGGGCCCGTTACCCAGAGGAGAAGATGCCAAGTCCTGCACTGGTGCTACTGGCGTATTCGGAACTACAGAAGCCAGATGAGGCTTTTTCGAACGGTTGCTCTTCACCGCGTTATCATTTTTAAGTGTTCGTTTTGTGTTTGTCATTTTGTTTTCTCTTTTTAAACAGGAGCCGTTATTAGCTCTCACAAATCAGTGAGCTAAGTGGCTGCCTGTTGAAAGAAAACGTTAATCGAGCGGGGAGCCGCAGAGGGTAAATCGGCAGAATTGCCGTTTGGTTTTAAAAAGCGCGTGTGAAATGCCAGGAAGTATGCCGCACAACCGGCGTCAAGCTACGCGGGCATTATTCCTTGCCATGCGCGCCTGTTCTTATTCATGCCCTCTCTCTGCGGCGCCTCCCTTACGTCCGATTAATGACAATGGCCACAAACGAAAAAAGATAACGATGTGGGGTATTCGGAAAACGCATTTAGTTTCTTGTCCCGATTGCCCTTAGAACTGAAAGGTATTCCTTTGTCCTTTGGAAACGAAGGCCGCTGAGGCTGGTGAGTAGCCATCTTGTTTTTCTACAGCGCAGGACCAAAATGCATCGGCGCTTTGATGGCTTAAGCTTCTTGGTAAATCCGCAGATTTAACCGAGTTGGATAGTGAGAACCAAGCTTTCCAGAGGGCTGCCGCAAGCGTTTAAGCTTTAATCGATCCAGTTATCCGAAAGTTGCTGCCTTCAAAGGGTCATTTTTGACGTAACGCAATCTAGAGTTGGCGTGCGGGTTTTGAGCGCGAGTCAAGTCTAGCTCAAGCCAAATTTTTAAGAGCGTCTATTTTTCCGGTGCTGACTTTGCAATCCACGTAACCTGCCCATGACCGGATTTTCGTTTTTTCGAAAATCGTGTGCCTTGTCTTTTTACTGGAAGCAAGACTTCAAGCTCCTGCGGGAGGGGCGGCGGAGGCCGATCCACAGAGGGGCATGGTCCAGTAGATTTAGCTTTTGGGGTCACGGGCAGCGGAGCTGACAATGCTGCTCCGAGGCGCGTTGTCTTCGCAGATCTGGCCGCCAGAGTATAGACAAATTTGTCCAGGAGAACCGGCCGTCGGTTTCCGATGATGGCCAGCGCCTCTCCGGATCCGATGCGACGGACTTCGTCTGCGGTAAGCAGCGGCCGCGCGTGGTCTTGAACAGTATCGGTTACTCCTCCGGCTATCAGAGCAAGGCGCCTTTTCTGCCAGGTGCGCCGCGGCGTCTGCCGTGTCGCCTGTCCCAGAGACCTGCTGAAATATTCCGCCGTCTCCACGTCCAGTCCGGAAAGAGCGATTTTGGTCCCGCAGTTTGTGAGGATCGTTTGGGCATTGGCTCGTCCGTAGCGTGCCTCAATTTGTGAGAGGCTTTGGATACCCAGCCATAGAGAAACCCCGCGCCCTCGTGCCAGCGAGATCGTGGTTTCGAA
>Ga0157374_10002259_pt1 | contig 16223 bp, 18 predicted proteins | sample M25metaG_FD_115308 | JGI IMG/M metagenome (GOLD analysis project Ga0157374, IMG submission 115308) | Miscanthus rhizosphere microbial communities from Kellogg Biological Station, Michigan, USA - M2-5 metaG | ecosystem: Host-associated > Plants > Roots > Rhizosphere > Soil | place: USA: Michigan...
AGACGATCGACGCGCACCGCCGGATGGCAGCCGGTGAGGCGACCGGCAAGCTCGTCGTGGTGCCGCGTAGCTGAGCGGCCACGCGATCCGAATCAAGCGGCTCGCTATCGCTCAGGGCCTTGAGATAGGTCAGCTCGCATCGCTCTCGCTATGCGCGAACTGCGAGCGGCTCGTCCGCGTGCCTGGACGAGAGGGGAGCGTCCGAGCCGGCGTTTGCCGCGCTTGCATTATTCGTCGGCTGGGCGGCCTGGACTTGGCCCGCGCGCACGCCCTATGGTTGGCGCGGTGGGCGTGCTGGGCTGGTGAGGGCGCGCTCTGGTATGTGACCTGCGACCTGTGAGGGCGAACGTGACTGGGGTGCTTGTTGAGGCGAGCCTGCGGCGCGTGCTGTTGCTGTCGTGGCTGGTGCCTGCTTGGCTGGTGGCGGTCGTGGCGACGAGCGCGACACCGGCGCTCGCGGCGGGGCCGTGCGGCAGCAGTGGGGTCTTGTCTCAGTCTGGGAGCACGGTCACATGCACTTACACCTACACTGGCAGCGACCAGGCGTTCGCGACGCCGCAAGGCGCGTTGACCTTGCAGGTCAGGGCGGTCGGCGCGCCCGGAGGCAGCGCCCGCGACGTGGCTGGTGGTGTTGGGGGGACGGCACAGGCAATCATTCGGGCGGCTCCCTCGCACCTGGTGGTCGAAGTCGGCGGTCCGGGCGGTGACGGGACCGCGGGCGCGGCCGCCGGTGGTTTCAGCCGCGGTGGTGACGGCGGCGTGGACGCTGGCGGTGGCGGCGGCGGCGCCTCCGAGGTCTGCACCCCCACCGTGAACCTCGGCTGCGACCCTGGAAGCAGCAGCGTTGGTCAGGAGGTGTTCGTCGTCGCGGCGGGCGGCGGTGGTGCCGGATCAACGAATCCCCCCGGCGCTGGCGGGGGAGGCGCGGCCGGAGCGGAGGGTATGCACGGGGCATCTGTCGGAACGCTTCTCCTCGGTGGCCGTGGCGGTGGAGCGGGCATGCGTAACGTGGGGGGCACTGGCGGCTCTGGCGGCAGCGGCGGCCATGCCACCGCAGGCGGCACCGACGGTGGAGACGGGCAGGATGGAAGCCTGGGGGGGCAGGGTGGCGACGGTGGCGCCGGCGCAAGTAACCCGTTCGGCGCCCCCGGCGGCGGGGGCGGCGGCGGCGGGGTCATCGGTGGCGGCGGCGGTGGCGGAGGCGCTTGCGGCGGGGGTTGTTCTGGTGGGGGTGGCGGGGGTGGTGGGTCTTCGTTCGGCAGCAGCACCGGCGTCGCCGGGCTCGGTACGCCGCCGTCGGTGACGATCAACTACGAGGTCCCGACGGCATCGATCACCGCCCCGGCCAACGGCCAGACCTACACCCTCGGTCAGGCGGTGAGCTCCAGCTTCAGCTGCACCGATGTCCCCGGCGGCTCGGGGATCCAGTCGTGCCTAGATCAAGACGGCCGCCCGTCGGGCTCGCTGATCGACACCTCGACGGCCGGGCCGCACGCGTTCACGGTGACGGGGACCAACAGATTCGGGTTGGCGGGCACGGCGAGCGTCAGCTACACGGTGGTCAAGGCATCGACGTCGACGTCGCTGTCGTACTCGGCGAACCCAGCGGTCGTGACCCAGCCGGTCACGTTCACGGCAACCGTCACGCCGACGCCCGCTGGCGGCACGGTTGCGTTCAATGACGGAAATGTCGCGATCGCAGGGTGCGATTCCCAGTCCATCGATACCACGACCGGCACCGCGACCTGCCAGACCTCGAGCCTCGCTGTCGGCACACACCAGATCACTGCCGCGTACAGCGGCGACGCAAGCCACGAGGGCTCGACCTCCGCCCCAGTGGCTGAAGTGATCACCGGCGCCGCGCAACTGCTCAGCGACCTGCGCGCCGCCGTCACGGGGGTGGGGGCGGGCACCAGCCTCGCGGACAAGGTGAGCCAGGCACAGTCCTACCTCGCAGCCAACGACACCGCCCACGCCTGCTCGACCCTGGGCGCACTCATCAAGGCGGTCGACGCGCAGTCGGGCAAGCGCATCCCCCCGGCGCAGGCCGGGGCGTTGATCGGCGCCGCGAGGCAGATCCAGGCAGTGTTGAGCTGCAGCGGCCGGTAGACAAGCCAATCTCGACCAAGCTGGGGAACGCTCGACGCCGGGCTGGGCCCTCGTGATCCCCGTCGAGGCGTGGGCGGGCGGCATCGCCTCGGCCATCCTGATCGGCGCGTTTGCTGGCCTGATGCCGGCCGTTCGAGCGTCTCGCATGCGGCCCACCGTGGCGCTGCGAACGGCGTGAGCGGGAAGTGGATCTCTATCGAGGCCGCCGCGCACTGGCGCGTGTCCGCTTCCAAAACGCCTCGGCTGTGGACGCGCCCGGCGCGTGCGGGGACAATCACCGCATGGAGCCCACGTATCACGACGAGTCGCGCCGGCTGCAGGACCGCTTCGACACGCGCCGGCTCGCCGACCGCCTCGACGAGCGGTTCGTCCAGCGCAACGTGATCGACGCCGAGGACCGCGCGTTCATCGAGCGTATGGACATGTTCTTCCTGGCCACGGCGGACGCCGACGGCCGGCCGCAGTGCTCGTACAAGGGCGGCGACCCCGGCTTCGTCCGGGTACTGGACGAGCACGTGCTCGCGTTCCCGAACTACGACGGCAACGGCATGTACCTCTCGATGGGCAACGTCGTGGCCAACCCGCACGTGGGAATGCTGTTCATCGACTTCGTCTCCGCGCGGCCGTCGCGGCTGAGGGTCAACGGCGTGGCGAGCATCGACCCCGAGGACGAGCTGATGGCGGCGCACCCCGAGGCCCAGTTCATCGTCCGCGTGCGCGCGACGCAGGTGTTCCCCAACTGCCCGCGCTACATCCACCGCATGGCGCTGGTCGAGCGGTCGCGGTTCGTGCCCCGGACGGACTGCGCGACGCCGATCCCCGGCTGGAAGCGCGAGGCCTGGGCCAGCGACGTGCTGCCGGCCGACGACCCGGCGCGTGCGGGGTAGGGCGAGCGGGCCCGTTCAGTCGCTCGGCTGCTGCGTCCACGCCGGCGGGGTGTAGCCGCGGCCCGGGACCGAGCCAACGCAGAGCAGGCGCACGCCCTCGGGCCCGGTGGCGACCTTCCGCTCGATGCCCGGCCCGACCTTGATCACGTGGTCTGGGTCGAGGGTCAGGCGGGCCTCGTCGTCGCCGATCACGATTTCCCCCGACCCCCGCAGCGCGAGGTAGAGCTCCTCCTGGCCGCTGTCGGCTTCGTCGTGCGACCGGCTCGTGTAGTCGGCCGGGAAGTCGATGATCTGGACCCCGAACGCGGTGATGTCGAGCCCGGCGCGGACGAGCTTCCCCCAGCCGTCCCAGATCTGGGGCAGGTCGTCGATGGCAACGCACTTCCAGCCGCTGTCGGGCATGGGTCCTCCGTTCGGTCGTCCCCGGTCTTGCGCGGACGTCAACGTATCCGGCGCCGTGGGTCGAGGACAGCCAGCCCGCGCGACGAGCACCGGCGCGAGCCCGAGCGGGTTAGCCTGCGACGTCGGGTGGGGGCGCCGTGCACGCCGCCGGCCGAGCGCGCTGCTCGAGGTCATCACCGTGTCGGTCTCCCCGCTGAACCGGGACCGACCAGGGCCCGGGATGGCAGCTGGACGCCCGACACCGCCCAGGTTGGGATTCTGCAATACGCTCCGTCGACGAGCCCTCCCGCGACCCTTGTCATGTGGTTTCAGCTGCGATCCCCGGAGCTGGCCGAAGAATTTGAGCGTCTGATGGCCGGGGATCGGGACGTCGTCCGCGGGTCGCTGGACACGGTGTCGGACTGGCGTCTCATGCAGCCGGCGGACGTGCCCGGACAGTCGATCGGTCAGGCCGATTACGTGCTGATCGCTGAGATCGTCGAAATGGAGCGCTGGGAGCAACAGGCGAGCGAACTCGTCGAGCGCTTGACGGACGACTTCGCGCGCCTCGTGTCGAGCCGGGGGATGCTCGTCGTGCGTCCCGTGTTTTGACCCAGAAACCTGAGATGCTTGACCGATGCTGCAGACGAGCTTGCGAGCGGGCGTTGCGGGCGCCGTCGCGGCGGTGGCGATGACGCTCGAGCAGCCGCTCGACAAGCGCCTGTTCCACTCCAGGTACGACGACATCGAGATCCTGGGCAAGCTCGTGACGCGCGGCGACAACTGGCGACCCATCGGCATCGCGCTCCACGTGCAGAACGGCGCGATCTTCGGCGTCGCGTACGCGCGGCTCAAGTCGTCCCTGCCGGGGCCAGCGATCCTCCGTGGCCTGCTGGCGGGCCTCATCGAGCACGTCGCGGCTTGGCCTCTGACCGCCCTGTTCGACCGTTACCACCCTGCCCGCAAGGAGCTGCCAACGCTCGCCACCAGCGGCCGAGCCTTCGGCCAGGCGACGATCCGCCACGTAGTGTTCGGGATCGTCCTCGGGGTCCTCGAGGAGGCGCTGAACGGCCAGCGCACAGCTCACGTGGTAGCCCGAGACGCCCCTCCGGGGTGACCGAACCGGGCTCGCCCCCCCGGACGAGGCCCAGGCCACGCTCGCCGGTCGGAGCGCCATGTGACCCAACGCACTCGCAACGACTCCCGATAGGAGTTCGATGGGTCCATGACTGGCCCCGATACGGATGAGATGGCTCGGGCAGAGACCCTGCCCCAGCTCGACGCGAGCTCGCTGGTTGACGGCGAGCGCCTCGAGACCGAGGTCAAGGACATGTACCGGCACGTTGCGCTGGAGGAGGAGGCCGACCTTCACTTCGAGCTCGGACGCGACCTCGCCGAGCACCTGGGCTACTCCCGCGAGCTGTTGGCCGCGATCCCCGCTGCGGCCCTGGCCTCGTTCGCAGGCGTGGGACATCACCTCGATCTGGCCGGACTGCAACCGGGCGAGGAGGTACTCGACCTCGGGTCCGGCTCCGGCACCGACGTGTTCTGCACGGCCGCGCTCGTGGGCGAGTCGGGCCGCGTCGTCGGCGTTGACATCACCGACGAGCAGCTCCGGAAGGCGAGGCGCCTGCGCGACGAAGCGGGCCTGTCGCAGGTCGAGTTCGTCGAGTCGCACATCGAGGACCTGCCGTTCGAGGACGCGAGCTTCGACGCGGTGATCTCCAACGGCGTCATCAACCTCTCGCTGCTCAAGGGCCGGGTCTTCGCCGAGGCGGCACGCGTCCTGCGTCCGGGCGGGCGGCTGGCGCTGGCCGACATCGTCAGCGGTCGCGCACTCAAGGAGCGCACGCGCCGCAACGTCGAGCTGTGGGCCGCCTGTGTCGCCGGCGCGATCCCGCGCGACAGCTACATCAAGGCCCTCGAGGACAACGGGCTCGAGGTCACGGAGCTGCGGGTCAACGACTACCGCTTCGTCTCGGACCGGGCGCTCGAGGCATGCAGCATCTACGACGTGGAGAGCATCTCGCTCGTTGCGGTCAAGCCGCCTGCCTGAGCGGGCGGGTCCGACACGTTCCGCACAGGAGCTCTGGGCGAAACTCGCCTCTCCCTTCGAGGCGACCGCCCGTTGTCCACCGTAGGCCGGGCGAAGCTCACGCCTCGCCGCCGGTGGCCTCTTCGCGCACGCTCGCGTCGACCACCGCGCCGGCCAGGTAGACGACGCACGACACGTGGGTGAACACGATGAACACGAAGACGGCGGCCAGGCTGCCGAAGGCCGAGCCGACGGAGGAGACCTGCGTCACCCAGACCCCGTAAGCGGCGGAGGCGATGAGCCAGGCGACGACGGTGATCGCGGAGCCGAAGCTGACCCACTTGATCGGCCGGCGCTTTGACGGCGCCCAGCGCCCGACGACCCAGATCGTCGCGCCGAAGAGCAGCGCGGCGAGCGGTATCCGCCAGCCGAACGACACCGCTCCGCCCCCGGTCAACACACCGCCCAGGGCCAGCACGACGAACGCCGCCACCAGCAGCGCGCCCGCGCCGGCGCCCAACACGAGCGAGACCAGCATGCGGCGCGCCCACGGTCGTCGCGCGCGGGCCTCGTAGATGCGGTCCAGCGCCTCCATGACCGCCCGGACCGCGCTCGACAGCTCCCAAATCGTCAGCGCGAGCCCCGCGGTGAGCCAGAACCCCTCCTGGTGCAGCAGGATCTGGCTCACGGTGTCGTTGATGACCGTGTAGAGGGGAATCGACGTTCGCGCCTCGATCCACGGTCCGACGTGGTGCGTCCAGAGCGAGCTGAGGTGCAGTACGCCGAACAACGCCAGCGCGAACAGGGCCAGCGGGATCACGGCGCTGAGCACCTGGTAGGCGATCGCCGCGGCCGCGGTCATGAGCCGGTCGCGGCGGAACGACTCGACCACGTTCTCGGCGATCTCGCGCAGGTCGGCCCGGCTGGCCGGGATGGCCGTCATGCCCTACCGAGTACCCCGTTACGGTCACCTGCCTACGCGCCGGACGCATGCTCGACAGCGGGGCTGTCTGCCCGTAGGCTGGACGCGATGCGGTCTGGCAGGAGATGGCTCGCCTGATGCGTCGAGGCGTGTGGGTGGTCGTGGCAGTCCTCGTGCTCGCGATGGCCAGTCCCGCTTGGGCGACGTTCCCCGGCGATGACGGCGCGCTGGTCTTCTCGGGCGTGGACGGGGTGAGCCACACCGTGCAGGTCTACCGCGTGGCGCCCGGTGGCGGCGCTCTGACGCAGCTGACCGCCCCGCTCGGAGCGGTCTGGAACGAGTGCCCCGCATGGTCGGCGGACGGGCGCCAGGTCTACTTCGACAGCGTTGATCGCTCGACGACGAACCCGGCGCTCATCTACCGCATCGACGCCACCGGCGGTTCGCGCACGCTCGCCGACAGCCCGGACGCGCCGACCCATCTGTGCCCGACGGTCAACCGGGCGGCGACCGAGATCACGGCGATTCAGTACGAGGCCAACGGCAGCGAAGGGATCGTCCGCATGCAGGCCGATGGCAGCGACCGACAGATCGTGGCCGCCGCTGCTCCGAATCAGGACAACTACGCCCCGCACTTCGCGCCTACGGGCTCTCGCATCCTGTTCAACGCGGTGACGTACGGCCAGAACTCCATCGAGCGCGCCGACCTGGTCATCGTCAACCCCGCGGGTCACGCAAAGAACCTCACGCGCAAGAACAACGACCAGTTCTTCTCGCCCTCGTGGTCACCCGACGGGGATACGCTCCTCGCGGTGCGGGGGCCTGCCCAGGATGAGATCGTCCGGATGAGCGCCGGTGGGAGCAACATCCACATGCTCGTCAAGGTGCCAGGCGGCGCAACGCTGTCGAGCCCGACGTTCTCGCCAGACGGTTCGAAGATCGCCTATGCGCAGTGCATGGGGGGCGACTGCGGCGATCCCGATCTCCCGGGCAGGGGCTCTGTGTGGGTCATGAACGCGGACGGCTCCCACGTCGAGCGGATCCTTGACGGGGCAACGGCGGGTGTAGCGCCGGACGGAAGCAGCCTGGACTGGGGAGTCAGCGCGCCCTAGCGTCCGCGGCGCGCATGGCTCGGCCCGCGCCGCCGGCGGTTCGGCCAGGGCTTCGGCGTTGCACCCGCCGACCCAGAGGCGTACGGTCGGAGCAGCGATCAGCGAACCCTGGGAGGCCGCCCTCATGCAAGAGCTGTTCCCGGTCGTCAGCGGTGTGGTGCTTGGGATCGTCGTCGCCGGCCTGCGCCCGTCGCTGCGGCTGTGGGTGGGCGTGCTGCTGTCCGTCGTGCTGGGCCTGTGCGCCACCGTGCTGAGCGGCGAGTTCGAGGTCAGCTGGGACTACCTGCTGGTCGACATCCCGCTCGTCGCCGTCTCCGCCGGCCTGTCCTTCACGCTCGCGCGCATGGCGTTCCTGCGCCTGCGCCGAGCGAATCCGAGCTGATGGCCGACCCGTCCATCCGAGACCTGCTGGCCGAGTCCAAGCTCGCGTTCACCGGCACCGTCGAGCAGGCGGGGGCGACGTCGGTCCCCGGCCTGCCCGCCGATGAACGCACCGTGATCGCCCGCGTCGCCGAGGTGCTGCACGCGCCGCCGCAGGTCGATCTCGCTCCGGGCGGCACCGTGACCGTCCAACTCTCGCCCGCGCTGCCGCCCCTGGCCGCGGGCAGCGAGGCCACCTTCTTCGCGAACGCCGTGGCCTACGGCGACGACCTTGCGGTGGCCGAAGTCGGCCGCACGGGGCCCGAGGACGCCGCGGCCCCGAGCGCCCGCATGGCCGGCGTGCCGTCCGGGGTGACGCCGGTCCGCGCCGCCGTGGCCGCGCTCGACCAGCAGGAGGTGGTGGAGCACGCTCGTAGCGCCGACGCGGTCATCCGCGCCCCAGTGGTGGCCCTGCGCATGGTCCCGCCCACCGGCCCGCCGCAGGAGCACGACCCGCTGTGGTGGGTCGCCACCCTGCGCACCGACGTCGTCGCCAAGGGCGACATCGCGCCGGGCGACGACGTCGAGGTCCTCTACGCGAACAGCCTCGACATCAAGGTCCGCGACCGGCCCAAGCCGAAGGCGGGTCAGGGGGGCCTGTGGCTGCTGCACCGGACCGCCGATCCGACGCTCGCGGAGCAGGCTCCCTACGAGCTCGTTGACCCGCTCGACCTCCAGGACAGCCTGCTGCTCGACGTCTTGGAGCAAGAGGGCCTGCGATGACGCTGCAGATCGTCAACATGATCCCCAGGTCGCTGAGCGGCGAGGCCGAGCAGGACTCCGAGCCGAACATCGCGGTCAACCCCGAGCACCCCGAGCAGATCGTGGCCACCGCGTTCACGCTCGACCCGATGAACGGCGACCACGCGCCGGTCTACGTCTCCTCGGACGCGGGCGCGACCTGGTCGCTGCGCTCGATCGTTCCCGGCGGCCCCGGCACGGCCGACATCACGGTCGGCTTCGGCTCGCGTGGCGGCGCGCTGTATGCCGGGATCCTCAACTACACGACCACGAACCTGAACGTCCTGCGCACCACGAACCCGTTCGCGTTGACGCCGATGACCGTGCTCGTCGACCGCCCGGAGGAGGACCAGCCGTGGGTCAACGCGATGACCGCGCACGGCAGCAGCGGCGACAAGGACCAGGTCTACGTGGGGCACAACGACTTCAACGCCCAGCCCGCCACCGCGTCCGTCGAGCTCTCGCGCGACGCCCGCGGCGGTGCGCCGCCGGGCGGCTTCAAGAGCAAGGCCGTCGAGGGGCGAGCGACCGTCGGGCAGGACGGCCCGCCGGTCCGCCCGGCAGCGCACGTCGACGGCACGGTCTACGTCGCCTTCCAGCGCTGGATCAAGCAGCTGCCTTCCGGCAACAGCGACCTCAGCATGGACGTCGTGGTCGCCCGGGACGACCACCACGGCCGTGGGGCCACCCCGTTCCGCGACCTCGTCGACGGCAAGGACGGCAAGCCCGGCGTGCGCGTGGCCAAGAACCGCTTCATCCGCTTCACGGCCAGCGTCGGACCGCTGGGCCAGGAGCGCATCGGGGCCGACCTCGCCATCGCGATCGACCCGTCGAGCTCGGACAACGTCTGGCTCGCCTGGTGCGAGCGCGACGGCGGCGCCACGAGCACCGACTGGACCATGCACGTGGCGCGGTCGACCGACCGCGGCCAGACCTGGGGCAGCCGCAACCTGCGCACGGTCACCAACGCCAAGAACCCCGCCCTCGCGATCAACGGAAGCGGGCTCGTGGCGTTCATGTACCAGCAGCTCGTTGGCGCCGGAGCCACCGCGCGCTGGGTCACACAGCTCGAGCTGACCGACGATGCCTTCGCGAGCGCCCCCACGAGCTTCGTGCTCCACACCGCCAACGCCCACGAGCCCCACCGCGACTTCCTGCCCTACCTCGGCGACTACATCCGGCTGCTGGCCGTGGGCGACGACTTCTACGGCGTGTTCGCGGGGTCCAACCGGCCGGCGTCGGCCAACTTCCCCAACGGCGTGAGCTACCAGCGCAACGCCGACTTCACCACCCAGAAGCTGTTCAAGACCGACAACGCGACGCCGGTCGCCGTCTCGATCGACCCGTTCTTCGTCCGCTACACGCCGTAGCGACCGCCGCACGGAGCACGCCTAGTGACAGGTGGTTCTGCCCGAGTCCGTGAACGCCCCGTCGGACGGGCGGAAGTCCCACTCGTACGAGTTCGCGTGCAACGTCAGCTTGAGGACGCCATGGCTGGTGGCGTCGCGCACCTCGGAGTTCGGCTGGGGCGCGCCGAACCCGTAGAAGGGCGCTCCGCCCGTTCCGACCACGAACTCACGGATGCCCTGTGCGTCGGCTGCCCCCGCCGGGTTCTGCAACCCGAAGCGCTCGTACTGGTGGTTGTGGCCGGTGAGGAGGAGATCAGCGCGGGCGGCATAGAGGTCGTCCACCAGCGCCCCAGTCGCGGGGTTGCCCGCGTGCACGGCGCTGCTGGACCATCTCGGCGCGTGCCAGTAGGCGGCGATGCATGGCTTGGTCGTCGCGGCGAGATCCCCCTTCAGCCACTGCTCCTCGGCTGAGCCCGCCGCCATGTCCACGTAGTTGTTGAGCGCGATCATGTGCCACGAGCCGATGTCGAAGCTGTAATAGCCCTGCCCGGGCGCGCCCGCTGGCCCTGAGCCGTTCCCGACGCCGTTGAAGTAGTCGAAGTAGCCCGAGGCCCCCGGCGTCTGGTACTCGTGGTTTCCCGGCGACGGGCGCGTCTTCGCCTTGAACGCCCCCCACGTCGGCTGGTAGAAGCGCGTGTAGTCATCCAGCGACCCGTTGGGGTAGGCGTTGTCCCCGGCGGTCAGCACGACGTCCGGATTGATGCTTTGCACGACACGGGCGGTGCCGCTGGCCGCTCCACCACCATCGGCGATGTCGCCCGCGACGACGGCGACCGGAGCGGTGCCCGGCGCGGGCGGCGGCAGGGGTGGCGGGGGAATGGGAGGGATCGGCGTCGCCCCCATCGTGGGCTGCCCGCCTATGGGCTGCACCGCGGGATGCTGCGGGTGGCGCTCGCTCAACTCGCGTGGAGGCGCGTAGCGTCCGCGGCGGACCCGGAACGCGATGGTCCCACTGCTGCACGTCGTGCCGTCGCTGTAGCGCCACGCTCCCGAGAGCGACCCGCTGACGGCCCCCGTGCGCCCGAACGTCACCTTCACGGACAGGTGTCCTACCGCCGGACTGCCGGCCGGAGCGAGCGAGACCCGCTTGGCGACCTTCCCTCGCTTGATGGCGAACGACTTGCTGTCGCGCGGCAGGATGAACTCCGTCCAGTCCCGCTGGCCATCGCTGCAGGTCGCGCGGACGACGGCGGCGAAGCGACTGAGGGAGCGCTTGTTGCGCGCGACGGTCATCGCGATGCGCTCTTTCTGGGCACTCGTGCCCGAGTAGCTGGCACCACCCACCGGTGCCGCAGCGACCGGCGCTGGGAGCACTGCGGCTGTGGCGGCCAGGGCGAGAACCGTGACGACGACTCGACGCAAGGCTTCGGTTCGCGAGCCTAGCGCTTGCGTTCGGTCACGCGCACGGGCGCGACCCACTTGTGGCCGACGGCGTGCCATGCCTCGAGCAGGGCCCCTTCGGAAGTGCGGTCCGGCGGCACGGTCACGTCCTGCTCCCGCCGCGGGGCCCGGCAGGCGTAGTACGTCGGCGTGCACGGCTTCAGCGCCGGCCTCCCGGCCCGGAGTTGGTTGGCGTGAAGCTCGAGGATCCGCGGCTTGGCGAACTCGGGCAGCCGGGTGAAGTATCCCGTCAGCAGGCGCGGGCGCGGCGTCTCGACCAGAGCGAAGCTCTGGACCCGGTGGCCGGTGAAGCCGAGGTGGCGGAAGTGCCGGTCGGCGACGGCGTTCGCGAACACCAGCGGCCGCTGATAGGCCTCGCGACGGAAGCGGATGTCCTGCCGGCGGAGCCCACGGGTCGCAAGCAGGGGCTTGTCCGGGGTCAGCGCAACGAGCTGGTAGCGGCCGTCCTCCCAGTCGATGGCGAAGGGCACGAGCGCCTCGGTGGCCTGGCCGGCGATCGCGTAGCCGCCGATCACCTCGTTGGAGCCGTCGAGGTCGTAATCCTTGCCGAGCGGCCTCGCGAAGAGGTCCCTCCACTCAGCCGCCGTGCGGCCCACGCCCGGAGGCTGGAAGCGGAGCGCGAGGTGCAGGCGGCCGCCACGGACGTCGTAGATGCGCAGCTCGTCGGACTGCGGTGGTGGGCCGATGCCGTTCGCGGCGGCCGCGTAGAACACGTCGTGGCTCGGCCGGTCCTCGACCACCAGGATCCAGGAATCGGCGTCGGCTGGGTGCAGGCGCACGCGTTCGTCGAGGACCACGTGGCGGCGACCCGCGCCGTCGCCGCGCAACGCCTCGGCCTTGACCTCGTTCATCTGGTCGGCAAGGGGTGGGGGCTCCGTCAGTGCGTCCTCGCTGCCGAGAATCGCCGCCAGGACGCCGACCCCGAGCAGCAGCGCGCACAGGAATCCCAGCCAGCCGTCGCGCCAGGGCGGGCCGACCACGGACGGCCCGTCGGCTCGGTCGGGCGCGGCCGCCGACGCGGTGGGCGTGGGCGCGGGCGCCGGGGGCAGCGGCCCGAGCTCGATCGTGGTGGCCGCGTCGTCCAGAGCGCGGGCGGACTCGCTGGGCTGGCCGGTCCCGCCGAGCAGCTCGCGCCAGCGGTCGGTCCGAACCGTCGCGACGACCTTGGTGTCCGGGGCGATGCCCTGCAGCGCGTCGAGCATGCGCGGGTCGAGCACCTCGATGAAACGGTCGAGCCCGTCGAGCCAGATGCACACGCACGACTCGCGGCCGTTCAGCCGTACGCCATTGTCGGCGAGTGTGCTCAGCGCGTCGGCGTCGACCGGGACGATGGCGGGGACAACCGGGAGCTTCCGGCGTGCCGCTTCGGCCGCGGCGCGGGACTTGCCGCCGCCGGCCGGTCCGTCGACGACGACGATCTGCGCGGCGCCCAGCGCCTGATCGAGCTCGGCGTCCTCGGCCCGCGGCTGGTAGGGCTGGGGGTTGCCATCGCGGTCGCGCGGTGGGTAGACGCCGAGCGTGGCCGGGTCGTGTGCGCGTAGGCGCTCGGGCGGCCAGGCCCGCACCGCAGTCTCCAGGGCCTTGCGCTGCTTGTAGAGCTGGATCCACCGGTCTCCGGCGGCGGTCACCAGCGCGGCGGCGACGGTCAGCAGCGCGGTGCCGAGCTTGGTCGGATTGAACGTGCTCGCGAGCTGCGGGAGCGCCACCGCGAAGAGCGCAACCCCACCCACCGCGCCGGCGCCGAGGGCGGCGGTCTTGCGAGCGGCGGTGTGCTGTCCCCCCACCAGTTCGAAGCCTCCTCACTGGAGGTCAGGCGCCGGCCGGTCTCCTGATCGTGCGGAAGTCGCTCGCCAGGTTGGCGTCCATGAGGTAGGCCCAGGGCATGAGGAAGTACCCGCCGAGGGCCCAGCCAGCGCCCCATGAGTTGCGGACCAGCCCGTAGTTCACCTGCTCCTTGAGGTAGCCGACGAGCAGCACCTCGTGGCCGCCCAGGACGCGGTCGTCGCGCGAAGGCATCGGGACGATGCCGGTCTTCGCGACCTCCTCCGACTCGAACGAGTCGTAGACGGTGAAGCCGAAGGCGATGGTCTGGCGGTTGGACAGAACGGCCCGCATGGAATCGAGGTTGCGCGGTACAGACCGGTAGTTGGAGATCCGGTGCTGGCGTGCTTTCTCGGCCAGCTCCGCCGGCGGCTCCACCGAGAACTGCGCGACGTCATAGGGCCAGTCGGACTCGAGCGGGACACCGAGCGTCTTGCAGACCTTGAAGCCGTCGCGGCCATACGCACCCGTGTCCTGGTCGGCCGGAGAGCCTTCGATCTTGCGCTCGTAGTAGTAGATCCACAGACGCGACAGGGGCCCCGGGTCCTCTCCGTTGAGCTTGGCGTCGTACTCGACCGCGGCCGCGACGGCGTTGGCCGTGCAGCTCCCGAGCTGGCCCTGATCGAACACGGGCGGCAGGTCGCGGCGCGGATCAACGTCGCCGTGCACTGGCAGCTCGGAGGCGTCGGCGATGTGGTCGCGGAGGTCGGGGAGTGAGGGCTTCCAGCCGTAGCGCTGGATCCGCCGGGGCCGAACGGATGCGTCTCCGAGCACGTCGGGCATACGCAGCTCCAATGCATCGATTGGGACGGTCGTGCCGCGGGTGTGGCCCGCTGCGGTGAACCTAAAGGAAAAACCGCTGACCGGTCAACCGCGGTGCAAGTGGTTCCGGCCGGTGCTTCCATGTGGGGATGGGCGAGGACGCCGCGACCCGGCTCGAACTCGCTGTGGGCGAGCGTCGCACGGTTCCGCTGCGGGCCCTCGCGACGGCCGGCTATTCCTGGTCGGTCTCGGTCGAGGGTCCCGACCCCGGCGCCATTGCGGTCGAGGTTCAACGGGGCGAGGTTCCGCCCGGCGCGCCGCCAGGGCCCAGCGCGCCCGAGGCGGCAGTCGTGCGCGGCCTCGCGCCGGGGTCGGCCTTCGTTCGCCTCGAGCAGCGGCGCCCGTGGGAGTCCGCCGCCAAGCCCGCCGCGACGGTCGAGCTCCACGTCCAAGTCACCTGAAATCACGCTCACCTGTCGACGGCCGGACGTCGGCGCGGCGGGAAACTCGTCGCTCAATTCTCGTCCCGCTGGACGCCTCAACGAGTGCAACCAGACGAAAGGAGCAGCGCGATGGGAAAGCTCGTGATCAACACGAACGCCTCGCTGGACGGCATCGTGCAGGACCCGGACGGGGGGGAGGGCTTCCGGCGGGGCGGCTGGTTCACCGCGTCCGGGGGCAAGGACCTCGAGGCATGGGCGCAGCTCGAGTACGACGAGGCGCTGCGCACCGAGGCCCTGCTGCTTGGTCGCCACAGCGACGAGTGGTTCGCGGCGCGGTGGTCCTCCCGGACCGGCGAGTGGGCCGACCGGCTGAACGCGCTGCCCAAGTACGTCGTGTCCTCGACCCTCGCACAGGCCCGCTGGAGCAACGCGACGGTCCTGGACGGCGACGTGGTGGATGCGGTCTCGAAGCTGAAACAGCAGGTGGACGGAGAAATCGCCGTCTACGCGAGCTATCAGCTCGTGCGCACGCTGATCGAGCACGACCTCGTCGACGAGTTGCGCCTGATCGTCTTCCCGGTCCTGGTCGGTGGTGGCGAGCGCCTGTTCGGCGCGACCACCGGCACGAAGGGCCTGCGCCTCCTCGACATGCGGCCTGTCGGCGACGGCCTCGCGTTCGTCACGTACGAGCTCATTGGTGAGGCCTGAGCGTGAGCTGGGCGTGCAGCACGGCGTCGCCGCGGATCATCCCCAGCTTGTTCCAGCCCAGGCCTGCCGTCTGACGGGCAACGGTCGTCCTGCCTTCGAGGCGCCGCGCGCCGTCCGCCAGGCGCTCGACGTTCACCGGGATCTCGAGTCGCACCCGCGAGGAGCCGATCGCCAGCTCCCCCGTGACCGTCACGCCGACAACCCGGGCGGTGGCGGCGGTCGTGGTGAACACCATCCGTGGGTGTCGCTCGACGTCGAAGAAGGCGGGTGAGCGTAGGTGCTGGTCGCGCCTGGTGTGCCCGGTGTCGAGGCTGCCGGCCTCGACCAGCAGTTCGCCGGCGACGTCGCCCGACCGGACCGTCAGGTTGCCGTCGTACGCGCCGAAGCTGCCGCGGACCGTTCGCAGTCCCCACAGGTCCTTCACGGCGAAGCCGACCTCGCTGCCTTGCGCGTCCACAACCCATTCTCCGGCTGGGAGGGTGCGCTCGGTCGTGCCGGCGGGGATGTGGTCGACAGCGGGTGTCATGCGCTGCTCCTTTCCCGCCCTGCTTGGGGCGCGACGCCGGCGAGCGGCGTGGTGTCGACGTACCTGACCTCGTAGACGCGCTCGGTGAACTTCCAGCCGTCCGGAGTGCGCTGGTACCGGTCGTAGTCGCGCATCATCGCCGCATCGGTGAACGCGCCGCGCAAGGCCTCTATCTCGACGCGATCAAGCACGGCCTGAAGGTCGCTCATCGGTTTCCTCCCGGGTGGTGGATCGGACATCTCGGGCGAAGAGTGCGAACAGGATTTGCTGCACGACGACAGGCGGCGACACGAACACCGTCTCGTCGCGGTACTGCTTCAGAAAGCGGGCGGCCCAGCGCAGGCCGCGCAGACCGCGCGGCCGCCCGTTGGGCGTGAACAACCCCTCGCGGCCAGCACGGGCGCTTTCCTCGAGGAAGTCCTGGAGGTGAAGCGCCGGGACGACCACGCAGCGCAGATGTGCCTCGCGCTCGCTGACGCTGGCGACCGCGTGGACCGAGCCCGGCTCGACCACGATCTCCCCGTCCACGGGGCCGATCACCCGCTC
>Ga0157374_10002262_pt1 | contig 16210 bp, 11 predicted proteins | sample M25metaG_FD_115308 | JGI IMG/M metagenome (GOLD analysis project Ga0157374, IMG submission 115308) | Miscanthus rhizosphere microbial communities from Kellogg Biological Station, Michigan, USA - M2-5 metaG | ecosystem: Host-associated > Plants > Roots > Rhizosphere > Soil | place: USA: Michigan...
CGGCGGTCTGGAGGGTGGGTACGGTCTTTATCTGCGCGACAGCACACCGACTTTCGTCTACAACTATCTTTCCATTGACCGACCGACGCTAGCCGCGAAAGATCCGCTTCCCAAGGGGAAGACGACTCTTGTCATCGATTTCGCATACGACGGCGGCGGCATGGGAAAAGGCGGCATGATTACCATGACTGCCAACGGAAAAAAGATTTCTGAAGGAAGACTTGCCCGTACGATTCCGATTCAATTTTCGCTTGGGGAGGGTTTGGACATCGGTATGGATACTGGATCGGCGGTCGACTTTACATACAAACTACCGTTCGCGTTCACCGGAAAGATCGACAAGGTGAGGATCGATCTCAGACCTGAAAAGGGGCCGATATCTCAACATAGACGCACGGCCAGCTAAGGGCTGCCGTCCCTAAGGAGAGAGTTTCGTACATGACTGGTCGGTCGGACGACGTAAACGTGACGAAGACCGCGTTAACACGCAGAACGGCTCTTGCCGCGTTGGCCGCACCGTTCAGCCGTGTGGTTCACGCGCAGTCACAGGTCCGCAAACCTAACTTCGTCTTCATCCTAATGGACAATTTGGGCTACGGAGAAGTGGGCGTTTACGGCGGTGGTATCACACGGGGAGCGCCGACGCCGAGAATCGACCGGTTGGCGAGCGAGGGCATGCGGCTGACAAACTTCAACGTCGAGGCGCAGTGCACGCCCAGCCGATCCGCCATCATGACCGGGCGTTTTTCGATTCGTTCCGGCACGCACTCCGTCCCGATCGGCGGCGGTCTCGAAGGGTTGACGCAGTGGGAAGTTACCATCGCCGAGGCGCTATCGGATGCCGGTTATGCCACGGGCCACTTTGGAAAATGGCACCTCGGCAGCGATCAGGGGCGTTTGCCCAACGATCAAGGCTTCGACGAGTGGTACGGAATTCCGCGCACGACAGACGAGTCTTTCTGGCCTGCTGAACCGGCCGCTAAGGCCGCCGGAGTTCCGTTTCAGCACATCATGGAAGGCCGTAAAGGAGAAAAAAGCCGCGAGCTCGAGGTGTATGACCTGACTCAGCGGCGTCTGATCGATACGGAGTGTACTCGCCGCGTAATCGACTTCATGAGACGCAGCGTGTCGGCCGGCAAGCCATTCTACGCCTATATTCCATTCACGCTGGTTCACTTCCCGACGTTGCCAAATTCCAAGTTCGCAGGAAAGACAGGGTATGGAGATTTTCCTGACAGCCTGGCAGAAATGGACGCGCACGTTGGGGAGATTCTGGACGCGATCGACGAGCTCCGAATCCGCGATAACACGATCGTAGTGTTTACCAGTGACAACGGTCCTGAAGCAACCTGGCCCTGGCAGGGATCGTCGGGACCGTGGCGTGGCTACTATTTCACGCACATGGAAGGATCGTTGCGCGTGCCGTTCATTATGCGCTGGCCCGGCCGAATTGCTGCCGGTCGCGTGAGTAACGAAATCGTACACGAAGTGGACACGTACACAACTTTTGCAAAGATGGCTGGCGCACAAATACCGGGGGATCGCCCCATGGATGGAGTGGATCAGACCGATTTTTTCCTCGGCAAGTCCGACAGGTCCAATCGCGAGGGCTTCCCGGTGTTCGTGGCCGATCGCCTGGAAGCGGTCAAGTGGAGGAATTGGAAGATAGTCTTCTATGACGAGCAGCGGGACTGGTGGAGTCCGCCCACCAAGCTGGGCCAGCCCAAGGCATTCGACCTAATCACTGATCCCAAGGAGGAGTATGCGCAGACAGGGCTCCGCTACACATGGATCGCCGGGCCAGCAATGAAAGTCGTGACCGAGTTTGAACAGAGCTTAAGGCGGAATCCGCCGATTGCGCCAGGTACCTCTGACCCCTACACGCCACCGAAATTCGTCCGGTAGAGGGGCGCCTTGCCTGGCAGGATGACGGAGGTCAGATGCAACGAGAGAGGAGAAAGAAGGCATGCACATCCGTGCAACGGCATTTTTCAGATCGATCGCTTTGTTCGCGGCACTATCGATTCAGCATTCTGCTGCGAATGGCCAGGAACCGAAGCTCTCTCCAGCCGCGCCAACTGAGCCGGCTACCGAAAGCAAGGCGAGCGATCAACCAGCTTCACCTGCGCCCGCACCTGCTCCTGATTTTTGGAACCAGGATACGTTAACCGGCGATTGGAGCGGAACACGATCCAAATGGAAGGAAAAAGGCGTGGAGTTGGACTTTGCATTCACGCAGTTCTTGCAAGGTGTGGCAGCGGGAGGAATCGAAACTGGCGCTGCAGGCACGGGAAGATTCCAGTCGGCCTTCAAATTCGATCTCGGAAAGATAGCCGGCTGGAAGTTTTGGTCGCTCGATCTCAAGACGGAAACACGTTTTGGCGGTCCCTTGCTGGGAGGAACCGGAACGATCAGCCCTGTAAACACCGCCGCCATAATTCCCGCAGTTTCCGGAAGTGCGTTTACGATTTCCAGCTTGAATCTCACCAAAATATTCCCGATCGATCTGCAGAAAGGAAACTTGATCGCTCTGTCGTTTGGGCGATTCAATCTGTTGGATTTGACGGACGAGCATTTCTTTGGGGGCGGTGGCATAGACCGGTTTTGGAACATCGCTCAAATCGGTCCGCTAACGGTATTACGCGAGGTGCCCTTTATTACCAATTTGGTGAGCTTCGCCTACGTCCACCACGGGGAACCGGTCTTCACGTTTGCGTTGCTCGATCCCAATGATCACTCCCTGAACCCCGGCTTAAAGAATCTGTTTGCTGACGGCGTGACTTTCTCGCCAGGCATCAACCTGCCGGCGAAGTACTTTGGAAAGACGGCCAAGCACTCTTTTTGCGCTGCCGTGACCACCAAGAATTACACGCCGTTCGATGCGATCAGGCAGATCATCATCCCCCGACCTCCCATTCATCCCGTTCAACCGGAGAGGGGCTCCTGGTCGGCAAGTTACACATTCCGGCAATACATAGTTGAAAGAGGCAAGGAAGACGGTTGGGGATTTTTCGGACAAGTCGCATTCGCGAACCAGAGCACCAGCCCGATCTCGCAGTTTGTCAACGCAGGCATCGGCGGCAACGGCCTGTTTAAGAATCGGCGTAAGGATGAGTTCGGAGTCGCGTATGCATACACTGACCTTAGCGACATCCTAAAAGATAACCTCGACCCGCTCTCTCTCAGGCGTCTGCTACCTGAGCATCAGGGCGAAATCTTCTACAACTTTCACATCACGTCGTGGCTCAGGTTCACCCCTGATCTCCAGGTCATTCGACCCACGCGGCCGGTAGCGAACGTCGCGATCATTCCGGGTGTGCGATTAGAACTGATTCTCTAGAATAGGAGCGAACTTCCGGGAACCGTAGCAGACCAAGGCAAACTTCACAGTACTTTTTGTGCCCATGTACAGGTGTGCTCAGCAGCTTTCCTGTTCTAAAATAAGGACCCGGCAGAATTTCTGACCGGCACTCTTCCCACCTACATTAAGGACATCGTAAATGGTCAAGCCGTTCTCTAGCATCATCGTCATCTCCGCATTGCTCACTGGCGCGGCACTCCGAGCCGAGCCGATTGATCCGGTTTTCCAGATGGGCGATCCGGACGCCGGAACCCCGATCACGAGCAACCTTTTCACGTTTGGTACGAATCAAGCCGGCGGGGGGATTCTTGCGTTTGTAAACGAGAGCGGCGAACTCTGGACAAACCTGAATTTTCTCGTCACGCTGCCAATAAACTCGGCAATCACCTGCATTCCCTCGCCATTCTTTTCGTCCTGTCAATTCTCGATCGTCGATGTGTTACCAGGAGGAAGCAGTGCGCTCTTCAGCCTTGGCGTCTCGAACCCTACGAGCCTGGGCGGGATCGCTAACCACGAATTCTTCACCATTAATTTGAACGATTTCGTGAACGGGCAGCCCAACCTCGATCCCAACGGCTCCGGCGGGTGGGGCATCGATAACGAATTCGCCGCGGTGGCCAACGCATCCACGTCCGTCCCAGAGCCCGCGACGGATGCGCTATTTTTGTTTGGCATCTTGTTGGCGGGGATCACCAGCCGGTGGTGCGTGCGGGCTCCGGCGTGAGGCGTGCTTTTTCAAAAGATCTGCAAATCCCGGCAATGCCCGCACTGTCGCCAGATCGGGGTCCGAGCGGGCCTCTTCCACTGAGTATCCTTTTCCGAGCGCCCGCTGTAACGCAGTTAGAGATTCCTGGACTCGTCCTGCCAAGGCGTACACTACCGCCTCGTCATACATCAGTTGATTGTCCGAAGCGTCGTAGGTTCGGGCACGGTGGATGAAGTCTAGCGCTTCCGGGAGTTTTCCCTCCCTGGCATGGTACAGCGACAGGTTCCCAAGCGTTTTGGCATCTCGTGGATTAATTTGGAGCTGCCGGTAAGCGAGTTGGATGGCCCGGTCATAAGCCTCTTGCGCTTTTTCCTTTAACTTCGCCTGGCGATATTCGTCGGCCAAGTTGCCAACGAGTACCAGATCGGTCGGGTCCATCTCCACCGCCTTCTCGAACATGGAGATCGCCTCGGCATGGCGGCCCGCATAGAAATAAGCGGTGCCGAGACTGTTGTACGCAGTGGAACTCGGGTGAAGCTGAATCGCCTTCTTAAACTCGTTGATCGCGTTATCCCAGAGACTTTGCCGCGCGTAAATGATGCCCATCTGATTGTGCACGGAAGCGTTTGTCGGATCAAGCTCTGCTACGCGGTTGAACTCTCGCAGGGCATCCTCGTTGCGGCCGATGCGGTAGTAGGCTCGTCCCAGCTGGTCGTGATTGCTCCAGTAGTAGGGGTTCAGCTCTACAGCTTTTCGAAAGGCAGCCAATGCAGCTTCGTGCTGCCCCATCTGGAGGTGCGCGCGCCCCAACCGTACGTAGCCATCGTCCGACTTTGGCTCGAGTTGCAAGGCCCGCCGGATCTCGGAAACCGCGTCTGCAGTCTTGCCCATCTGCGTATACACGCTTCCGAGCGCGAAGTGTACTTCCGGCAGCTTGTCATTTCTGGTTTTGGCCTCGCGCGCCGCAGCAAGAGCTTTTTCCGCCCAGAAGCCGTCACGCTTGTAGCGATACATTTCGAGGCTGGCATCGGCCACTCCGGTCCACGCCAGAGCGAACGAGGGGTCTTTTGTGGATGCCTGGCTAAAAAGGTCCAGCGCGGCGGCCGCCCCTTTTTCGTCCCGCCGGTCTTTCAAAATACCGCGGCCCTTTAAATACAGATCATAGGCGTCGGCGTTTTGCGTCGCAGGGACGGCTGGGGCGGAAGGCGCAGCCACGGCCGGAGACCCGCCGCTCAATCGCCGCACCAATTCCGTGCCGACTTCGTCCTCAATCGCGAAACGATTCTGCCGTGTCCCGGTAAACGACTGGCTCCAGAGTCGCTCGCGCAGTTGCACGTTGTAGATCTCTGCGATCACCTGAACGCGATCACCCTCACCCTGAATCGTACCCCTGACGATAAGATTTGCCCCTACTCTGCCTGCTATCGATTCCACGGGCTGGCTGAGGTCCACCTTCTCAAGGGCGGTGGGTGAGATTGGGTGCACCCCGTTCGCCGAGGACAGCCGTGACGAAAGCGCCTCCGTGATACCTTCGGCATCGTACTTCAGATTAGGATCCCTTCCAATCGGCCGGAAAGGCAGCACGGCAACGTATTTACCATTTGCCGGGGCCGGAAGCGTCGACTTATGGGGCCGAGTAGAAAAGAAAATGAGAACGGTCGCCAGAATCGCAGTGAAGGCCATCGCAACCGCAGCGATCCACCTTCGAGTGTCTGGCCTTCGAGTCTTTGGCCCACTATTCTTTGGCTCAGTTTCGAGAGTCTGTGACGGCAACTCAGTCAACAATTCCGCTGCACTCTGGTAGCGCCTCGCCCGATCTCGCTCGAGGCAGCGGAGGATTACATTTGTGAGCTTATCCGACAACGCAGGATTCAGCAGCTTCGGGCTTTTGGGTGTTTCCGTCACCCGCTGCATCATCGTCTGAAGCGCCGAGTCGTCATTGAACGGCACTACACCCGTGGCCATTTCATAAAGCACCAGGCCCAGGGAATAGATGTCCGTACGTTGGTCGACTACCTTACCTTGCACTTGCTCCGGAGACATGTATCGCGGCGTACCTGAAATGCCGGCCTCCGGACCTGCGTATGTCTCTTCGGAGATCTTCATCGTCTGGGCCAAACCGAAGTCGCTGATGCAGGCGTTTCCAGCAGAATCAAGCAGAATGTTACGAGGCTTCAGATCACGATGAATCACTCCTTCCCGGTGTGCGGCTTCGAGGCCCTCGCACAGCTGTTTCTCAAGCGAAAGAATCCGATCCTCGGCTAGCGGGCCATTGCGCCGGATGAGCGCACCCAGATCTTCGCCGTCCACCCAGGCCATGGATACGAACCGCACGCCGTCGGCTTCGCCAAGATCGTGGATTCGCAGTACATGCCGATGCGTAACGCGACTCGCCAGCAGAATCTCTCGCTTCAACTGTTCGAAGCTTTGAGGATCACTGCTCAATTCGGAGCGCACTACCTTGAGTGCAACTGTGCGACCCAGATCCAGGTCGGTGGCCTTGTAGACCTTTCCCATACCGCCTTCGCCGGCCTCCGCTTCGATGCGGTATCGAGTCCCGAGCATCATGCCGGGCCGGAGCAGGCCGGGCGGGCTGGCTCGGGTTTCTTCCTTTGATTCACCGCCATCGAGGTCGCATAGAATCTCATACGCAGTCTGGTAGCGGTTAGCCGAATCCATTTCGAGGCAACCCATGACGATCTGACTGAGCCGTTTCGGTATGGCAGGGTCGACGAGTTCAGGGGGCCGCGCGTGTTCGCGGGTACGCTGCAGCAGCCTCTCCACGGTGCTATTTGCCTTGAATGGCAGATCGCCAGTCAGCAATTCATAAAAAATGAGTCCGGCAGCGAAGACGTCGGACCGCACATCCGCGTGATCCCCGCGAGCTTGTTCCGGGGACATATAGTCAGGGGTTCCGAGCAACATGCCGGTGCGCGTCACGTGTGGCGCTTCGAACGAGCGCGCCAGCCCGAAATCCATGATCCGAACGTGATTCTGCTGATCGATCAGGCTGTTCTCCGGCTTCAGGTCGCGGTGAATGACGTCTTCCGCATGTGCGGCCTGCAGCCCTTCGCAGATCTGGCGCATGACCGCCACCGATTCATCCGGCGGGAGCTTGCCGGTGCGCCTTAGCCGCGACTTCAGGTCCTCGCCGTCAACGAACTCCATGGTGATAAACCGAATCCCATCGGCGACCCCGAAATCGAAGATACGAATCACGTTGCGGTGAGAGATCTGTCTTGCGAGCAAAATTTCCTGCTTAAAGCGCCGCAAGATACTCGCGTTTGAAGCCAGATCCGGGCGAATCGTCTTCAGAGCAATAACCCGGTCGAGTTCACGATCCAGCGCTTTGTAGACAGAGCCCATCCCACCCTGCCCGATGCCTGCGATGATCTCGTATCTGGCGGCGATTACATCGCCCGCCACTAAGCCTGCGAACCCGCGTGCGACGGCGGCGCCACTCAACGGGGAACTGAACGGGGAGGAAGCGGGGGCCGCAATTTCGGTACGCTGATCGGTCTGATCGACGGCAGTGGTTGGAGAATCCAATCGAAAGGCGGTGCTGCAGCTCTCGCAAGAGACGGCGCTATCCGGGTTTGAGGTTTTGCATTCGGGGCAGATCAGCACGGGAATAACATCCTCTTTGCGCTCATCGGGCGACGGTAGACACACCGATCCCAGATTCGGTCCACAATACTGGCGTTTGTTCCGCTTGCAAGAGTTTTACCAAATCGCGCTTGGAAAGTCTCGTACGAAAAAACCGGGAAGCACAGGAGCGCCCTTAATCTCTGGACGATAGCACCCTGTAGCGATCCCGCAAGCACATTGGAATCCCGCAACGCGGAGAAAGCCACAGATTAGTTTAGACTGTTGAAATAGTAGTCGAGATTTAAATACCGGCCTCGGATATACCGACGTCTTCAGCTCGCGACGGTTTGACGGTTGAGCGGAGGCACACTTATGTTCTGGCCACGCGACTGTTATGGTGGCGTGAAACTTTTTCTTTTGGATCGGGCAAGGCCAGGAAAGAAATGTTTGGCCCTGTCCGGTCTCCAGCGTTTGTCTCTGGGGACCTATTCAGTGTGCGCGCTTCTAATGATTGCGGGCGCAGTGCGCCTCGGGGCGCCATTGTTCGCACTTGAGCCGGCCGGGAAAATTACGTTAACAGTTGCCGGATTCGGGTACCAAGCGGCAGCAAGCTTACCAGGGGAAGGGCTGAGCGAATTTATTCGCGATACCGGAATTCAAGTGCAGTTCCTTCCGAGCTGGGGAAACTCCGCCGATCAACTGGAGGTGATTCTGCGGACGCTGGATCGACACTTCCCTGCCCCGGACGTCTATCGAATAGACGTGATCTGGCCGGGAACGCTCCATCAGCACCTGCTGGACCTGGGTCCGTATCTACATAACGACCCTCGTCAACATTTACCAGAACTGCTAAAAAACGATACCGTTGCCGGCCGCATAGTGAGCCTCCCTTTCTACCTAAACGCGGTGATGCTTTTCTACCGAACCGATCTGCTTAAAAAGTATGGCTATCGTCAACCCCCCAAGTCCTGGGACGAATTGAAAAAGATGGCGGCGCGCATCCAGCGAGGCGAACGCGCGGCGGGCCATAGTTCCTTCTGGGGATACGTCTGGCAGGGCGCCGCTTACGAGGGCCTGACATGCAATGCGCTGGAATGGCAAGCGTCATTTGGAGGCGGCCAAATCATAGATCCGGACGGAACGATCCATGTCAACAATCCTCAGACGGCGAGGGCGTTTCGCACGGCGGCCAGTTGGGTCGGGTCTATCTCTCCGCCAAGCGTCGTGTCCTATACGGAGCCAGACAGCTTGAACGTATTTCGTTCCGGGAACGCGGCGTTCATGCGGTACTGGAGCAGCGGATACCGCGCCAATAAGTCGGCTAGCTCGAAGGTGCGCGAACAATTCAACGTCACCCAGCTTCCGACAGGTCCCGGCGGGCGAGGTCAGAGTGTCGGCGGATTCCAGCTAGCAGTCTCTCGTTATTCAGCTCACCCGCGGGAGGCCGCGGAACTGGTGCAGTACCTAACAAGCAGCAAAATTGAAAAATCGCGCGCTGTTCAAGAGGGCTATCTTCCGACTCTCACTCAGCTCTACTCGGATGCAGAAGTATTAAAGGCCGTTCCAGAAGCTGCAGTATTCGCAAACACCCGAAGGGAGGATTGGATTGCAAGGCCCTCTTCGATTGCGGCCGCGAAGTATTCCGCCTTGTCCAAAAATTACTACGAGGCGGTGCACAGGATTCTTACTGGTCAATCGTCGCCCGAGAAGGCGTTGGATGACCTCGAGCGGGAGCTCGTGGATCTAAAGATCCAGCCAGCCGGCAGGTAGTCATGATTTCCTTGAAGCGTGCCCCGGGCGGTCTGACTGGTCTCGAAAATCTTGGAATCGGATTTCGTCTCCAAGTGACCTTCGGCTGCATTCTTTTGCTGATGCTGGTAGGCAATGTGATTTCCTTTTGGAATCTTCACGAAGTCGGCGCGCGCGTTGCCGAGATTTCGACCACCGAACAAAGACTGGCGGCGGTTCTTCGAGTGAATAACGGCCTCCTGATGCTGACCAATCGTTTACATCGGGCGGCCGAGGGACAAGACGCGAAGCAATTCGGGGAGGAGGCGCGAGAACTGCTGGTGGCTTTTCAAAACGAAACGCGCGAGGCAACGAGCGCGCTGCGAGAAATTACACCGGCAAATGGCCGCGAGAAGTTCATCGTGGAAAGCCTCAGTGACGTAGTGCAAGACTTACCCGAAAGAGTGGCGACGCTTGCGAATTTGGCCGGCGCCGGCGATTGGCCTGCGTTGAATGCACGGCTATCGAATCAGGTGGATCATACAGACGATGTTGCCGAGACTCTGATGCAGCAGGCCGACATAGAATTATCGCAAGCCCGAAAGCGCGTAGTTGAAGACATCAGACGTGCGGAATACCAAGCCGTGCAGACGGTTACTATTACCGCTATTTTTAGTTTTTTGATGGCCGTAGTAGCAGGGCTTGTAGTCACACGCAGCATCACCAGACCTCTATCCAGGCTTAGCGCGGGTGCGAGAGCTCTGGCACAAGGCGACTTCCAACATCGCGTCCTAATAGGCGGAACAAACGAACTGGCACGCCTTTCTACGGTCTTTAACCAAACAGCCAGCAAACTCGACGAATTATATGGACGATTGCAGACTAGCGAGGCGCGTTTTCGGTCGCTAATTGAAAATGCCTCGGATCTAATTCTTCTAACGAACGAAACGGGCGAATTGCTGTATGCGAGCCCGTCATCGGATAGCATACTGGGCTACTCGCCCGACCTGCTTGTCGGACAATCCATTCGAGAATTCACTCTGCCTGAGGAACAATCGATAGTCGATCGAATCTTTTCAGACCCACGCCAGGCGTCGAAGAACAGCCATCGTTTTGAGTTTCATCTCAGACACAGCGATGGCTCTCTGCGACTCTTAGATGGAGTAGCTGCCAATCTGCTCAACAATTCTGCGGTGTGCGGAATACTTATCAATGCGCGCGATATGTCCGAGCGCCGCAAGGCCGAACGGGCGCTAGAAAAAACAAACGAGGCCCTGCGCCAGGCAAATGACGATCTTAGCGTCTTCGCCTACTGCGCTAGCCATGACCTTCAAGAGCCAATAAGAAATGTATCCCTTTACTGCCAAATGCTCCGGGCAAAATATTCCGGCAGCCTGGATGCCCAGGCGGACGAATTCATAGGGCATGTGATTGAAGGTTCCGCGCGGATGACTGCTCTGGTAAAAGACCTTCTCGCGTACCTGGACGTATCGGGTTCGCGGACTCGTTCCACTCCCACGCTCATTCCCGTAAAGTTGGCGATCGATCACGCGCTGTCCAATTTGGAAACAGGCTTACGGGCGAGCGATGCTACTGTCATCTATGACGAATTGCCGGCCGTACCAGTTGAACCCGTGCACCTGCAACAACTATTTCAGAATCTGATCAGTAACGCGATCAAATATCGAGGTGCTGCACCGCCGCGTGTCCAGATCTCCGCGGAAGCATCCAACGGCTATTGGTGTTTCTCTGTGAAAGACAATGGCATAGGAATCAGTCCGCAGTACACGAGCACTGTTTTCAGACTTTTCAAACGGCTGCATGGCCGCGGCGAATATCCGGGCACTGGCGTCGGGCTGGCAATCTGCCAGAAAATTGTGGAGCGGAACGGAGGCCGTATCTGGGTGGAATCACAACCGGGAGCCGGTAGTGATTTCAGATTTACTCTTCCCCAATGTCAATCACAATGAGCGTGACGACATGAGCATAACGACGTGAGCCGAATTGGTTCCATTGTTTTCCTGGTCGAAGACAACCCGGCTGATGTCTTCTTCGTACGAACGGCCCTTGAATCCGAAGGCATCGATAGTGACATCGTCGTGGCGCAAGATGGCGAGAAAGCAATCGCTTTTATTGACTCCATGGACCTTGATCCGGAGGCACCCCGTCCGGGAGTCATCCTCCTCGATTTAAATCTTCCCTGTATGGGCGGCATGGAAGTCTTACGACGTGTTAAAAAGAGCGCTCGATTTGCGGGCGTGCCAGTGATCGTCGTGACCTCTTCCGACGCTGCCACCGATCGGGCAGAGGCGGCAAGCTTAGGGGCCGATGGATACTTTCTTAAGCCCCAGAATCTTGACGAATATATGAAGCTCGGCTCGGTTGTCAAGGCAGTGCTCTGAAGGCGGAGACTTTTGATCTTCTGCTTTGCGGAGATGCGCCGCGCGCCCAGGCTGTCAGATACCTGCGTACCAAGCGTATCCGGCTTCGGGGGCGGCGGAGCCCAAGCCCTTGCCGAAGCGTTTCAGGCTATCGGTGACGGTGAGGCGGGTGATGTATTTGAGGCTCTTATAACCAAGCTGCCGAGGGATGCGCAGTCGAAGAGGTCCGCCAAACCGGACGGGAAGCTCACCGCCATTCATCCCATAGGTGATGAAAGTTTGCGGGTGCAATGCATCGGCCATGTCGATGCTATCCCACCAGTCAGTCTGAAAGGAACGGTAGACGATGTATCGAGCTTGAGGGAACGTTCCCACCATATTCAGAACGTGAGATAGAGGCACGCCGATCCATTCAGCAATGTAGGACCAGCCCTCTTCGCACGCCAGATGAGTGATCTGGTTACGCCGGGGAAAGCTTTTGAGTTCGGCAAGCGAGAACGATGCCGGACGGGCGACCATGCCATCAACAGCGAGGCGCCAATCAACGAAGGAGGCTTCCTCAAGGTGGTGGAACGCTTCGCCTAATGGAGCCACTTCGTTTGCGAACGGAATTTTTGAAATCTGGCCAGGCGCGAACTCACGAGCCAACGAATGGCGAGTCAAGATCCGCTGCGCCGCGTAGGTAAGCGTCGCGCCCGGACCGTACACGCCAGCGCCATCTGGCGGAATCAGTCCATAGCGCCGCACAAGCCCGGCACCTACGGCGAGCCCGGACACGCCTGCGGCCGCCGCAAGGCCATTGGTGATGAGTTTACGTCTTGAGAACTCGGTCATGCCCGCTCCGTATATTTAGAAGTCCTGCCAGTGATCATCGCTCGCATACGATTTCGGACTCCGGCACGACAAACCATGATGATGTGAACCAAGAGAAAAAGCAACAGGAACACAGAGACAAAGAAGTGAATGGTGCGCGCGGACTGCTGGCCACCCAAAACAGTGACGGCGGCGGGAACCGCAGACGCGATGGCGGGCGACATGGCCAGGCCCGTCCAGATTACTAACGGGAACAGAACGAAAATAACGAACAGATACGTGAGCCGCTGCAGCAGGTTATACGACCAGGCGCCGGCCTCACTCGGCGACCTGAAGCGCAAATGGTTGGCAATCACGGTCGAGAGCGCTCGCCAGGAGAGGCCCGCACGAGGAGGCAGTAAATTCCGGCGTAAATGCCCTGTGAGCAATCCGAAGATTACATAAAGTAAGCCGGTCAACACAACAAGCCATGCAGCCTGGAAATGGAGATAGCGGCTCCAGCCGTTCTGGTCAGGCAGCACGTAGCCGTAGCCCGTAGGCACTGTCGATCTCGAGGACGGTATCGGCAACTGGAACAACGGACGAGTCATCACGTTGCCCGTTTCACCCCAATAGAAGCGTGGGTGTGAGATGAGAATTTCCACGCCGGTGACGAGCAGCGCCAGGAAACACAGGGTTGTGATCCAGTGCGTGACGCGAACGAGGGCAGAGTGCCGCGGAGGAACTGCCGCGGTTGGCACGGCCGAATGCGAGGCCGGAATCCAAACCGAATCGGCCATTTGAGAGATAGTACCAATTTCGGCGCGGGTTGCGCAGACAGGATGGATTAGTCGCGGAGGTGCGCGACGATAGGCGTGTGATCCGAGGGTTTATCCAGAGCTCGCGGTCCTTTGTCGATCTGACAACTCGCCAGCCGCGGGGCCAGCCCAGGCGAAAGCAGAAGATGATCGATACGAATGCCACGGTTGTATTCAAAGGCTCTTCGGAAGTAATCCCAATAGGTAAAGTAACCGCCTTGTCCGGGGTGTAAGAAACGAAATGCGTCGGTGTAGCCAAGTCCGAGTAAGGCGCGGTAGCGGGCCCGGGGCTCAGGTTGAAACAATGCGTCGTGCATCCAGGACGAAGGTTTGTGGCAATCGATGTCTTCCGGAATGACGTTGAAGTCACCGCCAACGAGCGTCGGCATCTCGTCTTTCAACCAAATCTGCATTTGCCGGTGGAGGCGGTCCATCCATGCCAGTTTGTAAACAAACTTGTCGCTGGCGGGCGGATTTCCGTTGGGCAGGTAGATGTTGGCAATGCGAATGCCGTTGATCACGACTTCGAGAAAGCGCGCATGACTGTCTGCTTCGTCGCCTATGAGGGTGGTCGAGACGGTGTCCATAGGGCGGCGGGACAGGATCGCAACGCCGTTGTAGGTCTTCTGCGTGACCGCGGCGCTAGCGTAGCCGAGTTCCTGAAACAGCTCCGTTGGAAACTCGGCTGCTTTGAGCTCCTGCAGCAGTAAAACATCCGGATTGTGTGTAGTGAGCCAGGTTTTAACGTGGTCTAAGCGAGCGCGAATTGAATTGATGTTCCAACTGGCGATGAGCATATGTAATGTCGGCCGATTGAGGAAGGCGACAGCACCCATCATCCCAATCGGCAACATTGACCATGCTTCCCAGAGCAAGCTTCATTCACGAAATTCCCGGGGGATTTGTGTATCGAGGCACAATAGGACACGTCTCGACAAAGGAATCGGTGTTGGGAGTGATTGAGTATGTCGACTGAGGCCGGGCGACATACGCTCGCCGAGTACGTGGAGGCGCTGATCGAGGCACTTCGAAAGGATGATCCGGGCGGATTAAGCCGTATGCGTGAACTGGTGGGCGCGCGGGCCGCCCGCATTGGATGGAAAACTCCGTCTCTTCGGCGAAGCGGAAAACATCGCGCGAATGTGGTCGGCTATTGAAATTCTGCTGAACGCCTCCGTGCGTTCCCGGGACTACAATCACTAGCGTCCCGATTCCGCGGTGAACGAGAGACAGACGGTGCAAAAGTGGACGAGAGATACCCGATACGTTGGTATCCATTTGCGTCGACCGAAACGGAACTCCATTTGCTATCAAGAGTCGACTTGCTGCCCGGGTCGGACGAAACTTAGTGCTGCAGCGCCGTTGCGCGTGCATGCCGCGGATAATCGTCGTCACTCGAATCGGAGTGCTGCGATGGCATCTGTGCCGGCGGCTCGATGAGCTGGGATGAGGCAGGCTAAGGCACTGACAATGAGGAGCACCAAAGTGACTCCCGCGATCGTCAGAGGATCGGCCGGCTGAACCCCAAACAGGAGGCCGCGAATCGCTCGCCCGAGCAACACAGCGACCACCACACCGGCGGCCAGGCCAACAACGACCGGCGCCATGCCTTGGCGAATGACGAGCCCAAGCAGTTGTGAGCGCTGTGCGCCGAGCGCCATTCGGATGCCGATTTCGTTCCGGCGGCGGGCCACCGAGTAAGCGACAACGCCGTAAATGCCGAGGCTGGCCACCAGAAGCGCGGAAGCGCCAAAGACGCCCATCAGAGTCAGCTGGAACCTGCGCTGGGCTACGGAGCCATCGACCAGGCTCTCCATGCTTCGGATGGGCTGGATCGGCAATTGTGCATCCTCGCTGCGAAGCGCAGCGCGAAGAGCAGCAGCGGCAGTGCCAGGGTCGGCAGTGGTCCGAACGACTAAGGAAACACCATCGGGCGGGCGCTGCCAATAGGGGTAATACGCCATCGGCGGCGGGTAGGCGTAGAGCACAGCACGCACCTCCGCAACCACTCCGACCAGAGTCTTCGCCTTGTCGTCCTCACCCATGAAACGCCGGCCCACCGGATTCGGATCTCCCGGCCAGAGGAGTTGGGCCGCCTTCTGCGAAAGCACAGCGACGCCCTGCCCGCGATCTCTTTCCTCAAATGCCCGGCCGCGAAGTACAGCAATGCCCATCGCGCGGAAGTATCCGGGACTAGCGTACCGATTATCGACCGGGTGGCGGTCCTCGGCGCGCTGGCCGGCGCCTTCGAGGTAAATCGGATCGTTCCAGGTCTGGCCGCGCGTGGGCAGCGCGGTGATGATTCCGGAAGTCCGGACACCGGGGATGGTGCTAACTTTCGCGAGAAGACGGTCAAAGAACTTTTCCCGGTTCACCGCGACCGCCTCAGCGTAAAGATTGCCGGAGAGGCCGATGTCGACGGTGAGAACGTGGTCGGCAGCGAATCCTTTGTCGACTTGCAGCAGTCGTGCGAGGCTGCCCGCGAGAAGACCGGCGACAATAAGCAACGCCGCGCTCAGGCCGACTTCGAGGCTGATCAGGCCTTCGCGAAGGCGCAGGCCGCGTCGCCCTTCGGTGACGGTATGGCTTCTGGCGCGTAACACTTCCTGGGGATCGTTGCGGGTCAATCGCCAAGCGGGAAGAGCGCCGAACACAAGCCCGGTCAGAACCGTGAGGCAAAAGGCGAACAAGAGCACGCTGGCGTCCAGGCCGACTTCGTCGAGTCTAGGGATATCGAGCGTTGTCGTGGTCACGAGGAGATGTACGATCCAGCCTGCAAACAGAATTCCCAGAGCCCCACCGGAGATGGCCAGCAGCAGAGTTTCCGTCAACACCA
>Ga0157374_10002263_pt1 | contig 16210 bp, 12 predicted proteins | sample M25metaG_FD_115308 | JGI IMG/M metagenome (GOLD analysis project Ga0157374, IMG submission 115308) | Miscanthus rhizosphere microbial communities from Kellogg Biological Station, Michigan, USA - M2-5 metaG | ecosystem: Host-associated > Plants > Roots > Rhizosphere > Soil | place: USA: Michigan...
GAACAGCGAGGTGAGCGAGTAATCGACATGTCCGTAATAGCGATCGATAGATCGGATCACGTCGGGGAAGTCGGCGCGCTGCACCTGCTCTGAAACCTGCTGCACAAAACCTTCGAATTGCGCCGCGTCTTCGTCGATGTACGGCTTCACGGCCGCGGTGATGTTCTGATCGCCAAAATGCAAGACTGCGAAACTGAAGTCCTGGGCCTTCCCCGTAATCGCGCTCGTGATGTGCGTCCGGCCCAGTGCAAGCCGCCCGCGGCCCGAGCTGAATACCTCATAGGAAATTCGGCGCACTCGATAACAGAAGAGCTCCGTCTCCTCTGCAAATGAAGAGAAGATGCTGCTGATCGCGTAATGAGCTGCCACCTGTTCAAGGCCAAGCTGCAATGGCAGCACTTTTTCCTTGTAGATGCGCGCCCCGTCTCCAGCCGTAACGACATTGGACTTCGCCTCGGCCAGCCGCGCCAGAAACGCCGGTTCAAGTCCGGCTGCGAGTTCTCCGAAGAGCTCCCGTGCCAGTTGCAGAGCACGAGCTGCATAGGCAATCACCTGCACAGTCTCGATGCCGGAGATATCGTCGAAGAACCACCCGCAGCTCGTGTACATCAACTGCGCATGCCTCTGCATCTCCATCAATTGCAGTGCGCGAACACGTTCAGTCGCACTCAGCGCATGCTTCTGGTGTTTGCCGAGGAACCGCTCCACCACGTCATCGCTGCGATCGAGAATCACGTCGATGTAAGCATCGCGTGCCGCCCACACATCGGCGAAAAAATTTGGCCCTTCTTCCTCCGTCAAAATTGTGATGCCATCTCGCAGCTCATCCAGGGCTTCGCGCAAGGGCGCGCGCCATTTCTGATTCCAGCCCGGCTTGCCGCTGTTGCATCCGCAATCAGACCGCCACCGCTCCACGCCATGCGCGCAACTCCACGAGGTTTCTTCCACGATTTCGCACTCCCACTCCGGTGGAAACTCCTCGAGGAAGCTGGCGTAATTCGTTAGCTTCACGGTTTTGTCGTGCTCCAGCAACTTGACCGCATAAGCTAGCGCCATCTCTCCATGACGATGATGATGGCCGTAAGATTCACCATCCGTAGCTACGCTCTCAAGCTGCGGCTGCGCGTTGTCTTTGAATCCCGCTTTGAGGCGCGCCGCGAAAACCTCGCCGGAATTCAACAGTCCTTCAAAGGCGATTGCCCGCGATGTGGGCCCATCGTAAAAGAAGATCGCAATCGACACCCCCGACTCAAAGCGCATCAGGTATGGATGGGTGGTGTCTACCGAATTGGCCAGCGGCGTAGTCCAGGCAGGATCGCTGTCGGTCGCATCCTGTTTCAAAGGACGGACACGCTTGCACTGGCTCGGAGCGAGAATCGTGAACTTGATGCCGTGTTGCGCCAGTAGTTCCAGGCTTTCAGAATCCACCGCCGTCTCTGAAAGCCACATGCCTTCAGGCATCGCGCCATAGTGGTTCCGATAGTCGGCGATGCCCCAGCGAATCTGTGTGATCTTGTCGCGTGGACTGGCAAGCGGCATGATGACGTGGTTATACACCTGTGCGATCGCGGAGCTGTGCCCGTCGTTGATCCTCCGGCTGCGCCGTTCACCATCGAGAATCATGCGGTAGGTGCGTGGTGCATTCTCCTTCAGCCAGCTCATCAGCGTCGGCCCGAAGTTGAAACTCATCCGTGAATAGTTGTTGACGATCCGGATGATCTGTTTCTTGTTGTTCACCGTGCGGGCAGCGCCGTTTGTCGCGTAGCACTCCGCGCAGACTCGCTCGTTCCAGTCGTGGTAAGGCGCTGCGGAGTCCTGCGTCTCAACCGTCTCGAGCCATGGATTCTCGCGCGGAGGCTGGTAAAAGTGTCCGTGGATGCAGATGTATCGTTTCGCTGCTGCCATGCTCTCCCGGTGCGGGTAGACGAATGATCGTTCCTGATTATTGTAGGCTCTGACACTCAGCGATGCAGCAGGCTCTCAACTACGTTGCTGTCGGCTGCTGAATGCGTTCAGCTCGCAGTTCGGGGCCGGGTTACTCCGGCTCTACCGCACGGCCAGCTGGTGGAGCACCTTTAGCCAGATCGCACGCACGCCACATGTACCAGCTCGCCACGGAACGGAATGGCCGCCAGCGCTGGGCGCGCCTGAACAACACGTCCGCCTTGGGCAAGTCAGATGCTTCGATGGGTCTGTTCTTCGGCAGCCGCTGAAAGGTGAGCGCAAATCCTTTACGCACTCCGTAGTCCGTAACCGGTAGAACATCAGGCCGGCCGAGCCGGAAGATGAGCAACATCTCGACCGTCCACGGCCCGATGCCGCGCACCTCTGTCAGGCGCTCGACGATGTCGGCATCCGGCATCTTCAGAATGGCCTTATGGGTCGGCACTGTTCCGTCGAGCGTCTTCGCCGCAAGGTCGCGCATCGCTTTGATCTTGTTGCCGGATACTCCGGCCGCCCGCAGCGGCGCATCCGGCGTATCCAGCAGTTGCTGTGGCGTGGGATCGCCATGGAAGAACTCACGAACCCGGCGATGAATGGTTGCCGCCGCCTTCCCGTGCAGTTGCTGATACAGAATCGATTCAAGCAGCGACTCGAAGGGCGATGGCGCCGGATCGAGCCGGAGCCTGAACTCGCCGGCCTTCTCGATCAGTGCCCCCAGCTTCGGATCGCTCGCACGCAGATGCGCCAGCGCCTCAGCAGGGTCGAAGGGAAGCTTTCTGCTCTTTCCATCGTGAATCATCGAGAATCCAGTCTACCGAATCGCCTTCAGCTTCGCTCATTACTCTCAGTGTGACTCCCCAAGCACTGACCTCCAGAACGACTGACCGCCTGGGTCATAATGATGCCTGATCACGTCTGCTCCCCGCGCGCAATACTTGAGGCTTGCCATTGAATCAGGAAACCGGCCGATCAACTGAACTGAAGAGCGAGCATCTCTCTCGCCCCATCCGGGCGGAGAATGATAGTTCTACCTTGCTTCTCGCCCTTGGTGGTCTCGTGGGGCTGATCGAGATGGGGACACGCGTCGTGCCCTTCGGGCGTGGCTTCGAGATGGTGGCGCTCGCCCAGAACCTCGCCGAACAAGGGACCTACGCCAACCCCTTCGGCGTGCTCGCCTCCGGGCCTACAGCCGCCAACCCTCCTCTCTATCCCTTCCTTCTTTCGGTTGGCTTCCGGTTTCTTCATTCAGCTACCCTGGTCGCCTTGGCCGCAACCCTTGGAAACATCGTCGCGAATGCCATTTCCGCGACTTTGCTGCCCCGCATTTCAACGTTGTTCTTTGGCGACAAACGAGCAGGAATCGTCGCCGCAATTTTCTGGATCGTAGCGTGTCCTCTGTTGCCGAGCTGGGACGTTGATCTTACCGTTCTGACAATACTGATCTTTTGTCTGTTCACATCGGCAACCATCGCGAAGTCAAAGTCAATCGGTTCGGCGCTTGTTGCGGGCTTGCTTGCGTCAGCGCTTTTCTTATTCAATCCATCAACGCTGTTGATCTTCAGCCCGTGGCTGCTGTGGCTCGTCTATCAGCACCGAAATTCCCTCAGAGCGGCGGTCACCTACTGCTGCATCGCGCTGGCTGTTGTTCTGATCGCTGGATCGGCATGGGGATTGCGCAACCAGCATCAACTCGGCCATTTCGCCATCCGCACGAATTTGGGAATGACCCTTTATGCCTCCAACAACGATTGCGCCAAGCCCAGCATGAAGGAGTCCGAGTTGAGCTATTGCTATGAGGCTCACCATCCGAACACAAGCATTGAAGAGGCCCGCCTTGTCACCTCCCTCGGTGAGATTGCATACGACCGCATGCGCACAGCCGACGCGAAGACCTGGATTCGCACCCATCCCTCTGCGTTCATGCATCTGACGCTTGCGCGGCTCAAAGACTTCTGGTTTCCTGTTCCATGGGACAGTTTGTTCCAATCGATCGTGATCTGGCTGGCGACCGTGATTTCTCTACCGGGGTTGGTAATCATGGCGCGCCGGCGCAATCGCTCTCTGGCGTTTGTGCTTCCTGCCCTCGCAATCTATCCGCTCATGTACTACATCGTGGTCAGCGATGTTCGGTATCGGTTGCCCGTGCTGTGGATCTCGCTGTTAGCCGCCGGCCACTTCTTGGTCTGGGTCTGGGATCGATACAGGACGCCGGGGCAACTCACCGCGCGATAGTCGATTGCCGCTGCACGCCGCGGTCGCTTCAAATACTATCTGCTATAGGAAGCGAACGACCTGTTCGGGAGTAGTTCCGATTATGAAAATGCGTCCCGGCTCGCAGACCGGCTTTCTTCTCTGCGGCAAAGAGTGGAGTGATGGAGAAGCGATTGAAGTTCGTTCTCCGTGGGATCAGGGGCTGATTGGCAAGGTCACTGTAGCAACCCGCGCCGATGCGCGTGAAGCGGTGAACCATGCTGTCGCGAGCCTGCGTCGAACGCGTGCCTTGCCCCGCTGGAAGCGCCGCGAGATTCTCGAGGACGTCGCAGCCTCCTTGATCGAACAGAAGGAGCGCTTCGCGAATCTTATCGTGGCTGAAGCCGGAAAACCATTGCGTCTGGCCCGTGCCGAGGTCGATCGCGCCGTCCTCACCTTCAAGACTGCCGCCGAAGAGGCCGCTCGCCTCGGCGGCGAAACGATCCCGCTCGATCTGACTGAGGGAAATGAAAATCGCTGGGGGCTCGTTCAGCGCTTTCCTGTCGGCCCGGTACTGGCAATCACTCCCTTCAACTTTCCTCTCAACCTTGTCGCTCACAAACTGGCGCCTGCGATGGCCGCCGGGTGTCCGATCCTTGTCAAACCATCTCCGCAGACCCCATTCACTGCGCTGGCATTGGGCGAAGTAATTCTGAAAGCCGGCTGGCCTGAAGAGGCTCTTGCCATTCTTCCGCTTGAGAACGCCGATACGGCCTGGCTCGCGGAGAAAGAGGATCGCATCAAGCTCGTCAGCTTCACCGGATCCGCCAAGGTCGGCTGGGGACTGAAGGCGCACTCCGGACGTAAACGCGTTCTGCTTGAGCTCGGCGGAAATGCTGCGCTCATAATCCATAGCGATTACCGCGATCTCGACAGTGCAGCCGAGCGCACCGCGCATGCTGCTTTCGGCTACGCCGGGCAATCCTGCATCAGTGTCCAACGCGTGTTCGTGGACAAGAGCATCTTCCAGACATTCCTGTGGAAACTGGTTGAGGTTGCCGGAAAGCTGGTCTCCGGAAATCCCTCTCACGAGACCACCGACCTGGGGCCGATGATCAGGCCAGGAGAGGCAGAGCGTGTCGAGTCCTGGATTAAGGAGGCAGTAGCCGCAGGGGCCAGGCTGATCGAAGGCGGAATTCGAAACGGCAACGTGATTACGCCTGCAATTCTCACCGGGACTAAGCAGGGAATGAAGATCCGCGATGAAGAAGCATTCGGTCCGGTTGTCGTCGTCGAGCCCTACACAGATTTCGAAGAAGCGCTGGCTGAAGTCAACCACTCTCGCTTTGGCCTGCAGGCTGGACTCCTCACACGCGATGCCGGGCGCATCCTGACCGCCTTTCGCGAGCTTGAGGTAGGTGCGCTGATTGTCGGCGACACACCGGCATGGCGTCTTGATCCAATGCCCTATGGCGGCGTCAAAGACTCGGGCCTCGGCCGCGAGGGAATCCGCTCCGCGATCGAAGAAATGACCGAACCTCGAATGCTGGTGATGACGGGGATGAACTGAAATCGTCGAAGAACGAGAGTACCTGAGTCGTCGAAATAGGGGTAAACGACCATGCGGACCCTCTCCGTTCTGATATGCGCCCTCGTTCTGGCGCTACCCGTTCATGGCGCCACCAGCGTAACAGTGGCGCAGCTGCAGCAGTTTCTTTCCTCCACTCGCGCCGCGAGACTGTCTGACGCTGAGATCGCTCAGCGCCTCAGCAAGGTAGACCTGTCCGAAGAGCTCACATCGAAGTCCCTTGCCCGCATCCTTGCTGAATCATCGCCCGGACCCGAGACAGAGCAACAGCTGGCCCTGCTCGCAGCCGCATCAGCGGTTCACTCTCCTCCCATGAGCGAACTGCCGAACGAACCGCCACCCGACCAGGCAACTCAGAGCAAGATCGTCAAATCAGCGCGGGACCACGCTGGAATTGCGCTGCACACGGCGCCGGATTTTCTCGCCCTTCGTGACACGCAAGCGTACGACAACCTTCCCATCGACGCCCCCAAAAAGCACCAGAGGCCCAGGGTTGAGATGCATTTCGTTAGAGAGTCGCGGCGGGAGATCGCGGTTCGCAACGGCAAAGAAGTGCACGGGGAGATATCCGGGCGCGAAGGCGCAGCGAATTCCGAACTCTCTTCCGGCTTATCCACCTGGGGTGAGTTCGGCGCGATCCTCAACGTGGTCCTCGGCGACAAGTCCGATGAGACTTTGCAGTGGAAACGATGGCAGAAGAGCGAGTCAGGAGTCACGCTTGCAGTTTTTCAATACTCAATCCCGCGCTCGTCCTCTCACTACACTGTCGATTTCTGCTGCTACCGGAGATCGGATGATGATCCGATCGATCGCCGGTTCAAAGACAAGCCGGGATACCACGGCACAATCTACATCGATCCCAAAGACGGCGAGATCGACCGAATCACCCTCGAAGCCGATCTGGCAGAAACTGACCCCGTCACGGTGTCGTCGATAGCAGTCCAGTATGGGCGTGTCTTCATTTCAGGCAAGCCCTATCTCTGTCCCATCTGGAGCGTCGCGCTTACTGAGCTGCAGAACAATTTCATTGAGAAGATTGACGGTATCGGGATCGAACGACACCTTAACAAAACTGATTTCAGTCACTACCATAAATTCGGGTCAACAGCCCGCATCATGACCGGCATAGCCGGTCCCCCGCAGCCATAACCAGCATGTAACAATCGTCGGGACTGGCACACGCAGGCAACCGGCGTGTTATGGGAGAGAATCGATATATATGGATCTCGGACTCAAAGAGAAACTGATTGTGGTCACTGGCGGCGGCGCAGGCATTGGCGCAGGCATTTCGCGTGCCTGTCTCGATGAGGGAGCGCATGTCGTGGTGCTTGGCCGTCCCTCACAGAACGTGCAGGCCTTCATAGCGGAAATGCAGGCTGCATCGCAGACCTGCCACTTCATCGAGGCACACCTCGAGGATCTCGACCGCTGTAGAACGGCGATTCAAGAAATTCAGGAGCGCCACGGCGACATCTACGGGCTTGTCAACAATGCAGGCGTTAACGACGGCGCCGGGCTGGAAAATGGGACCGTCGACAAGTTCGTCGAAAGCCTGCAAAAGAATCTCATCCATTACTACGCACTTGCACACTATGCGCTTCCGTCGCTGAAGAAGACGCAGGGAGCGATCGTAAACATCAGTTCGAAAGTCGCCATGACGGGACAGGGCAACACCTCCGGCTATGCTGCCAGCAAGGGCGCTCAGCTTGCTTTGACGCGCGAATGGGCTGCCGAATTGCTCCGATACAACATCCGCGTGAACGCCGTGCTCCCTGCCGAAGTAATGACTCCGCTATACCGCCGCTGGCTCGATACGCTCGGCGACCCCGATGCGGAACTGAAACGCATCACCGATAAAATTCCGCTCGGCCATCGCATGACGCTTTCCTCTGAGATTGCGGCGGCGGCGGTATTTCTGCTTTCGCCAACCCAGTCCGCGCACACTACCGGCCAGCACATCATTGTCGACGGCGGATACGTGCACCTTGATCGTGCGTTGACCTAGAAATCCAGAATCAACGGAATGAGGCGCGGCTGACCATCGCGCCCACAGCTGCAAATCGCAATTGCAGCGCGGCGACCCGCATGCGTGCCGCATCGTAGCCGGGCGCGTTGCGCTCCGCGAAATCCGCCATCTCCATCAACACGCCTGCATCGTGAAACGCCGCTCGAGGTGAAATCGTGTTTGGGGCCTCGACCTGGGCAGATCCCGTCGCGCTCCATGCAAGCCTGCCCTCCGGGCTCATCCTGGCAACGATGGCCTCCCACGAGCGGTGGCTGCGCGAGTGCATCTGCACGAACGAGCAGACCATCACGGTGCCGATCAGCAGGCACAGAGCGACCTGGACTGGAATGAGAATGATCGTGCTTTCTCGTCCCGAACTTACTCAGGGAGGCGGACAAGTTCTCCCACCTCACAACAGTAGTGTGCCTGTCGCCGACAAACAATGGCACTTAGGTGGCAATGAATGAATGACTTAGCTATGCCTTAGAGCGATGCAACTGTCTGAATTTTGATCAGTTGAGCAAGAGCGAGAGAGGATCCGCGCACAGCCTGTCACATTTCTGTGGCTTGGCCACAGGAACATGCAATACTTCTGTGGCCGTACCACAGGATCGCGATGTCACCAGAAAAACTTGACCTGCTGCAGGGCACGCTGGACCTCATGGTCCTTCAAACTCTCACCGTCATGGGCTCGATGCATGGATACGGAATTGCCCGCCGCATCGAGCAGGTTAGCGCCGACGAGGTGCTCTTGAATCAGGGCACCATTTACGCCTCGCTCGTGCGCTTGGAACAGCGTGGCTGGATCTCCTCAAGTTGGGGCACTTCCGACAACAATCGCAAGGCAAAGTTCTATTCGATCACCACAGCCGGCAAACGCCAGCTCCTCGCCGACGCGCGCCACTGGGAACGCCTCAAAGACGTCATGGAGCGCGTGCTCACAATGGACAGCTCCGTCGAAGGGGCGGATGCATGAGCGAGACCCTCAGGCTTGTGAAGCGCCTCTGGGCGTTCATCCGCAGAAAACCCCTCGACGATGACCTGGAAGACGAACTCGCCGCCCATCTGCAGTTCGCCATCGACGACAACATCGCACGAGGCTTCTCGCCAACTGAAGCACGACGCCTCGCACTCATCAGCATCGGCGGCATGGACCAGGCACGCTACAAACATCGGGAAGCACGAGGATTTATGACTCTGGATATCTTCAAGCAGGACCTCAAATACACGCTGCGGACGCTCTGGCACGATCCCAGCTTCACCATTGTCGCTGTCCTGATCCTGGCGCTTGCCATCGGCGCAAACATTGCGGTCTTCAGCGTCGTAAACACCCTGCTGCTCAGACCGCTTCCTTTTCCTAACGCGCATGAGCTCGTATGGATCGCCCCGCCGCCGACAAAGTGCGGTATGTCCTGCGCCACCTATTCCACCGACGCTTACGACGAGTTCCGTACAGGCAGTCGCTCGTATCAGGATGTGACGGGCTATTTTGCGTTCTCTGGCGCAGACAACCTGAGCTTGAATCTTGGCGCCGCGCCGATTCCCGCTACAAGCATCGATGTGATCCAGAATTTCTTTCAAGTGCTGGGCGTATCTGCACAGATGGGCCGCGTATTCACGCCTGAAGATGCCCGCAACGGTGCGGCTCCTGTCGTTCTGTTATCCAATGCGTGGTGGAAACGTCAGTTCAATGCCGACCCGAACATCGTGGGAAAGGCATTCGACATCAATGGAAAACAGACCACGGTTATCGGAGTGTTGCCGGCCTCATTCGACTTCGGCGCGGTCTTTGCTCCCGGCACCAAGGTTGACGCAATCACTCCCCTCAACCTCTACGGGCCTCCGCGTGACTGGGGCAACATCATCACTCTGATCGGTCGTATGAAGCCGGGTATCACCCTCGGTCAGGCGGTAGACGAAGGCGCGCGTGTCGCCCCCCACATGTGCTGGAACAACAAGTTCCCTGAGACATGCGGCCAATACAAGGGCGCTGTCGTTCCTGTCGGACTCAAGGATTACATCGGCGGAAAGCTTCGGCGCTCGCTCATCGTCCTCTGGAGCGCTGTCGCAGCCATCCTTCTCATCGCTTGCGTGAATCTCTCCAACCTGCTGCTGGCGCGTGGCGCTGCGCGTGCAAAAGAATTTGCAATGCGGGGAGCTCTCGGCGCGAGCCGCGGACGCATCGTGCGGCAGCTGCTTACCGAAAGCCTCGTCCTGTCTGGAATGGGCGCCGTGTTCGGATTCATGTTGGCCGCCGTCTTGGTGCAATGGCTCGCGCATCAGGGCGCAATCGCTCTTCCTCTGCTCAGCACGTTGCACATGGACGGCGCAGCACTGGGCTGGACGGTGTTGATCGCGGTGTTTTCAGCCACGATCTTCGGCATCGTCCCCGGACTCCGTATGGCCGGCGGAAATGTTTATGAGTCCCTGAAAGACGCCGGTCCCGGCGCGACCGCCAGCCGCAAACACGAACGTACTCGTTCCGTCCTCGTCGTCTCCGAAGTTGCTCTCGCATGCATGCTGCTGGTTGGAGCCGGCTTGCTCCTCCGCAGCTTCATGAACGTTCTGAAAGTCGACCTGGGCTTTGAGCCGGACCACGCCGCGGCAATCAAGGTTGACTTCGATGACAGCGTTCCCAATGACAAAGACGGCTCACTGAGAGCGCAAAAGCGCGGCGTCATCTTTCAGCAGATTCTCACGCGAGTGGGTGCCCTGCCGGGTGTGGAGGCCGCTGGAACTACCGATTATCTGCCGCTGGGACAAAACCGCTCCTGGGGACTTCCATTTCCAAAGGGACTGAAGCCTCCAAAGGGAATCGATGGGCCTCTCGTTTATGTGATCTCGCCTGGCTATATGCGTGCCATGGGCACGCCCATTCGGGGACGCGATTTCTCATGGTCCGATGGACCCAAGGGTGAGCCCGTCGTGATGATCAACAAAAGCTACGCCCAGTACCTGTCCAATCTTGGTGCATGGTCAGATAAAGACGCCCTGAACAAGCCGCTCGCAAATGGTGGTGGTACGGATCTCCATGTAGTCGGAGTCGTAGATGACGTGCATGAAGAAAACGTCGATGGCGATGCCGGATGGCAGATCTACTACCCCATGACGCAGGCGGGACCCTCCGCCGCAGAGCTTGTCGTGCGCACAAGGATGAATCCTGCCTCCCTCGCAGGTCCTGTCCTTGCCGCCCTGCGAGAGATGAATCCGAAGCAGCCTGCGGCTGAATTCAGGCCGATTCGTCTCCTCGTCAGTCATGCCGTATCGGGTCGGCAATTCTTCATGCTTCTCGTCGTCTCGTTTGCAGGGCTCGGATTGTTACTTGCCGCCCTGGGGATCTACGGCGTGATTTCGTACTCGGTGACCCGGCAGACACAGGAGATCGGCATTCGGATGGCACTCGGCGCCACGGCTTCCCATGTACGCGGCCGGATACTTTCAAGCACGCTGCGACTTGCTTTGATTGGCATCGTCATCGGCGTAGGTGCGTCGCTGGCTGGAGCACGGCTGATCGCCGCTCTCCTATTCGGTACCTCGCCATGGGATGTGGCCACCTACGGCATCATGGCGTTGCTGTTGATGATTATCGCCGCGCTCTCCGGATATATTCCGGCATTTCGTGCGTCGCGCATCAATCCCACCGTGGCGCTTCGAACCAACTGACCGCGCTCGCCAGTCGTGGAAGGGAAGACCTCGCTCAGTGCGAGGTCTTCTCGCATGCGCTCCAGGTCAGAATTCAATTGCACGCCTGCTCGACCCCCGGGTATCCTTCTCGCGCTACCCCGCCTTCCCCTGAGATCTCTTTCGGACGGCCGACTCTCCCTGAACACCTTAGGAGCACGCAAGATGTGCGGAATTGTTGCCCTCTACTCGCGCCGGCAGCCAGTTTCTCCGGCGACTCTCGAACGTGCCACAAAGCGTCTCTATCACCGCGGCCCCGACGGGCAGCGCCAATGGATCAGCCGCGACGGACGGGTCGGCCTGGGCCACGCGCGCCTCAGCATCATCGACCTCGCCACCGGCGACCAGCCCATCTCCAGTGAAGATGAGAGAACCCACCTCGTCGCCAACGGCGAATTCTACGCGTACGAGACGATCCGGAGTGAGCTGGAATCTCGCGGCCATCACCTCCGCACGCGCTCCGACAGCGAAATCGCTCTCCATCTCTACGAAGAAGTCGGTGTGCACTGCCTGCACCGGCTCCGAGGCGAGTTTGCCTTTGTCATCTGGGACGAGAAGCAGCAAACTCTGTTTGCCGGACGCGATCGTTTCGGAATCAAACCGCTGTTCTACTCCTGGCACAACGAGACGCTCTACATCGCATCCGAGGTAAAGGCGCTCTTCGCAGCGGGTGTACCCGCCCGATGGGATCCAGAGAGTGTCTATCAGTCCTTCAGCTTTGGCGGTCATCAGATGCGCACGCTCTACGATGGCGTCTTCCTGGTCCCACCCGGGCACTATCTGGTGGTAACGGAAAAGCACTTCCAGATCACGCGTTATTGGGATTTTAACTACCCCGTTCCTGGCGCGGCCAATCAGAGCAAGACCGACGCCGACTACATAGCCGAGTTCCGCCACGAGTTGGAAGAGGCGGTCCGGATCCGTCTCCGTGCCGATGTGCCGGTGGGCGTGTACCTGAGCGGCGGGCTGGACTCCTGCTCGGTGCTCGGGCTCGCTGCGCGCCACCATCCGGATCCGATCCAGGCTTTCACTCTGACGTTTGACGATGTCGCCTACGATGAAGGGCCGATAGCCAGGGAGATGGCGGCGCTTGCTGGGGCTAAATTCCATACGATCCCGATCAACCAGAACGCTCTGGCCGAAAACTTCGCCGATGCGACTCTGCAATCAGAAATGCTCTGCGTCAATGCGCATGGAGTGGCGAAGTTTCTCCTCAGTAAGGCCGTCCGCGACGCCGGATACAAAGTAGTCATAACCGGCGAAGGCTCCGACGAAATCCTTGGCGGTTATGCTCACTTTCGCCGCGACATGCTGCTCTACAACCGGGAAGGACAGGACCCGGCGGAGATCGAGCAGTTGCTGAAGTGGCTCAACGAAAACAACACCGTATCTCGCGGCCTGCTGCTTCCGGACGGAGATGTTGGAAATCTCGATGCGGTCCGGCGGATCCTGGGCTATGTGCCTTCATGGTTTGAGACCTTCTCATCGCGTGCCGTCAAGGCGAATCCGTTGCTTGCAGAGGATTTCCGCTGCCACTTCAAACACCGCGAGACCTACCTCCAGTTGCTGTCCGACATCGATGTGCCCGGCCAGTTAAAGGGCCGCGACGCGCTCAACCAATCCCTCTACCTCTGGGGCAAATCGGCGTTGGCCAATTACATCCTCACGGTCCTCGGCGACCGCATGGAGATGGGCCATTCGATCGAGGGCCGCGTCCCGTTTCTCGATCATCACGTCGTCGAGTGCATCTGCCGCCAGCCGGTAAACATGAAGATTCGTGGACTGACCGAAAAGTTCGTGTTACGCGAAGCGGTGCGCGACGTCATCACAGACACCGTGTACAAACGTCAGAAGCATCCCTTCCTCAGCCCGCCTGCGACGCTGAATCCCGATCAGACCTTCAACATTTACGTACAGGATCTGCTGCGCGGAAAGACAATGGCGTCGATCTCCTACTTCAACCAGCAGGAGATCGTGAAGATGCTCGATCGCATTCACACCATGGATGCCGGCGATCGCACAGCCTATGACCAGATCCTCATGCCGCTGGTCAGCATGTGCGTCATTCACGAGGGTTTCGACATGGAGTGCTGATCGGACGCGAGAATCGCGTAGTGTATACTCCCGTCGTTATGCTGATACGACTTCCGAAGCTTCTCTTTGCCGCATCTCTTCTCCTTGTGACCGTTCCCACGTATGCGCAGAATGCGCAGCCCAAACCCAAACCAGAAGACACCGAAATCTGGAAGCCCGAGCCCAAGGTTGTCACTCCCGCCGCCGAATGCAATGCGCCGCCCTCAGACGCTGTTGTTCTTTTCGACGGGAAAAACATCGACGAATGGGTGAACGTGAAGGACAAGGCAGCCGCGACCTGGGATGTCCACGACGGGGTGATGACCGTGAACAAAAAGGGCGGCAACATCGAAACCAAGCGCAGCTTCAAGAACTATCAGCTGCACGTGGAGTACAAGATTCCCGCGAGCATCACCGGCTCGGGACAGGGTCGCGGAAACAGCGGCATCTTCCTGGCTTCGACCGGCCCCAGCGATGACGGCTACGAGTTGCAGGTGCTCGACGGCTACAACAACTCCACGTATGTGAATGGTATGGTCGGCAGCATCTACAAGCAGGCCATTCCCCTTGCCAACGCCAGTCGCAAACCCGGCGAGTGGCAGGCTTACGACATCGTCTGGACCGCGCCCATCTTTAGCGAGGATGGTTCGGTCAAGACTCCGGCCTACGCGACGGTCTTATTGAATGGCGTTCTAGTTGAGAATCACTTTGAGCTGAAGGGACAGACGCTCTACATCGGCAAGCCGTTCTACAAAAAATACGACTCTGCCCCCATCAAGCTGCAGGCTCACGGAGACAAGAGCGAACCCATGAGCTTCAGGAACATCTGGGTGCGCGAGCTGCCATAGCCCGCGCCGCGCGAGACAACCTAGCGCTGATTCGTCGCCATCGCCTGCGTCTTCGCCATTCTCACAGCATTTCTGAGAGCGGTTACGAACTCGCGGGCGGCGACGTTGTCGGCGAACGTCAGCCCAAACGCCTCAACCTGGTCCTGAAACTGACCGTAGTCCGAGGCGCTGTGCGGACCGGGGCTGAGGTGCTCAAGCTTGTCTCGATCGTAGACAAGCGCCGGGAACTTCTTGCCGGGCATGCCCACTACAACGATCATCGTGGCGTCACCCTGGTCTCCGGGCTTATAAGCCTGGGGAGCCGAGGGGTTCGTGAACACGCGATCTTCGCTCACAACATTCTCGTCAATCGATGCCAGCGGGACGGTGATCGACGCCAGCGGAAAGGCATATCGATACCAGGTAGTCTTTCCGTCCTCTTCTCGCGGCAGCGCACAGATCGGCCCGGGCATATTGGGCTCGATCACCAGCGTTTGCCCGTCGAGCACCACAATGCTGCCCGAGGCGGTGTAAGCGGTCTTCATCTCGGCCATCCGCGCAGGGATGTCTTGAGCGCCGCAGTTCATTGACGACACGACGACGAGGCAACCAAGCAAAAAGCAATACAAGGTCTTCATAGGTTGTTGAACCTGTGTTTTTTTCAATCCTGATCCTGTTTTGCCCAATGTCAATGTGATCTGCCACATCCGAAGTATTACCAACGACACGGGTCGAAGGTCGGTCCATCTCGTTGCGCTTTCGTTCTCACGGGCCGGGCTCTTCGCCTCAACCTTCCCGAAATGTTGCACCTGCAACTGGCCGCCGCCATCCTGGCCGCTCCACAGGGCAACCTTTGCTCAGGGCACTCATCTCATCCTGCTGACACCTTTTCGCGGCGAAGCGGAGCAGGGAATTCAGAACGCGAACTAAATCCGTACATTCGAATTGCCACAGGTGAGCAGCAGATAAAGCAGGAGGAGTATATGGCAGAAATTAGAAGAGAAGAATCTTTCAGCACTTCCGGGCTTTCGACGGCAGCCCTCGCGCATGCCGACGAAGCGGAACAACAGGTTCAGGACTACGCGGATCAGCGCTCCGAACAGCGCTCGGACTCTTACGACCGCACTGACACAATCGCAGATCGGGCCAACAACAAGTCTTCCCAGGCTGCCGCTTCCGATGAACACACGGCACTGTTCTCAACCGATGAAACCACCAGCCTTCGCAGCCAGTGGGATTCCGTCCAGGTAGGATTCGTAGATGAACCGCGCCAGGCCGTCGAAAAGGCGGACGCGCTCGTCGCAGGAGCCATGAAGCGGCTCGCTGAAATGTTCGCCGCAGAGCGCGAACGGCTCGAAAAACAGTGGGATCGCGGTGACAGCGTCTCAACGGAAGAATTGCGGTTAGCCCTGCAGCGCTATCGCGCATTCTTCGGGCGTTTGCTCTCGGTATAACGCCGGATTGGCGTCGCGCCAAATGCAAAAGGGCCGGGAGAGATCTCCCGGCCCTTTACCTTGTTTCTCTAATCGGGCTACTCAGTCACGGAAAGTTCGGCGTGGAGGGTCGCTGTTGAATCCTCGCCAGCCCAGACATCGAACATGCTCGGCTCGACGACCCACTTCTTCGTCTGCGGATCCCAGAATTGCAACTCGCTCTTGCCCAGAGTGAACTTCAAGGTCTGTGTCTCGCCCGGTTTCAATGCAACACGCTTGAATCCCTCCAACTGGCGCACTGGACGCGATGCCGAACCCCAGCGCTGATGGATATACAGCTGGGCCACCGCATCTCCCGCCGTACTACCCGTATTCGTAACATCAACTTGCACCTCGGCGGCATCGCCTGCCTTGATGCTGGTCTTGCTCAGCTTGAGATTTTCGAACTTGAAGCTTGTGTAGCTGAGCC
>Ga0157374_10002265_pt1 | contig 16205 bp, 18 predicted proteins | sample M25metaG_FD_115308 | JGI IMG/M metagenome (GOLD analysis project Ga0157374, IMG submission 115308) | Miscanthus rhizosphere microbial communities from Kellogg Biological Station, Michigan, USA - M2-5 metaG | ecosystem: Host-associated > Plants > Roots > Rhizosphere > Soil | place: USA: Michigan...
ATAATCGATGAGGAGCTCACCACAAATGGGTTCGTCACACCTTTACCCAGAAATCGATCCGTACTTGCATGGCCACATGGAAGTGGGTGACGGCAATCGAATCTATTGGGAGTGCTGCGGAACCCCTTCTGGCAAAGCTGCAGTAGTTTTACACGGTGGTCCAGGTTCAGGGTGTTCACCATGGCATCGTCGACTTTTTGATCCGAGTGCCTACCGCGTCGTACTGTTTGATCAGCGAAATTGCGGACGGAGCACACCGAACGCCAGCCTTCAGGGGACTGACCTTGCGAATAACACTACCACCCACTTGGTCCATGACATAGAGCAACTCCGCTGCCATCTGAGTATCCAGCACTGGTTGTTGCTTGGGGGCTCATGGGGTTCAACCTTGGCCCTTGCGTACGCCGAGACGCATCCAGACTGTGTAACGGAGATCATCCTATTCGGTGTCACCACAGGACGACGAAACGAGTTTGACTGGCTGTTCGGCGGCGGTCTGGCGCACTTGTTCCCCCAACAATGGGACCGACTTCTGAGTTGGTTACCGCGAGAGGATCGTGACGGCGATATCGTTGAGGCGTATAGTCAGCGCCTCAACAGCCCGGATCCCGCAATCCGCGAACAAGCTGCACTCGAGTGGTGCATGTGGGAATCTGCCGCGCTTGAGTGGCCGCCATCGTCGGGGCTAGCAAAGCGATTCGCCGATCCTGACTACCGACTGGCATTTGCACGCATTGTCACCCACTATGCCAGTCACAATGCATGGCTTGAGGACGGAATTTTGCTTCGCAACTGCTACAGGCTAGCTGATACTCCCGGAGTCTTGATAAACGGACGGTATGATTTTCAATCACCGCTCCTCAGCGCCTGGCGGCTCAAACGGGTCTGGAAAATAGCGGATTTAATAGTCATAGACAACGCCGGTCACGCGGTCGAGCAAGGCATTTCCAGCGAAATCATTCGGGCCACGGATCGGTTTGCGGCGCGCGAGACCTGATAATCCGCGGAATAGATGGCGGCTCGCTTTGCTTCGTTCATTGTCTCTCCTGATCAGATCCGTTTGCACGAATAGTGAGTACCCTTAAGCAATCTTCAGCTCGGCTAGTGAGCTGTCCGGCCATACGGTCGATTAGATCGTGATGCAAGTCTTCAGAGTGCAACTGCCGAGCCGTGTCCGCGATGTGATCTGGCAAAACGGTCGCGAATTCGATCAGGCGATTAATCAAGGCTGCATCGGTTAAGCGTAATTCTGACCAGTTTTTTCCAATTTCTTCTGCCAATGTCTCGCAAGCGATAGCTTCCACCGATCTTCATGGCAAGCTTTATTTTCTTGGGATCGATATCGGGATAGGCGAGAGCGCTTGCTAAGTCATACAGAGGGGCGAGTCGCATAGCGCCGGCAGCAGATAAAAGCACAGAATAGTTCTTCGCGTGACCGTCGCTTCCCGAGATCAGCCAGTTGAATGCTAGGGCATTCACAAAAGACTCCACATCCTCCTGTGGTTTGATAGAAGATCGTTCGAGCAAATTGACTACGTTCGCGGCTCCCGGCCCCCCCCTCGGCCTCATATTTCTTGCTCGGCGGCAATCCCAGTGATTGGCAGATATCTTCCTGATGAACCCGTCTCAATCCCTCCTTGGTCGAGATCCTGTCGTATCTCTGCACCACGATCGCGATTTGCTCTTCGAAACGTCTGACCTTTGATAACGGAACTACCATCCCTAGCTTCGACGCCAAGATTAGGCAGAAGTGCTCATTTTCGGCGTGCCCGTGGAAGCCCGCGATTGGCGGCTTCAGGATATGAGTAGTCGGTGTTCGACCGGAAGGAACACCCCAACGGTCATTTTGAAAGAGCAGTGCAGTCTTCGGCTGTGCTCCGGCAAGGCTGAACTGGCCGGTATCCCTCTCGGTTCTCCACGCCCCATGATCTTTTGCGAGGAGGCGCAACCTCTCAGCGACCTCCGATTCGTTCAGCCAAAGAACGTCTGCAGTAGTTCCAGTCAGGACGCCTTCAACTCGTTCTGGACGGACGAACTGTATCGCTCCGGCGCAGTCTTCCCCCACATTTGCGATCAACCCAAATGGGCTCCGCGGGGATACCTGAAATCGTTGAGACCACCTGCCGAGAATAGTTTCATTGTCCGGAAGTAGCCCCACAGGAACGCATTGATCTTGCCATGTCCATATTCTCCGGACGATAAGGGCATTGAGAGCGAAATTGGGTAAGCATTGGCATCGTTACGCCATGCTTCGTTGTAAACAAACAAGAGCTGCCCTTTGTTGTTTCGGGAGACCCTACCCACCTCTCGACTATCAAGGAGGACAATCAACTCCTTGGTCATGAGTGGGACGACCTTTTGATGTTCTCAAGCAATTTGTTGAGGTCAACAGGGGGGCCCGACACTTGGTTCGGTAGCAGGCCGCGAAGGTCGTGCTTTTATCGAGACTGAAAGGGAAGCCTTCAAAGCTGCAAGAACTCTCAAAATCACGGCAAGAGACACTCCCGGCGTTCCCTTTTCAACCTCAATTAGCCATACTCGGCTAATACCCGCGCGATGGGCTAGTGAAGCCTGGTCAAATCCGAGCTCTAGACGGCGATTTTTTACAAAAGATCCAAGCTGAGCTGGTGTCCTGATTTCGGTTGTGTGGAGCTCTGCCATGATGTGTCAATTGCTGAATGTCAACTATAGTTGATCAACTATAGTTGACATACCTTGGATGTTAACTATAGACGACTTCGAACTCCCGAAGTCAAACAATAGCTGCGGAATATCGCGGGCTGCGGAAGTCAAGTTGAGCAAGACTCAAAACGTCAAACGGGCGAGATTTGCATCAGGCAGTTATCGAACGTATATCGCTAATGGTGGGCACTATCGGCACAACCTGACGACGTTGTGGAGCTGCGTCACTGTTCGGAGTCGTGCCGCTCGCCCTGACACTCAGTTCATTTGCAATTGAAATATCGTTGATGGCTTGATATGTGCCCGGCTTCATTTCAGGGAAAAAGGTATGAACCTTGGCGGAATCGACCTCGACCCTACCGATATTCTCTAGTTCCATTCTCTTGAAGTGTACGGAGCTACAGGTGCCAGGCCGCCTCAGAATCCAAGGTTCCAATGAAACAATGATTTCTGCATCTGGTTTCGAACCGAGGGCCGCAAACGGAGTGATGTGCCGATACCAGGCTAAGTAGTCAAACGCGCGACCAAGATCCACAACAATTGCGACGCCCCAGCCATCCTGTTTCCAATTTGGGATACGTTCCTTGCTGGGGTAGTAGCTGTTGATGCACTTTCCCTGCGACGTCGGGTAGGCAAGAACATCTCCCAGTTGCATGAGCAGTGGTTGTGGCTTCTTAAGCACAGGACGCGCTTTCTCGGCAGTCGTGAAGGACTCAACCCGGACGCGCAAGTCTGCCAGCACTTTCGCTCTTTGCTTGAGCATGGTGGAGGACATTCCCAGTCTTGCTAGAAGATCCAAATCTCCGCCGCTGTCGATGATCTGCAATGCTTTGTCCCGCACTCGTTGGCATGCGATTCCGCGTTTTGCGAACTGATCTGCCGTCACCAGCCAGAACGTAGTATGGTCTTCATCGGCGTCGTTGTTAGCAGCACCAGGCTCAATACTGGAGAGAATATCTACGAGTCGGCCAGCTTCGAATGGCAATCGGGAGACGGCACGGATTGCCGCTCCCAAATCTGCCGCAAAATCACTCGAGTAAAGTCCAGAACCCCAGACACCCATTTATGTTGACCCGCCAATTGTGTTCGAGCTGCCATCTGCTAACTCGCAGGCGGATGCACAAATATTCCACAACTGGCATTCCGGATCGGAGCTGCGTTCCTTCTCGAACAGCTGCAGATCAGCCCGCAGCGCCAAAGCTTCTGCAACCTTCATACTTGCCGTCCTCGGCGCACCAGTCTAGCAGAATGATGAGGACTAAGCCGCAGCCTAGGGATCCCCAGGTAAGCTATTGCGGAGCGGAGCTGCAACCGAGTTAACCCCTGTGTCTGGCGGCCGCTGTAAATGTTGGCCTCCATCCGATAAAGGCATTTATCGCCCGCCATCCTGCGAGTATGATTCTTACCCATGATTCACCTACCCGACAACGAACGCGGTCAAGGGATGGTGGAATACCTGCTTATCATGAGCATGGTGATTCTCACGATCATGGCCTTGTTTGCTGGGCTTATGCACTTCTTCTCTTGACGAGTGGTTAGCGATATAGAGGTATATCGCCAATCATTCCCGCCCTCTCCAACAAAATTCGGCAAGAACACAGGGTAGCAACGTTCATCCACTGGTACTCCTGAAGCTCATGCACAATTTCATTCGAAGGCACAGGGTCTTGGCGAGGGTCTTGGCAAGTATCGCGGTAATCTTGTGCTGTTTAATCTTGTTCTCATGGCTGTCGTCCGCTTCTGCGCCTTTTCGAGGTGAAATGGACGCGAGGCGTGACATTGCGCAAGGACACTATGAAGTGCTGGGGTACGGTCTTCCTAGCCCGTGGCGGCACGAATACATTCGCCTGCTGAGGGAACGGTATGGGATACAGTATCGCGCTGTGGCGCTGTGCATCGTCTCCGAGGACCTCATGGCTTACGCCGACAATTACAACAAATTGAGTGTCGCGGCCGCCAATCGCAAGTTCAGGCACGACGTGTTCAAAGAATGTGCTGAGGAGGCTGAGCGGGGCTGGAAAGCGAAGCTGGAGTCCACTAGTCAGCAACGATGAGCGACATAAATAGTTCGCTTTCCTGAACGTTGCCGTTCGACAACGCTATTAGGAATCACGACGAAATAGAGCTTGCTCCAACTTTTCTCGGCAATCGACGATTCTGCAGTCATAACAATGCTTCGCTGGAGGGAGCGATACTGATGAGTAGCGGAGATCGCTGCAAGCCGCTTCATCGCACCCATCCATTATGCGGAGAACTTCGTTAGCCTCGGGGTCCGCCAAAGTTTGGTAATTCGGTGAAATTGGTCGCCTAGCACCCTACAAAAATTGCATAACCAAAACGGGCCCTGCAACCGAACACCGATGTTGCGAGTTCGTCATGATGCGCAAGTCCTGATATGATCCCTGAACTTCTGTGCGCGAGATCTGAAATTGCGACAATTGAGGGCCCGATGCGATGACTCGTAAGCTTCTTACTTCTTTGGTTGCATTTTGTTGGATAACGGCTGCATTCGCGCAGATGGGGAGCATGAATGCGCCGACATATACCAAGGATGTCGCGCCGATCCTTCAGAAACGATGCCAGAGTTGCCATCGCCCGGGCGAAGCCGCCCCGTTTTCCATGCTCACTTATGAAGAGACACGTCCTTGGGCCGGAGCCATGAAGACGGCCGTGCGATTGAAGTCGATGCCGCCCTGGTATGCCGATCCTCAGATTGGTCACTTCTCCAATGACCGGTCCCTCTCGCAAAAAGACGTCGACACGATCGTGGCATGGGCGACTGCGGGCGCACCAAAGGGTGATCCCAAGGACACGCCTCCTCCAGTGAGCTTTTTAGAAGGCTGGGACATTCCGAAACCAGATGTGACATTTCAGCTGCCCAAGGAATTTGCTGTTCCGGAATCAGGAATGGTCGAGTACCAGTACGCCATCGTTCCCACCGGGTTTAAGGAGGACAAGTGGGTTCAAGCAGTTGAAGTCCGGCCCACGGAGCGCTCTGTGGTTCACCACATCATCGCCTATGTCCGTGAACCCGGATCCAATTACTTCAAGGACCAAAAGGCGGGAGTGTTTTTTGAAGCCCCTCCTGCGAAGATCGATGAGAGCGTCGATACCAGTGCGCTTCCGAGCGACTTCCTGGTCGGTTATGCTCCGGGTCAACCGGCGGAAATCCTTCCCGCTGGTCAGGCAAAACTAATTAAGGCGGGTTCTGACATCGTGTTCGAGGTTCACTATACGCCCAAGGGAAAAGCGGTCATGGATCGGACGAAGCTGGGGTTGGTTTTCGCCAAAGAGCCGCCGAAAAAACGAGTGCAGACCTTATCCGCGAGTAATGGCACTTTCAAAATACCTCCCGGCGATCCCAACTATCGCGTGGATGCGTCATTCGAGATCCGTAAGCCGGTGACACTGGCGTCGATTCACCCGCACATGCACTCCCGGGGCAAAGATTTCGAATACCGTGTGGTATTCCCCAACGGTGAAACGCGAACGATCCTGCGCGTACCGCAGTACAACTGGCACTGGCAGCTTTGGTATAACCTCGCGGAACCGATCGATCTGGCACCGGGAGCGCGGATTGAATGCACCGCCCATTTCGACAATTCGGCAAACAACGCTGAGAATCCAGACCCGACGAAAACAGTGATCTGGGGACAACAGAGTTGGGATGAAATGATGGTCGGGTTCTTCAATCTCGTTTACGACCCCAAGATCGCTCCCAAAGACTTGTTGCCGGAAAAGAAGGATTTCGCCACGAGTAAGGTGTCTGATACCCGGAATTGACCAGAGTGATCGCTGGACTGTCGAAGGCTACTCCATGAGATCCCGCAGCAGTTTCGTCATCGTCATCGTCCTCGCGCTTAGCGTATTCTCGGCAGCTCAGTCTGCCCCAGCTCCAAGAAAGCAAATTCTAGTCATCGGGGAAGAAAAAGGATATCGCCACGAGGCTGTGTCGCACGCCATGGCCACAATCGAACGACTTGGGAAGCAAACTGGCCTTTGGGACGCCACTCTCCGAACTGACTGCGAAGTTCTGACTAAAAAGAAGCTGGAGTACAATGCCAAGAATCTCTCCAACTTCGATGCCATCGTCTTTTTTACTGGGGGCGATCTTGAAATGGACGCCCAGCAGAAATCTGACTTCTTATCTTTCATCCACGACGACGGAAAGGGCTTCATCGGCATTCACAGCGCTGCCATTACTTTCGTGGATTGGCCTGAATACGGGGAGATGATCGGCGGCTATTACGACGAGCATCCTTGGGGGACTTTCGACGCACCGATTATCGTCGAGGACCCCACATTTCCCGGAATGGAGCAATGGCCACAATCCTTCGTGCTACGGGACGAGATTTACCAGATAAGGAACTATTCGCGGGAGAGAGTCCGTGTACTCATGCGCCTGGATGCCAGCAAGATCGACCTCGGAAATAAGAACGTGCATCGGACGGATCGGGACTTTGCAGTTACATGGGCCAAGATGTATGGGAAAGGCCGCGTCTTTTACACAACCTTAGGGCATGTCCAGGACAACTGGGACAAACCGGAGTTCCAGAGGATGATCATCGAAGCCATTCAATGGGCAACGGGAATGACAAATGCGGACCTGCAATCCCGGCCTTTGCCCCAAGGTCACTGAAGCCGCGGTACACATTGCGCACGGAGGCTTATCGTTGATGGTCGCTGCGGACGTGGACAACGCGATTACTCGGAGGACATTTGGCAAACTTGCTGTCTGTGGATTGGTCGCGAGGGCGCTAGCCCTTGATTCGCCTCGAAAGCTCAATGTGGGGATCGGCGCCTACACCTATCACGGCCTGACACTGGATGCGATGATCGCCCAGCTTAAGTTTCTGAAGATCTCCGAAATCGAGATGTCTCGCGGTGAATTCATGTTGATGAATCACCCCGGTGATGACATGTTTCAGACAGCGCGCGGCAAGTTGGACCAGGCGGGAATTCGGTGCGTTTCCTACTACAGCGCGACCATCACGAACGATCAGGATCTAGAGAATGCAGTTCGTTTCGCGAAGATTCTTGGAGTGCGGAACATTAGCGGCGATGCTACTGGCAGCATTCTCTCCCGAATTGACCAACGTTGCTCGCAAGAAGATCTGACCTTCGGTATCCACAATCACTTCTTCAAGAGCAAGAAGTTCGCCTATGAAAGTCCGGAGGATGTTCTACAGGCACTCGCAGGACTCTCGAGTGCGGTCGGCGCAACGGCTGACATTGGACATTTTGCATCTTGTGGTCATGACACGGTGGATGCTGTTCGCAAATTAGCGCCCCGTCTGAAACTTGTGCATCTTAAAGACGTTGAGGCTGCCGGCGGTGAAGTGAACGTGCTGCTCGGAAAGGGCATTGCCAAGGTTCCCGAAGTTATGCGGGAACTCCATCGACAGAATTTTTCTGGATTGATTGCGATCGAGTATGAAAAGGAAGGCAATGTTAGCCAAGATGTGAAGGCTGATGTGGAATTTGCCCGGCGTCTGTCCTAGGGTCCAACGAGGGAGTCACATCAGTCATTTGAGGACCCGCTATGAAAAGATGGTCACGACCTACCCCAACAAGAATCATTTACGTGCTCACCCCACCATCTCGTCACAATTGCTGCTTCTCCGGCGGTGCCCGGATGTGAGCCCACCCAGCAGGCAGGTTTGCCGACCAACCTGATATTCCTGGGACGTTTCGTAGCTGATGATTGGATGATCGCCAAGTATCGTTCCTGAGCAATTGCTGTCGATCAAAGAATCGAAAGCTCCATGTACTCATCAGCACCTACGAGGCTGAGCACGATCGGCACCGGAATCGGGAATCGCCGACGCGACGGATCACGCACGACCTTCGGCGAGGAAAGCCGATAGGTCTTAGCGCGAGTTTTCAATTCGCAACCCCCTGCCGCGAGCACGTTCTTCACCCACTCGCATTGGCTGCTGTAGGTGAGGGCGATGATGAATCCATCGGGCGCTCGAAACACGTTTACTGGAGTGCGATAGACCCGGCCTGACTTGCGCCCCACATGCGTGAGAATGCCGAAACCCGGAATCCAGCCTGCCAAACGGCCGGTGAAACGGTTCGTGAACGCAATGTTGATCTTCGCCAGCCATCGCTTGCGGAACCGCATCATCAGCATGCCCGTGGCGGCGACGGCGATGAGGAAGATGGCTCCGGCCCTCATGGGTCGCTAGTTTCCGTTACCCGGTGAAATTTTTTGGATTTCATCGACGCGGAATCCGGGTGGAATTCAGCTTGCGATTCAATTTCGCGTCAGCCGTGCTCGCTTTCGATGCCAGCACGTCCGACAATTCGTAGGCTTCCCGAAGCCAGTCAGTAATAGGCGCCTCGACCTCGTCCCGATGCCTGATATGAATGATGTGGTAGACCTTGGACTTCGAGGCTCGGTCAACACGTCGCACTTGAGGAGCCTTCAGCATGCGACCCAGGAACACGCAGACTTCGAGAAAATTCCTCTTTGGACGCACGAAGAAATAGCAGGATTTGCGAGAGAACATGATTGATTTGTGCGAGGCGTAAATTCGCTGATCGCCAAAGGAAACAGCGGTCTCGCGCAGCCGCTCCCAAGCATCCCGCAGATCGTCAGAGAGGTCTTGAGTCAGAGCTGCTTCTGTAGTTGTCCAACAGTCGTGCTCTTCTCCGTCTTCGACCCACTGCTTGCAGTGGTAGCACTCTCGACCGGACATGTCTCACAATTGTACCTTTCGCTCTAACCAATCCATTGAGATGAGGTCGCGTTCTCAACGAGACAGCTGCTTTGCACGGTCAGCTTGCTTCAACCACGCCCAATGCAGGATGGCAGCTAGAACAGTTAAACCGACTATCTTCGATTGGCGTAAGTCTGCCTGCGTCGCAAGGACTGCACAGACTGCAATCCCGAGCATCGGTAAGAGCCACCCTCCAGGCAGTCGAAAATTCGCAGGGCCATCGCGCCTTCGCAGCACAATCACCGCCAGGCAAACGGCTCCGTAATAGAACAAGCGCGATATGACTGACAACGTAACGTTCCAGGCGAAGCTCCCGATACTTGCCAATATCCATATCACTAGGGCATACAACAGGATGGAAAACCAGGGGGTTTGAAACTTGAGACTGACGGAAGAGAAGATTCGTGGCAAGTCTCCTTGCTGGGCCAAAGCGAAAGTGACGCGGGGCATGCCGAGAAGTTTCGCGCCCAAATAACCGTAAATCGACACCATTGCGCTAAGAGCAACAATTGCCCCTCCATGATCTCCCATTGCAATGCGCGCCACTTCCGCTAGCGGCCGTTGAGTACTCGCCGACGAGCCCAAGACTGCTGTAACCACCCATTGAATCGACAAGTAAATGGCACCGCAGCCAATGAGTGTGGCAAACAGGGCAAACGCCGCATCGCGCCGTGGATCTTTTGCTTCACTCATCGGTGCCAGAGCCGATTCAAATCCGCCGAACAAGAACGCCACAAGAACGGTCGCTTGCAACCACGCTCGAGGGGGAACGTGTGTAGTTCGTTCAATGTGCGTCGGCTGCTTCAGGATCATGGCTGCACCCGCCACGATCACGCTTGCAATCGCAAGAATCTTGATGATCGTGAATACGTTGTTGGCGATTGTTCCCTGGCGTACCCCGAGTAGATTGATGAGGGTGAGGCCTGCCACCAAAAGGCTCAGCATCAGAAAGCGTGGCCATGGCTCGGAAACACCCGGCCAAAATTCCGCCAGATGGATTACAAACAGGTTCACATTCGCTGCCGGTGCTGCAGCTTGGGCAAGGTAAAGGAGCCATGCGACGAGAATTCCAATCAATTTTCCGAAAGATGCCCGCGCATAAAGGTACGGACCACCTGCCGCGGAAAATCGAGAGGCGACTTCCGCAAAACACGCCATGATGATGCCCATCGCGAGGGAAGCTATGAGCACGCCGATAGTGCTGTACGATCCCAAAAGGCCCGCAACGGTTGCGGGCAGCCCAAAGACCCCGCTACCAAGTACTGAATTGATTGCCAGCGCTGCTAGGCTCCAACGTCCAATGGCCCGCACCAGTTCTTGCGATTCGCCGTTTTGAGCCGCACTCATTCGCCAATGTTTGTATCACAGTATTAGCGATTGGAAACTCAAGAGGCGGTCGCATTGCGGTTACATCGCAACTACCCGATTTCCAGCCATCATGCGGAAGCGGCTGTTATCCGGATTCATTGGATTCCGCTCGTGGTGGTCGAATTGGATACCGCTGAGCTGCTTATGGCAAGAAGTCAGAATGCTCGCGCATAAGCGTCACTTTTCCCTGCGCAGGTAAGTGTTTCGTGCGTAGTTCAGGAGTCCAAGGACAGCGTCCTTTTCCGCGCTCTTGTTCCAACCTTGGTTGCCTTGCGCGTAGGTAATCAGGCGATCGATCCAGGCCACGAAGTAAGCGGCGTCGTCTGGTGCTCTGGGCGTGGATCCTGCGACCGCGACATAAACCGGACTTGTGGTGGCGTAAACGCGGTCATCAAGTATGGGATGCTCGGCTTTGTCGCTGTAGGCTCGAAGCACACACCATCCACTGCGAGAAATCGAAATGGCGTCGGTGATGTCAGCCGATTCACGGGCACTACTAAGCTTCAGGTCGCTGGCGACTTGTCCGTTGCACACGATTTGCAAGTGGTCCACCGGCACGATTGATCGCAGCCAAGCCGAGAACTTTACTTTGTTTTCCCTCACTGGGAGTCGAAGCTCCTGCCCCGGCTGCATTCCGCCAAGCGTGAAACCTAGGAGCGGACCGTTCGTCGCGAACGTTCGTCCGAGCTTAAGGGAGGTCAGCCAAGTGTGGATATTCAATGGACCCTTCGGCACCCTGGCGTACACACGATTCAATCCAACTGGGCCTCGCAGAGATGCATAGTTCGCCATGGTGTCGGACCCCGATCCCGCCGGCAGACGAAAACCGCAATTCAGCAGCCGATACCAAACGTCAGCGGTTGATTTATGGTCGCTGAATCCGACTACCTCGACGTAATCAACCTTGCCCAGCGCGACATCCACAGGCAGCTCCAGTGCGACGTCGAGTGGTTGGTCGTGCGTCAAAGAAGGATCCGCAGCGGGATCGGGTACAAAGTCAAAGGGGTGAACGTAGCCCACGATCCCTTGCTGCTCATGTGCCATATCCGAGACTGTCGCGTTTGCCGGGAACAAGCTCCCTGCCGCCGTGTTGCCGTACGAGGCGTAGTCGGGCAGCAAATAATTGCGGGTCAAATTCAACACGCCAAGGTGTCCCCAGTAGCTGGTGTGGAATTCCTGCCCATGGAGAAGAAGATTCGCCGGAGTTGAGGCGGCATCGGGTTTGGTGCTGAAGTACGCAATGTCAGGAATTCTTTGCTCCTTGTTAACGACCAGATCCTCGACGATCGGCAGGTTCTCCGCGGCGGCTTGTTCGATCAGATGTTTTGGCGTGTTGCGATACGCACCGCCGTAATTCATATGCACGTGCAGGTCCGCGCTGACCCAGCGCGAGTTTGCCTCCTTGGGTATCTTGAGCGGCTCCAGTCGTACTGTCAGGTTCGCGGGTGCCCCAATCGCCACCGTTATACTTCTGTTTTCTACGCGATACTCAAATCCCTTCATGATCTCGACATCGGCTCGCCCGGCTGGGACCGCGATCTCAGCGGTACCGTTTGATGCGAAATAGTGGGATTCAAAAGGACGTTCGGAGCGAACGAAGCTATCTTCCGCCTGCATCCATGCGTTAGGCGGAGCATAAGCCCGGCCGTCCCCGCCGGTGACAAACAAGCGGGCGAAGGTGGGCTTCGCTGTCGCATCCAGGACTCGAACGACCAGTCGTCCCATTGGCTTTAGGTAGCGACGCTGCTTCACGGCGATCTCTGTTTGCGCTCCGCCGAGCGCTTCCTGAATCCACAGTGAAGTATTGCCGCTGCGGTTAGAGATAAAGGCGATGTACTTGCCATCGGGCGACCATCGCGGGTTCACGTTGTCGAAGTCTCCATAAGAAATGGGAAACGCGTCTCCCCCATTCACTGGAATGAGCCACAGCTGATGCCAGGTTTGTCCCAGATAGGATGAGTAAACCAGACGCTTTCCGTCGGGGGAAAATTCCGGGTGGGCCTTCCATGCGGTCTCTTCGTAATGAATCTCGCGAGGTTCGGCACCGGGCTCTGCTTTGATTCGCCAGAATCCTCCGGTTCCGTAGACGTGCCCGTGATTCGAAACGAAAACCAGTTCGCTTCCATCCGGGGACCATGCAGGGTTGATTTCGTGATCGATTGGGCTGTAGTAGAAGCGTGACTGGCTGGTGCGCGTTTCTCCTGTGAGGCGCTGCACATTCTTAAGCTCGCCGTCGTGAAACTCACCCAAGAAAATATGGAAATGCCCCTCGTAGGATGTAGAGACGAAAGCTAGGCGCTTGCCGTCCGCCGAAAAACGCGGCTCTACGTTGACGGCTCCGCCGAAGGTCAGTTCCTGCGTATGTTTGCTTTCGAGATTCACTACCCAAAGCTCGATCGCATCTTTCTGGTAAGAGGAAAAAACGACCCAGCGACCGTCGGGGGAGCAGTCCGGCTGATAGTCGTAGCCAGGTCCGGCGGTTAGCTGCTCAGCGGTGGTCGAATCTAACCGCTGACGCCACAAGGACCCGGCCATCGAGTACACCAGTGCCCGCGAATCCGGCGTCCAGGCTGCCGCACTCGGACCACTCGTCAGCTGTGGCAAATACATTTCGCGGTAGTAGTAACGATGCGGGACATCGACCTGCTGCAATACGGGATCGCGTTGTTGACAGAAGAGCGGCAAGGAAGCGAGCAATAGAAGGGGAAGCAACGAGAGATTGTCTCGGTTGAGCAAATTCTCCTCCGGGAAACCGCGCGATTATAACTGTTTCAGCCCAGAAGAAAGCATCAAGATCATTGCGAGGCTGCGGGGAACAACTAGTCCTAATGGATGCAGGTCGAATCCCTTGCCTCGTTCAAATGCCTCGCTCGTAACTTAGGCGTCGGAAGGGGAGCACTCCGAACAGGATCGAGCTGTTTGCGATTCTCACAAGAGATCTCGTCGGCAGCAGCGCAACAAAGTACTAATCATCTGCAAAAGATTCCTAGCGCAAAATCTCGGCTTGGAGTTGAATACCCGACAGCTTCCTACAGCCTTATCGTCTTAACCGGGTCACGAGTCTATTCTGCGGCGAGACCAGAACGGTCTTGTTCGGGAGGAGGATCCCCCGATGCCAGTCGCTCTATCTTTTCCAGGCGTCTATGTCGAAGAAATTCCGAGTGGCGTTCGCACCATCACTGGGGTGGCGACCTCGATCGCTGCGTTTGTGGGATGGGCCCCGAAGGGCCCAACCGACCAAGCCGGTCTTGTCCTCAGTTGGGCAGACTTTGTGCGGGACTACGGAGGTCTCAACGCCAACAGCTATTTGGGGTATGCGGTCTCGCAGTTCTTTTTGAACGGAGGTCAGCAGGCCTACATCATCAGGTTGGTGAGCACCAAGGATGCAACGGCCGCAAACAATGCCGCCTCTGCAGCTCTGGCTCTCGCGCCTCTTAACATTAAGGCACAAAACCAGGGCGAGTGGGCAAATCACTACGCCGTCGCCATTAAGAACCAGGCGAGCGGCAATCGGTTTCAGCTTCAGGTCGTTTTCATTGACCCCGCCGACTCGACCGGAAAAACGCAAACCGTCGTAGAGTCGTTTGCAAATTTGTCTGCCGCCAGCCCCGATTCGCAAGGGCGCTATGTCGGGGACATCGTCAACAACCAATCCAGCTACATCACTGTGGACGTTACTCAACCGCCGGCTCCGGCAACTCCCGGCGACACCCCGAAAGTGGGCAGCTTGACCGCCACGCAAACCCTCTCCGGAGGCGTCGATGGAACAGCGCTGCAGCCGAATAGCGCATCGTTTGAGGACGCCCTGGGTTTGACCAGCGGTACGGATGGCGTAAACCTGCTGGACCATGTCGATTTGTTTAACCTGCTCATTGTTCCGGGAGAAACGACTGGGACCGTCTTGCAGGCCCTGGAGAAATACTGCCGCGACCACCGAGCTTTTTTGATCGCAGATTCTCCCGATGGCGCGACATTGAAGAACGTGGCGGGTGCGCTTAGCGGTATCACAGGCGACGATGCCATCAATGCTGCGTTTTATTTTCCATGGATCACTGCACCCGATGCGCTCAGCCAGAATGTACCTGCCCAATATCCTCCGGGCGGCTTCGTGGCCGGTATTTATGCCCGAACCGATGCTTCGCGCGGCATTTGGAAAGCTCCTGCTGGAACTGATGCGAGTGTTCTCGGTGCTATGGGCGTCGCTGTTCCAATGAGTGATCCGGAGAACGGACAGTTGAACCCGCAGGCGATTAACTGTATTCGAAATTTTAGCGTGTATGGAACGGTTGTCTGGGGCGCGCGAACGCTACGAGGCAACGATGAGATCGGGTCGGAGTGGAAATACATTCCGGTGCGCCGTACCGCCCTGTTTATCGAGGAGAGCCTGTTCCGCGCACTGAAGTGGGTGGTGTTCGAACCGAACGACGAACCACTCTGGGCGGAGATCCGTTTGAATGTCGGCGCCTTCATGCAAAACCTGTTCCGCCAAGGAGCGTTCCAGGGAAAAACGCCAGCCGAAGCCTACTTCGTCAAATGCGACAAGGAAACCACCACCCAAAGTGACATCAATCTCGGCATCGTCAACATTGTGGTCGGCTTTGCTCCGCTGAAGCCTGCCGAGTTTGTGGTCATAAAGATTCAGCAGATCGCCGGACAGATCGCGACGTAAGGAGGGAATCTCATGGCTCAGTTCACTGCCAATCCGCAACGCTTTGATCCTTATAAGAACTTCAAATTCCGGGTCAAGTGGGACGGCAAATACGTCGCCGGGATCAGCAAGTGCGGCATGCTGAAGCGCACCACGGAGGTGGTAAAACACCGCGAAGGCGGAGACCCCTCGAGCAGCCGCAAGTCACCGGGACGCACCGAGTACGATCCCATCACGCTTGAGCGTGGCGTCACGCACGACGTGGAATTCGAGAAGTGGGCTAACAAGGTCTGGCACATCGGTGCGGGCCTCGGCGCTGAGGTGTCGCTCAAGGATTTTCGCAAGGACATCACTATCGAGATGTACAACGAGTCCGGTCAATTGGCGATTGCCTATAAGGTGTATCGCTGCTGGGTGTCGGAGTACCAAGCGACTCCCGATTTCGATGCCAACGCAAATGCTGTGGCGATCCAGCACATCAAGCTGGAAAACGAGGGGTGGGAACGTGACGAGAGCGTGACCGAACCTACAGAGCCATCGTTTACAGTTCCGGCCGTGGGGTAATCCGCGATGCGCTCACTCTCTGCTTCAGAACTGCTCACCATTTGGGAGAGCGGGTGGAGCGCGCGCCCGTTTGAGCGGGCCCTGGCCCTGTTATCGGCAGCGATGCCGGGGTTCTCGGCTGCAACGCTGGCGCAAATCAGCCTGGGTGCTCGCGATCTGCGACTGCTGCGTTTGCGCGAGTGGGTGTTCGGCTCGGATCTGACGCTGTTTGTGTCGTG
>Ga0157374_10002268_pt1 | contig 16181 bp, 19 predicted proteins | sample M25metaG_FD_115308 | JGI IMG/M metagenome (GOLD analysis project Ga0157374, IMG submission 115308) | Miscanthus rhizosphere microbial communities from Kellogg Biological Station, Michigan, USA - M2-5 metaG | ecosystem: Host-associated > Plants > Roots > Rhizosphere > Soil | place: USA: Michigan...
ATCGCGTGTTCACGCTGATCTGGGATGCGCGCTTCTCGCTCGTCACCGCTTTGCTCGCCGGGTTCGGCCGCGCGGCCGCGGAGGTCGGCGCTATCATCATCGTCGGCGGCAATATCGACGGCTTCACCCGCACGATGACGACGGCCATCGCACTGGAAACGTCCAAGGGCGACCTGCCGCTGGCGGTCGGCCTCGGCATCGTCCTGATCATCATCGTCATCATCATCAACGCGCTGGCGTGGGGCATACGCCGCACCGGCGAGCGCTACGCAGGATGAGCATGCGGCCACCCGCCCTCGATCTACCGATCATGTTCATCGACGTTCGCATCACGGCGGGCGCGGTGACAATTCTCGACGGCGTTACGCTCACGATTTCGCCTGGAATGCCGACGGTGCTGATCGGCCCCAACGGTGCCGGCAAGACGACGCTGCTGCGCGCCGCGATGGGCCTGGTGCCACCAAGCAGCGGCCTCGTCACATGGGGCGGCCGCGAATCGTCGGATCCCAAGCACCGCGCCATCATGTTTCAGCGGCCGGCGATGCTCCGACGCAGCGCCGGCGGAAATGTCCGTTACGCGCTCGCAGCCGCCGGCATGCCGCGCAGTAAACGCCACGAACGCGCTACGGCTCTGCTCTCCGAAGTCGGACTGACCGGCCTGGACCATCGGCCGGCCCGGCGCCTGTCAGGCGGCGAGCAGCAGCGGCTCGCGCTGGCGCGCGCACTCGCGCGTGACCCCGGCATCCTGTTCCTCGACGAACCGACCGCAAGCCTCGACCCGGCCGCCACCAAAGCGATCGAAGACATCGTTCGCGCCGTAAGCGCGCGCGGCGTCAAGGTCGTGATGTGCACGCATGACCTCGGCCAGGCGAAACGTCTCGCCGGCAATGTCGTGCTCATGCATCGCGGACGGCTGATCGAAAACACGCCGGCCGCACAATTCTTCGCAACACCGCGCACCGAAGAAGCTCGTAAATTCGTCGCGGGAGAACTGCTCGTCTGAAGAATGAAAAAAGGAGGATCACATGTTTAACCGCCGCATGCTCATTGCCGCCGTCGCGGCTGCCGCCGTTCTGTCCGGCGGACCCGTGCTGGCCCAGTACAAATCCATTGTCGTATCGTCGACCACATCGACGCAGGATTCCGGCCTGTTTGGGCACATTCTCCCACTGTTCAAGCAGAAAACCGGCATCGACGTGAAAGTCATCGCTCAGGGCACCGGCCAGGCACTCGATACTGGCCGACGCGGCGATGCCGACGTTGTTTTCGTGCACGCAAAATCAGCGGAAGAAAAATTTCTTGCCGAAGGCCAGGGCGTGAAGCGCTACCCGGTGATGTACAACGATTTTGTCCTGATCGGGCCGAAGAGCGATCCCGCCGGGGTCAAGGGCATGAAGGACATCACCAAGGCCCTGCAGATGATCAAGGACAAGCAAGCGCCATTCATATCGCGCGGAGACCGTTCAGGCACTCACCTGGCCGAACTCGCGCTCTGGAACAAGAACGCCGGCATCGACATCGAGAAGGACAAAGGGCCCTGGTACAAGTCGATCGGCCAGGGTATGGGCGCGGCGCTTAACACGGCGAGTGCCAGCAATGCCTATGTGTTGTCGGACCGCGGCACTTGGATTTCCTTTAAGAACAAGGGCGATCTTGCTATCGCGGTGGAAGGCGACAAGCTGCTGTTCAACCAGTACGGCGTAATGCTGGTGAATCCGGAAAAGCATCCGAACGTCAAGAAAGACCTCGGGCAGCAATTCATCGACTGGCTGGTGTCGCCCGAAGGACAGAAAGCGATCGCCAACTACAAGATCAATGGCGAGCAGCTGTTTTATCCGAACGCCGACGATCACAGCGCCTGATGCGTGCGGGAGCAATGATATTGGCGATGCTTGCCATGACGGGACCGGCGGCGGCCGACACGATCCAGTTGTTCGCCGCCGGCAGCCTCAAGGCTGCGTTGACCGACGTGGCCAAGGCTTATGAGGCCACGAGTGGCAACAAGATCGAGGCGAGGTACGGGCCGTCCGGCCTGCTGAAGAGCGAAATCTTAAACGGCACGAAGGCCGACATATTTGCCTCGGCGAACATGGAGCATCCGCAGGCTTTGCGCGACGAAAAGAAAAGCGGCCCGGTGTCGCGCTTCGCGCGCAACACCCTGTGCGCACTGGTGAAGCCGGGACTGAAGGTCGACAGCGGCAGCCTGCTCGACCGCATGCTCGATCCGGGTATCAAGCTCGGCACGTCGACGCCGAAAGCAGACCCATCCGGCGACTATGCCTTCGAAGCCTTCCGTAAAGCCGAAGCGGTCAAACCCGGCGCGCAGGCAATCCTGGAAAAGAAGGCCCTGCAACTGACCGGCTCGGCGAACAGCGCAACGGCGCCGGATGGACGCACGGTCTATGGCTGGCACATTACGGAAGCACGCGCGGATATTTTCCTCACCTATTGCACCAACGCGCTGGCGGCCCAGAAAGAAAACCCCGGACAGCAGATCGTGCAGCTCCCGGCCAATCTCGCCGTCGGCGCCGACTACGGCCTGACCGTCGTGAACGGAGCCCCGGCGTCGGCGCAGCAATTTGCCGACTTCATATTGTCGCCGCAGGGTGAGAAGATTCTGGCGAGCCACGGCTTCACATCTGGAATGAGCCACGGCTTTGCATCTGGAAAGTGACGGCAACACGAGGGGCGTCCATGAAACTCAGCGCACGCAATCAGCTCAAAGGCAAGATCGTCGAAGTGAAGAAAGGAACTACGACCGCGCATGTCCGTATCGACATTGGCGGCCAGATCATCACCGCGGCCATCACCAATGACTCGGTCGGCGAGCTCAAGCTCGAAAAAGGCAAGATCGCCTACGCCATCATCAAGGCAAGCAGCGTGATGGTGGGCACGGACTAGCGGGCGATCGCCGTCGACCAATGCCCCTCTCGCGCCGCACATTTTTTTCGGCCGCCGCGTCACTGGCGGTGTTGCGGCCTGCCTGGGCAGCATCAGTCACCGACGCAACCGGCCGCGCGTTGCCGGTACCGGAAAAAGTCGCGCGCGTGTTTCCGGCTGGCCCACCGGCTGCGATCCTGCTCTATACACTCGCGCCCGATCTGCTGCTCGGCTGGCCGCGCGCCAACCGCCCCGAAGAATGCATGTACATGCTGGCAGATGTCTGTACGCGCCCGGAGGTCGGGCGCATCACGGGTCGCGGCAACACAGCCAACCTCGAAAGCGTGATCGCGCTCAAACCTGATCTGATCCTCGATGTCGGCTCGACCAGCAGCACCTTCGTCTCGCTGGCGGAGCGCGTGCAGCAGCAGACCGGCATTCCTTACGCGTTGCTCGACGGCCGCTTCGATGCGGCCGCGCAGACCTATCGCAAGCTCGGCCAGCTGATTGGACGCAAGAACGAGGCCGAAAAGCTCGCACGTTACGCGGATGACACGTTCAAGACGATTGCCGACCGCACAGCGTCGATCGCGCCCCCCGCGCGTCCGCGGGTCTATTACGCGCGTGGCCCGCGCGGGCTTGTCACGGGTCTCGGCGGCTCGATCAATGTCGAGACCATCGAAATGCTGGCGCAGAACGTCGCCGGTGCCAACAAAGGCGGCCTCGCCAATGTTTCGATCGAGCAGGTTTTGCTGTGGAATCCCGATGTTGTCGTCACCATCGATCAGGATTTCGCCGCCAGCGTCCGCAGCGACCCCGCCTGGGCCTCGATCAAGGCGGTGCGCGGCAATCGCGTGCATTTGTCGCCGAAAATGCCGTTCGGCTGGGTCGATTTCCCTCCTTCGGTGAACCGGCTCATCGGGCTACGCTGGCTGGCGAAGATTCTCTATCCCGATAAATTTCCCGAGGACATGCGCACCCTGACGCGGGATTTCTATACAATGTTCTATCATCGCACGCCGGACGACGCGCAGATCGACCATGTTCTGGCTGGGAGAGACTAGTTGACCCGATCCGCGGTGCCGGGGCTGGCGATCGCAACCGCCGTGCTGATCGCCGGATTGCTGCTCGCCTTCACCGTCGGCCGCTATCCGGTCTCGCTCGCCGAGCTCGCCAACGTTCTGTTCTCAAAAATCACCGCGCATCGCGCCGACGTGTCGCCGGCCGTCGAAAGCGTGATCATGCAGGTGCGTGGACCTCGTGTGCTGGCGGCGGTGCTGGTTGGGGCGGCGCTGGCGGTTGCCGGCACCGCCTTCCAGGGCCTGTTTCGCAATCCCCTAGTCTCGCCCGATATTCTCGGCGCCTCGTCGGGCGCTGCGCTTGGCGCGGTGATCGGCATTTTCTTTTCGCTCGGCGTTGTCGCCATTCAAGCCTTCGCGTTTGTCGGCGGGTTGTTCGCTGTTGCCGCCGTTTATGCGATCGGCTCGGCGGTGCGCTCACGCGACCCGATCCTGGTTCTCGTGCTGACGGGCGTGGTTGTGGGTGCGTTGCTTGGCGCCGGCGTTGGCCTCGTGAAATATCTCGCCGATCCCTACAACCAATTGCCCGCCATGACATTCTGGCTGCTCGGCAGCCTTGCGGCGGCAAACGTGTCAGATTTGCTGCCATTGTTCGGGCCCGTCGCCGTCGGCACCGCGGTGCTGATTGCGCTGCGCTGGCGGATGAACGTCATGTCGTTGCCGGAAGAAGAGGCGCGCTCGCTGGGCGTGGCGACGGGGCCGCTGCGCATCGCAATCGTCGCCGCCGCGACACTGACGACCTCGGCCAGCGTCGCAACCGCCGGCATCATCGGTTGGGTCGGCCTGGTGGTGCCGCATCTCGCGCGCTCGCTAGTCGGGCCCGATTTCGCGCGCCTGCTGCCGGCCGCGGCCATTCTCGGCGGCGGCTATCTGCTGCTGATCGACACGCTCGCGCGCACCGCCGCGGAAGTGGAAATCCCGCTCGGCATTTTGACCGCAGTGGTCGGCACGCCGTTTTTTATCTGGTTGCTGGCCAGCATGCAGAGGAACTGGTCGTGAACCTCTCCGGCCGTGATCTCACCATCGGCTATCCCGACCATACGGTCGGGCGCGGGCTCGATGTGACGCTCGCCACCGGCGAGGTGCTCGCGTTGCTTGGCCCAAACGGCGGCGGCAAGACGACATTGCTCAAGACCCTGCTCGGCCTGCTGAAGGCGCAGGCGGGCGAAGTGCGGCTCGACGAAAGACCGCTCGGCACTTATTCGATCCGCGAACGCGCGCGCGTCGTCGCCTATGTGCCGCAGGTGCACATCGGCACCTTTGCATTCACGGTGGAAACCGTGGTGCTGATGGGCCGCACGGCGCACGGCAGCCTGTTCAGCCGGCCGAGCGCGCAGGATCGTGCCGTAGCTCACGCCGTGCTCGATCGCTTCGGGATCGCAGCGCTTGCCGATCGCCCCTACACCATGATTTCCGGCGGCGAACGGCAGCTGGTGCTGCTGGCGCGCGCACTGGCGCAGGAACCGCAATTCATCGTGCTCGACGAGCCGACTGCGAGCCTCGACTTCGGCAATCAGGGCAAGGTGATGAACGAGATTCGCAGTCTCGCGAAATCAGGACATGGCGTGCTGTTCACGACGCATGATCCCAATCACGCGCTACGCGCGGCCGACCGTGCCTATTTGCTGCGCAATGGCCAGCGTATCGCCGACGGGCCGGTTGGACAGGTTCTCAACCGCGATCAGCTGGAGGCGCTTTACGGCACGACGGTCGACCGGATTACCGATTCCGGCAGCGGCGCGGTAGCGTTCCTGCCGGGCTGAGGAAATCAGAACGCAGTAGCGTCCGCGGCAGCGACGCGGCGTTCCTGCTCCAGAGCGCGGAGCGCGGCAGCAGCTTCGGCGCGCAAGGCGTCGAAATCGATCTCGCCAGTCGCCGTCTCATACGGCACCCCCGCCGATGTCGACGGGCCCACCATCACCACAAGCACGGCCGCGAAAAAGGTCAGAACGGCGGCGGCGGCCAGAATTCGTACAGACATGGTCAAGCTTCCTGCTCGACCCCTCCCCCCAAGGCCGCGTTATAAAGGGCAGGCATTGAAGCCGCGCGAAACTCGGCCGGCCGCTTGGACGCAACATGTTAGCCACATTTTAACCCGCGACCGGCGGCGGGTTTTGTCGCTTGGCCTTGATATTCCTGCTCTATTTCGCCGGCACGACCAGGGAATAGCGGGTGTCGGCGGCAAGGCAATCGGCCTGCGGCAGGCCAAGCTCTTTACGCACAATATTGGTGCCGAGCACCAGCGACACAATCTTGTAATAGGCGTGACGGCGGCTCATGCCCTCGCGGCCCATGCCGCAATCGGATGAAAGGACCAGACGCTCCGCGGGAATGTGCTTCAACGCGCGGCGGATGTGCTCGGCGATTTCGTCCGGCCGCTCGACCTGCAGCGAGTGATGGTCGATCACGCCGATGCAGATCTTCTTGTCGGTAATAATCTTGCCGAAAGCCTCGAGGTCCATGCCGCCCGCGCTCGCCGACTCGAAGGTGACCACGTCGGCATCGACCTTGTTCAGCATCTCGAGGGCATTTTTATAACTTTGCACGTCCTTGAACATGCGCTGCTGCGAAGGATTTCCCCAGCAGGTATGGCACCACACTTCGGTTTTCGCGCGCAGGCCTTTGACGGTCCGGTTGAACACCTCGACACTGAATGCCGGATTGATCACGTCGTTGACGATGTTGCGGACCGCCAGAAGGTGGATTTGCGGCTCCTCGAATTGAATGACCGGGCAGCCGGCATCGGCGAGATCATGTAGTTCCGCGTTCAAGGCGTCGGTAATCGCGAGAATGCGATCTTTCAGCGACTTGTAGTGTCTGTCCTGCACGGCGAAGGCGATCAGCTCCGGCCCGATGGTGCCAAACTTGACCGGCTTTTTGGTCATGCGCTGCGCCACCTTGAACATGGCGGCATATTGCAGATCGCCGCGCGTCACCGGCCCGACAATGCTGGCCATCACGCGTGACTCAAGGTAATCGTGCAAAATGTGGCCGGGCGGAAATCCGAGGCCGCCCTGACCGGCGGGGATTGGCTGCGGGTTGCGATCGAACCCGCCCATGTGCCGCGTGGGATAGTTGGTCCAGCTCTGGCCGCCGACGTCGGAATCGAAATGCGCGTCACCGTCGGTGACGATGTCGAGCCCGGCAATTTCCTGCTCGTGCAGATACAGCGAGACAGCGTCGACATATTGCTCTCGGAATTGGTTGTTGACCATTGCATCGAGGAAGCTGCGCGAGCCGAGATTTTGTGTGTACCAGCTCGGCCGCGGCAGCGAGCCGGTGATCGTGGTCGGCAGCATGATGTCTTTGGTAGCGCGAAGCATGACAGGCATCTCCCCGGAGTGGCTTTTTCGTTGGCCGCTAGTTTATGTCTGTCGTGCGCCGCTTGGAAACCATCTTCGTCAATTCATCGCATGAGGCATGGACAAAACAGGCACCGCTGCCCACTTAATGATGGGCAGTTTTCATGCTGTGCCAAAATGTCTGCTATAGTGACCGCATGAGCAAAGACGGCGACAGCTACATCATCCGGCCCAATCCGCTCGATCCACGGCTGACCGAGCGGGTCTCCGGCGTCGATCAGACCGGGTCTCGCATCGAGACGTCTGTCACCGTCGAGCGCGCGCTGACGATTTTCCTCAACAGCCAGGAAATCGTAACCGCCATGACGATCAGCGATTACCCGGAATATTTGGCAATCGGGTACCTGCTCAACCAGCACATGTTGTTGCCCGACGACGTAGTGACGGGCGTCGACTACGACGAGGAACTCTCGGTTGTGGTCGTGCGCACCAAACGCAAAACCAACTACGAGAAGAAGCTGAAAAAGAAGGTGCAGACCTCCGGTTGCGCGCAGGGCACCGTTTTCGGCGACCTGATGGAAGCGCTCGAGAACGTCACATTGCCTAAGGCCGAGCTGCGCACCTCATGGCTCTACGCGCTCACGCAGAAGATCAACACCACGCCCTCGCTCTATCTCGAGGCGGGCGCCATTCACGGTTGCGTCCTCGCGCAACGCGACGAGCCGCTTGTCTATATGGAAGACGTCGGGCGCCATAATGCGGTCGACAAGATCGCGGGGTGGATGTTCCGGGAAAAGGTGTCCGCCGCTGACAAGATTTTCTACACAACCGGCCGACTCACCTCGGAAATGGTGATCAAGACCGTGCGCATGGGAATTCCGATCCTGATTTCACGCTCCGGCTTCACTGCCTGGGGTGTCGAGCTTGCGCGCAAGGCGAACCTGACGCTGATCGGCCGCGCGCGTGGCAAGCGCTTCGTTGCACTCGCCGGCGAAGACCGGATCGTTTTCGATCAGGACCTCGCTTACGTCGAGGAAGAAAGCACCAAGCATCGGCGTAAGGCCGCCGTGCATGACGACTGACCATCCACCAACTTTTGGCCTGGTGCTCGCAGGCGGTCTCGCGCGCCGCATGGGTGGCGGCGACAAGGCCCGCATCGAGATCGGCGGTGTCTCGATTCTCGACCGCGTCCTGGCGACTTTATCCGCGCAGTGCACCGGCATCATTATCAACGCAAACGGCGACCCAAAGCGTTTTGCCGACACAGGATTGACGGTCGTGGCCGACAGCGTGCCGGATTTTGCCGGGCCGCTTGCAGGAATTCTTGCCGGGCTGGATTGGCTCGCCAAGCAGAAGAATGGGATCGAGTGGATCGTCAGCGTGCCGGGCGACTGCCCGTTCCTGCCGGACGATCTTGTCGAACGCCTGCACAAGGCGCGTCGCAAGATGGGCACTGGCGTACCTCTGGCCTGCGCGCGTTCCGGGGAGTGGCGTCATCCCGTTGTCGGTTTGTGGCCGCTGGCGTTGCGCGAGGACCTGCGCAAGGCGCTCACCGAAGATGACATGCGCAAGATCGAGGTCTGGACCGCGCGGCATGGTGTCGCCATCGCGGATTGGCCGGATCAGCCGATCGATCCGTTTTTTAACGTCAACACCCCGGAAGACGCAGCCCGCGCCGAGCGCATTGCGTTGCAACAGGCAGGTGCGTGACATTCTTGACCGCGCGAAGCGCGTCCATATCTGCTATAGTCGAAGCCTATGGGTTTGGGAGGACCTGTTCATGAAAGCATTCATCATCGCCTGTGTGGCGGCTATCGTGATCGCGGTTATCGGAGGCGTGGTACTCAACAGCGTGCCGGATTCGGCCGAGAGGGCATTCACGAGCTCGGCCAGCGTGAGCCTCCGCACATAACGTGCGAGCGTTCTGCTACCCCATCAGCGCCGCGTAGGACAGGAAGCCAACGCGGGCGCCGGGTTCGATTGTCGTCACGTCTTCCGGAAACTCCAGCAACCCGTCCGTCTCCGTCAGTGACGTGAGAATGCCCGCGCCATCCTGCGGGTGTTTGATCGCCTCGATTTCACCGTCCGAGGCACGCTTGAGCGCAACGCGGACATACTCGCGGCGGTCTTTCTTTTTCTTGTAGGCGAATGCGGCGCGCACCGGCAGCGGCACGAGCTTGTCGGGTCGCGCGCCCGAAAGGCGGCGCAGCAAAGGCTTCACAACGCGCACGAAGGTCACGAAGACCGCGACCGGATTGCCTGGCAGACCAACGAAAGCTGCGCTCTGCCCTGCCCTGGCCGGTATCACACCGAGCGCGACCGGCCGGCCCGGCTTGATCGCGACGCGCCAGAACACGAGATTGCCGATGCTTTCCACTGCCTTGCGTACAAAATCGGCTTCGCCGGTTGAAACGCCACCCGAAGTGATAATGAGATCGTGCCCGATCGCCGCCTGACGCAATCTAGCGGAAAGCTTCTCGGGGTCGTCGGCGAGAATGCCGAGGTCGGTGACGACTGCGCCAAGCCGCTCCAAAAGCTCAGTCAGCAGGATCCGGTTGGAATCGAAAATCGCGGCGGCGGTACGGGCCGAGCCAGGCTCGACGAGCTCGTCACCGGTGGAAAAGATCGCGACCTTAAGTTGGCGACGTACCGTAAGCTCGGTGAGGCCAAGCGCTGCCGCTAGCGCGACGTGTTGCGCTTCAAGCACCGTGCCGGCCGACAGAACGGTGCCTCCGACAGGGACATCCTCGCCTGCGAGCCGCCGGTTTGCTCCGAGCTTCAAGCCCTTGGGAACCGTCACGCGGCCGTCTTCCGCGGTCACGTCCTCCTGCATGAAGACGGTGTCGGCGTCTTTCGGCATCGCCGCGCCGGTGAAAATGCGAATGGCCTCGCCAGGCTTCAGCAGCAGGCTTTCGCGCGCGCCGGCCGTGAGACGCCCGGCCACCGTAAGTGTCGTGTCGCCGTCCGGCCGCAGATCCGCGTGCCGTACGGCATAGCCGTCCACGGCCGAATTATCGAAGGGCGGCAGGTTGACCGGAGCTTTCACCTCGTTCGACAGAACGCGGCCGCGCGCGCCATGCAGCGGCACTTTTTCGGTCTCAGCGACCGGAGCGATCCGCTCGCCGATCAGCCGCTCCATATCATCGAGCCGGAGCAGCGGCCCGGAGAATGCAAAGCAATCGTCGGTAAGCTGCGCCATTATCGGCCTCTGGCGGCAGCGGTCGCCTCCGCTGCGCCGACGGCAACTGCGCGCTTGAGCAACAGGTCGGCGATGGCCTCGATGTCGTTGAGATCGATCACCGGCACTTTCGCCTGTGCCAATGCAATGTCTGACGCGATCGCGACGATATGCGGGTCTTCCGGATGAATGAGCGGCTTGCCGTTGGCCGCACGATGAATTTCCAGCTTGGGAAAGGCATCGCGCTTGAATCCTTCGACCAGCACGAGGTCGACAGGGGACATCTTCGCGACCAGGCCGCGCAGGTCCCACTCGGGCTCTTCGCGCAGCTCGTGCAGGATGGCCCAGCGTTTCGCCGACGAAATGATCACTTCGGTCGCGCCGGCGGCGCGGTGGAAGAACGAGTCCTTGCCCGGCTGATCCAGATCGAAGCCGTGGTGGGCGTGCTTGAGCGTCGACACCCTGATGCCGCGCGCAATCAGCCGCGGAATCAGCTTGGTGATCAGGGTGGTTTTGCCGGAACCGCTCCAGCCGGCGAGACCGATGATGCGCATGGGCCCCTTATAGCAAAACGCCCGGCTTTGCAGCCGGGCGTCGCAGATCGTGGTTTTTCGCCGATTTATTCAGCCGGCTGGGTCCGTGCACTCTTCGCGCTGCCGCCCATCTCGTCCTCCAGCCAGAGCCTATGGTGCTCCTTGGCCCAGTTGACGTCGACGGTGCCTTCGCCCATGGCCTCAAATGCGCCTTCCATGCCGATGGTGCCGATATAGATGTGGCCGAGCATCGCCGCCACAAACAGCATCGCAACAACGGCGTGGATCATCTGCGCATATTGCATAGTGTCGATGGTGGTGCCGTAGAATGGGAACATCAGCACGTAGCCCGTGATCGCCACTGCGGCGCCGCCGAGAACAACGATCCAGTAAATCGCCTTCTGGCCGCCGTTGAACCGGTAGGCCGGCGGATGATCGTCGCCGACAATGCCGCCACCACGCTTGAACCACTCGACATCCACCTTGTTTGGAATGTTGCCGCCGATCCACAGCAGGAAGATCAACACAACGCCGATGGTGAACGGGAAGCTCAGGTAATTGTGCGCGTATTTCGCCCATTCAGACCAGGTCGTGAACGCCTCCGAGCCGAACGTCGAGACGAATAACGGCCGCCCGAAGGTAATGTTGAGGCCGGTGACGGCCAGTATGATGAAGCAGGTCGCCGTCATCCAATGGACGAAGCGTTCAAACGTATTGAACCTGACGATCTTGCGTCCCGAACGCCCGCTCTTGAGCATCACCATTCCGCGCATCAGGTAGAAAATGACGAGGAGCGCCAACGTGCCGAGAATGGCGATGGCACCGATCCAACGCAGCGTTACGCTGTGGAAGTGCTGCCAGTTGCGGCCCACAGGTTGTTCGAGCGTCGAGGATTTCACGTCCGGTATGGTGACGCGGCCCTGAATCGACCTGAGCTGCTGCAACAGCTGCTGCTCCTTCACGGCATCGGCCGTCGGATTGACCATGCTCGGCTGCTGCGCCGAGACGGGAGCCGATATCGTGACAATGAATGCGAGCGCCAGCGCGCCGGCGATCAAGCGCATATGCGCAACAAGCTTCGCCATCCGTTTCCCTCCTGCGTTCAAGTGTTTTTCTAAACGGACCGGCGGTGCGGCGGAGGCCGCACCGCCAGGTTGCATCACGTCGCGATCGACTCGCGATAGGCGGTCTGCCATCCCCAGGCACCGGAGCCGTAGCCTCGCTTCGACACCCGTTCCTTGTAGATCTGGGCAATGACGTCGCTATCGCCGGCGAGCAGCGACTTGGTCGAGCACATCTCGGCGCACAATGGCAGCTTGCCTTCGGCCAGCCGGTTGGCGCCGTACTTCTCGAACTCTTCCTTGCTGCCGTCGGCATCGGGGCCGCCGGCGCAGAACGTGCACTTGTCCATCTTGCCGCGCGACCCGAAGTTACCGACCTTCGGATATTGCGGCGCACCGAACGGGCAAGCGTAGAAGCAGTAGCCGCACCCAATGCAGAGATCTTTCGAGTGCAACACCACGGAGTCCGCCGTGGTGTAGAAGCAGTTCACGGGGCATACCGCCGCGCAGGGCGCGTCGGTGCAGTGCATGCAGGCCATGGAGATCGACCGCTCGCCCGGCTTGCCGTCATTGAGAGTGACGACGCGCCGGCGGTTGATGCCCCAGGGCACTTCGTGTTCGTTCTTGCAGGCCGTGACGCAGGCGTTGCACTCGATGCAGCGGTCGGCGTCGCAGAGAAATTTCATTCGCGCCATGGTCGTAGCTCCTTACGCTGCTCGAATCTGACAGAGGGTGACTTTCGGCTCCTGCATACCCGTTGCCGGGTCGTAGCCGTAGGAGGTGATCGTGTTCGCGCTTTCGCCAAGCACGACCGGGTCGGCGCCCGCCGGGTAGTTAGCCCGCAGGTCCTCGCCACCGAACCAGCCACCGAAGTGGAACGGCATCCAGGCAACGCCCTTGCCGACACGCTAGGTGACCAACGCCTTCACCTTGGCCTTGGAGCTGTTTTCAGTACCGGTGACCCAAACCCAGCCGCCATCCTTGATTCCACGCTCGGCCGCATCGGCAGGATTGATCTCGACAAACATGTCCTGCTGCAGTTCGGCGAGCCACTTGTTGGATCGCGTCTCTTCGCCGCCACCTTCGTATTCGACCAGCCGGCCGGATGAGAGGATGAGGGGGAATTGCTTGGCGATTCTTTTCTTCAACGCCGCCTTCTGCACCGAGAAGCCGATATTCGGCAGCCGGAACTGCCGGGCGTCGGGCAGTGTCGGGTACTTCTCCACCAGGTCGACGCGCGGCGTATAAATCGGCTCGCGGTGCACCGGGGTCGGGTCCGGCAGACCGAAAGCGTTCATGCGCGCCTTGCCGTTTCCGTAGGGGATGCAGCCGTGCTTCAACGCCACGCGCTGCACGCCACCGGAGAGATCGGTGGACCAGGAGACCGCGTCGGGAGTGGTGGGGTTGACCTTGTTGATCACCGCCAGTTCGGCCTCGGTCAGGTCCTTGTCCCAGCCGAGTTTCTTCAGCACGCCAACCGTGAACTCCGGATATCCGTCCTTGATCTCCGAATCTTTGGACGCATTTCCGTCGGCCAGCATGCTCACCTTTACCGTCGTGCCGTCGGGCCGCTTCTCCTCGCGCTCGATACCGAAACGGGCGCGGAACACGCCGCCGCCATCCATGGCGGCGAGGTTCGTGTTGTAGAGCAATGGCGTACCCGGATGCCTGACCTCCGGCGAGCCCCAGCATGGCCAAGGCAGACCATAGTAGTCGCCCTTGTTCGGGCCTGTCGTCGCCCGCTGGGTGAGCATGTCGAAGTCGGCCTGATGCGCCATGTGCGACTTGATGCGCTCCGGCGACTGGCCGCAGTAACCGGTTGACCAGCTGCCGCGATTTATTTCGCGAAGAATGTCTTCGGCGACCGGCAGATTGTTCTCGACCTTGATGTTCTTGAACATCTGGTCGGCGAAGCCGCATTTCTTGGCGATGAGGTACATGACCTCCAGATCGTCCTTGGACTCGAAAATCGGCTTGACGATCTGCTCGCCCCACTGCATCGCGCGGTTGGACGCAACGCGCGAGCCTTTGCATTCGAATTGCGACGCGACCGGCAGGAGATACATGTCCTCCTTGCGCCCGGCCTGCACCGCAAGCGAAGCCCAGGTCGTCGGATGCGGGTCGGCGACGACCAGCAGCTCCAGCGCCTTCAGGCCCTTTAACGATTCAGGAATACGCGTGATCGAATTGCTGGCGTGGCCTTGTACGAACATGGCCTTCAGATTGTCCTTCTGGGCAACCTGATCCTTCGGCAAGATCACGGCATCGAACCAGCGCGTGAGCGGAATGCCCGCCGTCTCCATGATCTTCTTTTCGTCGAAGCGGCCAAGCAGGTAGTTGTAGTCGACCTCCCAGGCACGCGACCAATGCTTCCACGCGGCTTCGGTGAGGCCGTAGTAGAACGGCAACGTCACGATATCGAGGCCAACGTCGGTGGCGCCCTGCACGTTGTCATGGCCACGGAAGATGTTGGCGCCGGTGCCAGGCGCGCCGACGTTACCGGTGAGCAGCAAGAGCATGCAGCTCGCGCGGACGTTGGCCGTGCCGACAGTGTGCTGGGTCTGGCCCATGCACCAGATCAGGGTCGAGGGCTTTTCGGTCGCGAACATCTTGGCGACGCGTGCAAGCTGCGCGCCCGGAACGCCGGTGACGCGCTCGACCTCTTCCGGATTCCACTTTTCCATTTCCTTGCGCGCGTCCTCGTAGCCGTACACGCGCTGCCGGATGAACTCCTTGTCCTCCCAGCCATTCTTGATGATGTGCCACATGATTCCGTACAGCACCGGAATGTCGGTGCCGGGCCGGATACGCACATATTCGGTGGCATGCGCCGCAGTGCGCGTCAGTCGTGGATCGATCACGACAACGTTCGCCTTGTTCATTTCGGCGCCTTCGATCAGATGCTGCAGCGACACCGGATGGGCTTCGGCAGGATTGCCGCCCATGATGACTTGGGTCTTCGTGTTGCGGATGTCGGTGTAGCTGTTCGTCATCGCGCCGTAGCCCCAGGTATTGGCCACACCCGTGACGGTGGTCGAATGGCAGATACGCGCCTGGTGATCCGTGTTGTTGGTGCCCCAGAAGGCGCCCAGCTTGCGGAACAGGTACGAACCTTCGTCGGTCATCTTGGCCGAACCGAGCCAATAAACCGAGTCGCTGCCTGACTTCCCGCGGATCGCCATGAGCTTGTCGCCGATCTCATTGATGGCGACATCCCACGACACGCGTTGCCACTTCCCGCCGGTGAGCTTCATCGGATATTTGAGACGACGCTCGCCTGAGACGAGCTCGCGCACCGATGCGCCCTTGGCGCAATGCGAACCACGGTTGATCGGGGAATCCCAGCTCGGCTCCTGGCCGACCCATACACCGTTCGAAACCTCGGCGGTGACAGTGCAGCCGACCGAACAGTGGGTGCAAATGCTCTTGCGGATGGTCGCGCCGGCCACATTGGGGCCCGCCGCTTCGGCCTTCCGCACCGTCGCAAGCGGCAATGCGCCGATGGTGGCAAGACCTGTCGCCACCAACCCGGACCTGCGCAGGAAACTGCGGCGATCGAGACCGCCGGCGGTTTGGTTGCCGACTGTCGCTGCGAGATTGCTGCGACGTGTCTGACGTTCTGTTCTCTTGATCAGCACGGCTGCATCTCCCTCACTTCGGATAACGGTTCGTGCGATAGTAGGTCTGCACGTCGGTCGAGTTCGCTTGGTAGCGAGCCTTCCTCTTGTCAGCATCGGATTCGGCGGCCACGGCCTCCGTGGCAAGCGGCGCAGCCGCGGTCACTGCCAGACCTGCGCCGGCGCCCATCGCGCGCAGGAAGTCGCGACGGCCCAACTTTTCCTTTTCCTGTTCTTTCATCGCCGTTCCCTCCTTGAATTCGTCCAAGCGTTTTTGATCCCGTGCCGGAGTCTAAGCCGGCAGCTCGAAAGCTTCTGTTTCGATGTCCATGAAGATGCGGCCGAGCGATCCCAGCCGACGATAGAAATCTGCCGCTTGCGCATTCTCCAGGTCGGTGAAGAAACGCGTGATCCACGGCGCCATGTGTTTGTCGAAGATCAGACGGTCGGAATCCGGCGGCGCCGGTAGCCGGCGGCTCGCAAGTCCGGACATGATCTCGCACAGGATGCCGGCATGATCTTCGGGCTCGA
>Ga0157374_10002270_pt1 | contig 16175 bp, 12 predicted proteins | sample M25metaG_FD_115308 | JGI IMG/M metagenome (GOLD analysis project Ga0157374, IMG submission 115308) | Miscanthus rhizosphere microbial communities from Kellogg Biological Station, Michigan, USA - M2-5 metaG | ecosystem: Host-associated > Plants > Roots > Rhizosphere > Soil | place: USA: Michigan...
ACTTGAGTCAGTTCCCAGTCTTCTCGATGCTCTAATCATGGCCTCCCCAAGTACTCCCTCAGTCTGTGGATATGTATGGGTCTTTGACTGAACTACCTTTGAACTGAGCATTAGTTTGGCTCTCGTGGCCGGATTGGGTTGTAGGCATTCTTGAGTTTTATCAAGAAGTTCCCCGATCAGTTCCACCAGTCCATCAGTTTTCTGTCAATTTATTGTCAGTCAGGCATGGCAGGTAAGATCTACTACTATTCTTACCTTTTCCATCTCATTGTACTCCTCAGTTAACTTGGTTCCTTCTGTCGCCCCCATCTTCTCACTCATATACTGTTGGAATCAAATGGTTAGAAACGATAGTGTTTCTTCAGACATCATTACCTGGTTAGCTTTATTGAGCTGTTTCTTTAGTCCGGCAAAAGCCATGTCTTCAAGTCGTGGGTGTCAAGTGTGGTCAACAGCAAATGATGTCTGAAAGACTTGTTCGTTGGTTCTGAACCCAAACTTGAGAAGGTAATGGAGACGGGTTATCGTTGTCAAGTAAGAGACAAACAGAGTATCAATGAGTGTGTTAGTCGAATGGAATGCAGGAGGTCAGTACTAACGATCCAAAGCAAGAGAACTCGACAGAACAAGAGGGAGGAAACGACTGTGACTTCAAGAAGAAGAGCCAGGACTTCGAGCAAACAATACAGACTGAGGTCTTGAGCAGAAGCAGATGATGAGGAGGAAGAGGAGGAGCAATCAAACCACACCTTCGCTTGACTTGAAATGTTTGTTTGAAAAGAAGATGACTTTTTCGAGTACTTTTACACGGAAATATTTTCCATCGAATTCACACAATCAATCAATCAATAAAGTGGCCAAAGTAAAGAGTAAAAGAATATGAGCAAACAATAAACAACAAACAGTTATCAATGAAAGTGTTTCAATTCCAGCACATGATTCATGCCGTGATGATGACAATTCAGTTTAGTTTTTATTTTCTTTCGAAGAAGTGAAGTATTATCGTTGGAAGATTGTGATGACAATAACGATGATGATAACAACAAACGGTATCTTCTAAGTCATGATAGATTGTCTCGATAAAATCAAGTCATGTTTGTAAAGGAATCAATAAACTAATTTCCATGACTCAAACAAGAGACATGGAATCATTTTCTTCTTCGTTTCACTCAAGAAAAGGGATCTTGAACTCAATCATCGATATTCGAAACTATTCAGGCCAAATGATTCTCATTGTTCTTCTCTCAAGTGATAAGAATCGTGAGAAGAATCACGAAAAACTTTTTTCTAAATAAAAAGGCGGAGTCAACTCGAGAGCAGTCTCTCTGTTTTCTCTGACTCGTCTCTCGTTGTTGTTTATCACTTGTCTATGTTGATTCTCCTTCGATTTCGATTTCTATTTATGTTTATTTACTGTCTATTCTTTGACTCAACATCTAAACCAGTGATATACTTGCATTTAACCGGTGAAAAAGTGTATTAGAACCCATGGGCTCAACTCGTGGTCAACTTCGACCCCAGTTCTCTGGTCGTTCACCCCCCTTCCTCGTGGCAGCCCTTTGTGTTGGACTGGCTATTCTTGTAAGTTTGACTTACATTATATTCTCTTGACTGACAATCCATTATCATTATCATTATTCTCATTGGAATATTTACATACTTTCTCTTGCAGGGCATTAGTTACTACACATTGTCCTCCCAACATACGTACCTGGAACATGACTTTACGAAGCTGCTGGAGAAGAACACATTGCTTGACAAGGAATTGGATGTAACTAAACAGCAACTACACTTGAAAGAGGATGAGTTTGTCAAGACTAAAACACAACTCGAAGCAGTGACTGTGGAATTAGAAGCCGTAAAGAAATCTCTGGAGGACAAGATGTCTCAAAATACCATTCTTGAGTCGAAAATAAAGGACCTCCAGGTAAAGAGCTTTCTTTTTTAGAAAATAATATGTAGGCAGACATGTGTGGGTGAGACTAATGTAATGTTGAATGAAACGTTAGCGATGATGTTAACAGAGCTTCGTAGGTGTTTTCTTTCATCCTAATATTGATCGTATTATTGACTCGTCGATGACGTTGTTCTTTATTTTTCTCTCCAGACTGATCTCGATACCACACGTGAGGACCTTAATTCCGTTCGAGAAGCCAAAGACAAGGTTGAGGCTGAGAAGGCAAGACTCATACAAGAAAATTCGAAACTGATTTCCGATCATGAATCCCTGTCAAAGGAAATCTCTCGCCTGAAGCAAGAACTCGAAAGAACATTAGCCGGACAAAGTAATGTTGTCCCGGAAGAGAAGAAGGAGAACAAGAAAGTGGATCGTCAGACAAGTCATGATAAAGAAGATGCTCTTCCTGTCGCAGCTGCCAATGTCAGGGATGACAAGACACAGGACAAGAACTCCAATGCCATTCCTCCTCTTCCTGATGATACAGCAGCTGGAAAGGATCGATCTGCTGGAGGAGTAGTCGGAGATGAAGTCTCTGGTAAAATTGCCATGAATGAGGACAAACTTGCCAACCTAATTGACTCCAAGGATGCTGCTGAGGAGGCCAAGAGAAGGGATCCCACCGTCTGATAAAACATTCAAGTATTCTTCCCAATATTTGCCATTTAATGGGACATTTCCTGTACAAAAACAATCATTGCATTTTCTTGCATTTTAATATCCAGTTTAAATCAAATTAAGATAATAAACCAGTCATTAACTCGTTCTAATCATTTTTATTGGTTTCCATTGAGTTCTTGTATTGAATCTTGAGAAACCGTCCCCAACGCTTTATATTGGGATAAAGAGATCGAGAATCCTTTGAGAATATATTGACTGCCGGTTCACATGACTCACATGCAACTCGAACGTGTTTTGTCATCACTTTATTGAGTCAACGACGTCGACTATTAAATCATGGAAAGGAAAGGAGATGCCAAGTTGAAGTACTGGTTGGAGTTGGAGAAGAGGGTTCAGACAAAATGGGAAGAACTCAAGCTCACGGAGGAGGACTATGATCCCAATGACAAGCGAGAGACCTTCTTGACGACCTTCCCCTACCCATACATGAATGGAGTACTCCATTTGGGTCACTCGTTTACCCTGTCAAAGTGTGAGTTCATTGTCAGATACAAGAGGATCAAGGGCTTCAAAGCCTTCTTTCCCTTTGGCTTCCATTGTACGGGGATGCCCATCAAGGCCTGTGCAGACAAACTTAAACGGGAGATTGAAATGTACGGGTGTCCACCTAAGTTTCCAGAGGAAGTTGTCGAGAACACTGTCGAGAATGAAGACAAGACTGACGAGTCTAATCTGCTGAAGGACAAGGCAAAGGGAAAGAAGTCGAAGGCTGTTGCCAAGACTGGAACAGCAAAGTATCAGTGGGATATCATGAGAATGATTGGTGTTCCTGAGCAAGAGATTGCTTCCTTTGCTGATGCCTCTCATTGGCTGGGATACTTCCCACCCCTTGCTATCGATGCCCTCAAAGCCATGGGAGTTTTTGTCGACTGGAGAAGAGCTTTTATTACGACGGACGTCTCGCCCTTCTATGACTCATTTATTCGATGGCAGTTTCTTCGACTGAAACAACTGGACAAGATCAAGTTTGGAGCCCGATATTCGATTTACTCTCCAAAGGATGGACAGCCATGTATGGATCATGATCGACAGTCTGGAGAAAATGTTGGACCTCAAGAGTACACACTGATCAAGATCAAAGTCTTGAGCCCATTGCCTTCAAAGTTGAGTCAAATTCCTGCTGAATTTCAGGACAAGATTTATCTCGTGGCTGCAACTCTGAGACCAGAGACCATGTATGGACAAACCAACTGTTGGATCGGACCAGACATCAAATACATTGCTTTTAAGGTCGTATCTCCATCAAATGGTGTAGAAGTGTTTGTCTCAACAGCTAGATCTGCTCGAAACATGGCCTTCCAAAGAATCACTGAAAAGAATGCTCAGGTCGATGTCTTGGTCGAATTGACAGGCCAGGATCTCATGGGTGCCCAGTTATCTTCTCCACTGACGAGTTATAAAGTCATCTACACTCTTCCAATGCTAACCATCAAAGACGACAAGGGAACTGGAATCGTGACTTCTGTCCCCTCTGATTCTCCTGATGACTTTGCAGCCCTAAGGGACCTGAAGAACAAGAAGCCTCTTCGAGAGAAGTATGGTATCAAAGATGAGATGGTCCTTCCATTTGAACCAACTCCTGTTCTTAGCATTCCAGGGATCGAGGGTCTCGCTGCTGTAACAGTTTGCGAGGAACTCAAGATTCAGTCTCAAAACGATAAAGACAAACTGGCAGAGGCAAAGGAACGAGTCTACCTCAAGGGATTCTATGAAGGAGTGATGTTGGTTGGAAAGTACTCAGGATCAAAAATCCAAGATGTTAAGAAATCTATTCAAAAAGAACTGATTGACTCTGGCGATGCCATCTTATACATGGAACCCGAGAAGACTGTCATCTCTAGATCAGGAGATGAATGTGTAGTCGCTCTCTGTGACCAATGGTACTTGGATTATGGCGAACCCGTTTGGAAGGAAGAAACGAGGAAATTGCTGTCTCAAATTAATACTTTCCATGATGAAGTGAGAAATAATTTTGAACATACTCTTAATTGGCTTCACGAATATGCCTGTTCAAGGACTTATGGTTTGGGAACAAGACTTCCTTGGGATGACAAGTGGTTGATTGAATCCCTCTCTGACTCGACCATTTACAATGCCTTTTATTCCGTTTCTCATCTTCTTCTTGGAAACTCTTCTCTGACTGGAGTGGAAGGAGAAGGACTTCTGGGTATAAAACCCGAACAAATGACTCCCCAGGTTTGGGACTACATCTTTCTCTCAGATGCACCCCTTCCAGACACTTCAATCCCTACTGAGCACTTGAACCGACTCAAAGTAGAGTTTGATCACTTTTATCCTGTTGACCTGAGAGTGTCTGGCAAGGACTTGATCCCCAACCACTTGACCTTCTTCCTCTTTAATCATGTTGCCATTTGGAAAAATGAGCCTTCCAAGTGGCCTAAAGGAATCAGAGCAAATGGACACTTGCTTCTCAACAACGACAAGATGTCCAAGTCTACTGGAAACTTCCTGACACTCGAGGAAGCCATAACCAAATATTCAGCAGACGGTGTGAGGTTTGCTTTGGCAGATGCAGGGGATGGAATCGAGGATGCAAACTTTGTTGAGAAACAGGCAGATTCGGGTCTCTTGCGACTCTTTAATGTTCTTGAATGGACTAAAGAAACATTGAAGAATATTGATACCTTGAGAGACGAGCCTGTCACTTCCTTCCAAGACAAGGCATTTGATAATCAAATGAATTATCTCATTCGAGAGACGGACAACAACTACAACAAAACTCTGTTCAAAGAAGCTCTCAAGAGTGGTTTCTTTGAGTTTCAAGATGCGAGAGACAAGTATCGAGAAATGTGTGGTGGACACGAGGCCATGAACAAGAATTTGATTCTCAAGTTTATTGAATGGCAGACCATCATTCTGTCCCCTCTCTGTCCTCATGCCTGTGAGGCCATGTATGCCATTCTCAAATTGTCTGACGATGTGTCAGTGTTTAATGCTCGTTTCCCTGATGTTCCTGATTCGGATGAGTCCTTGAGAAAGAGCTACGAGTACTTGATAAATTCCATCCACGATTTTAGAATTCGCCTCAAGAACTACCTGACTGCCCAGACCAAAGTCAAGAAGGGAGCCCCTCCTGTGTCTCCTGTCAAGCCTTCTCGAGGAACCATTTATGTCGCCAAGAAATTCCCTCCGTGGCAGCAGTCGATCCTGAACAAGATGCACCAACTTTATGTCGAGAAAGGAAATCTACCAGAAAACAAAGAAATGGCATCTGAACTGGCTAAGATGCCGGAACTTAAAAAGTACATGAAGAAGGTAATGCCTTTTGCAGAGACAAGGAAGCAGATGGTGGCAAAGAATGGTGTCTCTGTCTTTGCAGAGACATGTCCATTTGATGAAGGACAGGTCTTGCGAGATAACCTCGTTTACTTGACTGGAGCCCTCGAACTAGAGGTTTTGGATATAAAGGCAGCTGAGGAGTCTGAGAACGTAAATGTAAAGGATGAATGCTGTCCATTAGAACCGATTATTGAGTTTAGTTCGTAATTCTATTTCTTCGACTACTTTTAATAATAAATTGGATTGTCATTTATTCCAACCCGAACCCCTCTGCGTTTGAAATGGCAATAACAATCTTTTCTCTGAGAGATTGCTTGCTCTTGTATCTGGGAAGGACAAGTTGGTTGAAGCAGGTGTGTGAAGTAGGCAGCATGTTTGTGTTGTGTTGGTTGGCAGAGATCTTGAATGTCATCTCAGACATGCCTCCCACAGGAATCCTATCACTTCCAGTTACGAACCTGAGGAATGCTTTTTGAAGGTCAGGAGAGAAGGAGTTAAGAATCTTCCAAAGTTCTTTTATTAGAGGGTCGTTTTCGTTGAAGCCGTCATATGTGGTCACCTTCCTTAGCTCCTCCATGTCAATTATGGGTCCTCCACAGACAAGATTTTCCACTTCCTCTGGCCTGAGCATTATGAGTGCGTTTGAAGCACAAACAGAGTGGAACCCTAAGTAAAAAGCTTTGAAAGCCTGGAAAATTGCTTTGTTGAGAATAAGATCCATGTAAAGATCAACGTATTCTGTCGGAAGAAGAACAAGAATTTTTCGTCATCATTTTAATGGTTCGGCTTTTCTTTTTTGGAATTCGAATCTAATTAAGTAAAAGAATAAAGAAATAAAAAGAGAAAGAGATTTTCTTTCCAAACCTATTTCCTTTCACTTTTTGTTAAGAAAGCAAAGTGGTATGAACGAGTAAAATGCAAATTCAAGAATAAATCGACTAAACTAAACTAACCTCTTCGTGATTCATTCGTAACTGGAATGTTCTCTCCTCCAGGTTTCAATATGTGAGTCTTGACTTCACCAAATTCCTCGACAGAAACCTGTATTCAAGAAGTTTGTTTCATAAGGAATGTCTTTCAAGGAAGAAAAGGAATCTAACCTGGAATGTCATGCAAAAGTCCTCTTCTACAGATCCTTCGTATGTGAGCAGTTGTTTCAGACCGACTGCTACATCGGGCATGACTTCGGCAAAGTCGTCCATTGAGATCTTTGCTGCTCCAACGTCAGAGGCTTCAAGATCAGGCGGAACAACTGGAGGCGACAAGAGCTTCTTGTAACAGGCTGTTGGGAAGTGCAAGTCGAGGATGATACTGTTGTAGACTGCAAGTCCAGTGAGAACTCCAATCAAGTTGTATTCTCTTAAGTTGTTTCCATCATTTGTTGTACTGAACCAGTAGCATCGAGACTGCTTATGGTAGACAAACATGCCGTAATTGGAGTGGAATATCTCTTTTATCAACAGCAAGAACCACTCCTTTGTTAAGCCTCCCATATCAAGGCCTGGTTCTCCGACAAAAGTGACCTTGAGTTTCTTCTTTAAATCTAATTGTTTCCGTGAAATTTCTAGCAGAGAATCTGAGAGAAGATGAGACCGTCGAACATTTATGTTCAAAAAGAAAACATCCATGTCAGGTATCTGTCGGTGAATCGCTCTGTTCAAAAGGCTCCTCTGTTTCCATAAAATTCGAGTGAAATAACAAGAACAACAGGAAAAGAATCCATTATACTCATCTATGAAGTTGAAGGATATGGATCGATTTAAGAGTGACTTCGGGCATTAGCTCTCAAGGGTATGAGAACATGCGAGATATTTTGGGAAAAAGAGAAAGAGAGAAACAGATCATCATGTCATGAAACCTGACGTTCTTGTATCTAAAAACGAGACAGTAATGGACAGATAAACACATCTCATGAAAAGTACCCGAAGGGAAGGCAAGGATTCTCTCTGAGGCAGGAAATGCATGTCTATTTACATTCTTACTCTTGCGTTTAGTATCATCTGTTGTTCAGAATCCTTTTGAAGAACCATTTTCTTCGCAACAATACTCAGGATGAAAGGGTATTGACAGTAGGAAAATCTGATTTAGAAAGAAAAATCAACAGGATGTATTCTATTTCCGATCATGAAACAACTTACTTGTTTGATCGGCTGGGATTCTGCCATCTATAATACTCTGCCATGAGATTGACGTGATCCAGAGCAGAATTATAAAACTCTGTGTAGCTAATCAGGTTTGGGTAGACCTTTGAATTCGCAGCATCTGTTTATCAACAATTTTAGATTAGAGTTATCGATCAAAGAAGACATAAAAGAATGATTTCGAAATTTTAAAAATCTCTGTCTAGAGGTTTAAGGCTAAATTCTAGATAAAGTTGTTGCCAAATGTAAAAATATACTATAAAATTCTTGTTCTCAATATAGTCTGGAGTTTGTAAGGATTTGTCTATACATTATTATTTTGTTGTAAAATGTATGAACTCAAGGACAAATATTGCTGATACAACTAAGGAATGTGATCTGGACAAGAACAGCAGCTGCGAAAGAACACATGAATGGTTCAGCATAATAAAGTCCGAACTGAATGCAAACAAAGAAGACGGAACTGGAAGCTTCGAGATCAAAGTCTCAAGGACAACATGCAGTATATCAAAGAGAATTGGAATTGCAAGGTTCTAGGAATGCATTGGAAAGGAGATCTTGCACTTGAGTGACGACATGAGCAAAAAAAAGGGTAAGACAAATTGAGAAGGACGTGTGAGTTTCCCAGCGAACCTGTCATGTCATGCATTCAAGAAATATTACTAACAGAGAAGTGCGAGTATCCTGGTGGCAGAAGGGATCCACCAACGGCTCTTGCCAATGGGAGGTAATTTGTGTCCGTTGGCAGGAGGGAATTCTCGGATGGTAATGAATTGAAGCAGCCTTTTAATCAACAACTTGAAGCGAACTGGGTCAGACCTGAGCAAAGAACATGTTAGAATATGGTCGATGAACATCTCTCACTTGAGAATAAGTGCCTCGTGTGACCGTGAGAACCATGAGTTCTATAGGAAGAGATCATTACCGAGAAAACCAATTGATCAACAACTGATGATCAGAACTCGAGAGAGTAACCAGTCGACGTAGAAGGTGAGCCAACACACAGTACGACGACTGATTTGAAAATAGAGGATTCTAGTGAAAAATCATTTTAAATAACTTTAAGTTCCCGGAACAACTCAACATACCTGTAAAAGCATGAACCCGAACCGAGTTTCATCCTTTGGCTTCAGTCTAAAGAGAAGAGTGAAACAGAAGTGAATAGACTGATGGAAGAGAAGCAAGACAACGTTTAAATGTCACATGAAAAGACATGAGTAATCAATAGACGTCAAAGGAAATACTCATGATGTTGAAGGTCAGGTACCTGTACTGGATTGCAAAACTAGAGACGATTCCTTTTAACACTGATTTAGTGATGAATGATGGCTGTCGATGTCATGGATTTCGATAAAAAACAGAAAGAAAAGGAAATTAGAAACAGCAGGGAAAGTCTGCGATAAATGATGCAACATAAAGTATATATCACATCGTACTTGTTCGACAGAGAAAAAGACTTACAAGATCATCCAAATGGTCGTAAATGGCAAAGAGAAGCTCTTGATTAATTTCCGGGTCCGTTGCCTGAGCTCCTTCCTGATTCGGATTCCGTTTGAGTAGAGCAAGCATTTCAATCGGAGACGAGAATGTTCTTTGATAGAAGTCAAACACTTGAGAGTAGTCCCCCTTAGATAGTGCTGTCTTGATTTCTTCTCTGAAAATTAATAAAGTAGTTTAAATACATAGACTAACAGACCAAAAACTTACAAGAACTCGGACAAGGCCTTCCGTCTGTGAGGGTATGCAATGAAACTGTTTGATGAAGAATCTGAGTCACTTCCTGTACTTCCTTTTCTACAGCCAGGCTTGAGTGACGGAGCCTCAGGAACCAAGAGAAAGTCTGAGAATTTCTTTCCATGTGTCTTTCCATCAAAGTCCTCGTATTTGGGTGAAAGAAGTTCGTCATCCCCATCATCCAAGGAGTCTGTGATGGCTAGTAAATCATGCTGATGCATACGATGACTTCTTCGAGCACTTCGTTCTCCTTCCCTTCCAGAGTTATTGATGGGAGGCAGAGTGAGATACAATTCTCGTTGTTCGTCTAAGCCATCTCTTCCTCCAGATGTACTCGTCGGTCGAAATAAAAGGCTGGTCATATACGTATGAATTACCTCAAGGCCATCAGCTAAGATGGGAGCAAATGATCCGAATCGATTGAGTGAAGGAGAAGGCTGTTCCTGAAAGTGATAAAGAGAAGGATTTAAATATCAATCACAGAAAAGTGCTCTTTGCATCATTGACTCAAGTAATCACGATTACATTTCCTTTCATTTCTATTCCACGAAAAATGACAAGAATTAGAAATAATCTAGTCTTACAATACGAGGTAATCTCACGGCAGAGGAAGAGGAGGGTGCCATCCTTCTCGAAGAATCGAAATCTCTGCCACCATTCGATGACTCCAGTTCATCTCTTGTTTGTATCCTTCCTTGTCTGTCATGATTGTTTCCGATCCTCTGCATTCGATGTGAGATATTTTCTATGAGAGGATCGTAGAAGGAACCACAGAATGGACACATTGATCTAATTCGAGTTGGGATGATGCTGATACGACAGGAAGGACATGTCAAAGTAGTTCCTGCCGAAGCAGATTCCTCAGTCAAATCTGCCAATAGATCATCCTCAGTCTGGAAATGGAGATGATGGTGATGCCGATTGTGATGGCTTCTTCCGTCCATTTTCAGAGGATTTTCTTTTATTTTCCCGCTGATTCGATATATTCTTTGTGTCTCGAGAATAAACACAACATATCTAGAGAGTACTGTTGGTCATTCGTGACGACGTTGCTTCCTTCCTCTCTCGAGATTTTCTATCATTGTCTGTCAAGAAACCAAGAGCCTGAGGAAAGGATGACAAAACGAAGAGTACAATGGATCTTAACAAAAAAAAACCTATGAAAAGTTGTCTTCACGAAACCTTCAAGTGACTGAAACCATCAGTAAAGCTAACGACGACGACAAGAGTTGATTCAGTCGTAGATATAACTTGTCCTTTTTTCTTCGCCAGAAGTAACACAAGTTTCATTCTTTTCTACCCAGTCTTTGTTAATCCTCGTTGCCAACAACACAAGATGCCTCTTCTTCTTGGTCTTGTTGTTTAGTCGGAGGCCGTCATCGTCATCAGTCTCTGTGACACCAGAGCAATAGGAATCGATATACAGAGACAAGAGAAAGTCACGCACGTTCTTTTATCTTCGAACTGCAAATACATTACGTTACCTCTGGCTTCCATGCTTGTTATTAAGTTAAGGTCGTTCTTTCATGTTCTATGTAAATGACAAAACAGAACGAGGAAAGAGCTGAATGGAAATGACATTCTAATAATAGTTAATTCTATGAGAAAAGAATTATAATCAACTTCAATAGGTATCCAGTAATAAAATAAAAACAAGGAAAGGTCAACATCAAAACCATTTCAATATCATTTTTTATTTCATTGGGATCTGTTGATGTCACATGAATGGAAAAGTTATCTTTGTATATCCAATGATGATCTGTGCAGTCATTATATAATCGAGTTCATATTCTTTGTATTCTGTGGCCAATAAAGGCCAATGGAATGATGATTTAGTTTAGTTTATATGTGATTCGCACGTTGTCTCCCTTTGCCTGTATCAGTCTATATTTATATTAACATTTACAATCACCATCAAGTGATCTTTAAAGAGTATGACAAGGATGGATTACGTGAATTACTTAATGAAAGACAAATAGACAAATGGCAAGGATTTGACTAGAAAATTATGTGATAAAATGTAGAGAAATCAACTCATTTAACTCATTTACATAGACTAGGTATTACAGCAGTCACGATGTCTCACATGTAATCAGACTTTTTAGTGTTTTGTTCCAGATTCTTCTCATCTACTTTTACTCATTATAATGTGTAGTTTGAGCGAATGTTTGGTTATGATAAGCTTGATACTCTTACAAGTGAGATAGAAAGGGTGCCGATAACATGGATAGGGTAGACAAGGATTTAGTTACAAAAATACTATGCATACGAGGCCGTGAATGTTATGTAGAATAATCTCTAGAGAATTCTAATGTTGTTGACGGGATGGCGAGTGTGTTACTACATTCGAGATGGATTTGTATGCAAATGAGTATTCCGTGTGTACTTGATCTCCAAACGATGTTAGAGGGCGACAGGCAATAATGATGATGATCTTTCTTCAGAATTCGATCAAGAAAAAGGTAAATCGATCTGTTTTCATTGTATCGATTCAACTAAGACCTAAAGGCAAATCCGTCTGTGAAAGGATTACAGATGGTCTACGATCACCGTGTCTAACACAACATCATCTTTCCTTTTCACGGTCCCTGAACTCATTAAAATTCCTTACTTTTGTCCTTGTAATTAATGAATTGCCATCAAAAGCTCTCATCCCATCTTTGCCACTACAATGATCTTTGGTCTTGAGAACTGTCAGTCTCAAATCCTCTAGTTCTTGCGAAAACAAGAGCAACCACTAAAGATAAATGTGTGATGCACGGAATGTTCAAATGAAGGCTGCAGTAAACAGGTTTCATTATCATCCCATGTCAGGTCTGCCCTTTTCATGTCTCAAGGAAAAAATAAATGATTCCACTCCTTCATCCTGTCTAACTTGGCATTTATATGGTTTAGGTCCGATACCACTCTTTAGGCAGTTGTGTGTGGGTAGAGATGAATGGATAGATGAGACAAGAAAAAGTAATTCTAGAACTTTTTCTTTGCTTCATCTTCAACTGTAGTCTGGCAGTCGCCTTCAGTTACAGTCCGTGATTAAGACACGACATACAAAGGTTGATCAGACGTTGAATGGAATGCGTTGTAACGACAAGGAATCAAAGGGGTCGACAATTCTATTCCATTGTGTGTACGAGCATCTCATCATCATTATCATGTCCGATCGATGAGGAAGAAAGGGAGTAATGGATCAACACTGTTAGATATCCTCCTCTAAATGAACCTTCTTTTCTTAGAAGTCACTTATTCAGTCTTCTCTTCCGGATGAGAATAATGATCATCTGACTTCAAGGAATGATAGTGGTTGTAGGAGGTAACTGTTCAGTCAAGTATCTGATGAGTTCTGCTGTCGCTCCAGGACAATTTGTCAACTCGACTTCCGTCAGGGAATGGATCTGGACCAGACAAGAGAGTCCACTCACCGTCAGTTGAGGACAGCCTTCATTGATTTCATGTTGCCATGTTTGAACGGGAATCGAGAAAACAAATGGGGAGCAAATAGAGAGGTCGTTAAGATAAATCGACACGAGAGTAGAGGTGTAATCTCGACACAATGGGTGCCACTTGATAAGGACCCTTTGGAACAAGAAATTGCATATGGAATCATCTACATTTGAGTCAAATTCCATGCGCTAGGTATGTGGACAAATCAAAATGCACAGGAATATTCTTTTCCCTCACAAAGTGATGGTCATAAGTCGTAGAAGTGCATTCTTTCTTGAAACCATTTCTGAAACATATTGAAGTGCTCTTACCTGAAAGTGAAAGGCTTCGGAGGGATTTCATTGAACACAACGTTTGAATGCCAAAGTCTCGTATCTGAGGACACCATCTGAGGGAAAGATGGGTCAGTCTGCCCATCGTAGCTGCGTAACCAAGTCCAATGTCGGTCACATGGACACACCTAGGATTCATAGAGTAAATTAAGATCAGACACCTACAACATACAACATGTCTCTGGAGAAGAAGATTCAAAGGATTACACAAATGATGCCGACAAATGTCGGTCAGGAAGGACAGATATAGAAACAGAGATCATCGAGAATCGATTTCCTTGGAGACTGAAATAACGAGTAGAACAGGGATAACTAACCTGTCAAGGATGAGTTCCCTCAGAGAATCAGCTAAATCACAAGCGATGTACTCAAGGGAAGCATCAGTGATCCGTGAACACCAGGAGAGGTTAAGGGAAGACAAGTGCTTCAGTTGTTCAGCAATGACTTCAATGGCATCATCTGTTACTTTAGAACAGCCAGACAAGGAGAGTGACGTTAGGTTTGGCAGACCATGAGCGATTGAGAAGATGCCCTGGTTTCCAATCTCCCAGCAGTGTTCCAGGTTAAGAGTTCGGAGGTTAACCCTCAAGGCAGTTGGACCGAAATAAGACATGGCCGAGTCAGTCACATGATAAGCCTGAAGAGTAAGAGACTTTAATCCTGGAAGAACTTGAGTTACGGCTCCAACGGTCTCATCTGCGATGTTAATGCAGTCAGTGATGATTAGAGATTCAAGGTTTGGAACGAGACCAGTCCACAAGCCTGTGTCAGTAATTTCATTGCATCCTGACATAAAAGAGGAAGAATGAAATTGTGTTACAATTCTAGTGAAGTGATTTAAAATGTATGAGATTTTGATCGACTGGATGCTCAATCTTTTCCGATAAAATTGAGTTTCCTGTGATTCTAAGCTTATGTTTTGTACTTTTTATGCATGATTTTTCTTCTTCTCACCTGACAGTTGAAGATGGTGAAGGGATTGATTGAGTGCAGCCAAAAAGATTTCGAGGCCTTTGTCAGTGACAGAAGAAGTTCTTAGACTTCCGGAGGTGATTTTCTTCATGACAGAAGGGGATACTTTCGATGCGAAATCAATAATGTCTGCATCGGTTGCTCCATCAAGACATACAGCCTCCAGACCTCTCTGTTCGATACTCAGGTAGAGGTTGTTTCGAACAGAATCAGTTGCCGACTCAAGCAGTAGCATTCCATGGTTTGTTGTAGGAGTAGCTGACGAAGAGTTAGTACTTGTGGACGAGGACTTTCTTCTACTTCTCATGAGATTGTTGTTAATACTGTTTATATTGTTGTAACTCGAGTGGTTGTTATTGTTCGTGTTTTCCTGCTGAGCCAGTGGTCTTTGGAGTTCATTTGTCTTGGACATGAGTGGAGGAGGAGGTGAAGGTGTCCTTCCAATCCTCTTTAAGTCGTTACAATTTATTACCATCACTAATCCCTTCCAAAAGTGAGGATCGTTGTATAAAATGTCCCTCCAGTAGATGCAAACCTGTCACCAGAGTAATAGGAAATGCAAGGAGACAAGAAAAGTGATATCAAATTCAACCTCTTGTTCTAAGATTACAGTGATAAAACGAAAGGAAATTAAAATGCAAGTGTGTCTCACGAAACATTTCATTACTCCTTTCCTACTTGTACTTCTCACTTTCACTTCAACTTCAATCGACATGACGTAAGCATTTATTTATACCCAGTCATCTTTCTTTTAGAACGAAAGGGATGAAAGGGATGAAAGTAAAATGAGACAGCCGTTACGATGATTAAAGTGGACATATACATACCTGAGCTAATACTGTTCTCTCTTTAGGAGTAAAATACCCAAAGAATTGATGAAGGAAGTTAAATTCCCTGGACAAGTCTTGAATGGATGTTGGTTTTTGGAGACTCAAGAGGAAGTTTTTCCTGCGAGCAATGGATGTCTTTCTTGGGGCAGGAGGTGGAGGAGGCCTTCTCGAAGGAGTTTGAGGTTGTTGTTGTTGACTATTACTTTGTTTGGTTGGAGTTTTGCATCCCTTGGCAAAGTATCCATTCGAGTCATGGTGTTTGAAAGAAGACAAGGTCGAGTTGGCCTTCATAATAAGAGATTGAACTGAATTTGTAATGGAGATGCCATCCCTCATGAAGGTAATGGGACATAATGGCTTGCTGTGACTGCTCTGGCCACTGGGTTTTTTGGATGCGGACATGAATGAATATGGCTTGGAAATGAAAATGAATTAATAATAGACTGTTTCTCTCTTCGATGAATGTTGATGGCGATTATTTTGATTCAGTGTTGAATGTATTGTTGGTCTTCCGGTCTCTATAGTTAACCATTTGGTCAGGATTAGGATCAAATAAATGGAAGAGTTTGTTCAATGAATATAGGAATGGTCTCGGGAGACAGAATTATTGGAATTAAAGAGCATCTTCGATTGAAGCTTGAAAAATGTCGTCCGAAAGGAAGATGACAATACGAGTGAACCAGAGAACTCGATGATAGAGATGACTCACTGCAACTGCAAGAGAACCAGATGAGCAAGAAGAGTGAGTTCGATTGAGTATGTTCTTTGCTTTTGCGTCTTCGAGTTC
>Ga0157374_10002271_pt1 | contig 16171 bp, 15 predicted proteins | sample M25metaG_FD_115308 | JGI IMG/M metagenome (GOLD analysis project Ga0157374, IMG submission 115308) | Miscanthus rhizosphere microbial communities from Kellogg Biological Station, Michigan, USA - M2-5 metaG | ecosystem: Host-associated > Plants > Roots > Rhizosphere > Soil | place: USA: Michigan...
ATCGGTGGGGTTATACAGCGTGATGGCCTACGCCTTGGCGAGGAGAAACACGCGAGATTGGGATTCGATTGGCACTCGGAGCGAAACCGGCAGCAGTAGTGAGGCAGGTTCTCGGCAACGTGTTAGCAGTAGGTGCCATAGGTGTTGCCATGGGCGCCTGCTCTGCTCGGAGTGGTCGCATTTTGCGCAGCCGTGGTTCCCGCGCGGCGAATGTTGCGAATCGACCCGCAGCAGGCTTTGCGGTCGGAGTAGGATCTTAATGACCTCTCTGAACGCGCCGCTGGTCGGCTTCCCGAATCGAAGTGGCGATTGACGTTCTCGCTGGATAGCCACATGCACCGAGACTAGAGCTTTGGTGTAAGGGGCATTGGTGAGTGCGAAATAGAGCGGTTCCTGCAATCGTATACGCCAAGGAAAGGAAGAAAACTCAATCCGGCAGCTTCGGAAAAAAGCGTCCGACGCGCTGCATATAGCTACGGTACTGATCGCCGAAACGTTCGATCAGGTACTGCTCCTCCCTGCGGGTTCGCAGCGCCAACAGCGTAAAGGTGAGGCTGGCCGCCACTGGCACGAGCCAGTTTGCCAGCGCCAGTCCGAGAGCTATTCCTAGCAAAAGAACCCCCGTATACATCGGATTCCTCACCCAACGATACGGGCCGTAGTTCACAAAAAAAGCATCGCGACGTGTCACAACGGTATCGGTCAGGTTTCGCCCCAGCGTGTGAAACATCCAGATCAACCACAAAATGCTTCCGGCGAGACCTGCTACTCCTATCCAGCGCGCTGTCACCGGAAGGGGGTACGAAGCCCAGGTAAGCCATGCGGGCTTCGCCAGGCTGGCAAGGATGCATCCCGCCGTGAGCAACCCCATCAGCCGTATGCCGATCAGCAGCGGCCAGCTTTCTTTAGTACGGTCCAGCCGCTCCCCGGAACGCTGGGACTGCACGCGGTGGTAGCCCCCAACGGCCACAAACGTCAGAAGGAGAGCAATGACGCTGGCGCGTACTGGCCCGGGCATTTTTGTCACTATCGGCGACAACCGCCTGACTTGTCAAGCGAGATCCTATAACCTGAACGATCGAAAGGCGGCTGAACACTCGCAGCCCGCGTACCGTATCCCAGCGGCCGCAGAGATATTTCCTCACCAGTAGCATCAGCGCCCTGCAGAATTTGTTGCCGAATTTGTTGCCGCTAAGTCGGAGAGAAATCCAATTACTGCTTTGTTGAACAGATCCGGTTGATCATACATGACGATGTGCCCGGCGCGCGGAAGTACTGAAAGGCAGCTCCCGGGGATTTCAGATTGAAGTTTCGTGGCAAGCGAAACGGGAACCAACCGATCATGCTCGCCGAAGATGAGCAGAGAGGGAGTCGCAATATTCGCCAATTCCTGTTTTATGTCGATGGTCAGTAATTCGCGGCTGGCTCGTAACAGCGTCAATAGTCCCGCGCGAGCTGCATCTCGCACAAGCGTGGGCAGGAATCCTGGTTGTACATAGGCCACCTGTCGCATGAGCGGAACTAAATACCGTAATACCGATTTATGAAGGAGCGCGATGGCTGGCGCTGCGAGTATCAGCTTCTCTATCCGGTCCGGGTACCTGGCGGCAAACATGGCCGCGATCAATCCACCCATAGAATGACCGACCAGAGCTGGCCGGCTCAGATTAAGAGCAGATAATACGCCCGCTAGCCATTCCGCAGACCCCGCCACCGAAAATTGCTCCGCATACCTATGCATAGAACCGAAGCCAGGCAAGTCAATAAGATAAACGGCGCGATGGCGGCTAAGTACGTTGACGTTACGCACCCACCATGCTGTCGAGCCGGCAAGCCCATGCACCAGCACCATCGGCGCACCATCGCCATAGCTCATCACCCGAACACTCGCGCCCCTGATGTCCAGCGTCACGTTTTGCATGGGCAGCTGCAATCACTTCATGGACTGGAGCAAGCCTGGATTCGTATGAATTCTTCCAAAGAGGATTTTGCCAGGCGTGGGCCCATTTTTTTGAAAAAAGCGAAGAAACGGCGTAACTACGGTGGGCGGTGGCGAGTCCAACAAGACGAGGTAGCAAGATGCCAGCAGCCAAAGAACTCCAAAAAGATGCAATGATGACACACCTACTGAGCGCTCTTGAAAACGGCAAGGACATCGGTCATTACGGTCGGCTGGTGTTTGTACTCGGTGCTCGCCACTTTATGAGCACGGAAGAACTTACCAAATGGCTGACGAAGGACAAAGATTGTGACGAGGAGAAAGCGCGCCAGCTGATTGCTCAAGTCGAGCAGCGCAACTATAATCCGCCGCGCCGGGAAACGGTGATTGAATGGATGCAGCGTCAGGGATTTCCGATCTGCCCGAATCCGGACGATCCGGACGCCTGCAATCTTTACAAGAGCTTCGAGTTTCCGCACGAGATTTACGAGCACATCGGCGACTATCGGGAGCAGAAGGCCCAACGAGGTAACAGCGCAACGCTGGGAATGTAGTGGACATCAGAGCAGTGTGCCGTTCCTGTTGCCGCACGTTGTACGGTGCGCGTTGCTCATGAGTACTGCTTTCCAGGCTAGAGCTGCCGAAACGCCTCGTGCTGAGGTTATTCAAGATATCCAATATGCAAATGTTGACGGGCTGAGCCTGCAGATGGATGCGTCGTTGCCGCTTGGCAAAACGAATTCTCCCGCTGTGATCATTGTGCACGGCGGCGGATGGGTGGGAGGCAATCGGCGCACCACTGTTGCGCCTCTGTTTCAGTTGCTGACCAATGCCGGGTTCGCCTGGTTCTCTATCAGCTATCAGTTTGCGACAAACGTTACCCAATTCGGCGTCGCGATAGACGACGTGCAGAGCGCAATCCGCTTCATCAAATCTCATGCGGCGGGCTACCGGATTGATCCATCAAAGCTGGCGCTGATCGGAGAGTCGGCTGGAGGACAGCTCGCTTCTATGGCGATACTTCGTGGCGGGCCTGATGTGGCGGTGAAAGCGGTTGTCGCTCTGTATATGGCGAGCGATCTGGTCAGCCTGGCGAAAACGTCTGATTACGTACCGAGCTCGATTCGGAATCAGGTGCGGGGAACACCGTGGGAAAGCTTGGTGCTCGCGGGTTTGTCTCAACTTTCACCTATTAACAACGTACATGGCAATATGCCACCGTTCCTGTTGATTCACGGCACCTCTGACACACTCATTCCCTATAGTCAGTCTGTTGACATGTGTCAACGCATGAGAGCTAATAGCGGAAGTTGCGAACTTTTCCCCGTACGGGGCGGAGGTCACGGGATCCGCTGGTGGGAGTCGTATCCTGATTTGGCTGCCGCTTACAAGGCCAAGCTGATCGGTTGGCTGGAGGCGCAGCTCGGCGCTCCGGCAGCGCTGTGATCATGAGCGATCGCGACCCATGACGCGACCATAATACGATTGCCTTCTCGCGAAACTCACGCGCGAAGGGAGCTACTAGCTGAAAGCTCCTTCTAGGAAAAATCTGAGTCGTTTCACCAAATTTTTCCTCTGAACCAACCCTAAAGACCCTAGCCATGTCCGCCGAGAGAACTTAACCCGCCTTAGCCAACTAGTTCATCATCCGGCTAGTGAGCCATTGCCATGCTTTTCCGATCGATTCTTCTCGCAGCCGTCCTGGCTGGCTCAAGCTTTGGTCAGGCGCCGCCCGGCCAGACGGAGTTGAACAGCGCCTATAAAGCGGTTGCGGACAAAGACTACGATTCCGCCATTGACCTGTTCCGCCAGGGTCTCGCGAAACAACCAGCCAATACCGCCGCTCACAAAGATCTGGCTTACACGTTGCTGCGCGCTGGCGAGAATGCCGCGGCTCGTGACGAATTCGAAGCCGCGCTCAAACTGAATTCGCACGACGAAACAGCCGCCCTTGAATTTGCCTTTCTTGCGTTTGAAACCAAAAAGCCCATCGAGGCGCGCCGCACCTTCGACCGCCTCCGCAAAACCGGCAATCCCAGCACCCGCACCACCGCCGAACAGGCGTTTCAAAACATCGACCGCCCACTCGCCGACGGCATCGCTCGCTGGAAACAGGCCATCGCCCGCTCCGACAAGCCGAACGATCTCACCATGTTCAGCGCGCACTGGGAACTCGCACAGTTGGCCGAGTTGCGCGACGATCTGCCGCTTGCCGCCGAGCAATACGAAATCTGCCGCAAACTGAAACCGCAATTGAGCGAGCTTCTGTTGATTCTCGCGCGCGTCTGGCGGCAATTGAATCGTGTGGAGGAATCGCGTGCCGCCACACTTGCGGCTTCGCGCTCCAACGATTCGCGGACCGCGGAACTCGCGCTCGAAAATTTGGGGCCGCGCTACCCCTATCCATACGAATTCGTGGCCGCCATCAAGCTCGACCCCGCGAATGTGAATTTGCGCCGCGAACTCGGCTATCTCTATCTCGCCATGCACCGCCAGCCCGAAGCCATTGAGCAGTTCCAGCAAATTCTGGAGCTGAATCCACAAGACCAGGCGGCGCGCGACCAGATCAACTCTCTGCGAGGATTGAAGGTGCGCCCCGCCGCCAGTCCGGCCGCTCCGGTTGTCGCTTCCGGTGCCGGAGGTGATCCCAAGAGCATGGGCAAAAAGAGTCTTGAGCTCGGCTACTCTCGCGATGCCATCAAGTACTTGCGCCAGGCGCACGAGCAGAACCCGGATGATGCGGATGTGATGCTCAAGCTTGGCTGGGCCTACAATCTGGCCCACGAAGATGGCGAAGCGATTTCTTGGTTCGATCGTGCTCGCCATTCAAACGATTCGCGTATCGCGGCGGAAGCCACGAAGGCTTACCACAATTTGAACGGCGATGTCTTACCGCAAACCACAATCTGGGTCCTGCCGATGTACTCCTCACGTTGGAAAGACGTCTTCAGCTACGGCCAGATCAAGCGCACGATTCCCATCCCTGGTCTCGGCCCTGTCAACAAGCTCGTTTCTTTCTATCTCTCGGCGCGCTTTATCGGCGACGTGAAGGGCAGCCTTCCGGGCCACGTCCTCGACCCACAGTATCTTTCCGAAAGCTCGTTCATCTTCGGTGCGGGCGCCTCGACCAGAACCTGGCACCACTTTACCGGCTGGGTCGAAGCCGGCGAATCTGTAAAATATCTTCCCGGCCGCCACGACGTCGGTGCCGCCATTCCCGACTATCGCGGCGGCGTCAACTTCGCCAAAGGCTTCGGCTCGCTGCTCGGTAGCCATACGCCCGGCTTCTTCTACGAAGCCACCGGCGACGCCATTTACATCAGCCGCTTCGGTAAAGATTGGCTGTTCTATTCCCAGCACCGCGCCGGCCGCACCTTCCGCCTGGGCGGCGATGCAACTTCTTTCCAGACTCTGTTGAACTTCAACTACGTGCGCGATTCACAGAATCAATATTGGGCGAATACCATAGAGTTCGGTCCCGGAGCCAAGCTGCATCTCTCCTGGATGCCCAAGAATGTCTATCTCTCAGCGGATTTTCTGCGCGGCGTCTACACCAACAACAATTTCAATCCGCGCCGGCCGAACTACTACGACGTACGCGTGGGCGCTTGGTATGCGGTGACCAAATGATGAAACGATTTCTCCTCGTGGCTCTTCTTGCTTCCGCACCCTCTCTCTTGCAAAGCGCGACTTTTGCCGTCAACGGCGCCGACGCGCAGCCCTGGGTCAAAATTCTGGGTTCGGTCGGCATCTCGCACGCCGCCTCGGGCGATGCATCCATCGTGATCGCCGGGCCTGCGGCGCAAACCGATATCGCAGCGCTTGCGCAGGATCATTTCCTCGTGCTCGAAGGCATGAGCCCCGCTGCGCGCAGTCTCGGCATCATGACCAAGACTGAAACGATCCGAATCCGCCAGATTCGCGATACGCACGCGCCTGCGATGCAAATCTTCTGGGAGACACCTATCGAAACCCCCTTCGCTGACGTCCCCGCCGATTTTCGTGTCTTCGCATTCGAGCGTTGGAAGAACGCGCCACTCATTGCGGGCAAGCTCACCGCGCATGGAGCCATTCTCTGGATCGCCACCGAGCCCGGCCCGAGCGGCATCGAGCGCTATCCCTATTTAATGCAGGCCCTCGTCGATCTAGGTCTGGACCTGCGCCTCGGAACCGCCAATCTCTGGGCCTTCTTCGATTCCTCTTACCGCATCCGCGCCGATGTCGATTACCTCGCCCGCCGCTGGCGCCAGACCGGAACCAGCGTGCTGCACGTGGCCGCCTGGCACAACATGGAGCCCGATCCGGTGCAGGACGAATATCTAAAGAAGCTGATCGAAGCCTGCCACCGCCATGCCATTCTCGTTTACGCCTGGCTCGAGCTGCCGCACGTCAGCGAGAAATTCTGGGCCGATCATCCCGAGTGGCGCGAACAAACCGCCGCCGGTCAGGATGCGCAGCTCGATTGGCGCAAGCTGATGAACCTGCAAAATCCCGGTTGCCGCAAAGCCGCTGCCCAGGAAATCGCCGGCTTGCTAGGCCGCTTCGATTGGGATGGTGTCAATCTGGCCGAGCTCTATTTCGAATCGCTCGAAGGCGCCTCTAATCCCGCGCGTTTCACGCCCATGAATGACGATGTGCGGCGCGATTTCGAGCGCACCGGCGGCTTCGATCCTAAGTTACTCTTCGATGCAAGCTCTTCTTACTCGATGGCCAAGAACCCGGCCGCTCTCCGCAAATTTCTCGATTACCGCGCCGCCCTCGCCTCGAAAATGCAAGCCGATTGGCTCGACCTCGTCGATCGCACGCGCGCCTCCAAACCGTATTTAGATGTCGTTCTCACACATATCGACGATCGCTTCGAGCCCGGCATCCGCGATGCGTTAGGCGCCGATGTGGCGCGCAGCTTGCCGGCGATTCAGGCGCGTAAAAGCACGCTGCTTGTCGAAGATCCCGCTACGCTGTGGAGCCTCGGCCCCGAACGCTATGCGAAGCTGGCCGAAAAATACCGCGAGCTCACTCCCGACACTCGCCGCATTGCCGTCGATATTAACGTGGTCGAGCGCTACCAGGACGTCTATCCAACAAAAAAGCAAACCGGCGTGGAACTCTTAGAATTGGTGCACCAGGCCGTCGCATCGTTTTCCCGCGTCGCGCTCTATTTTGAAAACTCGCTCGAGCGTCAGGACCTGAGCCTCATCCCGGCGGCCGCCACAACCGCCAAGCTGACCAAAGAATCGAATGGTGCGTTCCGCGTGGATGCGCCGGAAGAAACTCGCGTCTCCTGGGCTGGTCCTGTCGCGCTCGACGGCAAACCATGGCCGATTGCAAACGGCAAAAGCATTCTCACGCCCGCGGGCAAACACACGCTCGAATTCGGAGCTGCGCCACCGTCTGTCTCCATTTCCGACTTCAACGGCGAAATCCGCACTGCTGTTTCGGCTGCCGATCGCGCCGATCTGTCCTACACAAGCCGAAGCCGCGCTGTCGCGGTGTTGGGATCCGCCGTCTCGTCCATCGAATTAGATGGTGAACCGTTCAGCAAGAAAGAAGCGGCCGATACATCGATTCTTCTACCTGCCGGCCAGCACGTAGTGACTTTCTATCGTTAATGCAGCGTCCAACCCCCATCCACCATCAACACATGTCCGACCACCATATCGGCGAGCGGGCTCGATAAGAACAGCACCGCACCCACTAAGTCTTCCGGCTGATTCCAGCGGCCGCGCGGAATCATTTGCTGTGTCGCCCATTCCTTATATCCGGGACGCTCCAAAATGTTCTTGCGCGACTCAGTCTCCGTGATACACGGCGCAACCACATTGACAACCACTCCATCCTTCGCCCATTCGAGCGACAGCGCGCGCGAAAGATGATGAACACCGGCCTTTGCCGCCGCATAGACCGAGCGCATCTTGAACGCGATCTCACCGAAGTTCGAGCCGATGTTGATGATCCTGCCGCCGCCTTGCGGGATCATGACGCGCGCCGCGGCCTGGCAGGCGAAGAATACGCTTTTCAACGAAGCGGCCATTGTCTTATCGAACTCTTCTTCGGTCACGTCGAGCGCAAGCGTCGTGCCGGTCCAGCTTGCGTTGTTGACGAGGATGTCCAGACGGCCGAACGTATCTTTCGCTTTCTGGACCAGCGCCCTCACCTGCGCAACGTCGGAGACATCCGTTGGCACAATGATCGCCTTTCGGCCCAGCGCCTCGATCTCGCCCTTCACTTGATTGATGGCGTCGTTCTTGCCGTCCGGGTGCTTTCCCAAAACTAGATGCGCTCCGGCCGTCGCCAGACCCAGTGCGATAGCCTTGCCGATACCTTGCGATGGGCCGGTAACGATTGCGATCTTGTCCTGCAATCCAAAACTTGAATAGTCCATTTACGTCTCAATCATATATGCGCTATCGATTGTCACAGGCGCGGCGAGAAACGACGCCCAACCGTCTCGCCATTCGAACGCAATAGATTTATTCTCCGGCGCGAGCGAGACTCGCCGTGGACGTGTGCCGCAGCGCAATCGAACTCGAATGCCGTGCACCGCGCTGACGCGTCTGTCGTGGCTATAACTTACAAGGTGTACAAACCGAACTCGCCCCTGCGATGTATAAACAGCCTCGACATTCAGCGGCGCATTTTCGAGCACAAGGCGGCGTGCCGTTCGCGGATAAACTTGTTCCAGCATCCATGCCGCGAGTCTTCCCACCGCAGCGGTGTCGTCCTGAAAATAGGCTTCGAACAGGTGAGCAGCCGCGTAAATCGCCTGGCCTTTCCCGAATCGGTTGAGCGTGACTCCCGGCCCAACCGGCTTTCCATCCAGTGCGTTCTTCGGGCCAACCGCCGGAATCAATTCGATCAGCGTTCGCGCCGACGTGGTAGCGATTTGTTCATAACCGCCGCGTACCTCGATGGCTCCCAGAAATGTTCGTCGCGCATCCAAGGTTCGCACATAGCGAATCCCGAGCACATCCGCCAATGAGAAATTGCCGAGTGGTTTGTTTTCCATGTCGCGAATGCCGGTGCCGCCCGTTACAACCAGTGCGCCGCCTTTACTTACAAACCGGCGAATCGCCTCGCACTCTTTCGGCCTTAGAATGGTTTGCTCGGCTATTACCAGCGCCTTGTAGTCCTGCAGCGTATCGGCCAGCGTCTCGCTGTTCAGAATCGAGAACTGCGCGTGCTCTCGATCAGCATCTTGTGAGCGCCCGCAACCGCCGGTGACGATGGCTTGCCCATCCATTCTCGCGGCGGAACCAGCGGCAGCTTTGACCAGATCGAATCCGCCGAGAGCAGCACTGCAATGTCTTTCACCGGCCTGCGGGCCTTAACGAATGGCTCCATCGCCGACGTGCGTTGGTTCACTTCGCCGAACACCCGATAGACCGCAGGATCGGGGTTGCCAGAAGGATAGCTGTCATCGCCAAAGTACGGTCGGCCGCCGCTGGCCAGCAGCACAGCGGCTTCGTGCCGGTATTCGGCCGGATCGCGCACCGCATAGTCGCCCCAGCCGTTCCCGCGCGTAAACATGCAACTCCAGTTCACAAGGCCGGGTACCGTTGAGAGATAACGCGCCTCTAACGAGAAATCCAGACTCAGCACTCCCGGATAAGGCGGCGCCGGCTCCCAGACAAGTTGATTAACCGCTGCCGGCGGGTTCACCGGATTGCGTGAAACCCAGACATGGTTGAACACAAACGCCAGATTGGGCAGCGCGCCGGTGACCTTCTCCGCGTACCGGTTCATCTTCTGCGTCAGAAAACGATGATGCGCGAAGACATTCGGGTCCAAATCCGACTTCGGAATTTCCGCGCCGAAAGATCTTCTGCACTATTCGCAATAGCACGGGCCGCGCGTGAACTTGCCCAGCATCCCATCCAGGAAGAAGCCATCCACGTCGTACAAGGAAAGAATCTCCTTGAGCTGCGGAATATGCGTTTCATCCACCCACGGCGAATTGAGGCAATGGTCGCGAGTCACGGACAAATACGCAAGAAACGCGAATGCCGCGCTTCTTCAGCGCTGTGGTCATCTCACCGGTGAAGTCGCGCTTCAGGGCAGGATGCCGCACGCCGATTTCGGTCGGATAGTACGAGTAGCCCGCGCCGCAAACCGCAAAACAGCTCACCATCTGAAAGCCGGCGAGCTTCAGAATCTCGGCTGCCGATTCGGCGTCAAAGCCTTCATAGATGCTTTGCAACTGTCCGAAATGGGCGTCGAGATGCAGCTCGCGATAAACATCCGAAAGCCAGTTCGCGCCGGGAACCGCGGGAACGAAAGGAAGCGCCGCCGCACCGGATAACAAATCTCTGCGAGTCATTTGGGTAGCGCGAACGCGTAGTAGCCCTGCGCTTCGGGCTTACCGGGTTTCCACGCGATGGAATCCGCTCCGACGTTGTCGAACACGCGCCCAGTCCTGGCGGCGAAGACAACATACTGCCGTCCGTTCTGTTCGTAAACTGCCGGAATGCCTTCTGGATTGGATTCGAGCTCTTTCTCCCAAAGCACCCTTCCCGTGTCTTTGTCATAGGCGCGCACCGTGCGGTCAGACCACGTGCCCACGAAGATCAAGCCTCCGGCCGTAGCCACTAATCCGTTCCGTGTGGGATGATAGCTGCCCGTATCTCTGATCCCTTTAGCTGCTAACTTCGGCACGATGCCGAGCGGCACCTGCCAACGGATCGTTCCGGCATTGAGATCGTAGGCCGTCAATGTGGACCACGGCGGGCCGATCGCCGGAAGGCCATTATCTGCATTCAGCGTCCCATATGGCGTGTAATAGCGGACTTGCCCGCTAGGCGGCGGAGACGCGGGCTGCGGCGTCTGGGAAAAAGCGCCCGCTGCGGGATTATCGACGTACGCCGCCAGCGCGTTTAAGTCTTGCGGGCTGAGATCGGGAAACCCCGGCATTTCACCCTGGCCGCCGCTGACCGTAGCCTTGAATTTTTCGAGCCCAAGGACCTTCGGAGGAACCACACCGTTCCTGTTCGCGCCGTGACAGCCTTCGCAGCGCTCGCTGAACAGCGCGTGACCCTGCTGCTCCGGCGTCGCTCCCATAAGTCGCCGCCGCGGGGGGTTTAAGGAGAGCTTGTGCAGGGTAGGCGCGTTGGCGGATCGCACGAACAGCATGCCCGTTTCCGGATCGGCCGCCGATCCACCCCAGTTATTGCCTCCAAGTTCTCCCGGCATGTCGATGGTGTCGCGCAGCGCTGGCGGAGTGAACAGGCCTTCGTTTCTCGCGTTCAGCAAAATGTTGCGCAAACGCTCTCTTTCTTTGGCATCGACGTAAGGATTGATGTCGTCGACGGTAAATTTCTGGCGTGCGAATGGCGGGGGCGCCGTGGGAAACGGCTGCGTCGGCCAGGATTGTTCGCCGGGCACATCGCTCTTTGGAACCGGCCGTTCTTCGATCGGCCACAAGGGCTCGCCCGTCACGCGATTGAACACGTACACGAATCCAAGCTTGGTCGGCTGCGCCACGATATCTATCGGCTTACCGTTGTGCCGCACGGTAAGCAGCTTGGGAGCAGCGGTCGAATCATAATCCCAGAGGTCGTGATGCACCAGCTGGAAATGCCATAAGCGTTTCCCGGTGCGCGCGTCAAGTGCCAGTAGACAATCTCCGAAGAGATTTTGTCCTACACGATCTGCACCATAGAAGTCATAGGTCGGAGAGCCCACCGGAAAATATGCGATACCTCGCTTTTCGTCGATCGAGATTTCGCCCCACACGTTTGTCCCGCCCCCGGTTTTCCAGGCGTCTTTCGGCCATGTCTCGTAGCCGAATTCGCCGGGGTAGGGAATAGTATGGAACGTCCAAATCAATTTCCCGGAGAGCACGTCGTAAGCGCGGATGTCTCCGGGAGCCGATCCGTAGCCTTCGCCCGGGGCTGAGCCGAGAATGATCAGATTTTCGAACACACGCCCGGGCGTGCTGGATTGGATGTTGCGGATGGTTTTGGGATCGCGGCCCAGGCCTTGCCGCAGATCCACGCGGCCGTCTTTGCCGAACGTGTTGATGGTCACGCCCGTCGCGGCATTGATCTCCTGAAGATAGCTATTAGCGGCGAAAATCAGCCGCCGGTCGGAATGATCTTTGCTCTCCCAGTAATTCAGGCCGCGATCGGTCGGATTTCCGTTGACGGGATGATCCCAGATTTGCTTGCCGCTCGAAGCGTCCAGTGCAACTAAAGAATTGTTCGCGCCCCGCAAATAGATGATGCCGTCTGCGATCAGCGGGCTCGCGCCGAAGCGGCTGCTCGTGCCCGGCACCTGATAGGACCAGGCCAGTTCCAGGCGCTGTATGTTGGATTTGTCGATTTGTTTGAGCGCGGAATACTGCATGGAATCCGTGCTACCGCCATAATCGGACCAGCCGGCGTAAAGCGCGGCAACTGATAGTAAGATGCGCGGAAGCATCAGATAGTGATGGAATTATATCTTAATGGACTTTCTTGTGCATATGGAAGTGAACGGGCAGCCAGGCGATGAACTGCTTAAGAAAGAGGCGCAGCGCGCCCGCGAACTGGCGGTGGCGGGAATTCTTCGGAGGCTATGGCGCGTTCCGGGACAGCGTGCCAACTGGGGGATTTGGGCCGCGGCTACAACGGATGAACTGCATGCGGCGTTAGCGTCGCTGCCGCTCTATCCGCATCTGGACATAACGGTTCACCCGCTGGCGACGCATCCAAACGATCCCGGCATCAATCGGCGGGCCGGGCCGGGTGCCAGAGACGTAGAGGTGTAGTTTTTTCGTACCCCTTGCCGTTGGGGAAACTCACCAACTCGAATTGCATCCCCCAGGGGGCAAGAAAATAGATCCAGTGCTGACCGGCATTGGGTCCGGTAGTACGTAAAGTCGCTTCGCCGAGCAGGCGAACGCCTTTCGATTTCAGATAGGCGACCGCCGCGTCCATGTCGTCGACGTAAAAGGCGAGATGATGGCCGCCGACATCGCTGTTCTTCGGCGGCTCGAGTTTTTGTCCCGGCGCTTCGTATTGAAAGATTTCGAAGTTCGGTCCGAACTTACAGCGAAAAAAGCGCAGCTTGCGCATGATGGTGCGCGGATCGACATTCAGATGGGTCGCCATCCAGTCGCCATCGGCCATGAATTGGCCGACCTCGAACGCGCATTCGCAGCCGATCACATCGACAAAGAATCGGGTCGCCTCTTCCAAGTCGGGGACAGTGAAACCGACGTGCTCGGTACCGCGTAGGCCGGGCAATCCGCTCGATGGAGAAGTTGTCATTCTGTGATATCTATATCATGACCCGATGATTTCAAAAGAGAGCCCATTGACTATTACGCGCGTGAGAATCGCCGAATGTCCCATGCCGCTTCCACACGTCCTGCGGCTTGGGCCGGTCGAAATCCGCACCCGCGATTATATTGCGGTGCGAATCGAAACGGAATCCGGCCTTACCGGAGAAGCGCTCGGGTATCCGCGCGGCACGCCGCTGTTTGAAACAGCTAGCCAGATGGCCCGGCGTATTTTAGGCGGCGATGCTGCCATGCGCCGGGAGTTGATGGTAAATCTCGAGCAGTTCAATGTGCCGGCGCGTGCAGCGCTCACGCGAGGTCTCAGTATTTTGGATATCGCTCTGTGGGATATCGCGTGTAAGCAGGCCGGACAACCGCTCTACCGGCTTCTCGGCGGATTTCGCAAACAGGCGGAGATTACAGTTGTCGCCGGATATTACATGGATCGTCGTTCGATTGCCGATGTGGTGGAGGAAGTTGGAGGATTGCGGGATGCGGGCTACCAACGGGTAAAGATCATGTTGAAGGGAGATGATGCGGCGTTCGATCGAGAGTACGCTTCTGCGGTGACAGCAAAAATGCCGGGCCGTATAGGTGTGGACGCGCATTGGACATGGAGGACACTCACCGAAGCGAAGCGCCTCTGCCGCGATCTCGATTCGCTCGGATTGAATTTTCTCGAAGATCCTTTTGCCGCCTCCGATTGGCGCTTGACCCACGAACTGCAGCGCCAGATTACGACGCCGCTCGCGGCCGGCGAAGATGTCTTCGGACCGCGGGCATTTTCCGATTTGGTTGGAGGAATCGATATCTTGCGAGTAGATGCGACCACCTGCGGCGGACTAACGGGCGCCATTGAAGCGATTCACATCGCCGCGGCTGCGGGAAAAACGGTTTTGCCGCATGTCTTCCCTCCGCTTCACGTTCATCTGGCGTGTGCCTTTCCTAATGTGGAAGCGGTCGAGATTATTCCGCAAGAATCCGGAGCCGACCCGCTGCACGCGCTGCTGCGAGATTGCCCGCTGCCTGCCGGTGGCAAAATGAAGCCGAGCGAAGAGCCCGGAGTGGGGATCTCGCTCGATTGGGACGCCATCGAACGCATGGCGCGGCGGGTCGCAGATGTTACAGCCGGGAACTAGCGATACTGATAGGAGAATCATGCAAAGTGACGCGAAGCCGCGAGTGCAATCCGCCCTCCGGACGGTAGAGATTCTACTCGCAATCGCTCAGAGCAGCGAAGGATTGAAGATTAAGGAAATCACCAGCACGCTCAATCTTTCCCGCCAGGTGACCTACCATCTCATTCACACGTTACAGGGAACCGGTATCATTCGGAAAAACGAGAATAACCGCTATGTGCTCGGCCTTGCTGCTGCTTCGATCGCGCAAGGTTTTCAAACTCAACTAGCTCCGCCGGAGCATCTCGCGCCGCGAGTGCGATCGATTGTGGCCGCTACCGGTGAGACCGCCTATGCGGGTGGTTGGGTGGACGGAGAAATCGTGGTGCTGGCGACCGCGCGCGGCGAGTCGCCTGTGGGCGCGGCGCAAGTTCCGCACGGTTATAGCGGTTTCGCGCACGCCCGCGCCTCCGGCAAATTGCTACTGGCATTGGCCGAGGCCACGGTCTGCGACGCCTATCTCGCCAAACATCCGCTTGAGCCCCGCACGCGGCGCACGATTGTCGATCGCGAGGAGCTCATGAAAGAGTTCAAACGCATTCGCAGCCGCGGATATGCCATCGACGAAGAAGAATTTCATGAAGGACTCCGCTGTCTGGCGGTTCCGGTCGGCGGGCTCGGGGGACGATTCGTGCTGGGGATCTCGGTTCCGAGCGACCGGTTTCAGGTCAATTTCGAGCGCTATCTCAACGCACTGCTGACGGCCGCGCGCGTGAATCCGGGCTCGGCGTAAGAAAAACTCTCTTCTTCACATAGATATCTTGTTATCATTTATTGATAAATAGAGCGCCTATGAACACAATCACTGTGATTGGCGCGGGCATGATGGGGCCCGGCATCGCGCAAGTCTTCGCGGCCTATGGCCATCGCGTTGCCGTGTATGGCCGAACGATAGAAAAGCTCGCAACCGTGAAAGACCGGCTGCTGGCAAATCTGACACGAATGGCCGAGTACGCATTGGTAGAGAGCGCGGCCATTCCGGCGATTCTCGAGCGCATCGAGGTGATAAACGATCTCGCGGCGGCCTCGCGAAACGCAGATGTCGTCATCGAGGCCATCAGCGAGAATCTTGCGATGAAGCAGGATTTGTTTGTGGAACTCGACCGGCTCTGCCGGGAAGACGCGATCCTCTGCAGTAACACTTCGGTGATGAGCATCACCGAAATCGGCGCGAAAGCCAAGCGGCGTGACCGGATTGTGGGAACACATTTTTATCAGCCTCCGTTTCTGGTGCCGTTGGTGGAAGTGGTGCGCACGGAGTTTACAGCGCCCGCGTATATGGACGCGATATTCGATCTGTTAAAGTGCGCAGGCAAAGTGCCGGTACGCGTCCAACGGGACGTGCCCGGATTTATTGCCAATCGCATGCAGCATGCGTTATGGCGCGAGGCATTCGCGCTGATCGACGAAGGCATCTGCGACGCCGCGACTGTGGACACCGCCATTGCCAACAGCTTCGGTCTGCGCCTTCCGGTGCTCGGTCCGGTAGCGAATGCGGACCTGGTGGGTTTGGATCTGACGCTGGCGATACACGATTACGTGCTGCCGCATCTAAACGTTTCGCCGGTTCCCTGCGATACGCTTCGCAATCGGGTGAAGGAAGGCAAGCTCGGATTCAAGACAAAAAGCGGGTTCCTGGAATGGACGGACGAATCCATGGCGGCGACGCGGGAAAAGTTGACGACCTATCTCCTGGAAGTGGCAGCCAAGGCGAAAGAGGTGCAATGAAACTCAAAGGAAAAACGGCGCTGGTGACTGGTGCGAGCCGGGGTATCGGCCGCGGTATAGCCGAAGTTC
>Ga0157374_10002272_pt1 | contig 16166 bp, 11 predicted proteins | sample M25metaG_FD_115308 | JGI IMG/M metagenome (GOLD analysis project Ga0157374, IMG submission 115308) | Miscanthus rhizosphere microbial communities from Kellogg Biological Station, Michigan, USA - M2-5 metaG | ecosystem: Host-associated > Plants > Roots > Rhizosphere > Soil | place: USA: Michigan...
GGGTACGCGCCCATCCATCACGTGCGCGCATTTAACGCCGTTCTTGATGGCCGAAAGCGCGGAAGCGAGTTTAGGCAACATGCCGCCATGAATCGTGCCGTCTTTGAAAAGCGCTTCGATTTCGTTGCCGGTGAGTCCGCCGATCAATCGGCCTTGTTTATCAAGTACGCCGGGGGTGTTGGTCATTAAAATGAGCTTCTCCGCTTTGAGCGTTTCCGCAAGCTTGCCGGCGACCACATCGGCATTAATGTTATAGGCCTGCCCCGTGGCATCCACGCCGATTGGCATAACGACCGGGATGAAACTTTTAGATTGCAAAAGCTCGATGATTTCCGCATCGATTCGTTCGATATCGCCGACTAGACCAATATCGACCGCTTCGCTTTCATCGCCTTCCGGCGGCAACAGCATTTTCTTCGCGTGAATGAAATGACCATCTTGTCCGTTGAGTCCGACCGCTTTGCCGCCATATTGATTGATGAGTCCGACGATTTCTTGATTCAGTTCGCCCAATACCATCTCGACCACGTTCATGGTTTTTTCGTCGGTCACTCGCATGCCGCGGCGAAACTCGCTTTTCACACCCATCTTATCGAGCAAGTCGCTAATTTGCGGACCGCCGCCGTGAACAACAACCGGGTGCATACCAACCAATTGCAATAACGCCACATCTCGTCCGAACGCCGCCTTCAAGGCCGGATCGATCATCGCGTTGCCACCATATTTGATGATGAAAGTCTTACCGTGAAAACTGCGAATATAAGGCAATGCCTCAGCTAAAATTTGTGCCTTATGCGCTGTGGAGATTGCATGAAGCGGCATGCGAGTTTCCTTTTGGAAATGATACTGACGGCGAATAAAAACGCCGGTTAAAAATACAAATATCTTATTGGTTTAGGACGGCGACCAGTTTTCAAAAAGCTTATATACGTCCTGAGCGCCAACGCACTTTCTAAGTGAATCGCGAAATTTGTTATCGCAAAACATTTGCGCCACGGTAGCCAACACTTGCAAATGCTGTTCGGCCGCTTGTGCAGGCACTAGCAAAACGAGAATATCGGATACGGGCTTTCCGTCCGGCGCATCGAATTGAATCGGCAGTTGTAACCGCACGAAAGCCGCTACGGCCTGCTGCAAACCTTTAACACGCGCATGGGGCAACGCCACACCTTGCCCCAACCCTGTCGAGCCCAATTTTTCGCGCGCGGAAAGACTATCGATGATTTGCGCCTGGGAGAGCCCGTAACGGTGATCGAGACGACTTCCGACCTCATCGAACACGCGCTTTTTATTCGGCACATCCAGATCCAGCAGTATGTCCTCCGGAGACAATATTTCAGCGATCGACAGCATGTTTTATTCCTTATTAAACGCTCACCATGATATTCATTAACATTACAGCAAACTCTGCATCGATATTTATCGATGAAACAATAAAGGGTACGGCGTATTGCTCCGCTGCTCAATTGCCGATAAACGTCACTCTAACGTCAGCGGAATAAAAATCGCATAAAAGCTCGATAAAATCCGCGTAAAACATGGATAAAGCAGGCCGCCTTCCGTCACTGCGACGGCTGCTCTTTTTCATGTATATGGCCGCTGAACAAACTAGCGATCACGATCATGATGCCGCCGATCCATTCTTTCAACTCCATCACTTCACCAGCTAAAAAATAGGACGCAAACGCAGCGACTACCAATTCGAACAACATAATCACGATAGCTCGGGTAGCCTGCATGTGGGAAATGCCGAAATTCGTCGCGAAGCTCATCGCGACCAACATCCCGCCGATCAAGAATACAAGCGGCATCTCCTCATATATGGGGGTCAATGACGGCATGGCGCCCTTGTTTACCCAAAGAGCCCCTAGCGATGCCAATATGACGCCGGCAAATACGCAAAGGGTTTTGATGGTGACGCCGCAATTCGCCACCCGCCGCACGCTAACATTAGCCAGTGCGAAACAAAAACCCGATGATAGTCCCAGCCACTCAGCCGTGGTCGAAGGCATCGGGGAACCCAGCGAGGGTTTCCACAACATCACTATTGCACCGCCCAAGGACAGCAACACAACCATATAGCCGATTGCCGTGACACGCTCTTTCAAAAGCAGACGAGCGATAGGCACGGTCCACAGCGGCGCCAAATAAAAAAGCAGTAATACGCGCATGACTTCGCCGGTCAGCATACCAAGCACATAGGCCAAATTGCACCAACCGGAGGCAAGCGCCACAACGATCAAGCTAATTGGTGCATTCCGAAATTCATGCCAGGCCCGAGGGCGGACCAACGTAACCGCAATTAAAGCAACGATATAAGTAACCAGCGTGGATAACTCGCCGCCTATGCCGGCATTCTCCAACAAGCGGTAGGGATACCAGACAATGCCCCAAAACGTGGCGGCAAATAAAAGACTGGCGACGGGTAAAAGTTTATGTCGATCCAAAATAAATTCGCATCATCCGCAACGGGGTGACCGATTATGACTGATTCGAAGCCTATTAGAACCCATTTTGCGAATAGACTTCCTGTTGTAAATACCAGACCTGGGAATTTATAAACCGAGTTCTATCCGCTGAAGCGGGCCAGCCATTATAATGCGAGACTTTTGCGGCACGGTCGATAACGCTGGACCGTTTGATACTTCTACTTTCTCAAGGGAAATGATTTCTTCGGCAGCACGACGGCCAAGACTATCGCTCTTCATTTCGAATGAACCCGAAATTACAACAACTTCAGCCATATCCGTTCGAAAAGCTTCGACAGCTTTTCGCCGGCATTACGCCTAATCCACAATTAAAGCCGATCAATCTATCGATCGGAGAACCGAAACATCCGACACCGCAATTCATTCGCGATGCGCTCGTCGCTAATTTGGATGGACTAGCCGCTTATCCGGTCACCATCGGCCGCGAGTCGCTGCGCCACACGATCGCCGATTGGCTGAAGCGCCGTTACGGCATTGCCCATATCGATCCCGCCACGCAAATCATTCCCACATTAGGTAGTCGTGAAGCCTTATTCGCTTTCGCTCAGACCGTCTTAGACGGCAGCAAAACCGATGGGCTCATACTTTGCGCCAATCCCTTCTATCAGATTTACGAAGGCGCTGCGCTGTTGGCCGGATTGAAACCCTACTTCATCAATGCGCTGCCGGAAAACAATTTTCGCCAAGACTGGCGCAGCGTACCCGATGATGTTTGGCAGCGTGTGCAATTGGTCTTTACCTGCTCCCCCGGTAATCCGACCGGCACGGTCATGACGCTAGACGAATGGCGCGAATTGTTCGCTCTATCGGACAAGTACGGCTTCATCATTGCTGCCGACGAATGCTATACGGAAATCTATTTCGACGAAGCTAATCCGCCGCTAGGCGCGCTGGAAGCCGCGGAAAAACTGGGCCGCAGCGATTTTCCTCGGCTGGTAGTTCTCGGCTCGTTATCGAAACGCTCTAATGTACCCGGCATGCGCTCCGGCTTTGCAGCAGGTGACGCAAGCATCATCAAACAATTTACGCTATACCGTACATACCACGGCTCGGCCATGAGCGGTTCCGTCCAAGCGGCATCCGAAGCCGCATGGCAAGACGAAGCACATGTGCGCGAAAATCGTCGCCTGTATCAGGAAAAATTCGATGTGTTTTATGACATCGTCAATCCAGTCTTACCGTTGACCAAACCAGCCGCATCGTTCTATTACTGGACGCAAACGCCCATCGACGATAAAGAATTTGCCGTCGCGTTACTCCGTGAGAAAAACGTCACGGTGTTACCCGGCAGTTTGCTCGCGCGCGATGCCCATGGCATCAACCCCGGCAAAAATTTCGTTCGCATCGCGCTGGTTTCCTCTACAGAAGAATCCAAGGAAGGCGCTCAGCGCATTCATGATTTTATCGAGCGATTAAAAACATCCGGCCGATAAGTCTCCTATGGATCATCATGCCAGCCGCGCGGAAGCACGCTCATTGGTCTATTTCGAGTTATGGCAAATTGAAAGCCGCCTCGAGAAAAATTTTTACCGTTACGGCCAAGGTGGCTGCGGCCGATCCCTGATCAGGTCTTCGTCGGCACCGCATCATGATGAATGGCTCTCGATCGATTTGCCAAATGACAGATTGCCGGATCGCATCGAGCGCATACGGCATGCGCTGGAAGAATCCGCCAGCATGGCGTTCGACGAATTGCAACAGCGATTGGCCGGATTGGATTTTTCGGCAATCGGGCGACTTCTACTCGCCACATGCCATGACATCGCCTTGTACATAGGCGGATCGGCAGTCGCGGGAGCGTTCATCGGCGGCGTGGCGGGAAGTTTCTTCGGTGGACTAGGCGCCCTGCCCGGCGCTGTCGTCGGCGCCAGGGTTGGAGTCCAAATGGGTGGACTGGTTCTCAGCTATTTCGGTCTTGCATCGCTAGCCGATACGTTGAGCGATGCGATACCGGGAGCCTTAACCCGTTACCACAAAGGCTTTGCGACTGCCTGGGGTCCAGCCTCGCCTTCCGATGGACAATTCAATTCCAATTTTTTGGCAGCCCATGATTTAGCCGATGGCCATATCCTAATGGTAACTGCTGTGCTGGCCAGCTTGGCGGCATACTTGACCAGAGGCCGAGGCAACCGATCGGAAATCATAGAAGCGATCCGGCAAAGCCCCAAACTCGGACCGAAAATGGCTGACTGGGTAACACTGAACGAGGCAAAGCTTATCCGGCATCCGGCACTGCAATCGCGGAACCGCGCCAGCGTCGGTGGGGCCAAGATGCCGCAAAGCGAAGCGGTGACGCCGAGTCAGGCAAAAGCGAAAGTGGTTGAAGAGGCCGAGCCTCGAAAAACCAATAAAGAAAAGTCTCTGCACGGCGAAGCACGCGGTCGGGAATACATGGAAAAAGATCTCGGCATGAAACGCCTGACTGGGGAAAAACGATGGAACGCGCCCGGTATCGACGACATCTACAAAAACCCGAAGCCACCGCCTGACTACGTATTGGCGGAATATAAATATGGCGGCGGGCAGTTGGGGAACACTCGCGATGGATTGCAGATGAGCGATGATTGGGTGCATGGGGTTAATACAGGTAATGATCGTTTAAAACAAGCGGTAAATGAAACCGAAGCCTTAAAGATTAGAAAGGCTATAGACAGTGGCCATGTAGAAAAATGGTTATTGCGAGTAGACGAACCCGGTAATGTAAAGAAATTGTTACTCGATGTTGATGGTAACGTTATTCGAGGAAATTAAACCTTATGGCAGACCAAGTTAAAGTACGCCAGGACTTTCTAAAAGATGAAAGTTATTTTTCAAAATGGATTACCTTTAAAGAGAAAACAGCAATCCCAGAAATGGTTATACAAACTAAGTCGCCCTCGGCTAATAAAAAATATAGGGCTCAATTTATTTTTACTATTTTTCGTGAGCGGAGTGAACTCCTCATCGAACGCTACTCCCGTGGCGACGACCTTCACGACTTGCGTATCACGCTCCCCGAAATCATCGAAACCTGGGAATGGGCTAGACAAGAAGAACTGAAAGTCTTCAACGAAAACGAAATGGCGAACCGGCATAACTTCGCGCGCAATCTCGATGCTTACTGCCTCGCCTTGTGGATGGTATCCATCACCATTTGCCTCAAAGCCGATAACGACATTTTGCAACGCATGCTCAAACTCATCGGCAACGAAGGCGAAGACTGGCTCTTCGAACAACTCGTCGCGCGTCATGCCCCTGGCCGAAAATCAACGGAACAACTGCTATATCCGAAACCTTATCAATTACTGAAGGATGCGATCGAAGAAACAGTTCAAGAAGATCGCAATCGTCTGATGGAAAAGTTTCTGAAAACCTGGTATCCGGGCATGTCGAAAACCTACTGGCACGATTGCCACAAAGGCCCGGAAGGCGGCGGCTATTTCGGCTACTGGTGCTTCGAAGCAGCAGGAGTGGTAAGGGTATTCGGCATAGATGACAGCGCATTCCGCGACAACCTCTATTATCCGAAGGACTTGGCTGAGTTCGAAAAAAACGACACACTTTGAGCACTCCGCAGAGTCGGTAAAAAACTGTTATTTCCTTGCACAAGACACAGACGATTTCAAACATTCATATACGCATTACTAAACACTCAAACCAACCAAGCAGAGTAAACATGGATAACTTGCAAAGCATCATTGAAAACGCATTCGAACGCCGTTCCGAATTTTCTCCTTCCGCAGCACCGGCAGAAGTGAAGGAGGCCGTATCCCACGTGCTAGCACAACTGGATGCCGGCAAACTGCGTGTGGCCGAAAAAATCGACGGTAAATGGGAAACCCATCAATGGATCAAAAAGGCCGTGCTGTTGTCTTTCCGCTTGAAAGACAACGAAATCATGCAAGGCGGCTTTACGCACTACTACGATAAGGTCGATTCCAAATTCGCCTATTTCACCGATAAGGATTTTCAAAACTGCGGCTACCGTGTTGTACCTCCCGCTGTCGCACGCCGAGGTTCGTACATTGCGAAGAACGTGGTGTTGATGCCCTCCTATGTGAACATCGGCGCCTATGTGGATGAAGGCACCATGGTTGATACCTGGGCGACCGTAGGCTCCTGCGCGCAAATCGGCAAGAACGTGCACCTCTCCGGCGGCGTCGGTATCGGTGGTGTATTGGAACCCGTGCAAGCCGGTCCGACCATCATCGAAGACAACTGCTTCATCGGTGCGCGCTCGGAAGTAGTGGAAGGTGTGATCGTCGGCGAAGGCTCGGTGATTTCGATGGGGGTTTATATCGGCCAAAGCACGAAGATCTACAATCGCGAAACCGGTGAAGTCAGCTATGGCTACATTCCTCCGGGCTCAGTCGTCGTCTCCGGCAACTTACCTTCTGCCGACGGCAAATACAGCCTCTATTGCGCCGTCATCGTCAAACAGGTCGATGCGAAGACTCGCGCAAAAACCAGCATCAACGAGTTGCTGCGCGCATGAAGCTGTACGGCATCAAGAACTGCGACACCGTAAAGAAAGCCCGCGCTTGGATTGCCGAGCGCGGCGCAAACGTCACGTTTCATGACTTCAAAACCGAAGGTCTATCGCTAGATCTGTTAGACCGCTGGGAAAAAACCGTGGGCTGGGAAGTATTGCTGAATCGCAAAGGAACCACATGGCGAGGTTTGAACGATGAGGTCAAGCAAAGCATTACTGATGCGACGTCCGCAAAACGTTTAATGCTCGAAAAACCAAGCGTTATCAAGCGCCCGGTTTTGGAAACGGGGAACGAAGTTCACGTCGGATTCTCGATCGAAGTTTACAGCGAGTTATTCAAGTAAATGGCGAAACGCTAAACGAGGACATTTAGCGTTCTACTCTCTCAAATTCACTTCTATAAGATTTTGCTCGGCCAGAGAATTAAGAAGATTGAGCAAGTCAGTCTCGCAAGTTTTGGCATCGACTTCATATTCTTCCATTAGGTGAGTGTGCAACTCAGCAATGGTTATCGGCTCGCTGATGAGAAACCAGACTCGGCTGCCGATATCATCTAGTCCGAAATACCCATTCTGCTTAAGGCTCATCATGACGACTTCATCGTCTATATGGGCCCAAACTGGGGCGCTGCTACGAGAGACTATACTTTTTAAATTCAAATTCATGATTTTTTAGACATCGAAAATGTTAAGCACGCATTGCAGTAAAGTAATTTGCAGAATCGATAAACAACAAAAACTATCTTATTAAACGAACTTAGAGCGTCTAACAAAATGACTCTGGCTAGGCGCATCGACGCAGACAGTACATCTAGTACGGCAAGGAGACGCAACAACGCCAGGGTCATTTTGTTAGACGCTCTTAATCTTCATTAAGCCCATCAAGAGCACATGACGCCACAAACGTTTTCAAAGTTGCACGCCACACCACTCTTTGTTGCTGTCATATCGATATGCAGCAATTGAGGCGCGTGCCATGACTTTTTCTCTTTTTTTTCTTTGTCCGAATTAACTACAGGGTTCTTATCTTGCGATTCATTATCCATTTGTAAATTCCTTGATCTATTGACTTGCGCCCACGCTATCTCCCAATGCCATTCAGGCTTGCGAAGTATCGATGGAACATTTAGAGGATTGCCCCAATAGAATAAGTGATTTCTATCCATTTCACGACCTTGCAGCCTTTACTACAACCGAAGGGAATAGCTTGAGTCTTTTTAGAGTTGCCTTTTCTTGTTGATATTGAGCGCAAGCACGGCATTAGTCATCGCGGCGGTCGGCATTAGCCCTTCTTTCCAGTTGTTCTTTTTAATTTCCGGGATATGTAGGCATTTCTCAAGGAGAGCCTTCGTATCAATATAGGGTGAATCCGAGCGGGAGATCATATTCCGAACATCGGGGTCGGACAGCACCTCACATCGTGTCCAGAACAGTTGTTCGACCCGGTAACTTTCCGGCAACTTGGATTTGTTGTTCAAGAAGTCTGGAAGAATATTCTCCAAGGCTTGCATATAGAGATGCCGAGACTTGCCATGTTTGAAGTACAGTTCAGAAGGAATGGATAGAGCAAACTCAACAATTCGCTTATCTAAGTAAGGATACCGATAGCGCACCCCGGCCCTTCGTCCCAGAGTGGCCCAACTTTCCAAACGCTCTTGATGATAGCCTAGGCCAATCATGAATCGCTGCTTCTCCACAATGGTATTACTAAGAGAATAGACATCCGGCCGATATTGGGTTTTAGCAAATTTCGAAAAATCTCTCGAAATAAGCTCGCTTTTAATAAAAAACTTTGCACGCTCTGCGTTAATCCGATCTTGCTGATAAATCGGCAACGGCGGTAACAAGCTCCGACAAAGCAAGCGCACATAATCGATAGAAAGACGCAGCGAGCGCAGATTTTTCTGTGGATCATGTTCCATTGCAAGGCGCTTGAAGGCACGCAAGAATCTGCCCGCGCGTATCTCATCGAAATGCTTGTCACGGGAACGCGAAGTGAGAATTTCATCACCACCAAATCCGGAAAAAATCTGCCTGACACCATCTAACTGTGCCTGACGTAGGACCGACGATTCATACTCAAACAGCGCGGTGCCATCAATAGCGAGATCGTGATGCAGCAAACTTTGTTTGAGCGATTCGGCGCTCAAACCAGTCTCATGATGAATAAATCCTTCGATTCGAGAAATTTTTCTTGCATCGTCCCATTCAGCGCACGCATGCTCATCATCGGATATCGGTTTGCACCAGTTGTAGGTGTGCAATGCACCGCCCTTTTCCCTGCAAGCCCTGCCGGCCATAATGGCAATGGGTGTCGAGTCCAGTCCTCCGCTCGAATGTGCACCAACCGGATAAGAGGTATCGATGCCGTCGGTAATCACCGTATCCAATAGATTCTTCAGATGCTCGACATAATCGTGTTCACTCGCATACACAAGCGGCTGCACACTGTCGATACGCCAATACTCGCGCGCGTGAATCCCATTAGAAGAAATGCTCAACACAGTTGCCTTAGGAACTTTCTTGATCGCCTCGAAAAAAGTATCGTTCTGATTGAATGCGGTTCCATTGATGCACCACTCGGCAACAACCTCATCGTTGAGCCGAGTGGAAATATGCGGATGCGCCAAAATGACATCGAGAGAATCGCTGGCCAAACAAAATTCGTCGTTGATATGGTAGTAAAGCGGCTTGACTCCAAGATGATCTCGGACCAACAACAGCTCCATTTTTTGTGCATCAAAAAGCGCAAAAGAAAAATCGCCCAGCAAATGCTCCGAAAATCGATTGCCGTACGAGACATATGCATGACAGATAATTTCGCAATCGCTTGCGGATTCGGGAAGGGAAAGCGTTTGCGCTAGTGACGCGTGATTGACCAGATGGCAATTTCCCGCAAAGACAAGGTCTATCCCATTAATCATCATCCGAAGAGATGAAGCGGTCGCTTTATCTCTTGCGCAGCACCAACGAGTAACCTGCCCGACAACAACATAATCATTGCTAGCCACGCCCTCGGCATCATAAGGATTAACGCGCATTTGCGCTCGAACACAATCGATGACACTCCCTTTATTGAGGAACCCATCTTTTTGGAGCAGCGCAAAAAAAGAACTCATGACATCTACTGTGTTTTAGCTGTTGAACTTCGCTTATTGGCAATGTCGATTGTATGACGGCTTCCTGCATCTTCGATGCGGAATAAGAACGGCAAGCAAACCGGGTTTGCAGATTGTAGCAACCCGATTTATTCCGAGCCCTATTAGATCGGACAGGCAGGCGCATCTTGTAACGCAGGCAGTGGCAACGTCCGGCGGCGGCTAGGCTCGCCCTTCTGTACGATCCAAACAATGCTTTGCCCTTACTGGACTTGGCAGCGGCCTATGATCCGGCCTATGCTGCGCTGGCGCGAAAACTTGTTCCGGACCATAGTCGACTACGACTGGTGTTCAGTTTATTGTGAAGAAATTAACCTATTATGTGGCGTTCTTTCCTACAGTCGCTGTAAGACCGCTCTGGATCTTACATCGAATTGCCTCTTGCAATTGCGGCAGCGATACGGGCGGTAGGCCAGCTCCATACGATCCGATCTTTGCGTCGTCTTCTTCGATTTACATTCGGTGAATTTCATTACAGCGAATCTTTGCCTTATCCATTATGCAACCCAGTATTATAGGAGTAACTGTTGGGTTGAATTCTGACACAATCATCCAAAGAGAATAGATATACGCAAGAGGGCACAATGAGCGATGACGATGTAGAGATGGAAGACAGTCAGGCGAACGAGTCAGATGAAGAACTTGCAGGGTTCCATGAAGAGCTGCTGAGTGCAGTCCAGGATAAAGACGTGGAGGGCGTTCGTGACACGTTGAAGACAGCACCGAAAAATTGCGATCTTCGCGAAGCAATTTTCGAAGCAGTTCTAAATAAAGGGACTATGTCCACCTCTCATGTTAGCCATGAGACGATAACGAACTCTAACGCCATTCTCAGATCTCTCCGTCAAAGCGCGTCGGACACCATAACAAACGCCTGGACGTTTTTGAACGCTGTCGAGAACGGCGATCACCCTCAAGTCGATACGTTACTCAACGGTGAAAGTGTTGATCGATGTACTGCGTTAATGCTTCTTCACGATTTGGGCAATGATGAGGACAATGAAGTAATCGAACGTCTATCAACGGGACCGCTTGATGACGTTGGCCGTTGTCTTGCGCTCAGAATGGCGGCTAAATTTGGAAAGGAAACATTATTTTCTCAGTTGCTTTCGATCGCGTCTCCATATCTCAATTACTCTTTGGTAGCAACAGCGGCTGAAGATGAAATGTGGCATGACGTATCCGATCATGTCGAGAGGCTGTTACGCAATGCGGTGGATTTCGGTGATAGAGCGGCAATCAAACAGTTGATAAAAAGTGTGCCTTCTTTAGATATCGATGTCCGCATCATGGTTCGCGATGCCCTTCTTAAAAAGGATTATGACAGCGCACTGATGTTGGTAAATGCGCAATCGGGGCCTATTCAAAATACCTGGCCACTATGGAACGCGCTGTCCAATAATGATCAGGAAAAAATCGATGCCGTACTAAAAGACGAAGGAATCGATGCCTCGCTGGCAGTGACATTTTTAGCTATGTTTGGAAATCGCTACGAGACGACAATTGATCGTTTCCTGAAAAGCTTTCATAAAGATCTTAACTTGGACCTGGCAATTGGAACGGCTGGTCTTGTTTGCGATGAAAACGATTTCAGATTACGCAATAAATTGACGGGCGCAGTGGATGCGGTTTCTTGTACGAACAATTTAATTGACGCAGCCCGTTGGGGGCAAAAGAGTAATGTCACGAGTTTACTTAAGAAAGCGCCACCTTCCATCAATTTCCAAGCAGTGATTAACGCTGCTAACGAGGGAAAACATGAGTCCATTGCAAGTCAAGTGAAAAAACATTTTGGCACCACGCTTTGGAACACTGTTTATAAGGGAGATAAAAATACGGTCGCCGAGTTGCTCAAATATCCACCGGCGGATTATGACTTCAAAGTTGCTGTCTTGGTTGCGACTCGGAACAATCATGACGATATCCGCGAAATGATATTAAACAAAGCTTCGGAGGATATTCGGCGATCTTGGAAGCTTTGGCAAACAGGAAAAAGCGGAGAGGAAAGCGATTTACAGCAAATGAGAGAGTTGAGGAAGAATCTCGATTTTAAACATCGCGAGCTTGCACTTGACCTAGCTGCCATTTACGACAACCGAGCAATAGCTGAAGCATTACTTGAAGGTGTTCCGCCTTCTTATCATTTTTATTCGTCTGTCAATGAGGCTGTGCAAACAGGGCATGGCGGTATGGTAAACCTTCTTACCCGTGTTTGCAGACAAGAAATCGAAGCCGCTGCCGAGAAAGGCGATATCGAAGAACTCGAAAAAGTGACTGCGACTGCGCCGAGGGTGACTGATTTGCGTGCGGCAATCGATAAAGCGCGCAGTAAAGGAAATCAAAAAATTGTTACCAGGCTCCTTGCGGCGCACATGGACATGCTTGAATCGGAAGCCAGGACAGGCAATACGACGGAAGTTCTTTATCAGTTGGATCAATGTCATCCGCAAAATACCGACTTTCGTTGGGCTGTGGTTCTCGCTTCCTTTGAAGGGATGTCTTATACAGCCGAGAAAATTGCGGAGAACTCTCCAGGCGGAAAAAAAGCACTTTCATTGCAACAATTGGAGAAGGACGAAGATATTGAGGCATTGCTAAAGGACCCGGAACTCGATTGGCCGCTGGCGCTTGCTCTATCGGTCGATGTTCCCAAACGCAATCTCGGTCTGATGAATAAGCTTTTGGAAAGAATGCCAAAAGATATTGACCTCTCCTTGGCGCTTGCTGCCGCTTTTTATTTGGAAAACGAGAGCGTCTGCGATGATTTACTGAAACGACCAAATGCACCGGATCGTTTTTTGGCACTGAAAGCCGTTGTCATTTCATTCGATAAAGATGTCTCAGACGAGGTCCTAAATAAGTTGGTTAATGGCGCTCCGTCGTCGCTGGATGTCGGTTTAGTGGTTGCATTAGCACGTGCATGGACGACAGATTATGTGTCGACGAAAGATAAGGTGGCGACGAAATTAACGAATAGCTTCACTCAAGAGTTTAATCGAGTTGTGCAATCGGGCCGGCGAGCGCCGATCTCTCAAATGCTTAGGAATGCGCCGTATGATTTGGATCGTTCTTATGCGCTTCAATGGGCCGCCTGGAATGATCGTGATGACATCATCGCGCTACTTCTCAAAGATGCACCGCCAACACTCAAATTGGAATCCGCGCTTTCCGTGGCTGCATCGGCAGGTCGCAAGAAGGCCGTTATTGAGTTATTGAAACATCCTATCAACGACATGTCTTTTGCATTTAACGAGGCTATTAAAAACGATCATAGGGAAGTAACCCGCTTATTGCTGGACCGTACGGTTAGAACTTTCAACTTTTCGCCGTCCTTAGCATGGGCAGTTCAGAATGGCCGAGACAAGATTTTGACTATCTTGTTGAAAAGCGTGCCGTCATCGACGGACCGAGGGCTCGCGCTCGTTGCTGCTGCATCAACAGGCCGCAAGGAAATGGTTATCGAACTGCTGAAAGGTGCTCCCGACACTCTCAACATTATGACCGCGCTCGGCGAAGCCATTAACAACGGTCATTGGGATATTAGAGATCACTTATTGCAGCATGGGCTTATTGTTGCCGCAAAAAGCGGCAACCTCGACGCAGTCACCGAATTGCTGCAAGGTGCTCCCTCTACTACCGATGTTACGCTGGCACTTAACGAAGCGATTAAAAAAAATCATAAGGAAATAATCGATAAATTGTTGGGAGCTGCTGCTAACGCCACCTTTACCGAGCCTTTGGAACTTGCGGCGCAGAACGGCCTTGACGACGTCGTGACATTATTGTTAAAGAGAGCGCCACCGACCGTGAATCGCGAGCCTGCGCTTATTCATGCTGCATCAGCAGGTCGCAAAGAGATGGTTATCGAATTACTTAAGAATGCGCCTGAGGATCTTAGTGTTTCCGCAGCACTTATCGAGGCCATAAAAAATAACCATAGAGAAATAATCGATAAATTAATTAGCGTTGCTGGCAAATCCGATTTTGCCGGCCCATTGGCCGCAGCGGTTGCAAGTGGCCGTGGCGATATCGTGACGCTATTGTTGAAGAATGCACCATCGACGACAAATCGCGAGCCTGCGCTTATTAATGCTGCAAAAGGGAATCGCAAAGAAATCGTTATCGAATTACTGAATGACGCTCCTTCGACTCTCGACATTACCACTGCACTTAATTGGGCTACTGTCAGCGGTTATGACGAAGTAGCCAATGCGTTGTTAACGACGACCCGAAATGTCGATCTTACTCAACCCCTGGCATGGGCGGCTTCCAACGGTCATGACAATGTGGTGGCGCTAATATTGAAGAATCCGCCATCCACTCTCAATCGAGAGCCCGCACTTATCAATGCAGCCGTAGCGAATCGCAAGGAAATCCTTATCGAATTGTTGAAGGATGCGCCTTCGACTCTTAACGCTACGGAAGCGCTCAAACAAGCTTGTAGGCTCGGCCGTGGCGAGATAGCCGATATATTGCTAGGAGCGAAGGTCAAACTGGATCTGGCTACACCCTTGGCATGGGCTGTGCTCGGCGGCAATCAAAATGCCGTAGACCAATTGTTGAAAAAGATGCCTGACAATACTCAATACCCGTGGGCGCTATTGGTAGCGGTTGGCGAGAATCGTCAGGAAATGGCGAATTTAATACTTAAAGATTCGAGTGAAAGCATTAAAAACGCATGGGCGCTAAGAGATGCGTTAAAGGATGAAACTCAGAATCGACAATTCATTGACGATTTACTGAAGAAGCCTGATATCGACCGAGCCTTAGTACTTGCTTGGTATGTGGAGAAGGACGATAGTGAAGCTGTCGATCGATTGTTGAAGGAAGGTACCGACCGTGCGCTAGGCATATTCGCCGCAGCACTCAAGGGTAATCCGGTAATGATGAAGAAATTATTGGATGGCGCACCACAAACGCTTAATCCCATCGAGTCTATTCAATATGTTAATCAGACCTTGCGGCGGCCTAATCTGACTCGTCCGAAAGGCAACTTTCAAGAGCTACTTCCAAAACTGACGGCACATCAGACTATTTATACTCTGGCATCGAAACGTCCCGCCCTCATATTCGAAGCGCCGCATGGGGAAAAAGGAAAGAAAGTAAGCGATGAGTGGCGCAAGTGGGTCCAGATGGTCATGGGAAGGTTTCCCCGAGTCGACGATGAAGTCATGCCACCATTTTCCGACATTGCAAAGCAATTTATACCATCAGGACTTTCGCATGAGGAAAGGCAACTCAAAGAAGCGCAAATCGAGATAGTTTCGAAACGTTATGAAAGCAGAGACTTTCCGATCAATCCATTGACGGCCGTTATCTCCCTGCTGCCGGAAACAAAAATGTTTAAACAGGATGAGGCGGCCGCCATAGCGAGGATATGGCGACTGATCGATGTGATGATTAATAGGGAAAATAAGGAACTGCAAAGCAAACCGGATAAGCAGGGCGTCGCCCGCGAGATTAGCGAAGAACGGCATGTTGAGTTGCAGCAAGAAATGAATTTGAATGCACCTCGTGCTTTGGGATTCTGCACAAACCTCTTGTCGAATGGCTTCAAAGATTTGGAAACAATCGTCAGCGATGTGATCGCTGAACAACGTTATGAAACAGGCGAAGAGCGAGTCGATTACCTGATGAAAAAACTTTACAACGATATGTCGTTGGAATTGGCTGAACTCATAGCGATCGAGACGCGGCAGGACGGGCATATGTTTCCTCTGGGCGATCAGCGAATGCCTTATCCTAATCAAACACCGGAATTGAAGTCGCTTTTGGACAAGCGCTTGGGATCGGCCTATAGGCTTAATCCCGATGAAGTCGTCATCGAGTTCGACGGAATTGCCGAAAACCGGGCCCGGGAGATGAAACCGGAAAAATACGAGGCAAAATCAAATGCCGAAATCGGCGCTGCTATGACAGCCGATGCTTGTTCAGCGACAATTAAAAATGCCGATGGCGACAATTAGATTTGCCGGTTGAGTGAGCCGGAGACTGCTGCCGGTTCTCGTTATCATGCCGCTCCCCCGAAGGAGCGGACATGAAGAAAGAC
>Ga0157374_10002280_pt1 | contig 16143 bp, 15 predicted proteins | sample M25metaG_FD_115308 | JGI IMG/M metagenome (GOLD analysis project Ga0157374, IMG submission 115308) | Miscanthus rhizosphere microbial communities from Kellogg Biological Station, Michigan, USA - M2-5 metaG | ecosystem: Host-associated > Plants > Roots > Rhizosphere > Soil | place: USA: Michigan...
CCGTGGTCACTGACCGGCGCACGTATATGTTCGACCTCGTTGCGGGCGATAAGTTCACGACCCCGGTATATGCGCTGAAGTTCAGCTATCCGAACGAAAAGCCGGTCGCGCCCGCCGTCAAGCCGGACCAACAGGCGCAGCAGGCCGCGGCTGCAGTGCAGCAGCCGGCGACGATGGCCGCCGAGAAGCTTCACTTCGACTGGCAGAGCAAGGGTGAGCGCAAGCTGATCCCCGCCCGCGTCTTCGACGACGGCAACTCCGTCTATCTGTCGTGGAACCGCGAGACCCCGCTGCCGGCGATCCTGACCATGGCCGATAACCGTAAGGAAGGCCCGCTCAGCTACCGGATGAGCGGCGACTATATTGTCGTCAGTCCGATCCCGCAGAACATGGTTATCCGCTACGATAACCGCATGGCCATGCTGTGGACCACGCGCCGCGTCACGGCACCAGCCCCGGTTCCTGCGCCGGTTGTGTCTCAGCCTGTCAACGTCGCTCAGCGCATGGCTGTATCCCAACCCGTGCAAACGCTGCCGCCTCCTGCCCAAAGCGGGTCGGTAACGCTCGCCAATGTGACGGCGCTCTATTCCGATAAACTGACGGATGGCCGGCAATGACCAGCGATCGCGCAACCATCGAAGCCACCGGCAACACGGTCCGCGGGCCGTGGCAGGAGCAGCCGGTGCGGCCATCGCTACCCGTGGCGGTTCAGCCGACCGATCCTCGCCTCGAGCTCAGCGAGAACGCGCTCGTCGTCGCCAGCCAGAATGCCTTCCCGATCGTCGCGACGCGCAAGACACGTCGCGATAGTCTCGGCCTTGCGGCGGGCGGCGCGATCGCGCTGGTCCTTGGCGTTGTGACCTTCGCGTCTCTGAGTTCGAGCCGAAACGGCACCACCACGCCCGTAGCTGCACCGACTACCGTTGCACAACCGCAGGTCGGCGTCCCCATGCCAACAGTGATTCCGGGCCGGCCGATGGCGATGCCTGGCGCACCGGTGCCGGCGACCAATCCGCAGGCCGGAGCAATGCCAGGCATGAACCACATGCCGGGTATGGCCCCGATGCCGGGCATGTCGCCGAATGCCGCGCCGGTGCTCGTCTTCGATGGCAGCTCCATGCCGTCGACGACGGTGGCCGCCGGCCCGAACACGCCCCGCGATGCCCTTGGCGCCCCAGCCCTGCTTTCGGGTGCGGAGCCCGGCTCTCGCGGTTTCGCCAGCGATAGCACGTCCGTTCGTTCGACCAGACTTGCCGAGCCTGCGAGCACGGTGATCCAGGGCACGCTTATTCCGGCCGTCCTCGAAACCGCTATCGACACCGACGTGCCGGGCTATGTCCGCGCCGTCGTCACTCAAGACGTCAAGTCGTTCGACGGCAGCCGCATCCTGATCCCGCGCTCGTCGCGGCTGATCGGCGAGTATAAGGGCGCGACCCAGGCCGGCCAGCGCCGCGCCTACCTGATGTGGACCAGGCTCGTCCGTCCCGATGGCGTGTCGGTCGCGCTTGCTTCGCCCGCTGCCGACTTCTCGGGTCAGGCCGGCATCGGCGGGCAGGTCAACAGCCACTTCTTCTCGCGATTCGGATCATCGATCCTGCTGTCGATCCTCGGTGGCGCTAGCGGTCTCGTGACGGGCGGCGCCTCGACTGTCGTTGTTGGCGGTGCTGGTAGCAGTGCGGCGTCCGTCGCGGCCCAGCATGACGGGGCGCGGGGTCCGACGATCAAGGTCCGCCAGGGGGAGCCGATCCGTGTCTTTACCGCGCGTGATCTGATCTTCTCCAACGGCGAAAGTGGCGGCGGATGAGCGACGCGGAGGCGGTCCAGCCGACGGACGGGATTGATCCGTTCCTCGACGCTTATCTCGAGCCGTTCCGCGACTGGCTCGCCGAGGCCGACGTCACCGAGCTGCTGGTCAATCGGCCGGGTGAGGTGTGGATAGAGCAGCGAGGCGCGATGACCCGTCACGATGCTCCGGCCGTCGATGATGCCTTGCTTCAGCGCCTTGCCGAGCAGGTCGCACGAATTAGCCACCAGGGCATTAGCCGGGAACGCCCGCTGCTTGCGGCAATGCTTCCCAACGGCGCCCGCGTGCAGTTTGTCGCGCCGACCGCCACACGCGCGCACTGGGCACTGGCGATCCGTCGCCATTGCCTGCTCGACCTTCCGCTCGAAGCCTATGGCAATGGCCCGCTTCGGCCGGCAGCAAAGTCGGCGCCTGTTTCCGCCGAGGCCGACCCGATCGGTTTCCTCCGCGAAGCCGTGGCAGAGCGCAGGACCATCCTCATCAGCGGCGGCACCTCGACCGGCAAGACGACCTTCCTCAACGCGCTTCTTCGCGAGGTGCCGAAGGAGGAGCGGGTGATAGTCGTCGAGGACACCGCCGAAGTGCAGCTGCATGGCCCCAACGACCTCGGCCTGATCGCCGTCAAGGGAGAGCTCGGCGAGGCGCTGATCAATACCGACGACCTGCTCCAGGCCGCGCTCCGCCTCCGGCCCGACCGCATCCTGCTCGGTGAGCTTCGCGGCAAGGAGGCGGTCAGCTTCCTGCGCGCGGTCAACACCGGCCACCCTGGCTCGTTCAGCACGATCCACGCCAATTCGACCAGCGGCGCACTCGAGCAACTCGCGCTGATGGTCATGCAGTCGGGCCTCGGCCTGTCGCGGACCGAGACAATCGACTATGCCCGCTCGGTCATCGACGTCGTCGTCCAGCTCGGCCGCGAGGGCGCCGAGCGCAAGATCGTCGCGATCGAGGAATTGTCGCTGACTATCCCTCCGCGAGAGCCGACGCTTCGCGGCGCGCTCGACAAGCTCCGCGCCGCTTAAGCTTTCCTAGCTCGCCGGACTATCTTGGCCGGAATGCCGACCGCGGTGCTTCCGCGGGGCACATCTTTCGTTACGACAGCATTCGCGCCAATTCTCGCGCCGTCGCCGATCCGCACCTTGCCGATGATCTTTGCACCAGCGCCGACATAGACATTGTTGCCCAAGGTCGGCACCTCGCCATCGCCGATCATGCCGATCGTGACTTGCTGCATGATCATGCAGTCGTCGCCGATCACGGCATCTTCGTGAATCACGACCCCGTTGGGATGGGGGATCATCAAGCGCTTGCCGAGTTTCGCCCGCGGCTCGATGTCCGACTGGGTTATGATGCTCCAGAACAGATAGCGGGCCTTTGCAATCTTCTGCGTCATCGCATGCCACAGGCCTGGTCGCCCGTAATGGCGCTGGAAGGCTTCGATGCTCGCCAGGAGCCGGGAGCTGGAACTCATCATGACGCTGCGAAGACCCGGCGCTCAGCTTGCGCAAAATCATTTGGCAGCGAAGCTTCGAGTTCGTCGAACATCTCGTAACGGCGACGATACATTGAACGTTTCTTTGCGGCTACTTCATTCAAATCCCGGCGAGTCCCGGCCAGCGGCAGTTCGAAATGGGTCTCCGCGATCCTCGTTCCCGCACGCTCAAGCCATACTTCGTCATAGTTGAGGCCCAGCGTGCCCTTCTTGCCGAAATAGGCATGTCGCGAAATCTTGTAGCCGTCGGCAACCGCGTGGACGTGCTGAACGCCAATACCGCGCGCGAACAGCCGCAGCATTTCCAGCATCAGGTCGCGCGGTCGAACGCCATGAAATTCCTTTGTCAGATCGCGATATAGATTCAGGATCCGGTCGTCATTTCGCCCCTGGATTCCGCCGATGAAAAGCTCGGTCTCCGGCCAATTGAATAGCGAAAATGCGATGGTGAAAGCCCGGAAATCGCCTTTGAAAAGGCTCAGCGTCAGATGCCCTTCGCGCGCCAGCCACGGCGAATAATCGATCATCACAAAAGTATCGGGGCTCAATGATGTAAGGTCGGCGAAGACGACCTTCTCGTCGGCCGCCACCTTGAGCCCGGGAAGATGCTCAAGGGCGTCGAGATGCGCCGAAATCCTCGCAAAACGAGTTTTCGCGTCCCATGCGGCGCATTGGTAAGGCCAGACCAGATTGCCGATCGTCTCTGGCCGTTCAGCGAGAAGCTGGCCGAGCGGTGACTGGGGATCGAGGCGCTCAAGGCTGCGCGCCAGCGTCGGGTTCTTCAGCGCCGCGAGAACGAATTTCGCGCGCAACTTCCAGCCGCTGTCGACCTGAGCGCTTAAGCGCCACGCCCAGCGAATTAGCGAGCCGATCAACTTAGCCGAACAAGCGGTGCGCGAGCCGCTGAAGCTTCGGTGGCACCCAATCGTTGACGAAATGGTACCGCCTTATCTGCCAGTCGCGCGGGTCGGCACTGCCGGGCCGCGAGCGGAAGTTGGTTGTTCGTTTGGGAAGAAGCGCGATGCCCTGCTCAGGGGCCGTATAATAATAGGTGGCGATCGATCGGCGTGAGCGGTCGGCGGGGCAGGCCAGTGGGTCGGGATGTCCGTGAAAACTGTCCAGCGCCGTGTTGAAGATGACCGCTCGCCCGAAGACCGGCTTAACGCGAATTGCGCAGTCGCTCATGTCCTTGTTCCAGAGCTCGAGCTGGCCACCATAGTCATCCGCCCAGTCTTCATTCAGGTAGACGAGCAAGTTCAATCGACGTTCGAGGCCCAGCCGCTCGTGGACATTGAAATCCGCATGGACGCCAAGATGACCACCACGCTTGGTCTCATGCAGGCCGCCGCCGTCGAAGTAAGGATCAGGGATGAGTCCCTTGATGCCGGTCAGCTCCTCGAGGAAACCAAGGAAGGCTTGGCCGTTCAACTCGGCGAAAAGATTACGGATCAGACCTGAGGAGATTTCTTGCGGCTGGTATTGATACTTCAGCCGTTCCTGCCCGCGGTCGAAATATTCCTTGTTTGCGCTCGATGGAAAATCATCGAGGACCTTATGTAAAATGTCTTGCGGCAGGAAGTCGTCGATGACGATGTGGGGGAATGGGTCGGCTGTTTGGTATTTTTGCGCGAGCGAGCGACCCAACTCGCGGCATTCGTTGCCGTCGAGCCGGAGGTAGCCCTGAGTCTCACTGATGTTCAGCATCCCATCCATCTTACCGACGACGAAGCTGAAGCCAAGCAGGCAACGGCCTTGTCACTCTCTGTTGTTGCGATGCGGGACATTGCTGCAATTACAGCTCAAGAGTGCTTGAACAGGCGCGCGGCACGGGGGAGTAAGCGACCCATCGAGACTGGAGCCCGAAAATGTCGCTCGTGAGCGGTGATGCGCGCGTTGCCGTGGTCATCGTCAATTATCGCACCCCCGATCTGACGATGAGGTGCCTCGCCGCGCTTCGTCGTGAGCAGGCATTAACACCATTTTTGACAGCGTTGGTGGTCGATGGCGGATCTGGCGACGGCTCTGCTGAGAAGCTTGCTGAATGTTTGAAGCACGATGATTACCGCGACTGGGCTTCCTTGTTGCCGCTACAAATTAACGGCGGTTATGGCTGGGCCAACAACCAAGGGATTTTGACTCTCGCGAGGCAAGAGCCGGCGCCGGATTTCTTCTACGTACTCAACCCCGACACGGAAGTTTGCGACGGGGCGATCGCTGGTCTGGTTGCCGAACTGACCAACAATCCGCGATGCGGAGCCGCCGGAAGCCTCCTGCTGAACTCAAGCGACGAGCCAACGGCTTCGGCGTTCCGCTTCCCTTCGGCCGGGCGGGAGCTCGCCGGCGCCGCTCAATCCAAGGTCATTGGATCGGTCTTTGGGATCGAGCCAATTGTGGTTCGCCTCGAGAAGAGCAACGACGTCGATTGGGTGACCGGCGCCAGCGTCATGTTCCGTGCCCGCGCCTTGCAGGACACGGGACTCTTTGACGACGGCTTCTTCCTTTACTTCGAAGAAGTGGAGCTCATGCATCGGTTGAGAGCGCGTGGCTGGACTATCCGTCACGTGCCAACCAGCCGGGTCGTCCATATCGAAGGCGCGGCCACCGGTGTGGGCTCAGGCGCCCTAGACCGGCCGTTTCCTCCCTATTGGTACATGTCGCGGCGGCGGTATTTCGAGCTCACCGGGGGTGCGCTGCGGCTGATCGGAGCTAACCTGGCGTCGATCGCCGGACAAGCCATTGCTGGCCTGAAGCGACTTGGCGGAAGATCGCCACACAGCAAATCCTTTCGCTTGTTCGATCTTCTGAGGTCGGGGTTCTGGCCCTCGGGAGGCGATGCTCGGCCGTCGTTCCCCAGGCTTGGCGACAAGCCCGGGACGCCTCCGGCCTGGATGAGTCGAACTTGACTGACAGACGCGAAATGATCGCGGTCGTTATCGGCCGCAATGAGGGCGCGCGGCTTGAGTGCAGCGTTCGCTCTGTTCAGGCAGCGGGGCTTTCAGTCGTTTATGCAGACTCCGGTTCGACTGACGCGAGCCCGAATGTGGCGCGTCAGCTCGGCGTGCCGGTTGTCGAGCTCGACCCGGCGCGGCCATTTTCAGCGGGGAGGGGCCGGAACGAGGGGCTCGAGGAAGCGCTTCGCCGCTGGCCAAGCGCGATATACGCTCTGTTTCTCGACGGGGACTGCGAGCTTTCTCCCGCATTTCCTGAAGCTTCCGCTGCAAAGCTGGAGCAACAGCCTGACTGCGCAATCGTCACCGGCCACCTCTCAGAGCGGCATCCGGACGCTTCCGTTTACAATCGGCTGTGCGCGATTGAATGGCAGTCGCCCGCCGGTCCTATGGAGAGCTTGAACGCGCTCGGCGGCATCATGGTGGTGCGCGTTTCGGCCTTCCAACAAGTCGGCGGCTTCAACATCAATGCCATAGCCGGCGAAGAACCCGATCTCGGCGCAAGGCTGCAGATGGCTGGCCACTCAATCGTCAAGATCGATGCGCCGATGGCTGTGCATGATGCCCACATCATGTCCTTCCGCCAATGGTGGCGACGCGCTGTTCGCGGCGGCCACGCACTCGCGCACCGTTATGCCGAGCACGGACGAACGGGGATACGAGACGGCCGCCGCGAAGTGGCAAGCGACCTATTCTGGGGGCTTGCCCTCCCGGTCGGCATTGTCGTTCTGATTGTACTCACCCGGGGCCTCTCGGTCCTTGCCTTGAGCGGGTACGGCGTCCTCATCTGGCGTGTGTTCAGGAGATATCGTCAGACGGGACTAAGCAAGGCGGACGCATGGCTGGTCGCCCGCTTTATCGTGTACAGCAAGTTCGCCCACGTTGAGGGGATCGCCCGCTATTGCTGGAACCGACTGCGGGGCAACTTCAAAATCATTGAGTACAAGTAGGCTTCAGCGATTGCTCCATGGCGCCCATGAGCAGGCGCGCATTAGCTTGAGAATCGTGAAGCTCAAGAACGCGATCCCGCCCAGCCACGCCTTTCGCGGATAGTTCCTCGGCCGAAGCGTTGAGCGCCGCCCGCATAGCTTCCACTAGCGCATCTTCGGAGCCGGCTGGGATCAGCCAGCCGCATGTGTCATCGACGAGTTCGGGAATGCCGGCGATGGCGGTCGTGACAACTGGGCGGCCGAGGGCAAGCGCCTCCATCAGCACTACCGGCAAGCCTTCCGCGAAGCTTGGCAGAACGAATGCGCGTGCCGACTGAAGTTGCTCTCGAACGTCTGCCGATGAGCGGGCTCCGGCAAGCGTGACGCAATCTTCCAATCGACGGCGTCTTATCTCCGCTTCAAGCTCGGCGCGCATCTCTCCATCGCCGATGATGGTCAGCGTGAAGGACTCCCCGTCTGCCCGCAGGCGCTCGCAGGCTGCGATCAGGAGCGGGAGTCCTTTTTGCACGGACAGCCTCGCCACGCAGACCAAGTCCGTTGATTTTGTCGACACAGGCGTGGGCTTGGCCTTGAGGAAGCTCGCGTCAACGCCGCAGCGGACGACGACGATCTTCTGCCAATGGAAGGGTGGAATCCATCGCATCAGCTGGCTGCGCCCGTAGCTGCTGATGGCGACCACGAAAGCGGCTGCTTCGATCTTCGCCGCGAGCGACAAAGCGACTGGTGCGTCGAACTCGTCGGGGCCGTGGACTGTGAAGCTAAGGTGGGACCTCCCCAGGCATGCACGATCGCGGCGACCGCGGCCGGATTGGTGCCGAAATGGGCATGGAGGTGCTCGACGCCGAGCTGCCTGAGCCGCCGCACGAGCCACGCCGCTTCCAGCCAATAAGCGAGATGCCGGATTTTCTGCCGAAAACCGGGACCACAGAGCCGTCGCGCCGCCAGGAGCGCACCGACCGTCCTGACTGGCCTAGAAAGGAGCAGGATCAGCGCGGCCGCCAGAAGCCGCGGAATCCCCTGCGCAAGGACGACTTCAGTCCGTTCGGATTCACGCCGGTCGGCGGGGTCCTTCAGATCCTTACCGGGCTGCCTGACCGAGAAACGATAGATATCATTTCCCGCGCCCTCGACCGCTTCGATCTCGCGCCGGACGAAGGAATGGCTGACCGCCGGATAGAGGTTGCAGAGATAAGCTAGACGCACTCTCGTTCCGTTGCGGATGGGTCCCCAGCGCAGCCATAGCAAAGCTACTGCGGATTAAGAGAGCAGGTTTTAGAGGTGGCCGCCAGCCAGCGCCTTAGCGACGAGATGGGGCTTGTTCTTGGCGTTGAGCTTGTTGCGAAGGTTCTCGACGTGCCGCTCAACCGTCCGGGGCGCTATCCCCAATTGCTGCGCGCATTGTTTCGAGGACAGGCCGCGAGCAATGCACTGCAGCACCTCGCGTTCACGATCCGACAAGGTGACGAAATCTTCCTGTTGCCGCGGAAAATTCACCATCTACTCCGTACTAGGGCCTGTTCGCTCCTGTCCAGTTGATAGTCCTGGTTACCTCGCGCTTACAGGAACTTGAACGCTTTGTCCCATTTCTGCACAGGGAACGACGGGGCGCGGTTGATTCATCCCGATTGTTGCAATTGTGCACGACCTCAGCAGCCGGACGAGGCGCCGTTCGCGCGCATTTCCGACTTGCCCATCGGCGACAACTGCTTGTTTTCACCAGCAACAGCGCAGTCATTTGAAGTCTTCTTCCTGCGCGGCTGCGAAGCGGCCGGGGCCTGGCCATCCGCAATCAGCGACCCGATGCCGATATCCGCAGCTAGCGGCGGGGCGGTAGGCTGGGCCGCCTTTTCGACATCCTTCGCTGCGCCGATCAGATTGTCGCTGATCAATGCACCGGCGAGCTGCTCCGTCATTGCCGATTCAGGCAAGATGACTGTTGCATTGGGCGGCCGGACCTCCGGCTCTGCGCCGGCATAGCGCTGCACGAACGCGTTTCGGTCACCGAGGCCCTTCCGCAGGCGGTAGAATATGTGGCGCCCGATCTGGACAGTCTTGTCGAGCGAATCCGCCCAGTAAGGCAGCACATAATCGGCGTGGTAGTGGGTCGCGTGGCCGACCGCCGCGAAGACTTTCCCAGAGATCGCTTCAGCGGCGATCTTGCGTGCGCTGGTCCACAGTGCAGCGATCGGGGAACGCAGCAGCGACCCGTCGCAGGCGAAGGTGAACTGGCATCCCGTGCCGCGCTCAGCACCTTGGTAGACGACCCCGCACACGCTTGCCGGATATCCCGGATGATGCATGCGGTTGAGCACTACCTGGGCTACCGCGCGTTCGCCTTCAGCGCCTTCGCTGGCAGCCTCGTAATAGACGGCCTGGGTCAGGCAATTCAGGGCCTTCTCGCGGTCGTCGGCGCCGGCCTTCAGCACGAACTTGGCCGCAGGGCTGTCCGGTCGTTTTACGAACGGCCGTTCGCTATTCTCCCTCGCGGCCTCCTCCGGGGACAGGGGCCGAAGCAGGTCGGGCGGTGGCAGGTTAAGCGGCTGTGGTGCGCTGGCAGACAATATTGCCCGGCCTTCGCTGGACTGCGTAGCTGGCAGGCGGGACGCCGGTGTTCCGCGCAGAACGAAGGCAAGGCCAAGTAGGACAACGAGCGCGGCCCCGGCAGCAACCCATCGCCTTCGCTGCCCACGCATGAGCCAGCGGAGATAGATCGGGAAGATCCGAGGACCCTCGATCAAATAGCGTCTTCCTAGCCGCCGAGGATTGTTTGCCAGACGGTAAGCCCATTCCAGACCGGCATTTTGAAGGGCGCGCGGCGCTCTCTTCTGCTCCCCGGTCAAGAATTCAAGGCCGGCGCCGACGCACAAGGCCATGCCGCCCGCCCCAGCGATCGTGCGCGCTTCGTTCGCAATCAATTCCTGCTGGGGCGAGCCGACTGTAAGAAAGGTAAAGCGAGCATTGGAGGACGCGATGAATTTTGCGGCCTCCTCCCGCGCCTTGGCGTTCGCCCTGAGACCCATCGGCGGCGTGTGGTGGACGATTTCAATGTGCGGGTAGAGGTCTAGCAGGCGATCGACGAGCTCGTTCGTCGCGCCGATCACGGCGATCCGGTCACTGGGTTTGATCACGCTGCTTAGCACGCCGGCAGCCAGGTCGCTGCCAGGAACCAGGGGCAGATTTATGCCACTGAGGCGCGCTAAAAACCTCAAGATTCGGCTATCGCACACGCACAGGCGCGCATTGTCGTACAAATGCTGAAGGTCGGGCTCGCGGCGGAGCCGGACTATATGATCGACGTTAGGCGTGATGACATAGCCGTAAGGGCTTTCTGCGGTGACTGACCGCAGCCTGTCCTTCACTTGGCGAAAGGTCAGGCGGTCAAAGGCTAGATCCAGGAATTCGACGCGGTCAGTACGCATCACGGTCGAACAGTACGGCGCGCACCGTGGCGAAGAGAATGTAAATGTCGAGCCAGAAGGACCAGTGGTCGACGTAATATTTGTCGAGTTCGACCCGGCGCTTGGCCCGCTCGATGGTTCGCACCTCACCTCGAAGGCCCTTCACCTGGGCATAACCCGTAATCCCGGGCTTGACCCGGTGGCGCCCGGCATAACCGCGAACGGCCTCATGATAGAAGCGGTCGCCTACCATCATTTCGGTGCCGTGCGGCCGTGGGCCGACCAGCGACATACTGCCCTTAAGGACGTTGAAGAGCTGGGGAAGCTCGTCGATGCTGAAGCGGCGCAGGATACGCCCGACGGGCGTTACCCGCGGATCGTCCCGGGCCGTCGCCTTCTTCGCCCCTAGGTCGGTCATGTGGGTGTACATGGTCCGGAACTTGAAGACGTTGATTGCCTCGTTGTTGAAGCCAACCCTGGGCTGGACGAAAAGGACGGGCCCCGGACTTGTTGCGCGGATTACTATCGCCGTGACGAGCAGAACCGGCGAGAGAATCGTCAGTCCGATCACGCTGAACAATAGGTCTTCGGCCCGCTTGATGACCTGATTCATGTCGCGGAACGGACGCTGCCAGAGCGTCAGAACCGGCACCGAGCCCAGCAGATTGACGCGATATTTCGGGGCGAGCTCGATTGCCTGCGGGGGGATCAGAGACACGTCGACGCACACTTCGCTTAGTCCCTCGACAATCTGTTCGAGGCGCTTGGGGGTGAAATGGGCGCCGCTGATCAGCACCTGATCGATCTCACCGCGGCGCGCCGCATCGCATAATGCAGCGAGATCACCGATCATCGGCAGGTCAGCGAGCTTAGTATCGCGGGCGCGATCGTCGGCAATGCCCACAAACCGAAGGTGGGGAAACTTCAAGGATTCAAGCAGTTGACGAGTCAATGAGACCGAATCGGGGTCAGCGCCGTAAAAGGCGATGCGCTGCTCGATCTGTCCGCGGTCGGCTAGACGGGTAATCAGTCGGTTCAGGAACGGCCTCGATACCGACAGCATCAGGACGACTGAAAGCAGAAAAAGGAGGGTGATACCGCGCGAATAATGTTCGACCAGGCCGGCCTGCCAGATCAAGGCGGAGGCGATGAGGCTGCTGATCACTGCGTCGAACGTCGTGTCGCTGGTATCGCTGAGATCGAGCAGGCTGCGCCGATAGGCCTGTCGCGAAGAACGGATCAGCAGGAAGCTGCCGAGCATCAGGATGAATGCCGTGATGTGGACGGAAGGCTCGAGGCGTGATCCGCGCACCAGCGAATAGGCGGCGAGCGTGATCGGAGCGGAAAGGACGAAGCAAATTATGTCCGTGAGAAGGAAAAGCGATCCGACAACGTTCGACGTGAAGCGCAGTCCATTCGACCTCGGGGCGACCCCACCTCCAGCCGTCAAAGTTTCCTCTTCCGCGGCGCTGCCTGCGGGGACGCAATCATCCATCCGCATTACATCAATCCCCGATTGAGCTGGCTATCACGCTGCCGTCCGAACTCGGACATTAGATTGGCGAGCTGATCCCTGTCGCCCTTTTTCGTCGACTGCAGTGCTGCAAGGATATGGCCGTTGGCCGGAATATCCTGGAAGGCGGTCCACAATGTCCGTTCCATCCATGGCCTGTTTCCCGCCGCCGCAAACGCTCGAGCGAGAAGCAAACGGCTATCCGCATCGTTGGGGAGGACGGTCACCAGCTTCTGTGCATCAAGCACCGCAGCCGAGGCATTGCCGGTACGAAGCAGGAGTTCTGACCGGCCGCGCAGAGCGGTCGCATTCCTGGATCGAACGCGAGCACGGCGTCGAAGCGCGTCTTGGCTTCCGCGGCCCGGCCAGTTCGCCAAAGTGCATCCGCCAGCACCGCATTTGCTTCGGCACTTCCAGCCCTGATTGGCAGCGTCGCCGTCGGCTGCGCGATTCGGATCGCGTCCGAAGGACTGCCGTAACGGCTCAGAAAATCGGCATAAGCCAGTCGCTGTTCGATCCCTGCGGCCATTCCAGCCAATCGGCGGGCGTCATCAAGGCGCTGCGCCGACGGCCAATATTCAACCCAAAGGTCGAGCACCGAATTCACCGTAGTCGGGTCGGCCGACGGCTGAAGCAGGTCGAAGCTCGTCTTGCGGCCAAGCCCAACGTTGCCCGAACGAAACGCGGCCTCGATCAGCAGAAGCGCATTATCGCGGTCGGTCGGAGCTATGTTTCGCACCCGCTGCGTAAGCTCAGCCACTTTGGTCCAATTATCGCTGCGCGCGTAGATCTTGGCCAATAATGCTATGCTGGCACCGTCTGACGGCACATCCTGGATGTGCTTGTTGAGCAGATCGATGGCTTCGTCTTCCCGCCGCAGCGAAACCAGCGCGCGAGCCTTGAGGATGGTCGCCGCCGTATCGTTCGGGGCCGAAGCAAGCATGGAATCGCTGATTGCCAGCGCTTGGTCGAAATGGAGCTGTGCATATTCGCCCCAACCCTTGACCAATTTCACCCAAGGGTCGCCCGGCGAAAGAATCTCAAGCTCTTCGGCTTTGGCCTCGGCCTGCGTCAGGTCTCCGCTGCGAAGCGCGAGCTCAGTCAGAATGCGTACGATCGCCGGGTCACTCCGGTTGAGCTCGTGCGCGCGGGTAAAGGCATAATAAGCATCGTTATAGCTGCCCATCTGCGCCTGGACCTTACCCAGCTCCGCCCAATAGTCCGATACGTCGTCCTTTGCCCGAACCAGCTTGAGAAGCGCCATTCTCGCCGCGGGAAGATCATTGGCGGCGCTGGCCGCCTGATATTCGCCAAGTGCCGCACGCGCCTTGGAATCCGATGAGCTGCATCCAGCGATCAGCACCACCGCGGATAGCCAAGCGACGGCGCGCAATATAGGATGCGACGGCAAGTGCATCGAAAGGCTACTCCAGGGCAGGGGATTATCCTTTTCTAAATTTAACAAGACAATAGACTCATTCAACCGAATCACCGGCGGTTTGTTAGGCCGCAGGCGGATCTGTGTCAGAAGGGGACGGCTGGTGTTTAGAAGGCTTCTTGCGCGTATCATGCTTGTCGGCATGTTTGCCGCTTTAACAGTTCCCGCGGCGGCCCAGGCCCCCCTGTCGGTTCCGCCGTCCGCGACCGTTGCCGCGACTCCCTATCGCATCAATCCGGGTGACGAGCTCGAGATCCTGGTGTGGGGCGACGAACGGCTTCAGCGTACCGTTCTCGTTCTTCCCGATGGAACCTTTGCCTTCCCGCTAGTGGGCCAGGTCAACGCGGCGGGGCGGCTCCCGACCGAGCTCGAACGAGTGATCACCGCGGGGCTTCAACCTCAGTACAAGGGCCCGGTGCCCCAAGTCACCGTTTCCGTGAAAAGGGCCAGCGGGTACCAATTCTCGGTCGTCGGAAAGGTCAATAATCCCGGAACGTTCACCCCGGGGCGTTACGTAAATGCGCTCGAAGCCCTGGCTATTGCCGGCGGACCGGCGCAATTCGCCAATCCGAACGGTGCGCGCATCATCCGCAAGTCGGGCGACCGGCTTTTCACCATGCCGATCCACCTTCAGGATGCCCTTCGCGGGGAGATTGGACGGCTCGGGCCAAACGATATTCCGCGTATTGAAAGCGGCGACACGCTGGTGGTCCCCTGATGAGCCCGCTGCTGATCGTTGCCGCGCTTGCGGCTCAGGTGGGGGCCCCGAGCGCAGACAAATCGTCGGCCGTTAAGGGCGAATCGAAGATAAGCTCCGGCCAAACGACGTATATCGATATCGAAGCAGGCGCCGGCTATTCGTCCAACCCCAACCTCACGATTATCAATGACCAAGGCGCTGCCTTCGGCCGAATTTCGATTCACGGCGTTCACTCGCGCGTCACCGCGCGCAGTTCCACCCTGATCTCCGCTTTCGCTGAGAATGACAGCTACACGAACGGACAGAGTTCGCAGCAGTCGGCCAGCCTCAATGTCCATCACGACGCAGCTGTAAGCGAGCACGTCCGCCTATTTGCGGATTTGAGCGGAAGTTATCAGGAGGGCGGCCTGCTCGATACCCGCGTGCTTTCAGTACCATTGATACCACCCTTCTTACCCGGTGGTACGGTCACTCCGCCGATCCTCGTCCCCGGGACTGGCGACTTTCTGTCGGTCACTGGGCGGACATATACCCTATCCGGACATGGCGGCGGCACTTTTGCCCTGAGCCAGCATGACAGCGTGTCGGTCAGTTCCGGCGTCGATCACGTCGTGTTTCGCACTGGAGCCGTGCGTACTGCTTACACCTCGGTTCCGATATCGCTCGGCTATGACCGTCAATTAAGTGAACGAACGACCGTCGGGGCCCGCATTGTGGCGCAAAGTACCGACTATGACGGCCCGGCGAGCACCCGAGTGATCACTCCGCAGCTTACGGGCCGTGTGCTGCTGGCACCGCGGATTTCCCTTGATGGAGCGGTCGGTGTGTCCTTCGCGCGTGTCGACAATGGGCTGGTTGTCCATAATTCGACTGGTCTTTCGGCCCAAGCCAACCTTTGCGGTCAGGGCGAGACGACCTACTTCTGCGGTCATTTCGCTGTCGACGAGCAGACCGCGACGACGGCGGGACCGACGAGGTCGATTAGTGGAGGCCTTGACTTCACCAAGCGCCTCGACGCCAATCAGTCGGTATCCTTGTCTGCCGGTGTAACACATTATTCGACACCGATGTCGGTCATAGGCAGTCAGATCTTCTCCGCGTCGACTTATTATCACGCCGCGGCTTCTTATTCGCGCCACCTGGGATCGCGGTTGTTCGGCGGCGTCAACCTATCGGCGCGCGACGTGACCCAGAATGGGCCGGACCCGAAGGCAGATCTTAGCGCTTCGCTCTTCATCCGGTATCACCTCGGCGACATCCAATGACAAATGCCGAAAACTATGACAGGCCGGACTCATCTCCGGCTTGGATTATCAACTACCTGCCGGTCATTCTCTGGCAGCGTCGCTATTATGTCCTCGCCTGTTTCCTGACCCTCTTAGCGGTGGCTACGATCGCGGCGTTTGGACTGCCGCGCACCTATCGTTCGACCGCGACCTTGCTGGTCCAGTCGCAGGATCTTCCAACCACGCTGGTCGATTCCCCCACGAGCGGCGCGGTCGAACAACGAATTGCTCGCATTCGAGAGCAGGTATTGAGCCGCGGCGATTTGATCGAGCTGATTGAGCAGAATGATCTCTACCCGAAGGAGCGTCGCAGCCAGCCGCTTTCAAAGATCATCGAGAAGATGCGTCACTCAACCGGAGTTGGTGCGCTTTCGAGCGACATTGGTCAGCAGTCGGGTACTCAGAACAACACGATCGCGATCGCGATGAGCTTCGACTACCCCGAGCCCGACAAGGCCCAGGCAGTCCTTCAGAGCTACGTTTCAAAATTCCTCACGATGGATAGTCAGGATGTCGAGAACCAGGCGACTCTGACCGTCCGCTTCCTTCAGGATCAGGCCACCAAGCTCCAGACCCAGATTTCGGACATTGAGGGCCAGCTGACTGGGCTCAAA
>Ga0157374_10002283_pt1 | contig 16123 bp, 13 predicted proteins | sample M25metaG_FD_115308 | JGI IMG/M metagenome (GOLD analysis project Ga0157374, IMG submission 115308) | Miscanthus rhizosphere microbial communities from Kellogg Biological Station, Michigan, USA - M2-5 metaG | ecosystem: Host-associated > Plants > Roots > Rhizosphere > Soil | place: USA: Michigan...
CACGATCTCGATATTTGGCGCGTGCAGGGTAATACGGAGCACGCGCACATTCCCAAGATGCTGCAGCGCGCGGCACTGAAATGCGAAGTGCTCGATATTTAAGTCATTCGATCGGGACAAGCCGCTCTTAGCGAGCGAATGAACTCGGCCGCACGGCAAGCAGATGTGCTGGTGTGCGACGCTGAATCGGACGATGATCTTCTGGCTATCGCAACTGCATCGATGCAGCTTGGTCGCAAGCCTCTCTGGGTGGGATCTGCAGGATTGGCTTACCATTTGCCGCGTGCCGCTGGACTCGTAAAATCCTCCAAAGCTGCTGCAATCGCGTTGCCTCCCATTGGTCGCCCGCTCCTGTTCGTGATCGGCAGCTTGTCTCGCAACTCGCTCGAGCAGGTGCGGGTTCTCTCCTCCACGGCAAGCACGTTTGCAATTTGCGTACCGCCTGAAGTTCTACTCGCGGGTGACACTGATTCTGACTGGCAAAGCTATGCGCGGGAACTCGCACGCGCAATCGAAGCGAATCACGATGTAGTACTAAGCCCCAAAACTGAACCACGCATCAATCTCAACCAACGCCCCTTGATCGCTGCAGCGCTTGCGCGGATGGCGCCGCCTGTTTGCGGTGGCGTCGGAGCACTGGTGGCATCGGGTGGCGAAACAGCTAGCGCTGTTTTCGAGTCGCTCGGCATTACGAGATTGCGGTTGCTCGGTGAGTTGGAAAAAGGTATTCCTATCTCGATCGTTGAAAATTGGATCAGGCCATTGCCAGTGATTACCAAAGCAGGTGATTTTGGCGGCACGGATGCGCTGCTCAAATGCTCGCAATTTCTTCACAGTGGAAACGGGCACCCTGCTGCGCTGCACGACTCAGGAAAGCTAGTTTCAGGAAAGGTAGCTCAATGACGCGTCCAATTATTGCCATCACCATGGGAGATGCTGCAGGCGTAGGCCCAGAGGTGATTATGAAGAGCCTGGCGCATGCCGAGCCGCGTGCATGGTGCAGGCCACTTGTTGTGGGCGACGCGAATCGGTTGTTGCAGGCTGGCCGCATTGTTGGGAGCAAACTGAAAGTGCGAAGCCTCGCAGTCAGCGAGATAGAACAGGCGGAATACACTGCTGACACAGTGGACTGCATCGACCTGAAGCTCATTCCTGTCGATCTTGCATGGGGCGCACTTTCTGCAGTCGCCGGAGATGCGGCTTATCAATTTGTGAAGGAAGCGTGCGACCTTGCGGTGCGCGGCAAGGTGGCTGCCATTTGCACTGCACCGTTGAACAAAGCTGCACTGCACATGGGCGGGCATCATTATCCGGGACACACTGAGATGCTGGCTGCGCTTACTGGCACTGAAGAAGTATCGATGATGCTGAGTACGCCGAAATTAAAAGTGACGCACGTGACAACGCACATCGGGCTTATTGATGCGATTGCAAAAATTGAGCCGGGACTTGTGGAGCGCACGATAGGGCGCGCACATGGGGTGCTGGTCAAGTCCGGCAATGCAAATCCAAAAATCGGAGTTTGCGGAATCAATCCGCATGCAGGAGAGAACGGACTTTTTGGTCACGGTGAAGAAGCCGAGAAGATTGGACCCGCGATTGCAGCGTGCTGCAGAAAAGGCTGGAACGTTGTTGGGCCGCTGCCTGCGGATACGCTGTTCTTCCTTGCGCAGCGCGGTGATTACGACATGGTGATCGCGATGTACCACGACCAGGGGCATGGACCGGTGAAGGTGCTGGGCATCGAGGCGGGCGTCAACATCACTATCGGAACTCCAGTGATTCGCACATCAGTAGATCACGGCACGGCTTTCGATATTGCAGGAACCGGAAAAGTAGATGAGCGCAGCATGATTGAAGCATTGCGGCAGGCTGCTGAACTTGCGCCTAAATAGTTTCATTGACTAGATCGAAGATTTACGACGGGATCAGGAGAGTTCGATGGAAAGCACCAGAAGAACATTCATCAAGAGCGCTGCGGGTATTTCCGCTGCATGCATTGCGGGCTTGAGCACATTCGAAACTGCGGGAGCCACTCCACTGGCGGCCGGCGCTGCTCAAGGTGCGACGCCGGCCAACTGGTTCGAGCGACCATTGCGCTGGGCGCAATTGAGCTTTGTAGAGGACGATCCCGGCAACTACAGTCAGGACTTCTGGGTCGACTACTTCAAGAAAGTTCACGCCGATGCTGCGCTGCTGGATGCGGGCGGCTGTGTCGCTTTCTATCCAACAGAGGTGCCGCTGCACTATCGCAGCAAATGGCTTGGCAATCGCGACTCGTTTGGCGATCTTGCGGCAGCCTGCCGTAAGCTCGGCATGAATGTTGTCGCACGCACTGACTCTCATGCATGTCATCAAGATGTATATGACGCACATCCGGATTGGATTGCGGTCGATGAAAAGGGCGACAAGCGTCGCCATTGGGCCGACAAGGACTATTGGGTCACCTGCGCGCTCGGTCCGTACAACTTCGATTTCATGACGGACGTGCATCGCGAAATCATGAAGAAATACATGCCCGACTCGATCTTCACGAATCGTTGGAGTGGCTCGGGGATGTGCTACTGCGAGCATTGCCAGAAGAACTTCCGCGATTTCAGCGGACTCGATCTGCCGCGTTCGCGCGATCCGAAAGATCCCGCGCGACTCAAGTACATGCAGTGGCATCCGCAACGATTATTCGATCTATGCGGAGTGTGGAATTCGGCCATCAAGGAAATCAATCCAAACGCGAGCTACCTGGCGAACGCAGGCGGTGGCGCAATGAGCGAGCTGAATATGAAGACGTTTGCTCAGCTGGCGCCGATGGCCATTGCGGATCGGCAAAGCAGGCGTGGATTGATGGCGCCGTGGGCGGCTGGTATGAGCGCGAAGGAGTACCGCGCGACGATGGGCATGAAGCCGCTTGCCGGGCTCACTTGCGTTGGCATCGATGACAATAATCGCTGGAAAGACTCGGTCACCAATGGCGAAGAGATTCGCATGTGGCTGGTGGACGGCATCGCGCAGAACTATCATCCAACGTTCACCAAGTTCGATGCGAAACCATTTGACATGCGCTGGTTCGCGCCCGTGGAACAGGTATTCACGTGGCATTACGCGAATGAAAAGTATCTTCGCAATGAGAAGTCGCTGGCGCGTGTTGGCTTGGTGTATTCGCAACAGACGGGCGCTCATTACGGTTTTCCCGATACACGCGCCAAAGTTGAAGCTGCCATTCTCGGCATGTATCAGGCGCTTATTGAAGCGCGCATTCCATTCGAGATGGTTCACGACCAGTTGCTCGATCCGGATCATGTGAGCCAGTTCCGCACACTCATCTTGCCCAACATTGCATGCTTGTCTGATGCGCAATGCGAGCAGATCAAAGCTTTCGTTCGCAATGGTGGCAGCATTGTCGCCACGCTTGAAACATCGCTCTATAACGAAGCGGGCGAACGTCGGTCCGATTTCGGGTTAGCATCGCTGTTTGGGGCGTCGTTCGCCGGCAAGGTTGAAGGGCCAATGCTCAACTCGTATCTCAATCTGCAGAAAGATCCCTCGGGCAAGATTCATCCACTCCTTGCGGGGATTGGCGATACGCAACGCATCATCAACGGCACGCACCAGGTTCAGGTGACGGCTGCTGGCGATTCGCTGCCTGCGCCGTTGCTGATCGAGCCGACTTACCCCGACCTGCCGATGGAAGCGGTGTTTCCGCGCGGGAACGCTGCGCATGCGCCCGGAGTGTTTCTGCGCGAAATGGGCAAAGGCCGCGTTGTTTACTTCCCTGCAGATGTCGACCGCACGTTCTGGGATGTTTTAGCCGGCGATCACGCGCTGTTGCTGCGCAATGCTGTGCAGTGGGCCACCAACGAACCTGCACCGCTTGAAGTTGCCGGTAAGGGCGTGCTCGATGTCGCGGTGTGGTCGCAGAAGGATTCCATCACCGCGCACCTTGTAAACCTGACTAATCCGATGATGCTGAAGGGCCCGATCCGCGAGATCATTCCGATTTCCGGGCAGAAGGTAAGCATTCGCGTGCCGAAAGATGGACGACGCGTGAGCAAAGCTCGATTGCTTGTAGCGGGAGCTGAAGTTCAGTTCCGCGAAGAAGGCGGAGCTATCGTGGTGCAGGTGCCAACGATCGAATTGCACGAAGTGGTTGCGTTAGACCTGAAGGCATGAAGGGGAGCATGAACCGGACTGAAGTCCGGTTCATGCTCGTCGGTTACATTTTTTCGAAGAGAGACACGCGCGGGTCCTGATTGTTGAGGCGTGCAAGTTCGCGCATGATTTCACGGCTGCGTTCGTCCTGCAATTGCGGAACAACGACCGTTACTGTAACGATCTGATCGCCGCGCTGTCCTGGTTGCTGTGCATTCTCCACGCCACGTTCGCGCATTCTCAACTTTTGGCCGCTCTGTGTGCCGGGCGGAATCTTCAGTTGCGCGCGGCCATCGATTGTGGGCACGTCCACTTTAGCGCCAAGCGAGGCCTCCGGCTCAGTGACAGGCACGGTGAGTTGGATATCGTCGCCAACCCGCGTAAACACCGGGTGCGCACCGGTGCGGACAATCAGGAACAAGTCGCCGGAGGGGCCGCCGTTGATACCCGCGTTTCCTTTCCCTTGCAGTCGGATGCGCTGGCCGTCGCGGGTTCCCGCCTTAATGCGGAATTCAACATTCTCTGTGCGGTTCACCGTTCCGTCGCCATGACAGGTCGCGCAGGCGTTTGAGCTCCTGCCAGTTCCATTGCAGCGCGGGCACGGAATATTGAACTTCATGCGGCCGCCCATCTGCGTTACCTGCCCGGTACCGTTGCACTCAGGGCATTGCACGCTGCCGCCGGTTGATGCCTGACCGTGACAGGTGGGGCAGATTTCCTGGCGATTGATCTGCAGGCGTGCCTGGCCGCCGCGAATCGCGGTCCAGAAATCGACCGTCGCCTGGTATTCAAGGTCGGTGCCGGGCTGCGGTCCGTGCGCCTGTTGCGCGTTCTGCGCACCGGAGAAAATCCCGGAGAAAATGTCTTTGAAGCTGCCCCAGCCAGTACCAGTTTGCTGAGTGCCGCCGAAGCCACCGCCGCCTCCCTGGAACCCTGAAAAGTCGAAGCCGCCAAAATCGACCTGGCCGCCGCGTCCGCCGCTTCCCTGCTGGCGCGCATACGCTTCTGCCTGCGCTGGATCGATCTGGTCGGAGTAGAAACCCAGCTGATCATAGACCTTGCGCTTCTTTTCATCACTCAGGATGTCGTTCGCTTCAGAAATCTCTTTGAACTTCTCTTCGGCCTTCTTGTCGCCGGGATTCACGTCCGGATGGTACTTGCGCGCAGCTTTCCTGAAGGCTTTGCGGATCTCCTCCGGTGTGGCCGTGCTTTTGATTCCGAGCATTTCGTAATAATCTTTGTTCGTTGCTGTGGGCATTTTTTGTGTGGACCTGCTTTGTTGTTATGCGATGTTCACCGGCGCGCCGTACTTGAATCTGCGGGCAATCCTGCAAATCCTTTGGCCAATTTTACAGCGCGCCTTCCGACTTCATAGGTCCAGATTCCAAGAATAAAGCGGGGTGGACAACACTTCGTCGCCCACCCCTTTGTTGACGCCGCGCGAACGCGGTCTCTCCCGGAAGCTGTTCTTACTTCTTTTCATCCACGTCCACGTACTCGGCGTCGATAACTCCCTCGTCCTTCTTCTGCTCGGAGCTTGCACCCGCAGCGCCGCCATCTGGCTCGCCGCCGGGTGCTGCTCCGGCCGGCTGCGAAGCGTTGGCCTTATACAGTACTTCGGCAAGTTTGTGGCTTGCGTTAGTCAGCTTCTCGTTGGCAGCCTTCAGTTCGCTCGAGCTGGGAGTACCCTCAAGAGTCTTCTTCGCCTCGGCCAGAGCAGACTCCACTTCGCCTTTTTCCGGACCCTGAATCTTGTCGGCATTCTCTTTGAGCATCTTCTCGATGTTGTAGACCATGCCGTCGAGCGAGTTGCGCGCATCGATCTCTTCGCGCTTCTCCTTGTCCTCGTTGGCGTGCGCTTCGGCTTCCTTCGCCATCTTCTCAACCTCTTCCTTGCTGAGGCCCGAGCTCGAGGTGATGGTGATGCGAGTGTCCTTGCCGGTAGCGTTGTCCTTTGCCGTCACGTTCAAGATGCCGTTGGCGTCGATGTCAAATGTGACTTCGATCTGCGGCACACCACGGGGCGCCGGAGGAATTCCACCCAGCTTGAACTTGCCGAGCGTACGATTCTGTGCGGCCATGGGGCGTTCGCCCTGCAGCACATGCACTTCAACCTCAGTCTGGCTGTCCGAAGCGGTCGAGAAGGTCTCAGTCTTCTTGGTCGGAATCGTGGTGTTGCGCGGAATCATCTGCGTGGCAACTCCGCCGAGTGTCTCAATCGAAAGCGTCAGCGGCGTCACGTCGAGCAACAACAGATCCTTCACGTCGCCGGCCAAAACGCCTGCCTGCACGGCTGCGCCGATCGCCACAACTTCGTCCGGGTTCACGCCGCGATGCGGTTCTTTGCCGAACAGGGTCTTAACGAGTTCCTGAATCTTGGGCATGCGCGTCTGTCCGCCGACCAGGACCACTTCATTGATCTGGCTGGTCGTTACGCCTGCATCAGACAAAGCCTGCTTGCAGGGACCGATCGAGCGCTCGAGCAGGTCTTCAACAAGCTGCTCCAGTTTGGCGCGCGTCAACTTGCGGACCAGGTGCTTGGGGCCGGAAGCATCCGCCGTGATGAAGGGCAGGTTGATTTCGGTTTCGATTGTGGTCGAAAGCTCGATCTTGGCTTTTTCTGCGGCGTCTTTCAGGCGCTGCAAGGCCATCTCATTGCCCTTCGAGGTCAGATCGAGACCGTTCTCCTGCTTGAACTCAGAGATAAGCCAGTCCACGATGCGCTGGTCGAGGTTGTCGCCGCCCAGGTGGGTATCGCCGTTGGTCGACTTAACTTCGATGACGCCTTCGCCCACTTCGAGGATCGAAATGTCGAACGTGCCGCCGCCAAAGTCATACACGGCGATGGTCTCGTCCTTCTTTTTGTCGAGCCCGTAAGCCAAAGCGGCCGCGGTCGGCTCGTTGACGATGCGCTTGACGTCGAGGCCCGCGATTTTGCCTGCATCTTTGGTGGCCTGGCGCTGCGCGTCGTTAAAGTAGGCTGGAACCGTAATCACAGCCTCAGAGACGCTTTCGCCCAGGTAGGCTTCGGCTGAAGCCTTAAGCTTTTGCAGAATCATGGCCGAAACTTCAGGGGGGGTGTACTCCTTGCCCTGAGCCAGAATGCCGACGTGGTCACCCTGCTGCACCACTTTGAAGGGCACCATCTTCATTTCGTCATTTACTTCGTTGTAGCGCCGGCCCATGAACCGCTTGATCGAGAAAACGGTGTTCTCCGGGTTGGTGATGGCCTGCCGTTTGGCTACCTGGCCAACCAGCCGCTCGCCACTCTTTGAGAACGCCACAATCGAGGGCGTAGTCCGCGCACCTTCTTCATTTGGAATGACTTTTGGCTCTCCGCCTTCAAGGACGGCAACGCAGGAGTTGGTCGTGCCAAGGTCGATACCGATAATCTTTGCCATAGTGAATCCCCACCTCTTCAATTAATTCCAGCTATATAAGATGCATGATTGAGTGTACTAGTGTCAACTTTTATTGACTGACTTACAATAAAACCAAGACCGAATTTCCCGCCCGTTATAGGCGGCATGATCATGCCCTCAGACCCTTGGATCGAGGGTCTCGCACTACGGAAGCCCGGGTTGCTTTCCATATACGACTAATTTAGTCTCATATCGATATCGGACTGATTTAGTCGCAATTTATTTCACAGGAGAGCATCGTTTTGGTCATTTCATCTCTTAAAAGAGCCGTCGGCGGCGCAATTTTCCTGGCCTGCGGCCTACCGGCCATGCACTCGGCACGGGCGCAGGAAAAGCCTTATTTTGTTACCTATTCGTATGATCTTGAGGAGCCAGGGAACCTCGATATCGAAACCAAGACGGCGCTGGCCCGTCCTGATGGCAGCACCCGCTATGGAGCAGCGGCACTCGAGCTTGAATACGGCGTGCTGGCGTGGTGGACTTCCGAACTCTATCTTGATGGCCAGACCACGGCTGAGGAATCGACCATATTTACCGGGTTCCGTCTTGAAAACCGCATCCGGCCCCTCATGCACGAGCACATCATCAATCCGGCGCTTTATTTCGAATATGAAAACCTGAACGGCGCGGACAAGAATCTTCTTGAAGTGGTGGGGCACGATGGGCAGTCGGATCTTGCTACGCCAAACGATGAAGCACGCAGGGAGCATGAACACGAAGCCGAGCTCAAGCTGATACTCACCTCCAATGTCAAAGATTGGAATATCTCTGAAAACTTTATTGCCGAAAAGAACCTGGGCCATTCTCCATGGGAATTCGGGTATGCGTTTGGTGCAGCTCGCCCTCTAAGCAGCAGATCCGGCGGGCGACCATGCACGTTTTGCGCGCAGCGCTTCATGGCCGGTATTGAAGCTTACGGCGGCTTGGGAGATACAGCGGCTCTGACGCTCCGGGAAACTTCGCACTACATTGCACCGCTAATCGGATGGGAGGCTCCCAAAGGACTGCGCCTCAGCTTCTCTCCCGGTTTCGGACTCACAGAAACCAGTCTCGATCGCGTTTATCGCATCGGTGTTGCATACGAATTCAATCAGATTGCAGACTGGTTCCGTCACGCCGGAGTTGCACAATGAAACGAACAGTAGTTGCGTTCCTCTGCTTGTTCTTCAGCGCGCTGATCGCCTTTGCGGCGGGGCACTCCCATTGGAATCATGTTCCGGCGAAGGATCACGAGCGAGCGAATCCGTTTGCATCCCGGCAAGAGGCAGTCGCGGCAGGCGCCCTCATATATGGTGACAAATGCGCGCAATGCCATCGGGCAGACGCACGCGGGGATCGTCGCAAGCGCCCTTCGCTGCGCAGTGAATTATTGCGAAACGCGACCGATGGCGATATTGAATGGTTCCTGCGTCAAGGCGATCTGGCACATGGCATGCCGTCATGGGCCGGCCTGCCTGCAGAACAGCGCTGGCAGGTTGTCACTTACCTCAAATCTATCCAATAGAGTGAGATGCGCGTGTCCCGTTCCCAAGCGACCGGGGCACGCAGTATCTACGGTCACTGGCAAGCCGGTAGGCGATCATTTAGTCTCATCCTTTCCCGCTTAACCGATGCCGACCGCTGAAGCGCAAGCTCGATATCCGCTTACCCAGGGCGTGAATCCCTGGCTGGTCACGCTCTCCGTGATGCTGCCCACGTTTATGGAGGTGCTGGACACGGCGATCGCTTCAGTCGCTCTGCCATACATTGCGGGTTCGCTGTCGGCTTCAAACTCTGAAGCTACGTGGGTTCTGACCAGCTACCTGGTTGCAAACGCCGTCATACTGCCCGCTTCAAACTGGTTTGCCCGGCGCTTCGGCCGCAAGCACTTTCTCATCTTTTGCATTACTGTTTTCACGATCGCGTCATTCTTCTGTGGCGCTGCTCCGTCGCTCGGCGTCATATTGTTGGCGCGCATTATGCAGGGGGCTGGCGGCGGCGCTCTGCAGCCGCTATCACAATCCATCCTGCTTGAGAGCTTCCCTGTTTCGAAACGGTCCATGTCGATGGCGGCTTACGGCTTGGGTATAGTGCTGGCGCCGGTTCTCGGTCCCACGCTCGGGGGATGGCTCACCGATACATTCAGCTGGCGCTATGCGTTCTATATCAATATTCCTGTGGGCATACTTGCTGTCTTCATGGTGAGCAGGTTTGTACATGATCCGCCGCATATCAAAAACGCCAAGGTGGGGCCATTCGACAACATTGGTTTCGGACTTCTGATTGTATGGACTGGCTGTTTGCAGCTGGTTCTCGACAAGGGGCAGGAGGACGACTGGTTCGGGGCGATATGGCTGCGGTGGGCGGTTGCGGCGTTGATTGTCGCGCTGGTGTTGTGGATCTGGCGTTCGTGGACGAACCCGCGGGGACTTGTAGATCTGCACGTTTTAAAAGACCGTAATCTGCGAACCGGGTGCGTTCTGGTTTCGATGCTCGGGATGTGCATCTACATCACCATCGCCATCCTGCCGCTTTATTACCAGGAGATCATGGGGTACACCGCTTTCAATGCGGGACTGGTTGTGGGGCCGCGTGGTATCGGTTCTTTTATTGGGTCTTTCTTCATCGGTTTTCTTGGTTCGCGCATGGACAATCGCAAACTGATGACGGCGGGCTTTCTGGGATTTGCTGTCTGCTCGTTCATCTTCGGCAACGTGAGTCTCTCGTTCGGCCCTTTCACGCTGCTGATCCCAATCATGGTTACAGGATTTGCGCTCAGTTTTGTGTTCGTTCCAATGTCTACTTTGATGATGTCAACGATCACCAACAAGGACATGGGTGCGGCAACGGGGCTTGCCAACATGTTGCGGAACATTGGCGGCTCGGTCGGCATTGCGATGGCAACCACGACATTGATTCGTCGCGCTGCTCTGCATCACTCGTATCTTGCTGCGAACCTTCCTGCCACATCGCCTGAGTTGCAGCGCAAGTCCGCGATGATTGCTGCTTATCTTGGCCATCGAATCGGTCCCACGGGAGCTCGACCTGGTTCCTATGGACTGCTTTATGGGGCCATGCAGCAACAGTCAGCCTTGCTGGCGTATGTTGATGTGTTCCGTTGGACCGCGGTGCTGGCAGTGATTTGCGCAGCAGCCACATGGATGTTCAAGAAACCAATAAAGCACACCACTCCTCCGCCAGACCTGCATTGAAGCAACCGGAGGCCATCGCTGCGCCTCATACAAGGGAACGCGGAAGTTCCACACAATGGAATCACGCGCTCTCGATAGAGGCTAAGGCAGGGGCGGAAGGTTTTCGCGATTTCCCAACCCTCACTGGCAGCGAAGGAGAATCGCAATGACAGCTGCCGGACCCTGCCTGCCATTTATAGCGTGGCATCGAGGTCACGGAGGGATCATAGATGCAAAATTCGCCAAGCAATTTTCAAGATACTCAATACGCCGTCCAAAACGTTATCGACAATCTCATTGACAGCCAGGAAGCGTTGCAGCAGATTGGAGAACGACTCCACGACGAAGTTGTAAAGCGCTTCTTCCTTGGCGAGTCGCTGAGGCGCGCTGAGTTTCGCGGCGAACTGGAAACCATTCTGCATCGCGAAGGCGTACGCGACATCCACGAGAGTGGAACGATTGCCGGCACTGTTCATCGCATATGGGCCCGGTTCAAATCTACGCTCGGAGGCGGCGATCGTTCGTTGCTGTCGACTGCAGAAGCGATTGAGGACGGCGTGTACGACGCCTATGACAAAGCCCTCAACAGCAACTTGCCGCTGAGCACCCGCCAGATTTTGCGCACTCAGGCAGCTCATGTGAAGCTTTCACACGATTACGTGTGTGCTGCACGCGACCACACAATAGAAGCAGCCTGAGTGCAGGCAGCTGGTTGAGCTGGAGCCTGTCACCAAAAACGCGAACACCTGCGGCCCGCGCAGCTTCTGCAAGTGCGGGATCGAAGGTGTCCAGCACTGCTGCCCGTCTCATTGCAAAACTCCAGGTTCGCTGCATATTCGTCGATTTCGGCCCAAAGGAACGAAATCTTTACTCTGCCCAGGGAATGAAGCGGGATTGCTGTTCGTTGTATTCTTCGATTCGGCCGCTCAGAATGTCGTAATACCAGCCGTGGATCCTGAGCCTGCCCTCGGCCATGGCTTGAGCTACTGCTGGTTGTGCCCGAAGGTTCTGGAGCTGAGCTACGACGTTGCCGCGAATCAGAGATGCCAGTTCAGCGCCTTCACCATCCGCCGGGTTCAGGGGCTGGCGGTGCTCGAAGGCCGCTTCCACGTGATGCAACCAGCGCTCGGCCTTGGGCAGGGCGACGAGAGCAGTTTTGTCCAAAGCGGCCTTTAGGGCTCCGCAATCCGAGTGGCCGCATATGATAGCGTCCCGCACCTTCAGTACGTTGACTGCGTATTCAATGGTGGCGGTGCAGCCATCCACGTCGTTGCTGGTCACGGGGATCACATTTCCGGCGTTCCGCGTAATGAACAGGTCTCCCGGCTCGGTGCCCAGGATCATGTCTGGCACAATACGCGAGTCAGAGCAGGTAATGAACAGCCACTCGGGCGATTGGCCTTCGGCGAGGAGATGAAAATGGCTCCGTCGTTCAGGGAACACTTCTCTCAAAAAACGTTTGTGCCCTTCGATCAATCGATTCATGTCGCCTCCGGCCTGTTATGTCGCGTTGGGGCGGGGATCTCTCGCGGGGTGATTTGCCCCCACCTATGACAGCGTATCGCAGCGCAATCGCAAAGGCTCCACGTTCTGATACCTTGATCCTTAACTCTCACGATCTACAGCCAACCTGGTTGAGAAAGTGCCTTATGAAACTCATTCAAGCAATGATTCCGGCTGCCCTCTTGTGCGGCTCGCTTATTTGTACGTCACTTCCGGCACAAACAGTAAACATTGTCGACTCACCATTGCGCGAGCGCATCGATCGTATTGCAGAGCAGGTGCTGGAGCAGACTGGTGTGCCATCTGCTTCTATTGCGATCGTGCAGAATGGAAAGCTCGTCTATACGCATGCCTATGGCAAAGCGCGACTGCAGCCGGCAGTTGCGGCCACTCCGGCGATGCGCTACTCCATCGGTTCTATTTCGAAGCAATTCACCGTGGCGGCAATTTTGCTTTTGCAGGAAGATGGCAAGCTGTCGATCGACGATGCGGTCGGCAAATACATTCCCGACCTCACGCGAGGCGATCAGATCACGATCCGCCAACTACTGTCGCACACATCCGGGTATCAGGATTACTGGCCGGAAGACTATGTCATGAGCACGATGAAGCCAGCCGTGACAGCGCAGCAGATCATGGACACATGGGGGAAAAAGGCGCTCGACTTTGAACCGGGAACACAATGGCAATACTCCAACACAAACTTTGTGATTGCCGGCGCGATTGTTGAAAAAGTGAGCGGTGAACCATATTTCAAATTTCTTACGGAGCGTATTTTCAACCGGCTCGGCATGACGTCAATTTGGAACTCGGATCAAACCAAGCTTACGGAGGCAGACGCGACGCCGTACTATCGCCACGCACTCGGGCCCCTGCGTGTTGCTCCAAAAGAAGGCGCAGGTTGGATGTATGCTGCGGGCGAGCTCGCCATGACGGCGCGCGATCTGGCCTTGTGGGACACGAGCATGATTGCACAGTCACTGCTCAAGCCGGAGAGCTATCGGCAGATGTTTACCGAACTGAAGCTTGCCAATGGAAAAGGTACGCACTACGGCCTTGGTGTGGATGTTCGCGACCTATCTGGGCATCGTGAAATTGAACATAGCGGAGAGGTTTCCGGTTTTGTGTCTGACAACGCAGTGTTAGTTGATGATGGTGCGGCCGTTGTTGTTTTGACTAATCAGGATGCAATCAATGCTGCTTTGACCATCGCTCGCCTGATGGCTCCGCTGGTTGCGGCAATCCCGCCGAGCGCCGATGAAAAGCTTGTGCATGATATTTATCGGGGATTGCAGCAAGGCCGAATCGACCGCTCTCTGCTTGCTCCAAACCTGAGCGACTACTTCACTGCGGAGGCGATTGCTGATTTCCAAAAGAGTCTCGCCCCTCTTGGTGAACCGCTCTCGATCCAACTGACGTCTACTTCTCTTCGCGGCGGAATGACCTTTCGCGTATTTGAAATTGTTTATCCGGGCAAGAGGCTTCGGCTGACAACTTACACCTATCCCGACGGCAAGCTTGAACAATATTTGATCAGCCCTGCTAGCTGAAACATTCAGAATATAGAAGCGCCGCGGACATTATATCCGCGGCGCTCTTAACGTTCCGTTTTGCTCTTATTGTCTTGGATCAACCTTGCGCGGCCCTGCCTGTGTGAGTATGTCTGCGAATGGACCCGGTATGCGGTCACCGTTGATTGCGTGACCGAAGAAGTCCGTGTCGATGCTTTTGTAAACGGGTCCGGGCTTTACGTCGCCTTTCATTGAGAGGGTCAACTCCAGCTTGTCAGGATCGAACGTTGCTTCGATGGTAGCGATCACGCCGTTCTTGTCCCAGCCATATTCCTCGCGCATCGATTCGAGGTTGTGCCACTCCTGCGGCTCGGGAAATTTAACGCGCAGGAACGGACCACCGCCGCCTCTGCCACCCAGCGGCGAAGCTGACGCTGGATAAACGTTCCAATCCGTGTCATTGCGCTTATTGGTGAATTCAATGGCCGAACGGCCGGGTTTGAAGAAGATGTTGTCGTGAACGGTGAGATTGTGCACATCGTTGGTGTGTCCACCGATCGGTCGAGGCGCTCCTAAGCCGGATCTCGTATCGACGCATACCTCTTTGCAATCCATGAAGAGGTTGTAGGCGACGATCACATTGTTTGTATCGCGAATGAGAATGGCTCCGGTGAGATCGGAGAATATATTGTCGTCAATCTGATTAAGGACGTCGCTGCCCTCAATGTGAATTCCGTGTGGGTTCACGTCTCCGGGAATGTCTGCAAACACATTGCCGGTGATGCGCACGTTGGCGTTACCGATGTCGAGCCAGATCCCATTGGCGTGACGAATATGCCGCACTACGTTATTGCGGAACAGAAGATTATGGGCGGTATGCATTTTGGTGCCGCCCGATTCAGACATCATTGCGGCATCCTGCCAGCCGTCCCACTCAAACAGATTCTTCTCGACGAGCATTCCCTGCGGCCCGCCAGTGCCTCCCAAGCCCTCGATTCCGCAGTACCGGAACGTGTTGCCACGAAGCACATCGAAACCAACTGGCGATGGCGGCCGCGACGCTGCCCAATCTTCGTTGCCCACATCTAGGCCTACGCTGTTGGCCCACTCAAACGTGTTGTCTTCAAAAATGAAATGGTTGCCGCGATTGGTGGAGACCATGCCTCGCTGCGGAACCGGGAAACCATTGCCAGCGTGTCGGAAGGTGATGCCCTTGACCCGGATGTATTGCTGATAGCGCTCGGCCGGAGTGAACACCTGCTCCTGCGTGGTGATTTCGATGGTGTGATTCGCCGGGCTTTCGTCGTTCGCAAGGCGGATGTGAATCGTCATGCCATTCGGCTCGATCCACACGCGGCCTGCGTACGGCTGGAACTCTTTGAATAGCGGAGTCCAATGAATGTCGCTGTTGAAGAAGTTCAACGGGCGAGTGGAGGGTCCGGCCAGCTCTGCAGAACTTTCAACGGGCTCCAGCGGCTTGCCATCTACGAATACGAGGCCGCGCCGGCGGAAGTAATTCCACATGTTGTCCTTGGCGTAATTGATCCAATAACGCGTTCCGATGACGTTGTCCACTTCGAAGGGGTTGTAGCCAGTAGGCTCGAACATGGACGGTACGAGCTTCAGATCCCATGCCTTTACGGGAGATTTCGTCTCTGGATCAACGCCAAAGTTAAAGCCTTCGCCCTGCTTCCAGTCCGTGGTCACGATGGAGCCTTTGACGACAACCTTCGCGCCAGGTGCGGCTTCGTAGCTGATCATGGCGTCGGCGCTGCTTCCGCCGCGTGCTGGCCGAATCAGTTCGCGATACACGCCCTCGGCAATCACCACGCGCTCGCCGGGCTGCAAAACCTGGGCCGCGTGATTGATCGATTTGAACGGGCGCTCCTTAGTGCCGGGCCCGTTGTCGTCGGCGTTCCTGGCCTGCACGTCAACGTAATAAGTCTTGGTGAAGTGCAGCGGCTTCTCCCACAGGGGAAACTCGGTGCCGTCAGGCAGTTTGGAATTGGAAGCAAATGCTGCGACAGCAGCGCAGAACATCACGAACGCACAGAACAATTTGCGCATCATCAGGACACCTCTTGTCTCCATCGGCTCACTTGCCGGGCCAAATCGCGGATCGCAGCACACGAACCGGAGTTTTTCGGGACGCCCCATCCTAAATCGGTTTTCTCGCCGCTGTCGAGCGGGGGTAAAAGGTTGAGTGTGGTACTTTCAGCTCTGCCGGACGAAGACTCGAGAAATGTTCAGATTGGCTTGCGGGACGCTCTGCAGACGCATCGCCGTTCACGATACACTTGGAATTGACTATGTTTGAGAACCTAACAGACAAATTACAACGCGTGTTCAAGAACCTCCGCGGCGAAGGCAC
>Ga0157374_10002284_pt1 | contig 16122 bp, 18 predicted proteins | sample M25metaG_FD_115308 | JGI IMG/M metagenome (GOLD analysis project Ga0157374, IMG submission 115308) | Miscanthus rhizosphere microbial communities from Kellogg Biological Station, Michigan, USA - M2-5 metaG | ecosystem: Host-associated > Plants > Roots > Rhizosphere > Soil | place: USA: Michigan...
GCGATTGTTTAAGAACGGTATTAGCCGTGGGGATTATGTTCGTAACAAATATACTAAAAAAATTAGTAAAATAAAATACCCGTTAACAGAATAAAATGGTAATTATTGATTATCAGCAGGATAATTTTCAAGGTATTTTAACTATGTTGGATATGACGATCAGCATTATATTGACTTCCCCTCTTGAGAGGGGCAGGCGTGTGTGTTCTACAGCATGGCGTAGAAACCCCTCCCTGCCACGTCACATCCAGCCGCACCCCTCCCCGAGGAGGGAATTTGGCTGTCCGTTTTATTTCATAGGTATGGGCTTAGAAAACGGACGGACGGAAGAGCGGTAAATTATTATATTTACTTTATCAAAACACTTAACATGACCTTATCCCAATTCGTATCCAAACTAAACTGGCGACTGATGCTGGTACATTTAATAGCTTGTTGGTTTTTTATTTATGCGTCCATGGAGCTTGCTGCTCTGTATGATATAAACATTTTTAAAGAATTAAAAGACATTAGATCAAATGCCGTTCAACGTAGAATCTTTTACGATGCCATTTGGGTTAGTTTGGGCGAAGATGCCGGGGTTTTAACAGCGTTTATCATCTCGCTGGTCCTTTCTATAAAGCATAGGTGGTATTGGCTTAATTCCGTTATTGTTTTACTGGTGGGGTTTTTCCTGAATCGCTTTGATCTTTTTGGATGGCAGTTTTTAAAACACATTTTCCTTAAACCCGGCTTGCTTTTTAAATCATACATAGGATATTACCTGACCAATGGATTAATTATGCTCACTATCGGGTTATTGCTGTTTTTCCTGAAATGGTCGGTAAGATTTATTAATGGGGAGAGACTGTCTGCTTTGTCCAAAAGCGTACCGGCTTAGAAAACGGACGGAAGGAATATTATATTTGTAAATCGATAATTCAATATAATGCCTGAACCTATAAAATATAAATGTAGCTGTTGCGGAGAAGAACATGAAGAATGGCCTGCTCTGAGTTATATTTCACCAATCAGTTACGATGTCCTTTCTGATTACGAAAAAAAAGAATTGGGTGAGTTAGATAGTGACTTTTGTGTCATTAATCATCCAGGGCGAACCGATAGATTTATACGCTGTACTTTAACCCAAAAGGTAATTGATCATTGCGAAGATCTTGAATATGGTTTGTGGGTATCGTTGAGCGAGAAAAGTTTCCAGGACTGGTTAACTAATCACCAACGCCTCAACCTCAATAAAAAAACGTACCTTTGCCGCCAATAGTACCCGTTCGCTTACGGTTTTGATCATTTCAGACGAGACTCTTCAGATCCGCTTATGCATTCGCGTTAGCATTTTACATTAGATACATTACATGTTATTTCAAGATTTAAAAATAATTGAGCCTATCCTCAGGGCCTTAAAAACAGAGGGATATACCACGCCTACACCTATTCAGGCACAAGCCATACCGATATTATTACAACAAAAAGATTTGTTAGGCTGTGCACAAACGGGCACAGGTAAAACGGCAGCCTTTGCTATACCAATTTTGCAGTTGCTGTACCAGGACAGGCTTCAGCACAAAGAGCAAAAGACCATTAAAGCCATTATACTAACCCCAACCCGCGAGCTCGCCATACAAATTGATGAAAGCTTTGCGGCTTATGGTCGGCATACGGGACTAAAGCATTTGGTGATCTTCGGCGGGGTATCGCAAAATCCACAGGTAGATGCTTTGCGTCGCGGGGTCGACATACTGACTGCTACTCCCGGTCGCCTGCTCGACCTGATGAATCAAGGTTACGTCAGATTGGACCATATCAAAATGCTGGTGCTCGACGAAGCCGACCGCATGCTGGATATGGGCTTTGTGAACGATGTAAAAAAGGTGATCGCCAAAGTCCCGGCTAAAAGACAAACGTTGTTTTTCTCGGCTACAATGCCAAAAGAAATCCAACAACTGGCCGATACCATACTGAAGAACCCTGAAAAAGTAGAAGTTACACCGGTATCATCTACTGCGGATACCATTCAGCAGACGCTTTATTATGTAGAAAAGAATAACAAGAAATCATTGCTGATCCATTTGCTTGGTGATAAGTCTATAAAGACTGCGTTGGTATTTACCCGCACCAAGCATGGGGCTGACAGGGTGGTAAAAGACCTGAACAGGGTTGGCATCACTGCTGAAGCAATTCACGGCAATAAATCGCAAAACGCCAGGCAGCGCGCATTAACCAACTTTAAAAATCGCACAACGCGGGTGCTGATTGCCACGGATATTGCTGCACGCGGTATTGATATTGATGAGCTGACCCACGTAATTAATTACGAAATACCGAACATCCCTGAGACTTATGTACACCGTATCGGTCGTACAGGCCGCGCCGGGGCTGATGGCATTGCCTTTTCTTTCTGCGATGAAGAAGAAATGGAATACATCAGGGATATTCATAAACTCATCGGCAAATCTATTCCGGTAACCGAAGAACACCCTTATCCAATGAATGCGGCTGCTATTGTGCGTAAGCAGGAATTGACCAAACAAATTGGGCAAAACGGACAGAGACCTGCATCGAGCCAACGCCATGGGGGTACTCCGGGACACCGGGATGGTAAGAGAAGGTTTGGCGGGAATAAATCCCGGGGGAATAGAAGATAGTCCACAACTGTCATTGCGAACGTAGTGTGGCAATCGCGAACTATGCATTTTCGCCCTGCATAGCATGCGATTGCTTCGTATCCTCGCAATGACATTTTTTTTGCACCATTCAAATAAATTAAATAGCTTTAAACGAAAATTACGCGATTGGGATGAAGCGCTTCTTAAATCTCTTCAGAAATAAATACTTCCTGGTTTCTTCCATATTCCTTGTTTGGATGGTTTTCTTCGACCGTAACGATCTGTTTTCGCAATGGGAATACCATCAGCAAGTAAGCAAACTGCAGCAGGAGCGCGATTTTTACCAAAAAGAATCTGCCAAAGTTCATCAGGACCTGGATGAACTTACTTCCAACAAACAAAAGCTCGAAAAATTCGCCCGCGAAAAGTACCTCATGAAAAAAGAGAATGAGGATGTTTTTGTGATCGTGAAAGAGAAGAAGGATTGAAAGAGGTCGGAAGTCAGAGATCTGAAGTCAGAACTATTTTATTATCAGAATTAAGAGATGCGTGGGCGTCTCTTTTTATTTGTATATGATCAAGACCTTCTTCGACCTGGACGTTTATCGCATCGGCAATGAATATGCCATGAACATATTCGTTTTGACCCGAACTTTTCCGAAATCAGAAACCTATTCATTGACGAGTCAAATAGTCGATTCTTCGCGGTCAATCTGCGCCAATATTGCTGAAGGCTGGGGAAGGCGGACCTATGAGGGAGAATTTAAAAAATTCTTAGTTTATTCAATGGGTTCTCTTCAAGAGACTAAATCCTGGTTACAATTTGCGTTACAGTGCAAATACATTAATATTGAAGAGCACAGTAAATTGATGGAAGACGCGGAGATAATCGGTTCCAAACTATTCAAACTTCACCAAAACTGGAAATCGTAGTAATTGTCAGACTTCTTATTTCTGAAATTTCGACTTCAGATTTCCGATCTCTGACTTCCGACATCTGAATTCCGACCTCTAACTACGCATAAAACTTAGGCAACGATAATTTATATTTCACAGCGATGATGCGGATAGCGCATACAACAGCTACGGCCAATAACTCCACAACATCTGTATCCATATGATTGAGCAACAAGACATATAATGTCCCGCCGATAATACATGCTGTAGCATAAATCTCCTTTTGAAATATCAACGGGATATTGTTCAATAATATATCGCGAAGCACACCGCCAAAGCAGCCGGTTATTGTCCCCAAAGCGACACAAACACCCGGATTTAATCCGGCATTTATTCCTTTTTGTATACCGATAATAGTAAACAGGCCTAAGCCAAGTGCATCGAACAAAAACAGGGTCGTTTTAAAGGTTTTAATATATTTTTTGAAAAAGATAGTGGCGATGCCTGTACCGAGAATGATCAGTGACGTTTCATAATCACGCATCCATGTAACAGGCGTATATCCAATTAGTACATCCCGGATGGTGCCTCCACCTATGGCTGTTACAAAACCCATAATAAGTACGCCGAAGACATCCAGCCGTTTTTGCATAGCCGAAAATGCACCCGAAATAGTAAACGCTATCGTTCCGGAGATCTCTATGACCGATGAGATATTAACCGTCATACTTCTCCTTCCCGTTTGCGGACAAACCACTCTATACTTAACAGCGCTACAATCAAAACAAATACCCACTTCAGATCGATCAGGTCGCTGTAGCGTTTATCCTCATAAACCACGGTTTTGACATTCTCATTCTTCTTTATCAGGTCAGCAAGCTGGCCGATTTGTGAAGGTTGCAGCATTAGTCCGCCTGATTGTTTAGCCAGATCAGATAGCAACTGATGATCCGCGGCACTTTGGCGGGTTTCCAAATTCAATGGTTTGACGGTAAGCTGTCCGGTAGCAGTGAAGGTCTCATTACCCAGCCTGGTTGACGCAGAATAGCTGTATTCATCCACAGGCAAAGTCCCGGCATCCAGTTGGTAGCTTTGCCCGTTTCGTGAAAACAGGAAGCTGTAAGTTTTTCCGGCACGGCTTTTCAGTTCGATACGGATATCCGGCGTATTTACCAGTTCAAGCGCCTGATTATACAATTCAGCATTCAGGATAACATTCTCACCCTCATCAAACACATTTTTGGCAGCATAAACCCGCAAACGCTGATGATTGCTGTTAGCCGTCAGATATTGTACTGCCTGACCGAACAGTTCTTCCAAAGCCACATGGCTGCCATATGTATTATATTCCGATAACGACCAGCGCCAAATACCTTCTCCATTCAGTACTGCCGTTCTACGACCATTTTCATCGCTAAAAGATAAAAGTGGAAAAGGTGTAGATACCTCACCTATTCGTTGCTTGAATAATACCTGCCCGGTGCCATTGCTACTGTAATTACCATAAGGCGCCAGTAGTGGTGGTAGTTTGCTTATTTTATTTTTGGTAGAATCAGACAAAGTAAATAACGAGAACTCCTGCACTGGCTGCGCAAAAACCTCCTGCATTTCGTTGCGACCAGAATTGATCTGCACTTGTTTCTGTTCGCTATTCAGTTGCGACAGATCGGTCTGCGCACCGGCAATGTACCAAACCGGCACTTTGCTTTTGGCGATAAAGCTTTGTAGTTCACCTAAGCTGTTGCTGGCTGCCTGGTATAGAATAATAAGACTGTAATCGCTTAGTTTCAACTTTGGCAGATCACTCAACAAACTGGTTTTTACCTCATAGTTTCTATTGCTTTCTATCGATTGCTTAATAACGCTAATATCCGGGTGCGGGCCATTGTACAACAGCAGTATCTTTTGCCGCGCATCCAGCACATCTACATAAATGGTTTCGGTATTGTTTTGTGTCGATATCTCGTTTTTTACCGGGGCAATGTTGATCGTGAACTTCCGTGTCCCTTTTTTATCGGCATTTAATTTTATTGGGATAGTCTTCCGGAAGTTGTTAGATGTAACGGCATCTGTTTGAGAAAATACCTGCTTGCCGTCCTCGTCAACCGTTAGGCGGATATTTTCACCTTTAGCCTGGAAAGCTTCGGCTAATACTTCCGTCTCGAAATCATTACCGAGGTAAGCCGTTTTATTGTAGTTGACATTGCCAATCAGCAGATCGCGCTTAGCTACTGTATCGCCCAGGGCAATAGTGTAGATGCTTGTCTTCAGATTTTTCGCTTCGTAGCGCGGATCGCTGCCCTGGTTGTATAGGCCATCGGTAGCCAACACTAAAGCGCCGATGTTCTGATTCACGTAACGCTCATTCAGTTGGTGAATAACTGTTGAAATATTGGTTTGCTTGCCGTTGAACTTATCAGACAATCCATCCTTCAGATCACTGCTGAAATTGAACTCCCGCACATCGTACTGATCGCCTAATTGTTGCTTTAATTGTGAGAGTGCTCCCGTAAAGTCTTTATCGTTTTGATTTTGCCCGAATAATTTTATCGACTCCGAATTATCCTGTGCAACCAATATCAACGGTTTCTGCGGATTATAAGCCACAGACCGTATCAAAGGTGAGATCAATAAAAACGAAAGCAGGAATACAGCTAAAGATCGCGCAGCAAACAAGCCATACCGTGCACGCTTACCTAAACTTACGGGCTGACGGTACATCAACCAGCCATACAGCAAACCCAGCAACAGGCAAACCGGTGTCCACCACCCCGAAACTGTTCCCCATGTTACTGAAAATAAAAGCTGCATATGGTTTACGTTGTACGTATGACGTAATACGTTTTACGTTTTACGTTTACTTGCAAAATGCAAAATTATTGTGGGATGGAGAAGAATTCTGTTGTTAAAGCCAGCTTTGAATTAATCAGAGTCCATATTTGATCCGAAATAAATTCTCCCTTCATGAAAAAATAATAGTGCCCAATTGAGATTTGGATCAAAAACAGTCAAATCATCAGATTGAAGGTAATGAAAATCGTCAAAGTATTTTATTAGCAACTCTAAAGGAGCAATTAAAGCTATTCCTGGTTGCCATGATAAATATACATTTCTTGTCAAAGACAACCCACAATTTGAAAGCCATCCCTGTACCTCATTGTCATTGCCTTCAACTATTTTTATCAAATCAACTTTCTCAAAAAAGTCTTTTTTAAAGGGAATTTCGGCATGCAGATTTGATTTTACTATGAAATCCCATAGAAACTTCGATGCATCCACATCTAATGGTTTTAATCGATCCAACTCCTCTCGAGGTAGCTGATTATAGTCCTTATCGGTGAAACGCCACTTCAAGAGAAAATCATCCATCGGAATTACATGCTCCTGAATATTGTCAAAATCAATCTCCATATCACAAGAAATTAAAATTCCGAAATCGAAATTCCGCCTTCCGAAATCCTACAACATTCCCCCATCAACAGGAATCACTTGCCCGGTAATATAAGCGGCCATATTCGACGCCAGGAACACGCAGGCATTGGCTACGTCCTCAGTCTCGCCGCCGCGCTTAAGCGGTATAGATTGTGCCCAGCCTTCAACCACTTTCGGGTCGAGCACCTCGGTCATTTCGGTTTTGATGAAGCCCGGCGCTACAACATTGGTGCGGATATTGCGCGAGCCCAATTCTTTGGCTATTGATTTAGAGAAGCCGATAATACCGGCTTTAGAAGCGGCATAGTTTGATTGCCCTGCATTACCATTAACACCTACTACCGAACTCATGTTGATGAACACGCCTTCTCTGTTTTTCATCATGATCTTGGATGCAGCCTTGGTCACGTTGAAGATGGATTTCAGGTTCACATCCAGTACTTCGTCCCATTGCTCTTCGGTCATACGCATCAGCAAACCGTCTTTGGTGATACCGGCATTATTTACCACAATATGCAGGGTACCGAAATCAGCAACAATATCATTTATTAGTTTATCAGCCTCATCAAATTTGGAAGCGTCAGACCGATAGCCCTTTACTTTGGTTCCAAACTTTTGCAGTTCCTGCTCCAAAGCCTGTCCTTTTTCTACAGACGATAAGTAAGTAAATGCTACGTTGGCGCCATGTTCGGCAAACTTTTCAGCTATTTTACGGCCTATACCTTTTGAAGCTCCGGTGATGAGTGCTGTTTTTCCTTCTAATAATTTCATCTTGTTCTGAATGATTTCGGGGGTCGAAGATACTTATTTAGTCGGAAAGTCGGAAAAGTCAGTTAAGTCGGAAAGAAACAATTAATAGATCAACGCCAGCGGCCCATCTTTTATCACCAGTACCGACCAACCAGGCTTGGAACCCGATGTTATAGAAGCTATAAATTTATCGCGGATATAAATACCAACCTCTACTAATCCATCATCTTTAGATTCTGTCCATTCACATCTTACTTCGTTTTCATTGATTATCGGCTTTATGGCGGCATCTTTGGCCAGGTATTCTGTTGGATTTAAAAAGGGCATATCCTCCTCCCGCCAGAAAGACGTTGCGGGAGCTTGTTGTTGATTATAGAGCCAAACATCGCCTATGATATCCTCTCCTTCACATAAATAGGCGTAAGCAACACGGCCATCGTCCTCTATCACCGTAGAATAAAAGTCATCAAACTCGCAATGTATTTGCAAAAAAAATGTCGACATATCACTAACAGTTTACCCGCATTACTTTTCAATATTTCCCCTGCAGTCTCGATTTAAGCTGATAAATGTACTAAAGAAGCAGCCACTTAAATAGCCCTTGTGAACCTATTTCTTATTTCCAGTCGGTATATATGTTACCGCCGGATGAACTGTATTGGGTTAATATTTTGCTTGTTGGCACATTTTCACCTACAATTTCAGGAGGATCGCCAAGATATATCGCTGCCGGTGCTATAGCATTTGTAGTTTTATTAGTTGCACCACCAACCATGTAATTTAATGTACTATTATATACAGGGGTAGCTGTAGCAGTTCCGCCATGTGTCACAGTTGGGTAGTTATGGAGGTCCTGGAAGAACGACACATTTGTCAGCTGCCCGTTAGGGTATCCATAACCAACAACAAAATCTGTAGTGTTAGCTGTAAAGTTTACGTAAATCATAGCGTCATAGCTGACGTCCGAATCTGAATAACTGACTATTTGCCCACCATTGGCAGGAACAATAAACAACTCATATTTATCCCCATCAATCAGGTTGGCATGATAGATGTAAGCAAAATCGCCTTGCGTAGATACCGCTGCACACAAAACCTCCATTCCAAACACAGTTGGCAATCCCGGATGAGTAAATGCCGGCAGATTCATATCAGGGCCGAAATAGGCCATCGTGTTGCCATTTAGAATATAGAGTGTTTTATCGTCCGGACTCCAGTCAAAACATTTTGCTTGCTTATATTGGGATAAAGTTGCGATGTTGTTGCCCTTATTATCTACCACTATGATGTTGTTCAAAATGTCCATGTAAGCAAATTTGCTATGGTCGTGAGACATTTTGATCAACTTAACGGCGCTACCGTCTGAGGTTATCTGTATTACCGGCTTATCAAAATCAGGGACATAATAAACATTGTTTTGATAAATAAAGGCCGCATTTTTAATAGCCGGGTGAATAGCACTATCTATTTTCTTGGTGTCTTCTTTTGAAATATAGGGATATGGATCTTTTTGACATCCAAAAGCCAGCAAAGTGATTACAACGATCAGGCTATAAAATATTCTTTTCATGTCTTAATGATTAAAAATTGTAAATCAACCTAACTCCGACCGAATAGGAATTGTATAAGGTACCAACCCGGTCGCTATACCGGCTATCTCCTGTGGGTGCAAAAAAGTTGTATTTGCCCTCCATCCCTATTCCAATATTGTTTGCCAGCGAATAAGTAAGTCCTAAGCGGGGAGCGATATATAAATCCCGCTCGTGAAGATCCGTATTTGAACCACCCTGCACATCCTTTGCCTGGAACACGAAATGCGTGTAGTAGGCTCCCAGGTTGGCCCCTGCATAAATTTTTAACTGTTCAGATAATTCAAGATTGTAAACTAACCCTAAGTAAATTGAATAAACCGGGAAGTTTTCATAGTGAACGCTGCCATAGTCTAAATGATCTCTACCGTCTTCTGTGTAGATCACCTGGTAGTAAAAAGTATCCTGTTTGGCTTTGTAATTATGATAACCGAAATTCACACTCCCGGTAAGGCTGCCTGAAGTCATAAGAAAAGACAGATTGTAATTCATGGTCGGCTTAAAAGTGTATGAAAAATTCCCTACAGGAACATCATAATCAGTTCCAATGGATATTCCATATTTCGAATCGTAGCTGCCCTGTGCCTTGGCTGTTGATGTAAAAAAAATGGGGATAATGAAACAGATCAGGAAAAGCCACTTTTGAACATTTCCTGATAACAAATAAGAAAGATAAGACATTCGTGATAAGATATTAGTCAGTATAAGTTTTGGTTTTATACGGGCTAAATATAGGCAATGTTTTATGTTTTTAACAAAGCAATATACTCTTGCTGCAACTCCAGCAGGCATTTTGCGCACAGACATCCATCAAATTGCTCACTGATATACTGTGTTTCGTTCAGCGTCAACGGCACGGTAGTGCACTGGCATTTGGTGAATGAATTGGCCTTACATTCAAACGGCGACTGGCATCGCTCACAGCGAACTATTTCGTGTTTTTGATGGATCATTTGTCAAAACTAGCAAATGTAGAGACGCGACGCATCGCGTCTCTACAAATATTGTCTAGGCAGAGCACGTCACGCAGCCCTCTTCCATCGAGCAGCTTGGCCCGGCTGGAATCTCGTCGGCCACTTGCTCTACATGATCCGGGATCACCGGCTCCATGTTTTTGCCGCCCTGGTTCTCAACGGTAAATTTCACTGCTTGTGAAGCTGCTTGCGTACGCAGGTAATACATACCTGTTTTTAATCCTTTCTTCCATGCGTAGAAGTGCATCGAGGTTAGTTTAGATGCATTTGGTGCGTTTATAAACAAATTCAGCGATTGCGACTGGCAGATATAAGCGCCCCTATCGGCTGCCATATCAATGATGTTACGCATCTTGATCTCCCAAACGGTTTTGTACAGATCTTTCAGTTCCTGTGGTATTTCGTCAATCTCTTGTATCGAACCATTGGCGCTTATGATCTTATCTTTCATGGTAGTGTTCCACAAGCCAAGATTAACTAAATCGCGCAGCAGGAATTTATTGACGATGATAAACTCACCGCTCAATACCCTGCGGGTGTAAATGTTCGAAGTATAAGGCTCGAAGCACTCATTGTTACCCAATATCTGTGAGGTAGATGCGGTAGGCATTGGCGCCACCAATAACGAGTTACGTACACCATGGTTCATCACATCCAAACGTAGGTTTTCCCAATCCCAACGACCGCTATCCGGTTTTACGTTCCACAAATCAAACTGGAACTGGCCTTTCGATAATGGCGAACCCTTGAAAGTTTCATACGCACCTTCTTTTATAGCGAGGTCCTTTGAGGCCGTCATCGCTGCGAAATAGATCGTCTCAAATATCTCTTTGTTCAGCTGCTTCGCTTCTTCGCTTTCAAATGGCAAGCGCAGCAGGATAAATGCATCCGCTAATCCCTGTACACCTAACCCTATAGGACGATGGCGCAGGTTTGAGTAACGTGCCTCTTCAACCGGATAATAATTATTGTCGATGATGCGGTTCAGGTTAAAGGTAACCTGGTAAGTAACCTCATATAGTTTTTGATGATCGAATACACCGTTGATCACATATCTCGGTAATGCCAGCGAAGCCAGGTTACACACCGCCACTTCTTTTTCAGACGTATACTCCATGATCTCGGTGCACAGGTTCGAGCTCTTGATCGTTCCTAAATTTTGTTGATTGGATTTGCTGTTGGCAGCATCCTTGTACAACAGGTACGGTGTACCTGTTTCCACCTGTGCATCCAATACCGCAAACCACAAGTCCTGCGCTTTTACGGTTTTACGTGCACGACCTTCACTTTCGTACTGAGTGTATAAAGCTTCAAATTCTGCTCCAAAGCAATCTGCCAGTCCCGGCGCTTCGTGAGGGCAAAACAGGCTCCAATCTTCATTAGCCTCTACCCTTTTCATAAACAGGTCGGATACCCAAAGGGCATAGAATAAGTCGCGTGCACGCATTTCTTCCTTACCGTGATTTTTGCGCAGATCTAAAAATTCAAAAATATCTGCATGCCAGGGTTCCAGGTAAATGGCAAATGCTCCTTTACGTTTACCCCCACCCTGGTCTACATAACGTGCGGTGTCATTAAATACCTTCAGCATCGGAATAATGCCATTACTGGTACCGTTAGTTCCGCTGATGTAGGAACCAGTTGCACGTACATTATGTATGCTCAAACCAATACCACCTGCACTTTGCGATATTTTGGCTGTTTGTTTCAATGTATCATAAATACCGTCGATGCTGTCATCCTTCATAGTTAGCAAGAAGCATGATGACATTTGCGGTTTTGGTGTACCTGCGTTGAACAGCGTTGGAGTAGCATGAGTAAACCAGCGCTCGCTCATCAGGTTGTAGGTTTTGATAACGCTGTCGATATCGTGTTTGTGGATTCCTACAGATACCCGCATAAACAAATGCTGAGGGCGCTCGGCAATCTTACCATCGAGTTTTAACAGGTACGATTTTTCCAACGTTTTGAAACCGAAGTAATCAAACCCGAAGTCACGGTCGTATATGATGGTGCTGTCCAATACTTCTGCATTCTTCTCGATCACTTCCCAAACATCATCAGCAATTAATGATGCGCTTTTACCTGCTTTCAGGTCGATATATCCATGCAATCTCCTCATAGTTTCCGAGAATGACTTGATGGTATTTTTATGAAGGTTAGATACTGCTATACGCGATGCCAGCAAAGCATAGTCCGGGTGTTTGGTAGTTAAGGATGCTGCCGTTTCAGCTGCCAGGTTATCCAGCTCGGAAGTGGTTACTCCATCATACAAACCTTCAATTACCTTTTTGGCAACGTCAATCGGGTCAACCAATGCAGGGTTTAAACCATAGCACAGCTTTTCGATGCGTGCTGTTATTTTATCAAATTTTACGGGTTCTTTTTTCCCGTCTCTTTTTATTACGTACATGGTGTCTGGAGATTAGAGGTTAGCGATTAGAGGTTAATTAGAAATCTTCGTCGAGCGTGAAAGCCTTTGATTCTGTTGTGTTTAGCACTCCACTTTTCTGGTAGTCGCCGACTCTCTTCTCAAAAAAGTTGGTTTTGCCTTGCAGGGATATCATCTCCATAAAATCAAATGGATTGGTTGCATTGTAAACTTTATCATATCCCAACTCAACCAACCATCTGTCAGCTACGAATTCGATATACTGGCTCATCAGTTTAGCATTCATGCCGATCAGGTTTACAGGCAGCGCTTCCGTTATAAACTCTTTTTCTATATCTACCGCATCAGTGATGATATGGTTAACTTCCTGCTTGCTGAGTTTCTGGCTGAGCATGCTGTACAACAAACAGGCAAATTCACAGTGTAACCCTTCATCACGCGAAATCAGCTCATTACTGAAAGTCAATCCAGGCATCAATCCACGTTTTTTCATCCAGAAGATCGAGCAGAAGCTACCTGAGAAGAAGATACCCTCTACCGCAGCAAAAGCTACCAGTCGTTCGGCAAAACTACCATTCTCTATCCAGCGCAGGGCCCATTCGGCTTTTTTCTTTACTGCCGGAACAGTGTCAATAGCATGAAACAGGCGGTCTTTTTCAACAGGATCTTTGATGTAGGTGTCTATTAATAACGCGTAAGTTTCCGAGTGGATATTCTCCATCATGATCTGGAAACCATAAAAACAGCGTGCCTCGGGTACCTGCACCTCGCTCATAAAGTTGACAGCAAGGTTCTCGTTCACAATGCCATCGCTGGCGGCAAAAAATGCCAGCACGTGCGATATAAAGTGTTTTTCGCCGCTGTTTAAATTTTCCCAATGCTTCAGATCATCCGACAGATCGATCTCTTCGGCAGTCCAAAAGCTGGCCTCATGTTTTTTGTACATCTCCCAGATGCGGGGATAGTTGATGGGCAGGATCACAAACCGATCCTTGTTCTCGCGTAGTAGTACTTCGTTTTCCTGTTTCATGCTTTGTCATTTTTTATTAGAGCCGACAAAAGACGATGAACCAGGCGCGTTTACGGAAGCGCGGAACAGGGCTTTTGCCAACACTTTATGCGTGAAAGTCTTGACAAGCTATCCTGGCAGGTGTCTGGCTGGTGGTCAATGGTCATTAGCAATGGTCATTAGTCATTAGTCAGTGGATGGCGCGACTTAACTCACCATTATTCATTGACTATTCACTATTGACAACTCACTATTCACCACTCACTACTTCACAGTTGCACGTCAGCCCATGATTTGCACATGGTTCCCTTTTAATGCCGGCTTTTACCCCGGCAACCTTTGATAGCGTTTGTTAAAGAACTTGTAGCTCCAAAGATAGCGGATGATGCTATTATGATGTTAGTGATAGTTTTTCACATCGATATAACTTATGAACAAAAAGAATTACGGCAGTTCTTTTAAATGCGAAATAATTTGTGATAACTTTAGTTTAAACAATCTATCCCATCATGAAAAAATATCTAGCCGAACTCATTGGAACCTTTGCTTTAGTTTTATTTGGCTGCGGAGCAGCAGTTGTCGACGGAAAGACAATTCCTGCCGCGGTTCTTCCAGATGCCCCTTTAGGCATTGGCATTTTAGGTATCGCGCTTGCCTTCGGGCTTGCCGTTGTTGTAATGGCTTATGCCATAGGCCCTATTTCGGGTTGTCATATTAATCCTGCTATTACGATAGCTATGCTTGTAGCGGGAAAAATAAGCGGGAAAGATGCCCTCGGGTATGTTGTTGCCCAGCTTATTGGCGCTGTTATTGGCTCCGCAGTTTTGTTTGCATTTATTCAGGGCAGTCCCGGCTTTAGCGGAGTACCCGAATATGGCCTCGGGGCAAATGGATGGGGCCCTGGCTATCTCGGGGGCTATTCAACAGCATCCGCATTCCTGACTGAAGCGATTCTCACTTTCCTGTTTCTGTTCATTATTTTCGCTACTACTTCGCGTTTTGGAAACTCCACAATGGCCGGATTAGCCATTGGCCTCACATTGGTGCTTATCCATTTAGTAGCCATACCTATTACCGGCACATCCGTAAACCCTGCCCGTAGTTTTGGCCCTGCTATATTTGCCGGGGGTAAAGCATTAGGGCAATTGTGGTTATTTATCGTCGCTCCGATTGTTGGAGGGATAGTGGCAGCTTTGGTGTGGAATGGGGTATTTGATAAGGAGGTTAAATAATTTGTTGTAAGGTTGAAAAGTTGGAATGTTGTAAGGTTATTATCCCTTTGACAGGCAACTTTACAACTTTTCAACCTTACAACTTTTCAACTCTCCAAAGGCACAAATTTTAACGAAACCGAATTCACACAATGCCGTGTATTCTTAGGCGTCATATATTCACCCTCAAAAACGTGACCGAGGTGTGCACCGCAGTTAGCGCAAAGTATTTCGGTACGGCGGCCATCTGCATCAGTTTCTCTGCGCACTGCACCTGGTATCTCATCGTCAAAGCTTGGCCATCCACAGAAGGATTCAAACTTATCAGCGGAGTTGTACAGCGGGGTATCGCAGCGTTTACACACGTATACGCCCTTTGCTTTGTTGTTTAACAATGACCCGGTAAACGGTCTTTCCGTTCCCTTGTATAGTATTACCCTTTCTTCTTCGGGTGTTAATTTGTTGTATTCCATATATTTTAATGAGTGAATGATTGAATTAGTGAATGAGTGACTTGATCACCTTTTCACCGGTTACAACAAATATACGATGGCATTGGTGTTTTGATTTTTGGAGGGCGTGCTTGTTTACATTGGGTTGACAAGGTGTCCGTCCGTCTCACTGTGCCGATGGTGTGTGACAGCGCGTAACAAACAACCACGTCATGCTGAACTTGTTTCAGCACCCCACTTGCTAAGCCTGCGTCATGCCTGGGACCATCAATTGAACCCTATAATTCTAATTGATCCTTCAAATCCCTCATTTCAGGATTCATCGACCTGATCAGATTAACTTTCCAATCATGATGCCAATTCTTCAATTGTTTTTTCTCTGGCTATCGCATCGGTTATTCTTTCAAAATGCTCGAAGAATACAAGGTCATATAAGCGGTATTTCTTTACAAATTGTGAACCCTCACCATTGATGTGTTGCCAAACTCTTGCTGCAAGGTCGCTGGTAACACCGATATAAAAAGTAGTTCGGTACTTATTGGTCATGATGTAGATATAACCTTGTTTGAATAACATGATAAGGTTCGGATTAATTTACGGTTTCAATTTAAAGATTTTTTGTAAATCAATGTGGCTTCTAAGCGAGCGGGTTACCTTGCAAACGTATACCTTTCTGATGGGGTACTGAAACAAGTTCAGCATGACTTGGGATTTAATTGTAAAAATCATTTAATCCTTAAATCAAGTAAATCATGGTTCATACAAACAAAAAAATCCCGGCAATTTCTTACCAGGATTTCTCATATGTCTTGA
>Ga0157374_10002286_pt1 | contig 16120 bp, 14 predicted proteins | sample M25metaG_FD_115308 | JGI IMG/M metagenome (GOLD analysis project Ga0157374, IMG submission 115308) | Miscanthus rhizosphere microbial communities from Kellogg Biological Station, Michigan, USA - M2-5 metaG | ecosystem: Host-associated > Plants > Roots > Rhizosphere > Soil | place: USA: Michigan...
CATGGATGCAGCAGCGGCTAAAATCGATTGGCGTAAGGCCCATTAATAATATAGTCGATATCACAAATTATATTCAACATGAAACCGGGCAGCCTTTACATGCGTTTGATGCGGATGAACTCAAGGAGCATAAGATCGTTGTAAAAAATTTACCTGAAGGCACCGAGTTTATTACCCTTGATGAAAAGAAAAGAAGGCTAACCGCTGATGACCTGATGATCTGTGACGCAAAAGAAGGGATATGTATTGCAGGCGTATTTGGAGGACTTCATAGCGGCGTAACAGGTAAAACAAAAAATATTTTTTTAGAAAGTGCGTGGTTCAACCCTGTTGATATCCGCAAAACATCTTTTTACCATGGTCTCCGAACAGATGCGGCAAGCCGGTTTGAAAAAGGAATTGACATCAGTAACACCGTAAACGTACTGAAACGTGCCGCCATGATGATCAAAGAGATCTGTGGAGGTGAAATTGCGTCTGACGTTGTGGATGTATATCCTGAACCAAAAGAAAAGTTGAAAATAGCGTTGAAGTATCACTACCTTAAAAAACTCGCGGGAAAGAATTATCACCCCGATACAGTGAAGGGTATTCTTAGCAGCTTAGGCTTCGAGATAGTGAAAGAAGGCCTTGACGAAATATCAGTGGCAGCACCATTTCATAAACCTGATATTTCGTTGCCTGCAGATGTGGTGGAAGAGATCATTCGTATCGACGGATTGGATAACATCGAGATCCCCTCTTCCATTACAATGACTCCTTCGGTTGAGGAAAATTATGCTGCCGGTATTCTTCGTGAAAAAGTATCCGGATATCTTACGGGACTTGGGTTTAATGAGATCATGACCAATTCCATTACTAATGAAGCCTATTTTGACGAAACAGAACTTACAGGTTCCGTAAAAATGCTGAACAGCCTGAGTGCTGAGTTAAATATCATGAGGCCTTCTATGCTGGAAACGGGGTTGCAGTCAATCGCCCATAACCTGAACAGGAAAAACAATGATCTGAAATTCTTCGATTTCGGGAAAACTTATAAGACATCGGGACCTGGTAAATTTCATGAAACGGAACATCTCTGTCTTTATATTACCGGTAATGTGAATGAGACTGGCTGGCGTAATAAGACCATCAAAGCTGATCTTTATTTTTTAAAAGGTATTGTCACATCCCTCTTAAAATTACTTGGTTTGCAAGCAGAAAATTTTGAGAATTTCACCAATAAAAAGTTACACTCAGCATTGGAAATAAGAATCAATGGTTCAGTGGTATCGCAGTTTGGTGAAGTAGATCAATCTGTGCTAAATGGATTTGATATCCGGCAACCTGTTTTCTTCGCGGACATTGACTGGAATACAACCCTGGCAAAAGCAAAGTATGCAGCGATCAAAGTTGAAGACATTCCGAAATTTCCGGCAGTACATCGTGACCTCGCGATCGTTGTTCCTTCTGAATTAAAATACGAAGAAGCAAAAAGGTCAGTCGAGAAATTAAAAATAATCCAACTGCAGGATATGCGTTTGTTTGATGTTTTTGAAAGTGAGAAACTGGGCAGTGGAAAAAGATCAATGGCTATTAGTTTTACATTTTTAGATAAAGAAAAAACTTTGACGGATAAAGAGATTGATGGAATGATGAATAAGATCATAATGGCATTGGAAAAAGACCTGAACGCAGAAATAAGAAAATAATGTGCAAATAAAACCTGTTGAGCATGTCAGAAGTAGATGTTCACATAAAACGAATCCAGGAAAAACTTCAGCAGTTAATAAAACAACATTATGAACTGCAAAAAGAAAACAGCCAATTGAAAAAAGAATTGGAACGATCAGCTAAACAATTTTCAACCCATCAGCAAACAATCGAAACCTTAAGGCAACAGGTGGAGGTGTTAAAGATCAGTTCAGGAAATTGGGATGAACAAGATAAAAAAGAGTTTGAAAAAAGGATCAACCATTATATAAAGGAGATAGACAAGTGCATCGCCCTGTTTAGTGAATAGGTCAAACTCTTTTGACCAGTCGCATTTTCATTTCATCATTTCCCTGTGTAAGCTCCAGCGTATAAACACCATAGGGCAGGTTATTCAATCCCCTCCATATAAGTTCATTATTTTTTACTGGCATTGGAGATTCTAAAGTGCTGCATACACATCCCTTATCATCCCTTAAAATTGCTTTGAATGGAGTTTCTCCCTGGGCCATTAACTCAAATTTGAGCGAGTCGATAAAGACCGTTGGCTTAACTTTGGCAAACATGGATATAGTTTTAATTGACGCTTATTCAAGGATAAGAATGGGGTGGAAATATCTTCAAAGTTTAGCTTGAGTTTGCAAAGGGGGGATTGAAATTAGACAAACAAATTGTAAAATGCAAGTTATGAATGAATTAATTCCAGTAACTATCCTGATCGCTGATCGAACCTACCGGCTCAAGATCCTACCGAAAGATGAAGAGATGCTACGAAAAACGGTAAAAACCATAAACGAAAAGATCATCGAATATAAGACCCAATTTGCCGGCAAGGATATGCAGGATTATGTTTCCATGGTCCTGATCTGGTTTGCCACCGAGCAGAATACAACTACTTCACAGCAAATGGAAAAGGATGCCATAACTGACCAATTGGATTCGATAGAGCGAATGTTGGAAAATCAACTAAAAAAAGAAGAATAGCGATTTTTCGGGACCCTATTATCCTTCCTGCCATTTCTTTCAATACATCACCTTTTGTATCTTCGCCAGATACCTATTTACTGAAAAGTGAATAGGACCTGATTCAATATGAGTGGAGTTAAGGAAAATATCATTTTGGAACAAACTAAAAAACTGATTCATGGACCCAAACATCATATACATTATTATTGGTGTATCCGCACTGATCATTGGCATAGTGGCGGGTAAATTCATTTTTGCAAAAGACACCCGCAAACAAATCGAAGAAGCCGAAATCCAATCACAATCAATCGTAAAAGAGGCTACAATCCGAGCTGAAACCATTCGCAAGGAGAAAGAGTTGGAGGCAAAAGAGAAATTTGTGCAGATGAAGGCAGAGCACGACAAGGAAGTATTTGACAGGAATCGTAAGATGGGCGAAGGCGAGAACCGCGTCAGGCAAAAGGAGCAAAGCATTAATCAAAAAGAAAACAATCTCGACAAGCAAATAAAGGAAAACGAAGCCATCAAAGAAACCCTGAACCGGCAGATAGAATTAGTGAATATCAAGCGCACAGAGCTCGAAAAGCACCAGGAAGAGCATATTCGCCGCCTGGAAAAGATCGCGGGCCTTACCGCCGAGGAAGCTAAAACCCAATTGGTAGAAAGTTTGAAGCAAGAAGCTCAGACCCAGGCGCTCGGCTTGCAGCAGGATATAATTGATGATGCCAAGCAAAAAGCCAATAAAGAAGCCCGCAAGATCATCATACAAACCATTCAGCGTACGGCTGCAGAGCAGGCTATTGAAAATGCAATAACCGTTTTTAACCTGGAAAGTGATGAGATCAAAGGACAGATCATTGGCCGGGAAGGTCGTAACATTCGCGCCATCGAAGCCGCAACAGGCGTTGACCTCATAGTGGATGACACACCCGAAGCGATCATTCTCTCATCATTTGACCCATTGCGTCGCGAAATTGCCCGTTTGAGTTTGCAGAGGCTTGTTGCGGATGGCCGTATTCACCCGGCAAGGATCGAGGAAATAGTCGAAAAAACCCGCAAGCAGTTAGAAGAACAAATCGCTGAGATCGGAGAGCGAACGGTCATAGAAATGGGAATTCATGGTTTGCATAAAGACCTGGTTCGAATAGTTGGTAAAATGCGCTTCCGTTCCTCTTACGGACAAAATCTCTTAATGCATAGCCGGGAAGTGGCAAATCTTTGCGGAGTAATGGCAGCGGAGTTGGGGTTAAACCCAAAACTGGCAAAACGAGCAGGCTTGTTACACGATATCGGAAAAGTTCCTGATGAAGAAACAGAGCTGAGTCATGCTCTGCTGGGAGCTAAACTGGCGGAAAAATATGGCGAGAATCCGGCCGTTGTAAACGCAATTGGTGCTCACCATGATGAAATGGAAATGCAATATGTAATCTCCCCCATCGTCCAGGCATGTGATGCCATCAGTGGCGCCAGGCCGGGTGCCCGTAGAGAGATCATGCAACAATATCTCCAGCGAATAAGGGACCTGGAGAACCTGGCTCTCGCCTACCAGGGAGTTGAAAAGGCTTACGCTATCCAGGCCGGCCGCGAATTAAGGGTTATTGTTGAAGCTGAAAAAGTAACAGATGCGGATTCAGATCGTTTGTCATTTGAAATAGCCCAAAAAATTCAAAATGAAATGACCTTTCCTGGCCAGATCAAGGTAACTGTGATAAGAGAAAAAAGAGCCGTAAACGTAGCCAGGTAATTTTAGATAAAAGATCTCGGGCCTCGAGTTAAAAGATATAGCCGGATCTCATTAAAAATCTTAAATCTGTAATCTAAAATCTAAAGTTTTAGACCTATCTTTGCGACCCGTAAAAAATTTAAGATTATGAACGCCATAGCATATGTTCACGAGCAACTAACCGGTAAAAAAGATATTCCTGATTTTAAGCCGGGCGATAATATTACAGTGAACTATAAGATCATTGAAGGAAATAAAGAGAGAATTCAATCTTTTAAGGGTGACGTTATTAAACGGCAGGGAACAGGTGCTACGGCCACTTTCACGGTTCGTAAAATAAGTGACGGGGTCGGTGTTGAAAGATTATTTCCTTTTTTCTCTCCCAATATTGAATCAATAGTTTTGAATAAAACAGGCCGTGTTCGCCGCTCTAAGCTCTACTATCAGCGTGAACGTAGCGGAAAGAGTGCGAGAATTAAGGAAAAACGCATGAGCATTGAAGAAGCCGCTGCTGCTGAATAATATTTGAGATCTTTCAGGCCCTCGAAATATATTTTCGTTGTAATTTGGTTAATAACCGATTATTAGTAAATTGTCCGGGATAGGTTAGTATCTTTGATGTCTAATTTATAAAATTATGATCCAAGCTAATTTATTAGGTGTGCTGGGAACACAGGAAATCATCATAATTCTTGTGATCGTTTTATTACTGTTTGGAGGTCGCAAAATACCCGAACTAATGAGAGGTTTGGGACGTGGTGTTCGTGAATTCAATGACGCAAAAAATAATGTTCGTAAAGAAATTGAAGACAACGTCAATAACGTAAATAGTGTGAACGAAACAAAGACTCCTTCCTGATTCACTCACCAATTACAGCTTCTCTTATTTTCATAATCAATAAAAGCAACAGCTTTTGTTTGAGTTCTCTTCCATTGAACGATATCATGCCCAACTAAAACGAGGAGATGCCAGCTGCAAGCAGGCGGTCGAACATTTTCTTCAGCAAATAAACACCTTAAAGCATTTAAACGCTTTTATTGAAGTTTACGCTGAAGAGGCCTTGCAAAAAGCTGGGGACCTGGACAACAAAAGAAATTCAGGTAAACCGATGGGTTCATTGCATGGAGTGGTTATCGGCCTGAAAGACATTATCGCTTATAAAGATCATCGTCTCACCGCTTCTTCAAAGATCCTTGACGGATTTGATTCCGTTTATTCAGCAACTGCAACTGAAAGGTTATTGGAGGAAGAGGCGATAATCATTGGCCGTTGCAATTGTGATGAATTTGCAATGGGTTCTACCAATGAAAACTCTGCATACGGCAAAGCACTGAACGCAAAAGACAATTCAAGGGTTCCTGGTGGTTCATCGGGCGGTTCGGCAGTGGCTGTACAAGCTGGCTTGTGCATGGTCTCTCTGGGTAGCGATACAGGAGGTTCTGTTCGCCAGCCCGCAGACTTTTGTGGTATTGTCGGATTAAAACCCACTTATGGAAGAATATCACGATATGGGCTGATTGCGTATGCTTCCTCTTTTGACCAGATAGGAATTTTCGGAAACAATATTAATGATATAGCCAGTATATTAAAAGTAATTGCAGGTAATGACGAATATGACACCACGGTTTCACGAGAAAAGGTCGGGAACTATTCAACGGCGCTATCAAAAGATGAAAATAAAAAATATCGTTTCGCTTACTTTAATGAAGTCCTGGACCATCCAAGCCTTGATAAAGAGATATCAGCGTCAATTAAAAGAACTATTGATGAATTGAAAAAAGATGGTCACGCTGTTGAACCAATCCGGTTCGAATATCTCGATTACATTGTACCTGCTTATTATGTTTTGACAACCGCCGAAGCCTCATCAAATCTCTCCCGCTATGACGGAGTCAGGTATGGATACCGAACTAAGAAGACCGTTCCTGATCTTCCGGAATTCTATAAACTTACCCGTTCGGAAGGATTTGGAAAAGAAGTCAAACGCCGTATTATGCTGGGAACTTTTGTTTTAAGTACCGGCTATTATGATGCGTATTTTACTAAAGCACAGCAGGTAAGGCAGCTCCTTGTACAGAAAACGAAAGGAATTTTTAATAATCACGATTTTATTTTGTTGCCCGATTCGCCCGCTCCGGCGTTTAAAATAGGCGAAAAAATGAATGATCCCATTGCCATGTATCTTGCCGATATTTTTACGGTGATGGCTAATCTTGTCGGATGTCCTGCCATTTCTCTTCCTCTTTACAAACACAGTATTGGCATGCCTTTTGGCTTGCAGGTGATGTCCAAAAATTTTGATGAATTATCTTTGCTTCAAGTATCTCAATATTTAATGAAGGCCAATAGAAAGGGTTAAAGTAACTGCCTCGGAACCTAGGGTAAGCAAAAGTGCAAAGCAAGGATTGAATTTGCTAAAAAAACCTTGATGAGGATCAAAAAAACACCACTGTTATTTTCTCTTCTTTGTTCATTTACCTTTTTTTTAAGGGCCGCTGATCAGCAACAAGTCTCCGCGCCGATGTTAATTTCTTCTGATACGGCAATCGTCAATGATTCGCTGCAGGGTAATATAACTGCAACTGATCCGAGAAAAGCCTTCAAAGACTTGTTCATTTCTACAGAAAAAACAGAAAATTATTCAGTCCGGTTAAATCCGCGAGCCATCAGCTTTGTACAGGATTATATGGGTCACCATACGAAACGACTGGGGCAAATGAAGGGTTGGGGTAAGCCTTATTTTGACATGATGGATGGGATCCTTGTTTCCGAGGGGCTTCCCGGTGAATTAAAATACCTGGCAGTGGTAGAATCGAATTTAAAATCTTCTGCTTATTCTTGGGCAGGTGCTGTTGGACCCTGGCAATTTATGCCGGGCACAGCGAAAAAGATGGGCTTAAAAGTGAATCAATACAGGGATGAAAGAACAGACTATAACAAAAGCACAACGGCGGCCGCAAAGTACCTGAAAGAACTTTTTTCAATTTACGGCGATTGGCTATTGGTAATCGCGGCTTATAATGGAGGAGTTGGCAACGTAAATTCTGCTATCCGGAAGAGCCACAGTCGCAATTTCTGGGACCTTCAATATTATTTACCGACAGAGAGTCGCAATCATGTAAAAAAATTTATTGCCACACATTATATCATGGAGGGTGATGGTGGAATTACAACAATAACGAAGGACGAAGCAGAGAATGCTATGCTCTCCTCTGCTCCGGGAAAAAACAATTTGAGCCAGGAAGAACTTACCAATTCAAAAATGCAGACCATTAGCGGGAAATACAATTCAGTGATCATTTCAAAAAATATACTGATGGATATTGCAGGCTTTAATCGCTATAATCCTGATTTCGATAACCAGATCGCTGTCAGAGGAAGTTTTGATCTTCGCCTCCCTGGTAATAAAATGGATGTATTCAATGGTAAAAAACTCCAGATACTTGAAGAATCAATAAAACTATTGCTGGCTCCTATAAATGGCAACGGTAAGTGACTCATTAGCGATCTTTTTACCGACTTTTCATAAATTGAAGTGACAAAAAAAGTGCTGAACTAGTGAGCTGGTTCAGCACTTTTTTGCTTGTGTAAAATTTGTAAAAGAAAAATGCAGTTGGTATCGGTTGCCTGGTTTGACTTTTTTTTATAATACAAATTTAAAAATCATCCTCTTCGTCATCATAACTGCTTTCATTAAAAAGATCCATGTCTTTAAATTCATCATCCACCTTAAAATCATCCTCCTCCTCGACACCTTTTTTCCCCGGACTTTTTTTAGCCTTTGATTTTGGAACATCGAACTCCTCAAAATCAGGATCCCAGTTCTCTTCTTCCTCTACCTTATCCCAGTCATCTACTTCTTCATCTACATCATCATCATCGTCGTCATCATCTGCTGCTTTCTTTTTTGAAGAAGATGCTGCTTTGCTTTTTGTAGCCCCGGTCTCTGTCTCATCATCTTCATCAAAATCGTCATCATCTTCTTCCATTTGTTTTTTTGCTTTTGAAGAAGTCTTTTTAATTGACTCGTCAGGTTCAATTTTAGCTTTATCGGGGGATTTTTTGTCCTTGCCAGATTTACTCGCCATAGTAGAAAAGGATTAATAAGTGTAAAATTTCAGCGAAGTTTTTAAACCGCCAAATTTTTTAAAATTATTTTTTATGAATTTTACTTATCAAATAAAGCAATTATCTGTTCCCTTCCGGGTCCGTTGGAAATGTATTGAATTCTTACACCAAGCTCTTTATTAATAAAGTCTACATATTCCTTCATCGCTTGAGGCAATTCTGCAGGCGATTTCGCTGCACTGGTGGAAATGTTCCAGCCCTTAAACTGTTTATATACTGGTTCAATATTGACCCTTGTCATTTGAAAAGGGATCTCCAAACTTTCCTTACCGTCTATTTTATAACCTGTACAAACGGACAGTTGTTTAAATGCATCCAAAACGTCGGCTTTGGTCATTACAAGTTTTGTCACACCATTGATCATACATGCATAACGAAGAGCTATAAGGTCAATCCAGCCACATCGCCTCGGCCGACCTGTGGTAGCGCCAAATTCATTTCCCGTTTGTCGCAATTGTTCACCGGTTTCATCATTTAACTCCGTTGGGAATGGTCCTCCTCCTACCCTGGTACAATACGCCTTTGTGACACCGATCACTTCCCGGATCTTCTGCGGGGCAACTCCCAGTCCACTGCAAACTCCGGCAGTTATTGTGTTTGATGAGGTAACAAAGGGAAAAGTTCCAAAGTCTATATCCAGCATGCTTCCCTGGGCACCCTCCGCCAAAACCTTTTTTTGCTGCTGTAGTTTATTGTTGATAAAGTACTCGCCGTTTACAATATTCAACTGCTTCAAAAATTCCAGAGCCTCAAAAAATTCTTGTTCCCAATCGGAAATATCATCGTTGAATGAATAATTGTCCAGTAGTTTCTGATGCTTAAGCCTCAGTTTAATATACGAAGTAGTAAAATTTTTATCGAGAAGATCGCCCACCCTTAAACCGTTTCTGCCCGTTTTATCCATATACGCTGGGCTGATACCTTTTAAAGTAGATCCGATCTTATCATTCCCTTTTGAAAGTTCAGCGGCTTTATCTAATGCTCGATGTGTAGGAAGGATCAGATGAGTTCGCTCGGAAATAAATAAGTTCTTTTTCAGATCGATGCCAAAGGACGCAACTGTATCGCATTCTCTTTTCAACGTTACCGCATCCAGGACAACTCCATTGCCAATGAGATTTGTTACTCCTTCATGAAACACACCGGAGGGTATTTGGTGCAAGACAATTTTTTTGTCCTTCACATACAAGGTATGGCCGGCATTAGGCCCTCCCTGGAACCTGGCGATCACATCATAATCTTTGGCAAAAAAGTCAACGATTTTTCCTTTTCCTTCATCGCCCCATTGCAGGCCCAGAATTACATCTACCATAATAGTCATTTAAGTTATTCAAGTCAAGTAAGTCATAATTGTGTGCTGACTATTTGGCCCACCGGCTTAGCTGACTTCAAAACGCCGGCAAAAATAATTATTGACTGATAGCTTTTGTGAAATATTCTTAAATGTGAATAAGATGTTCTAAGCTGGATCTTAAACTGGTTCGGTATCAAACCTGTCAACCGAATGAATACCCTGGAGAGCCTTTAACCTGTTCACAAGTTCATCGAGTTCTTCTTTGTCATGAACATATACTTTCATATTTCCCTCAAATAAACCTTCTTTTGCTTCAATGGTAATGGCTGCAATATTGATCTTTAACTCTCCTGAAATAAGATTGGTGATCTTATTTACAACTCCCACATCATCAAGACCAATAATCCTCAAACCGGTAAGAAATGAAATTTCTTTGTTTTTGGCCCATTTCGTCTTTACTACCCTATGACCATAACTAGACAACAGTTTGGCGGCGTTAGGGCAGTTAGTACGATGAATGGTAAGACCCTTTCCTGTAGTTACAAAACCAAATACATCATCGCCGGGAATTGGCTTACAGCAATTTGCCAGGTTATAAACGATCTTATCACTGCTTTCACCAAAAATGATCAGTTCTGCATCTTTTTTTGGTATGCTCGGAACGATCTCCGGTTTTAACTCGTGGATCTGTTTTGGTTTTGGCGATTCCAGTTTGTCGCCGTGGACGACCTTAAATTCTTTGAGATCTTTTAGGTCAATGTTCTTTATAGCGATCTGGTAAAAAAGATCAAGAGGTGAGCTAAATTTATACCAGTTCATCAGCTCTTCAATATTATGCTGCGCAAAAGCAGCTCCCATCCCTTCCAATTTTTTTTGCAATGCATACTTGCCATCTTCCGCAACTTTTCTTTTCTCCTCCTTCAGCGCATCTTTTATTTTGCTTTTTGCCTTAGCCGTTACCACAAATGTGAGCCAATCCTCGGATGGTTTTTGTTTGTTACTGCTAATGATCTCAACCTGGTCACCGCTACGTAATTTGTAACTGATAGGGACCAATTTGTGATTTACTTTGGCACCGATACATTTTCCACCGATCTCGCTGTGAATGGCAAAAGCAAAATCCAAAGCTGTTGATCCAACCGGCAACATCTTCACATCACCTTTGGGCGTATACACATAAATCTCCTCGGCAAGAAAACTGGTTTTGAAATCCTGGAGAAAATCTATGCTGTCTGTTCCCTCGGATGAGATGACCTCGCGTATCTGCTGAAACCATTTATCAAACCGGCTTTCATCTGCTCCTCCCTCTTTATATTTCCAATGAGCTGCCAGCCCTTTCTCCGCAATTTCATTCATCCGTTTTGTTCTTATCTGAACCTCCACCCAACGACCCTCAAGCCCCATCACTGTAGTGTGCAACGCTTCATAGCCATTACTTTTCGGATTACTTAACCAATCCCTCAGCCGTTCGGGCGACGGGATATATTCATCTGTGATCAATGAATAAACTTTCCAGCAATCCTCTTTTTCCCGTTCCGGCGGAGAATTTAAAATAACCCTGATGGCAAACAGATCATACACTTCTTCAAATGCAACCCCTTTTTTCTTCATCTTGGTCCAAATGGAGTGGATACTTTTGGGTCGACCATATATCTCAAAATCAAACCCGGCCTTTTCAAGTTTTTCATTCAGTGGTTTAATAAATTCATTGATAAACTTTGTACGCTCCCTTTTTGTTTCTGCAAGCTTTTGGGCGATCTCCTTATAAGTCTCAGGTTCAAGATATTTCATCGCCAGGTCCTCCATTTCGGTCTTGATGGTATATAAACCCATGCGATGTGCCAGCGGTCCATATACATACACCGTCTCTGATGCAATCTTTAATTGCTTTTCTCTTTTCATGCTGTCAAGCGTGCGCATATTATGCAAGCGATCAGCCAGCTTGATCAGTATTACACGGGGATCATCTGTAAGAGTTAATAATATCTTTTTAAAATTCTCGGCCTGTTTGGAAGCATTTACATCAATAACATTTGAAATTTTGGTAAGTCCATCCACTATTCTTGCAATCTCACTCCCAAAATCTCTTTCAATATCTTCCAGCGTTATATCAGTATCTTCTACGGTATCGTGAAGGAGGGAGCAAATGGTGGAGCGAACACCGAGGCCTATTTCTTCTACACAGATACGGGCTACTGCTAATGGATGAAGTATATAAGGCTCCCCACTTTTACGCCGCATGGTTTTATGGGCATCGGCCGCCATTTCAAAAGCGAGTCTAATGGTCTTTCGATCACCCGGTTTCAACTTTATTTTCAGGCTGCGCAGTAACGCACGATATTCACGCAGTATGAGCTTTTTCTCCTGCTCATCACTAAGACTATATTTAGGTAGCTGCGCAACGGTTTCCATGGTTAACAAATTTAAGCAAAAGCGGCCTCTTTCTTTAGGCGATTTGACCTACATTTGCAGCCTTTTAAGGTTTAAAGACATTTGGTGTGGTGAAATAGTGTACAGTTCCGGATGCCACAAGGCAATCAAAAATTGCAGGTTAATCGCGGCGGTGGTGATCCTGATAATTATCGGGATGGTAGACATATCCCCAACTGCAAACGTCGGGACACTACAGGGCAATTATTGATTTACGAAGTTCTTTTTATTACGAGTTCAGATTTAACACGTGGATCAAACCCAGAACTTTTTTGAACCCGTCAGACTCTGAAACTTTTCAGCGGGTGTGGTGAAATTGGTAGACATACCAGACTTAGGATCTGGCGCCGCAAGGCATGGGGGTTCGAGTCCCTCCACCCGCACGCCCTGATCCCTGACGCTTGGGCTAAAGCTTTAGCGTCGGAGCAAAGGGGGATCAGGTAGGTTCCAATTCGATCAGTAGTTCTTTATGGGATGGTTGATAGTTGTGTTACCAGCAATAAGTAATTCTATTTAACTTTTGTTGCGTCGCACTCTTCAACCTCCAGATTTCTAATGAACGATTTTTTAAACATCACTCGAAATCAGAGTGTATAAAAATTCTCCGCCCCAGGCGGAGATGGGGGTATTATGGCAACAGTTACTAAAGAAAATGTGGGATTGCTCCATGACAAATTAACTCTCACGCTTGGTAAAGAAGATTACCTGCCTGCTTTTGAAAAAACGTTAAAGGATTATGGAAAAAAAGCAAACATACCTGGTTTTCGTAAAGGCATGGTACCAGCGGGATTGATAAAAAAAATGTACGGCAACTCCTTATTTACCGATGAGGTGCTTCGTTCCATAGATCGTGAGCTTGTAAAATATCTTGAAACGGAAAAGATCAACATTTTTGCCCAGCCTCTTCCTGATGAAATAAATCTCCGCCAGTTGGATGTCAATAGCCCTGCTGATTATCATTTTTCATTTGAGATAGGGTTAAAGCCGGAATTTGCGTTACCCAGCCTTTCTTCTTTGCATACAAGCCGTTACAAGGTGCAGATAACAGATGAAATGATCAACAATGAAATTGCCCGCCTGCAAAACAGGTACGGAAACATGAAAGATGAAGAAACAGCTACCACTGAGGAAAATGTTTTGAATGTAATGTTTACCGAAACTGATGAAAACGGAAATGATGTGCCGCAAGGAATTAAAAAAGACAATTCATTACTTGTCAAATATTTTGCCGAGGCTATTCGCAAGGACCTGTTGGGAAAAGCAAAAAATGATTTTATCATCATTAAACTAAAAACTGCTTTTGAGGATAAGGAAAGAGAATGGATCATGGGAGATCTTGGACTGAATAAAGATGATGAAACTGCCGTCGATAAAAATTTTAAAGTTCATATAACCAAGATCGGTTTACTCGAAAAAAGAGAATTGAATGAAGATTTTTTTAACCAGCTTTACCCAGCAGGAGATGTAAAATCGGAAGCCGATTTTAGAAACAAAATAAGAGATGAGATACAAGCATATTGGGATGGACAGGCAAAGAGTCAATTGCAGCACCAGGCGTACCATGAACTACTTGACAATACAGAAATAAAATTTCCGGAAGACTTCCTGAAAAAATGGATGAAGACGCAGGGTGAAGATCCAAAAACAGATGAAGAAATTGAAAAAGAATTTCCGACGTTCATCAACCAGCTAAAATGGACACTTATTTCAGACAAAATAGTTTCAGACAATAGTATCCAGGTAACACCCGATGAGATAAGAAATTTTGCAAAGCAGCAGCTTTTTGGATATATGGGTATGGGTGCATTGGATGAGGAGCAGCCATGGATAAAAGACTATGTAGAAAAAATGATGAAGGATCGCAAGTATATTGAAGATGCTTATAATCGCATTCAAAGTCAAAAAATCCTTGATTGGGTAGAAACGCAGTTGCAACCCGGGGAAAAAGAGATCAGTTCTGAGGATTTTACAGAAATGGTTGAAACGCATCAACACCATCATCATTAAGACAATTCTTTCCAGGGATTGATTAAAAAGATCTTTCTATTTGTGTCAATTCGTCTCAATTCCTGCAATCCCTGTCATCAATTTTGTGATTTTACCAATTGGACGGATATTTGATGAGTTCATACGTTTAAAATTGAACGCTTAAGAATTTCGTCGATGCTTCGTGATTCTTAAAACGTCAATCCAGCAACTTTAAATATGTTTTAATTATGGGTTTCAATTCAGAATTTGAGAAATATGCTGTTAAACACAAAGGTATTTCCAGCAACACGTTACATGGTTATGCCAAACATATGGCTGCGCTTGCTCCAAATATGGTAACTGCGCTTACTCCAAACATCATAGAGGAACGACCTATGAATGTGGCGGTAATGGACGTATACAGCCGCCTGATGATGGATCGCATCATCTTTCTTGGGTATCCTATTAATGATGAAGTTGCAAATATTGTTACTGCGCAATTACTATTTCTTGATTCAACGGACCGGGTGAGAGATATCAATATGTACATCAACAGCCCGGGTGGAAGTGTTTATTCCGGTCTCGGCGTTTACGATACATTACAATATGTTTCTCCGGATGTGGCTACAATTTGTATTGGCATGGCGGCATCCATGGCTTGTGTGCTTTTGGGAGCAGGCACAAAAGGTAAAAGAGCTGCCCTGAAACACGCCAGGGTTATGATGCACCAACCGAGTGGCGCCATTGGCGGACAGGCCAGCGACATCGAGATAACGGTGAAAGAAATCAGGAAGTTGAAAAATGAATTATACGAAATTGTAAATTCTCATACGGGCAAACCGGTTGATCAGATCGAAGTGGACTTTGATCGTGATAAATGGATGACGGCAATTGAGGCAAAGGAATATGGTCTTGTCGATGAAGTGTTGCTGATCAATCCCAAAAAAGAAAAGAAAGAAAAATAGGTCCTGAAAGTAGTTAAGTGGAATTTCTGAACGTACAAGAGTGCGACGCAACGGCAGCTCAGCAGAATTACAATTGTTGACAACATAAAAAATAATTCAACAGAAAAAACAAATAAGATAAGCTTTATGTCTCGTAAAAATTTTCTATACAATACCTGGAGATCAGATGACGAAGAAGAAGTTCCGGAAGAAAGACCAAAATCGGATCTCATGATCTTCAGCAAAAAGCTGGAGAAGTTATTTTTTGACAATCGAAGTGTACAACTCTGGGGAGTGGTAGATGATAAAAGTGCGAAAGATGTAGTCAGCAAACTATTATTGCTTGATGCAGATAAGCCCGGCGAAGAAATTAAATTTTATATAAACAGTCCGGGTGGTGTCGTCACCAGTGGAATGGTGATATATGACACCATGCGAATGATGAAAAGCCCCGTTAGCACCATTTGCATGGGTCTTGCCGCTTCAATGGGCAGCATTTTGTTAAGTGGAGGCGTAAAAGGAAGACGTTTCATCTATCCTCACGGTGAGGTCATGATCCACCAGCCGTCATTAGGTGGTCATATACAGGGTGTAAGTGCCGATCTGGAGATCCAGGCCAAACAAACACAAAGAGTGAAGGAAATCGGCGCGAGGATATTGGCTCAGAATTGTGGCAAGACAATTGAGAGAATTATGAAGGATTTTGACCGGGATTATTGGCTGGATGCAAAGGAATCCGTTGAATATGGGATTGTTGACAAGGTGATCGATAAGATATAAAGCCTTTCCTGGCGAACTTTTTAACTGTTTCGACTAAATAAAACCGCGCTTGTCGCCCGGGTTTTATAATTTTGCTGTTTAGTGTCTAACCTATAGAAACATAGATAGCATGGCAAAAAACCCTCTACATTGTTCATTTTGTGGCCGCAGCCGCGATGAAGTAAAAATACTTATTGCTGGCCAGGAAGGGCATA
>Ga0157374_10002287_pt1 | contig 16120 bp, 15 predicted proteins | sample M25metaG_FD_115308 | JGI IMG/M metagenome (GOLD analysis project Ga0157374, IMG submission 115308) | Miscanthus rhizosphere microbial communities from Kellogg Biological Station, Michigan, USA - M2-5 metaG | ecosystem: Host-associated > Plants > Roots > Rhizosphere > Soil | place: USA: Michigan...
TAGATGAAATTACAATGATTAAACAGGGTGCTCGCTATGTGAGCAACATGCAATAGGCGAAAGTCCCATTGGATCGGAGCCCGCCGCCAATCACTCCTTACGGCACTCGCGCCCGACATTCCCGCGCTTCCTCGCGATCCTTCGCCTTCGCTTCAGCAATCGTCTGCCACTGCATATTCAACGGATCATCGTAGCCTCCGGCGCACATCGGTATGACGTGGTCGATAACGTAGCCGGGGCACGCACCGCGCGGTTTGTCTGTGCTTGGGCAGTGGTAGAGACGCTGGAAGGCGGCGCGGGCACTATGGCTGCGTGGTTCCTTTGCGCCGGCATGAGAGGCAGCGCGATCGCGTCCCTGTTTTCCAATCGGATAAAATCGCGCCTAGTCATGGAACACGTATTCAAAAGAAAGCCGCAGCCGATCGCGATATGTTCTGAATGCAGGAGACACGGCAACGAGATCGGACATCGGTGCGCGACTGTCCATGCGGCAGCGGGTTGTCCAGGCGTTTTCATCGCTGCTGAGTCGCCCGATTATTGGACACCTTGCAGACGTTGCAACGCTACCGGAATGGAAAGTGAAAGTGAGTGCAATGGTTGTGCCGGTCGCGGATGGCATTACATTAGAGACCTTGCCTAAGTCGCTGACTTGCTCCTCTTCATTCGCCATCTTGGTATGCCCCCCGGCCGCCCTTGAACCTCCCGCGAATTGCGGACGCATATGCCGCCATACACGCGCAATACATCACAGGTCGCACATGAGTGTCGCAGTAACATGGCGGTCCCTGCCGGGAGAGCGCGATGCACAAACTGCAACAGCCAACAGCTGTCTGTCCTCGGTGCCGCAGACAGTCAAGCGAACCTAATAAGCCCTGCACGAATATCTTCCGAGGCCAGCGATGTGCCGGCATATATGCCGCGGCTGGTTCCCGCGATGATTGGACAGAATGTGTGCGATGTAATGCAACGGGGCAGCAATCTGGCCTCCTGTGCTGCGGCTGCACAGGAACGGGTTGGCGTTACGTGCGGCCCCTTTGACGGCCCGCACAAACAATCTCAGAGCTATGGCATAGAAGCGCAGCAGACTTAGGCTCTGAGGAAGGTTCGCGATGCGAAATGCTGTTGTGCTGGTGCTATTGCTATCTATTAGCACCGGCGCTAATGCAGCCTGGACCAAGGCCAGCGAGAGCACGGCTGGCACTGGCTACGTAGATCCAGCCACGATTTTCAGATCGGCCGATAAGGTAACTATGTGGGAGCTGACGGATTATCGAGTCGTTCCTGACCAAACTAATCCATACAGGTCGGTTAAGCGGCAATTCGAATTTGACTGCAAGGACAAGCGACTGCGCTTGCTATCGACATCAGCGTATTCGGGGCAGATGGGGACGGGTGAGATCGTCAACGCGGTTGCTGACGCTGGGGGATGGGTGGCAGTGATCCCTGCCAGCGTCGGCCACATCATGTGGACCATCGCACTTTAGCGACGCGTGCACTTCTACGGCAGCCCGCTCGAACGTTGGTGTGACACGTTTAGCAGCTCGTCGCTCAGCGAGGGGATCGCCGCCATCCCGAGCAATCTTGCGCAGTCTCACCGCTTCCTCGCGAGCTGCGGCGAGGGTGACGACTTTGATGCCTCCTAATCCGATATCGGTCCGCTTGGCATTTACGACCGCTCTCAAAAGCCAGCGCTTGGCGCCAGAATGATCGACGACGAGATATCATCCGTTACCATCGGCGTGCCGTCCCGGCCTCTTAATTCCACGCACGGAAATAGCCGAGAGGGCCTTATCAGGATGCGCTGTCAACGGATCTCATAGACGTTTTACCCCACATAATGCCCCACATAATATGTGGGATGTTGTGAAACCTCAAGGAACTTGGTGGAACAACAATGTGAATTAAGTATCTGAATGCTTGAGACTTATGAAACAGTCTGAAACGTTGTGAAACTGCCTTTGGGCGGACACTCTCTCCGCCATCGAGCGGTCAAGTCGCCTGGAACGGAGGGAATGCGAATGAACTCATTGCTACTGCGAGGCGGACAACTAGTGGGTGCGGTCGGCGTCCTGCTGATGACGGTCGCCGTTATTGTCAGATTGGGAGGTCGTTACACGTTCAGCGGCTACGAAACGGGCACGCTCCTGCTGGGTGGCATCGGTGCCGTGGTCGTTGGTTGTTTTCTGCTTCTGTGGACGCTTAGTGAACGCAAGGCGCCATAAGGCGGGAGTAGTCGCAGGTGAGTTTTTAAAAACGTGTACCGGCGTGATCTGCGCCAGCAATGACGCTTCACTAGCGCGCGCGCCGTTCCACTAGTTCGGCGGTTGCACGAGTTCGTATTGCGGCAGCAGCTGGCTCTTGCCTCGATATGCCGGCTGAATGTTGGCTTCGGGCGTTGGCGGCGGAATGTAGCGGGGGCGACCCCAAGGTCCGTCACTAGCCGCGTCTACGCTCCCATCCGATTGCCTGCCTTGCTCTCGCAGGTCTTGCATATGGCGGTAGCGTTCGAGTTCTATGCGAAATTGGATCGGATCGCTGCAGTGGTAGGGCAGCACGCAAGGATACCAATACGAATACGAATTAATGTACGGATGTATGTACCAGCCCGGCGCTCCGATAATCCTGTATGGCGCCGCCAGCGCGCCCCCACAAAGCATCGCAGCAATTAGGACTGTAGCCGCAACGGTTCGCTGTCCACTCAACATCTATGCAGTGTAGCGGGTGAAGAGGCAGGTGAATAGAGCGCGAAGTCGTGGCGGGTACGGCCGCTGACTTCTAATTCGACCGCGACATGCGAGCGGCGGATGTTTGGAGTGCCGCGTCGCCAGCAATCGCGATAACGACAGGACTATTGCCAGCGGTACAAGATGGCTATAAGCCTGCGGACGACGATTGATCGTATTCGCGAAACATGCGGGCGAATTAATGGTGAATCAAGCTGTACCCATCAGTACGCGGTGGGCACTAGTAGAGTAGAACCACAACCGCGGTGACTGCTCCGACGAGCGGCACGATTACCGCTGTAGGTAGGTCAACAGAAGCGCGATCGTCCATGCGGTCCAGACGCCCCAGAACACAGGTTCGTTCATCCAGACTCGATCATGCGCATTTTGTTTGTAAGTATTCATGATTGCTTGTCATTTACTTTCTGATTTGACGTCGATGATTGCGATGTGTCGACGGCTATTTACACCGCCAATGTCTTTTCGTCTTCGACTGTACGGGGCTCCTCGACTGGTGGAAATTTCATAAGCCAAGAAAGCGGCAGATAATTGCCGTGTTCGTCGCATACATAACGAACACCCGCAGCACGCTCAGCATAGCGACATTGCTGGCACACAAGGAAAACGCCGGGCACCGCTAGGGTTTCCACCTGTCTTACGGTGAATGGGATACCGCCAACGGAGTTCACAATGCACTCATGGCCGCGTACTACAGCTACTAGGTCACCGCGCTGTATGTCGTGTGATTCAGGCATAACCGTCCTTGGCATTCATACTCGGCGGAACCAGGGCGGCGGCGAAGCAGACAAGGTCGCTTTCTGCTGTCAGACAAATTCGGCTGACGCTATGTCGCCAGGGCAGCGGACTGGACGCTCTCAACGACTCTGACTCGAGCCGAGTTGCGGGCCGCGATTCCGTTTTCACTTGTGTATCGCCACGGTAGCCGCGTCGCATATAGGTAGCCGCGAAGCCAGCAAGCTCGCACTCAGGGCCTCACCCATCAGTAGTGCGAACGTTCAAGCGGCTAAGGCCACGCGATGCCGGCCACGCGCACGCAGACTCGTGCGGATGCCTAGACGTTCCTTACTCCGAGGTGTCAGCGACGAATGGGCGCCGCGACTGATTACCTAGTGATGGGCTGCTTAAGTTGCTGCAATATGGCGGGGTTTTCGAGCGTCGAAACGTCTTGCGTAATCTCTTCGCCCTTCGCGATCGAACGCAACAATCGCCGCATGATTTTTCCTGACCGGGTTTTCGGCAGATTGTCGCCGAAGCGAATATCTTTCGGCTTGGCAATCGGCCCGATTTCCTTGCCGACCCAATCCTGGAGTTGCTTGACGATTTTCTGGGCGTCATCGGCCTCGGGGCGCGCGAGTTTGAGCACAACGAACGCGCACACCGCTTCACCGGTCAAGTCGTCAGGGCGGCTGACGACCGCGGCCTCTGCAACGATCGGATTAGATACCAGGGCGGATTCGATTTCCATAGTGCCGAGCCGGTGACCGGATACATTCAATACGTCGTCGATGCGGCCCATGATCCAGAAATAGCCGTCGAGGTCGCAGTTGGCGCCGTCGCCTGCGAGATAATATTTACCCTTGAAGTCGTCAGGATAGTACGATTTCTTATAGCGTTCGGGATCGCCCCAGATCGTGCGGATCATCGAAGGCCACGGCCGCTTGATCACAAGGAAGCCGCCCTTGCCCTTTTCGACATCATGTCCGGCTTCATCGACGATAGCAGCCATGATGCCCGGCAGCGGCAAAGTGCACGAGCCTGGCTTCGTTGCTACCACGCCTGGCAGCGGTGTGATCATGTGGCCGCCGGTCTCCGTCTGCCACCACGTGTCGACGACCGGGCAGCGCGATCCGCCGACCGTCTCGTGATACCACATCCAGGCTTCCGGGTTGATCGGTTCTCCGACAGTACCGAGGATACGCAGGGATGACAGATCGAATTGTTTGGGCAGATCAGCACCCAGCTTGATAAGCGAGCGTATCGCAGTCGGCGCGGTGTAAAACACAGTCACCTTGTGATTCTGGATCATGCGCCAGAACCGTCCCGAGTCCGGATACGTTGGCACTCCTTCGAAAATTATCTCAGTTGCGCCGACCGCGAGCGGGCCGTAGCACACGTACGTATGTCCGGTAACCCAGCCAACATCTGCAGTGCACCAGAACACATCGGTGGGCTTATAATCAAACGTCCATTTCATCGTCAGGATGGCTTGCAACAGGAAGCCGCCCGTCGAGTGCTGAACACCTTTGGGTTTGCCCGTGGATCCCGACGTGTAGAGGATAAAGAGCGGGTGCTCCGCGTCGACCCATTCCGGCTCGCATGTATCGGACTGCCCGTTGAGCAGCTCGTGCAGCCAAACGTCGCGTTTGGCATCCCACTGCACATCGCCGCCCGTGCGCTTATAGACCACCACGCTCTTAATGCAGTCGCAGCCGCCAAGCGCGAGCGCTTCGTCGACTGCGGCCTTAAGCGGTAATGGCTTGCCGCCACGCATTTGCTCATCGGCGGTAATCACAGCAACCGCGCCGGCATCGATGATTCTCTCCTGCACGCTCTTCGCAGAGAAGCCGCCGAAGACCACTGAGTGGATGGCACCGATACGCGCGCACGCCTGCATCACGACTACAGCCTCAACCGACATTGGCATGTATATAAGAACGCGGTCACCTTTTTTGATGCCAAGACTCTTCAGTCCGTTGGCCGTCATGCACACACGGCGGTACAGGTCCTTGTAGCTGACCTTGGTGACGTTTCCGTCATCTGCTTCGAAGATCATCGCAACTTTGTCAGGTTGCGTCTTGAGGTGACGATCGATGCAGTTATAGGACGCGTTCAGCGTGCCATCAGCAAACCAGCGGAAGAATGGCGCCTTTGATTCATCGAGTATCTGGCTGAAGGGTTTCTGCCACAGCACGTTCTCGCGCGCAAGCCGGCCCCAAAAACCGGTGAAATCTTTTTCCGCTTCCGCGCACAGCTTCTCATAAGCTGCCATGCCCGAGATGTTTGCCTGCTTGACGAACTCCGGGCTCGGCGGGAAAGTCCGCGTCTCGTTGAGTACTGATTCAATCGTCTGCGTTGACATCCTGTCCTCCGAACCGTGGAATCTTAGCGGCACTGCGCGAACGCATCGCCGCTGGTGAAAGCCGCTGGTGCAATCTAGGTCGGCTTTATTTTGAGCAAAAATTGTATCACGCGCATTCGCGCGGTCATCGCTGCGGGCGCTGCTCGATCGACGTGTCTGTGCTCGCAGCCAACCGCGACAACGGGCATAATAGTGCTTCGCTGCGAACGTACAGCAAACCAATTACGGCGGGCCCCCCCGCATTGCATGGTAGTGAACCTGGTCAGGTCCGGAAGGAAGCAGCCAAAGCTATTCTCTGCAAGTGCCGGGGACCCGGCTCGCCTCCCCTTTTCTTTTGCGATATCATACGGAAAGCGCTGTTATCGAACACGCCAGATGAAGGATACGCTGTGACCTCAATCAGGAATCTAGTCCTTGCCGTTTTGATGGCCGTAAGTCCTGTGGCGTATGCCGTTGACAGCATGTCCCTTGAATACGGACATTCCGATTCGACGAACGCAAACGTCAATCTTTACCGACTGAATGCGCAATGGGACTGGAGCAAGAAACTCCTTGAGTTCGGCAATTGGAACCTGGGAGGCTACTGGGAGACGACTGCCGGCTACTGGGATAATAATAGTGCTGCGCGCACGCATGCCAGCATCTTCGAACTCGGGTTTACGCCCGTTTTCCGTATTCAGCAGACCAGACGGTCGGCATTGGCGCCCTACCTCGAAGGCGGCATCGGCGTGCATCTGCTTTCAGCAACTTCGCTTAGTCCCGAGCGCCAGTTTGGCAGCAGCTTCCAGTTTGGTGATCATATTGGCATAGGTGTGCGCTTTGGTGACAAGGGTCAGTACGATCTTGGCTATCGCTATCAGCATTTGTCCAATGCCGGCATCAAGGAGCCTAATCAGGGCGTCAATTTCAACCAAGTGCGTCTGCAGTACCATTTCTAAGGGCGGCCGGCGTCTCACACACCTGTGATTCAAGCCCCGCCTCGGGGCAGAGCACATATAACGGCCTTTAGAAGTGAGTCAGGTTCTCGCGCGCAAGTGGCGTCCCAAGACCTTCGATCAGTTGGTCGGGCAAGAGCACGTTGTAAGAGCGCTCACGAATGCGCTGAGCCGGCAGCGCCTTCATCACGCTTATTTGTTTACCGGCACGCGCGGCGTCGGCAAAACCACGCTCGCGCGCATCATCGCAAAAGCGCTTAATTGCGAAACCGGTATCACCGCATCGCCTTGCGGTAAGTGCAGCGCGTGTCTCGCGATTGACGGCGGGCGCTTTGTAGACCTGATAGAGCTCGATGCGGCGTCTAACACGCAGGTCGATAACATGCGCGACCTTCTGGAAAACGCGTTCTACGTACCCACTATCGGTCGTTTCAAGGTATACATCATCGATGAAGTGCACATGCTGTCTCGCAACGCATTCAATGCGATGCTGAAGACGCTCGAAGAACCGCCCGAGCATGTGAAGTTCATTTTGGCAACGACAGATCCGCAAAAGATACCGGTCACGGTGCTGTCACGATGCCTGCAGTTCAATCTCAAACAGATTCCGCAAGTACAGATTCGGGACCAGTTGAAGAAGATTACGGGTGTGGAGGGCGTCGCAAGCAATGATGACGCCTTGATGCTGCTGGCCCGTGCCGCGCACGGCAGCATGCGTGACGCGCTCAGCTTGCTCGACCAGTCCATTGCGCATGGTGGTGGACGTGTCGACCAGGAGTCGGTACGAGCGATGCTCGGCAGCGCCGACCAGGAATTCCTGCATGACATACTGCGTGCGCTGCGCATTCGCGACGGCGTCGGCCTGGTGGCTGTTGCGGATCGCATGACCGAGCGCAGCCTGTCGTTTGAAACAGCATTGCAGGATCTCGCGACACTCTTGCATCGTGTTGCCCTGGCGCAGACAGTGCCGCAAGCCATTAGCGCCGACGACGTGGAACACGTGGTGGTAACCGAACTTGCAGCGGCCTTTAGCGCGGAAGAGGTCCAGTTGTATTACCAGATCGCGGTCCAGGGGCGGCAGGATCTCGCGCTTGCCCCCGACGACTATGCGGGATTTACCATGACCCTCATGCGGATGCTCGCGTTTGCGCCTGCCGGTGCGGCGATGCCGCCTGCAAAGGTCGAGCCCGTACGTACGCAGCAATCGCATAAACCAGCGCCTGTTTCCGTTACGGAATTAAAAAAAAAGCTGACGAGTAGCGACTGGAATGATCTGGTGAAACGTCTGCCCCTCGCCGGCATGGAACGCATGCTCGCGCACAATTGCGAGCTGGTATCGTGGCAGGAGGGTCGGGTCGAGCTCATCGTGCCGCATGCCCAACGTCACCTCAATGATCGCGCGTATCAGGATCGCCTGAGGCTCGCACTCGAGAAACATATCGGACATAAGGTAAAGCTCGAAATCAGCGTGGGACCGGGCAGCGGCAACACGCTCGCCGAAATTCGCGACGTCGAGAGCCAGCAGCGTTTCACCGCGGCGGCGGAAGCGATCGACGGTGATCCATTTGTGCGCGACCTCATCGACAACTTCGATGCGCGCGTATTGCCCTCGTCAGTAAAACCCGCGCAATAAACGGAGGTATCGATGATGAAGAATGGTCTTGCAGGGCTGATGAAACAGGCTCAGCAAATGCAGGAAAACATGAAGCGCATGCAGGAGCAATTGGCCACAATCGAGGTCGAAGGCCAGTCCGGCGCGGGACTTGTGAAAGTAACCATGACGTGCCGGCACGATGTTAAGCGCGTCAGCATCGACGACAGCCTGCTCAAGGATGACAAAGACATGCTCGAGGATTTGGTCGCCGCCGCGATGAACGATGCAGTGCGCCGCGCCGAAACCATGATTCAGGAGAAGATGGGCGGTATGACGGCAGGAATGGGGCTGCCGGCCGGCTTCAAGATGCCCTTTTAGAAGTTGTCATTGCGCGCTCGCGAGCATAGTAACGAAACGAAAGGCAGCCGGCATACTTCGAGACCGCCGTGCGCCTGCGTGGGCGTGCGCGCGGGCGACGAATCATGAAGAATCCGTCGAGTCTCGACGACTTAATCGTCGCCTTGCGGTGTCTGCCCGGCGTCGGTCCGAAATCCGCGCAACGCATGGCGTATCACCTCCTGCAGCGCGATCATGCCGGCGCCGCGGAACTCGCCAGGTCGCTCGGCCGCGCGCTCGAACTGATTAAACACTGCGAGCGCTGCAATACTTTCACTGAAGACGACGTTTGCGCGTTGTGCCGGTCGCCGCGGCGTGAAGCGCGCATGTTGTGCGTAGTCGAAACGCCCGCTGACATGTTGATGATGGAGCAGGCCGAGTGCTACCAGGGGCTTTATTTCGTATTAATGGGAAGGCTCTCCCCGCTGGATGGCATCGGGCCGAGGGAAATCCACCTCGATCGTCTGGTGAGGCGCGCCGATGATAGCGTCGTCAAAGAAGTGATAGTTGCAACCAACTTCACCGTCGAAGGTGAGGCGACCGCCCACTACGTAGGCGAGCTTTTGCTCGCACGCGGCCTCAAGGTCAGCCGGATCGCGCGCGGTCTTCCGGTTGGCGGCGAGCTCGAACATGTAGATAGCGGAACGCTGGCACAGGCAGTGATCGAGCGGCGGGCGCTCGAGTCAACGCCATGAGCCGGGACAACCAGCGCTCAAAGCGCGCGACCATGCCATCGAGGCGCCAGCGTCCGCGCAATGCGCCGTCAGCACGCGTGACCTCCCGCAGCCGGGAGTTGCCGGCGGACGACACTACCCAGAAACTGCAGAAAGTGCTCGCCCAGTCAGGGCTGGGCTCGCGTCGAGACATGGAGCAGTTGATCACCAGCGGACGCGTGACTATAAATGGCGACGTCGCAAAGATCGGTGCGCGCGTGAGCGCTTGCGACCAGATCAAAGTCGCTGGCCGGCTGATAAGGCCGCACTCAAGCTCGCGTCTGCCGCGAGTGCTGCTTTATCACAAGCCGGAGGGAGAAATCGCGAGCCGCGATGATCCGCGCGGACGACCGAGTGTTTTCGAGGGCCTTCCGCCGGTGCCGGGCGGAAAGTGGATTTCGATCGGCCGCCTCGATTTCAATACATGCGGCTTGTTGCTTTTCACGACGTCCGGCGAGCTTGCGAATCGCATGATGCATCCGCGTTTTGAAATTGAACGTGAATATGCAGTGCGCGTCATGGGCAAGCTGCAGTCCCATCATGTGCAGCAGTTGCTCGATGGCATAGAGCTGGATGACGGCATTGCTCGGTGCGAAAGTGTCGAACTGCGCGGCGGCGAAAACGCCAACCAATGGTGCCATATTGTGCTCAGAGAAGGGCGCAACCGCGTGGTGCGCCGCCTGTTCGAAAAACTGGGATTTGCGGTAAGCCGGCTTATGCGGGTGCGTTACGGCCCCATCGACTTACCGTCGCGCGTGAAACGCAATCAAATGCTCGAGCTTACTTCCGCCGAGACGCAGCGGCTGCTCGACTGGCTTGATGCGACGGAGCCTGCCGACGCGACACCGGCGCCATCCGGCGAGCCCCTTCGAGCTCGTGCCGGTCGACAATAAATACGCAGTCATCACCGCCGCTTGTTTGAGGCCATATTAGTCTGACATACGGAAATGCCGCTTCAACCCGCCGACGATGATGACCTACTTCGACGACGAGAAATCCCTCATCAGTGAGGTGCGCGGCGGCGTGCCACATAATCTTCAGGACTGCATCAAGCCCCTCTCGGCCGGCTGCGAGTGCGATGCGCGGCTCGCGTCGATATTCCATAGGCAGCTTTCGCATTGCATCTACGTCGACGTACGGCGGATTGCAAAGTATCAGGTCATACCGTTCGCCCGCGATCGCGGAAAACAGATCCGACTCGAGCAGGCGAATCCGTTTTCGTAACCCATAGTTGGCGACATTGCGCTTCCCAACTGCGAGTGCATCCGTCGAAATATCGATCGCGTCGACTTGTGCTTTCGGAAAAATCTTCGCAGCTATTATTGCGAGGCAAGCAGAGCCGGTGCACAAATCCAACACCCGGGTTATACGCTGGCGCGGCCGCAGCCACGGCGCGAGACGTTCACGTAGCAACTCGGCGATGTATGAACGCGGGACGATAACGCGCTCGTCAACGTAGAATTTGAAGTCGCCGAGCCACGCCTCTCTCGTAAGGTACGCAGCCGGGATGCGTCGCCGTACTCGTTCAGCGACAAGACGGGCGGCCCGCCGCCATTGCGCCGGTGACACCCGCCGGTGGAGGTAGGGAGTCAGCAGATCGGGTGGCAACCGCAGTGCGTGTAACATCAGATAGACCGCCTCGTCCCAAGCGTTTGTCGTGCCGTGTCCGAACGCGAGACCGGCGGCATTCAAACGTCGAAAGGCACTGTCGACGAGCTCGTGAACCGTACGCGTTGCTGCCTGCGGCGAAACCTGTCTCCGGCGCCGCGGAACGGTCATCTCAAAACAAGAAACTACGGGCGATCGACGTCGACCATGTCGAGATTGATCTTGATACTGCTCAGATCATCGATGCTGCTGGTCGGCTCGCGGGTGGCCGACGTTTGGTCCGTACGCGGCTCGTGCTTTGGCAGCGGGGTAATGCTGCTCGCGTTGTTGATCAGCCAGTGCAGGTTGGTGGGCGAATCTGAATGAGCCAGTGCATTTTCGAGTGTGATCTCGTCGTTCCGGTACAGCGTATAGAGCGCTTGCTCGAACGTCTGGCTGCCGGGCGCAAGGCTTTGTTCCATGGCGTCCTTGATCTGATTCATTTCGCCATTCCTTATGAGATCCGATATATGCGCAGTATTCAGCATGATCTCGACAGCAGGAATGCGCCCGCCGTCCTTGGCTCGAATCAGACGTTGCGAAATTATGCACCGCAGGCTGATTGCAAGATCGGAAAGCAGCGCCTCGCGCGCGTCGCGCGGGAAGAAGTTGATGATTCGGCTGAGCGCGTGATAGCTGTTATTCGCATGCAGCGTCGACAGGCATAGATGGCCCGTCTGCGCAAACAGCAGTGCACTTTGCAGTGTTGCCTTGTCGCGGACTTCCCCAATCATCAGCAAGTCGGGTGCTTCGCGCATCGCACTAATCAATGCCGAGTCGTAGGATTTCGTATCCATTCCGACTTCGCGCTGATTAACGATTGACTTCTTGTGCTTGTACACAAACTCGAGTGGATCTTCGATGGTCAGGATGTGACCGGTGCGCGTGCTGTTGCGATAATCGATCATCGCCGCCATGGACGACGATTTCCCGCAGCCGGTTGATCCCACAAGCAGGATCATCCCGAGCTTTTCCATGACAAGCTCTTTGAGCACTTGCGGCAGATGAAGCGCCTCGATGGTCGGGATGTCGGGCTTGATATAGCGAATCACCATCGCGACGGCGCCGCGTTGACGGAACACGTTCAGGCGGAAGCTGCCCAGGTTGCTGCGCCCCACCGCAAAGTTCATCTCGTATGTCTGTTCGTATTCCTTGATCTGCGCTTCACTCATCACCTCATAGGCGATCGTTTTGACGGCTGTAGGGTCGAGCGACTGGGCGTTGACCGGTTTAACAATTCCATTGATTTTGATTTGTATCGGCGCGCCGGCCGTAAAGAACAGGTCGGAAGCCTGCTTTTCGGCCATCAATTTGAACAGCGGGTCTACAAACAAATTAATCTCCGGTCACAGCTTCAGCAGAGATCGGATGTTGCCGATGAGTTTGCTGGTTGGATCGCCGCCTGCAGCGGCCGCCGCGTCGACGGTCTGCTTTGGCTGAGCATTTGCAGGTTTAGGCGCGCGCGTGGTCGTCGTTAATATCGATTGCTGGCGCTTGCCGATCGAACGGAAACCGTTCGGTTTCGCGATGATCACCTTGCCGAGCTCTTCGAGGATCTCTTTGCCGAACTCGTCAAAGTCATAGATATAAACATACTCGCCGAGTTTTTCGAGATTCTTAGTCATGACATTGATATGCGCATTTTCGAGATCACACACCATCGTCACCGTTACGGGCACTTCGGACTTGATGGTGAAAATCCCGCGCTCCACATACCCGCGGTCGGTGCGCACTTCCTTGACGTCGAACTTGAGATTGTTCTGCCATAGATGATCGCGCAGGCGCTGCACCATGGGCTCGGATTGTTTTTCTATGGTCACGGTACCTTCGCCGGCGCAGCGAAAGCGCAACACGATCGCCTCGATATAGTCTTTGTGTTCGACCGTGAGACGCCGGCCGTTGACGTTGTAATCGCACTGCAGCAGATTATCGAGCCGTGTATCACCGTCCAGATAGTAGTAACGCGGAACTACCGGCTTGATGATGTTGAGCGAATTGAATAGTTCGACCCAGTCGCGCAGCGCATCCTTGAGCTTTGAGTGAGCAAGCAGCAGGTTGTGGTTCAGTTCGGCTTGCGAAACCTGCTGCTTCTGACGCAGCGAGTCCGCCTGCTGCTTCAGTTCATCAAGTAGGCTCATCGTTTCCTTACACGTGGAGTGATGAACTCATTTTGGCAAATTTTGAAGGACTTGCAAATATCATTTCGTGTGGATTGTAGTGCGAAAATGCTCAGTCGCCGCGCAACAGGTCATTGATGCTTGTCTTCGCGCGTGTACCCGCATCAACTCTCTTGACGATGACTGCGCAGTACAGTTGGCATTTGCCATCGCTCGACGGCAGCGTGCCTGAAACAACGACAGAACCTGCCGGAATACGTCCATAAGTGACGCTGCCGCTCGCCCGATCGAAAATTCGCGTGCTCTGGCCGATGAACACGCCCATCGAGATAACGGACCCTGACTCGACGATTACCCCTTCGACGATTTCCGAGCGTGCTCCGATGAAACAATTGTCTTCAATGATAGTCGGGTTCGCTTGCAGCGGCTCGAGCACGCCGCCGATACCGACGCCGCCGGATAAATGCACATTCTTGCCGATCTGGGCGCACGATCCGACCGTGGCCCACGTATCGACCATTGTGCCTTCGTCTACATACGCGCCGATGTTGACGTACGAGGGCATGAGCACCGCATTCTTGCCAATGAAGGCGCCCCGGCGAACCATGGCCGGCGGAACGACGCGATATCCGCCGCGACTGAAGTCTTCGCGGCTGAAATGCTGAAATTTACTCGGCACCTTGTCGAAGTACTGCGTAGCTGCGCCGTTGATGGCCACATTGTCTTCCAGCCGGAACGAAAGCAGCACTGCTTTCTTCAGCCACTGATGAACGACCCACTCACCATTGATTTTTTCCGCAACGCGGAGCTTACCCGCATCCAGCGCCGAAACCGCTTCGTTGACGGCTTCGCCGATTGTAGCGGGCGCTGTCCCGGGATTGAGGTCGGCGCGTTGTTCCCATGCTTGTTCGATGATGGTCTGGAGTTCGTTCATAAGGGTCCGGGGTTGTGTTACTGACGCTTGAAAAAGTTTGCAATCCGGTCCGCCGCTTCCGTGCACTCAGCGGTTGAAGCGACAAGCGCCACGCGCACGAAATTGGTGCCGGGATTTACGCCGCGCGCTTCGCGCGCGAGATAGCTGCCGGGAAGGACGGACACATTTTTTTGCGCGGCCAGCTCGCGCGTGAATGTTGTGTCGTCGCGGCCGACGTCCATCCAGAGGTAAAACGCGGCATCGGGCATGCCGATTTCTGTGACCTCCCGCAAGATAGCGACCGCCGCGGCGAATTTTTCGCGATAGTGGCGCCGATTTTCGACAACATGGGCTTCGTCCTGCCACGCGGCGGTGCTCGCTGCGTGAATCGGCGGGCTCATCGCGCAACCCTGGTAAGTGCGATACAGAAGGAACTTCTTGATTATCGCCGCATCGCCCGCGACAAACCCCGAGCGCATGCCTGGGACGTTCGAGCGCTTGGACAAACTCGAAAACATGACCAGGCGGGGATAACCGGTGCGGCCGAAATGCTGTGCCGCCTGCAATGCCCCAAGCGGCGGCTCGCTCTCGTCAAAATAGATTTCCGAATAACACTCATCGGCGGCGATCACGAATCCGTACTTGTCGGAAAGCGCAAACAGGCGCTGCCATTCGTCCAGTGTCATAACACGGCCGGTCGGATTGCCCGGCGAACAAACGTAGACAATCTGTGTCCGCTTCCAGACCGCGTCGGGCAACTGCTCGAAGTCGAGCGCGAAGTTGTGCGACGGCAGCGTATTCAGATATTGCGGTTCGGCGCCGGCCAGCAACGCTGCGCCTTCGTAAATCTGGTAGAAGGGATTAGGCACCACGACTACGGGATCGAGACGTGTGCGGTCGACGATGGTTTGCGCAAATGCAAACAATGCTTCGCGGCTGCCGTTGACCGGTATGATTTCGTTGTCCGCGCTGATGTGCTTAAGCCCGTACCGGCGCTGCAGCCATTCAGCGATTGCCACACGCAGGCTGGGCGCGCCAAGCGTAGTCGGGTAACTTGCCAGACCGGCCAGATTTTCTGCAAGCGCGCGGCGGATAAAATCGGGCGTTGGATGCTTCGGCTCGCCGATGTGCAGGCTGATAGCTTTGAGCTCCGGATGTGGAGCGACGCCGTTCATGAGCGCAGCGAGTTTCTGGAACGGGTAACTCTGCAACGAGTCGAGAGCAGGATTCATGCGCAACGCTCGAACGAAAGGTCGGATTATAAAGGCGTTACTGTTAAGGATGTTGTGCGCCGATCCGGCAGCCTGACGCCGGTCGCGGCGCTGCTTGCCGGCGCCATCGTGTGGGGACTGATCTGGTACCCGTATCGCGTGCTTGCCGGGGGCGGCGTCAACGGCGCGATCGCAACCACACTTACCTACGCCGGCGCCTTACTGCTCGGAGCCATTGTATTCACACCGCGCATCGAGCTCTCATCGGCGCTCGCTGCCATCGCCATTACTGCAGGCTGGGCCAACGTCGGCTTCACGATGGCCGTTATCTATGGCGAAGTCATGCGGGTCGTGCTGCTGTTCTATCTCGCGCCGGTGTGGACGATGCTGTTTGCACGATTGCTGCTACACGAACGGCTGTCACCAGCGGGTTTGGGTTTGATGATGGTTGCGCTGGCGGGCGCAATCATGATGCTGTGGCAGCCCCAGCTAGACTGGCCATTGCCGCGCAATCCCCCGGATTGGTGGGCACTTTCCGCCGGTGCAATGTTCGCGCTTTCCAATGTGCTGATACGGCGTTCGCCGAACATACAACTTGAACTGAGGATGCTTGCGGTTTTTGCCGGTTGCGTCGCAGTCGGCATCGGCTGTCTAGTAGTGAGCGATGCCCCACCAATCGTTTGGACGGCGATCGGATATCAAACGCCGATGCTGACGCTGCTGGCCGTGGTGATCTTAGCGGTCAATTTCGCCGCTCAATACGGTCTGACA
>Ga0157374_10002289_pt1 | contig 16117 bp, 15 predicted proteins | sample M25metaG_FD_115308 | JGI IMG/M metagenome (GOLD analysis project Ga0157374, IMG submission 115308) | Miscanthus rhizosphere microbial communities from Kellogg Biological Station, Michigan, USA - M2-5 metaG | ecosystem: Host-associated > Plants > Roots > Rhizosphere > Soil | place: USA: Michigan...
ACCACCGGCTTGATTGCATCCGCATTTTTTCCCGCAACCACAATCACCAAATCGTTGAATGGAACAAATGCATGGATCGCGGCTGATAGAAGCGTTCCTCGATCTGCACCCGAGGGAGGCCACGCCAGCAATGCCTTGTCCCTCCCCATGCGCGTAGAAGCACCAGCCGCAAGAATCACCCCGCAAAAACCGGCTCTAGAGGTCATAAAGGGGAGGACACGAGTCCCACTCGTGCCGTTAATAGCTTTTACCAAGATTGTGCGTTTTAGCGCCTGAGGTAGCTAGCAACTGTGCTCTTCGTGTGATTCGACTTCTGGTTCAACCTCCACGTTCCGCCGATGAAACCAGCTCATGTGAGGCAACTCGCGCTCCACATTCCGCCTATGCGCAATCAGCTCCGCCGTAATCGCCACAGCGATCTCTTCCGGAGTAACTGCCCCGATATCCAATCCCACCGGCGCATGCACTCGATTGAAAAGCTGTTCCGGAATTCCCTCTGCCACTAACTCACGGAAAATAGTGATCGTCTTCCGTTTCGAGCCAATCATGCCGATATACCGCGCCGGAGTCTGCACCGCCCAGCGTAAGACCCGCATATCATCGCGATGCCCGCGAGTAAGAATCACAATGTAGGCCGAGTCCCGCGGCGACAACCGCGCCATCGCCTTATCAAAGTCATCCGCGATGACTTCCTTGGCATCAGGAAAGCGTTCGCGATTGGCGTAAGCCTCACGGTCATCCACGACAGTGATATCAAACCCGGCATTGCTGGCGACTTTATATAAATTGGCAGACACATGTCCGGCGCCAAATATGTACAACACTGCAGGAGGCAACACCGGCTCAATAAAAATGTCGAGGGTCCCGCCACAGACCAGCCCGGTATCATCCTTAGGATTCTGATTCAGGTTGAATTTCAAAGTCCGCGGCTTTTCGCTTTCCATCACTTCGCGCGCCGTCTGCCAAACCTCGGCTTCCACGCACCCACCGCCGATCGTTCCCACAATAGAGCCGTCATCCCGCACCAACATTTTGGCCGTCTTAAACGAAGGAATGGATCCCTGAACACTCACAATCGTAGCCACCGCTCCACGCCGCCCCTCGCGGCGAAGTCGCACAATCTCTTCGTAAATGTCCATAACGAGTTGATTATTCAGGCTCAGCGAGACTGAGTCAACTCAAAGCCCTCGCGTAGCGCCATTTCGCCCCCAGGCATTTGGAATCGCCGAGAAAATTTCGGGTTCGTCTTCGACCATTCCTGCCTGCTGCTCTGGAGTTAAAAGCAGAACGCCGTAGCCTTGTTTGGCGAGTGAGATGTCCGGAGAAACTTTCGCTAGGACCAACTGAAAGCCGCATTGCAGACCGCATGGCAGAGGCGAGCACCCAAGAGCCTGCTAAAGACCTCTCCCAAATAACCGGTTCCCATCCAACCCGCCGTAAGAAGAATTCCTCTAACCATAGGCACTGGAAGAACTCTCGCGAGGCGCACGCAGCATAAATATTTGGAGATTTGGTTATGAAGAAACTCTTGCTAGTCTTACTTCTGCTACTGCTTTCAACTTTTGCTTTTGCGCAAGCTGCACCACCGGAAAATCCAACACCCAGTAAAATTTCTCCCGGCAGCATCTTGCCAGTGGAACTGGCCAAAACCGTTGACGCCAAAAAGGCTCATTCCGGAGATCCTGTATTAGGCAAAATTCCTTACGATCTTGCCTCGAACGGAAAGGTAGTAATCCCGCAGGATGCGAAAGTCATCGGTCACGTAGCTGAGGTCAAACCCTCCGACCACGATAGTAAAGACTCCATGCTGGGAATCGTCTTCGACAAGATCGTTATGAAAGATGGTTCGGAGATTCCGTTCACTGCTGAAATCCATGCAGTACGAGCTCCAGTACAAACCGCTCCTCCCGGATACGAGAATGCTTCTTCACCGCAGAATAATCCCGCCGGCACTAATCAGACTCCTGAAATGGGAACGCCGCGCAACAACACACCATCCACTCCCCAGCCGGAACAAACTGGTGGGATGCCCTCAGGTGCAGCCAATCCTCCGCTCACAGGAACGAGCCAAGGCGTGATAGGCCTGAAGGGATATTCTCTAAGCCAGGGCGCAATGCAGGATTCGGTTATCAGCTCACAAGATCACAACGTGAAACTCGAAAGCGGAACACAAATTTTATTGAAGACAAAATAGGCAGAAATTCGACGATCACAGTCGCAAAAGGGGGGAGGGCAGGAGTTCTACTCGTGCCGCTAACCGGGTTGAAATTTATTGTGCGCTTTAGCGCCTGAAGTTAAGCACTGGCGGCATGGCTGAGGGCATTCATGGCTTCCTCGACCGTCTCGAAGATAAGAAAAAGCGACTCAGTCCGGGTAATCTCGAGCAGCTTCATGACGCGCGGATTCACCCCGCTCAAAGCCATCCGCTGTCCAGATTTGTGTCGGGAAATATAAGCGCTCACCAACGACCCCAACCCAGCCGAATCCACATAAGGAACTTCGCTGAAGTCAAGCACAACTGTAGCGGAGTTCTCCCGTCGAATCGCATGCTGAAACGGAAGCAGATTTTCCGCGGTCAATGGCCCGTGTAGGCACAAAACTCCCTGACCGGGGAGATCTCCACGCAGTTGTTCGACTTCGAGCGTATCCGCCATAGGTAGGAGGCAGATTCTAGGCTAGTTCGACGCAGGTATCAAGCCCCGCGTGGGAAATTTACGCGACCTTCACTTTGGGGCGATAGTAGCTGTCCACCACCGAATTGGTGATGTCCCACACGCTGCGGAAGTCCCCTTGGCGGGGCAGAATGATTCCTGCCAGTTCAGAAACCAACTGTTGCACTTCATCAAGACGGTTGAGTAAAGCCTGCGTATTGTCCTTGGGAAATTCTCTCACCTGGTACATCTACCACTCTCCTGTACTGCTATACATACTTAGATTCTCGCAATAGCCAGAACGTGCCACAATCCGGGAGATGCTTGATTACCGAAGTACATGGCCCGCTGCGAAAATGCGAGTCCCAGCAACCTCAAGCCTCATAGTGCGTGAACGCAGCGCAGCGTTTCGAGGAAGCTGGTTTAGCAGCCTAGACTCGATGGAATGTTAGGATTTGAATCGATTGAACAGGCTGCCAGCGGCCTCATTTGAAATAAGTAATTACGGAAGCGCATGCGGTCCGGTGATCGTCCCGGTCTTCAAAACCGGCGGGCGGCATCTTCGATGTCGCCGGTGGGTTCGACCCCCACTCGCTTCCGCCATTTGTTTTCAATTAGCTAGGTTCGTGGATGAGTGCCTGCGGCGCCGCTTCTTGAAGGTAGCAAAGGGGGACCGTGATAGAAACGTGATAACAGTAGGCCGCGATTCGGCTGCTACGAAGTTCGATTGACGGCCAATCAGTCGACCATTCGTTAAGAGCCCCGAAATGTCGCGGTGTCGTCACATCGCCGTGTGCTCACTGTGTGCTTAATTCCAGTGGTAAAGTCGCAAAACAAATTATCAGGACAGAGAGGAGCCCGTGCAGTTTCATAAATCTGCCTCCGCGTGAAACGAATCAGTCCAATTCGGATTAGGTTGATGTCAAATCTCCGGCAACCTAGCTATTGCGCCAGGATGTTAATCGACTCTGAAAATGGGCCTACATTATCCCAGGCCTTAACGGTGATGAGGTGCGGGCCCGAACTCAAAGTCAAATACGTATTGAAATGCGATGCGAAGATCGAAAACACTGCAATCCCGTCCACGTACACCTTCATTCCCGATACGTTCCTGCTGTCGGTAGCACCGGCGGCGAGCAGCAGCTTCTTTGGTACGGTAGTGCCTGCTGGCGTACAGATGGTAACCGTACGGTCGCCGCTGCCAAGCGTGCACGGAGGAATATCCCATTTCGCCGCAAAAGCTTGCGACAATACGTTGTTAGCCCCTTGGTTCTGGAAGGCATTCGGCGTCGTTAGTACGATGGAGGAATTTCCAGAAACGTAGGCGTTGTTAGCAAGGTCAACCCCAATTCCACTCGGCTCTGTTGTATTTGGACCGCCGTATCGAGTCGAGAACAATAGCCTAGCGCCGTCGATGCTCAACTCGGAGAGCCACATGAGTAAATTCGAACTGCTCGTAGGCTTCACCAGAGGAAAGCTTGTCGAGGTGGATTGTCCGGTGACGAACGCATGTCCAACCCCATCCACTGCTGCGCGGATCGTGAACTCATCCCCTTTTGGGCCACCTAAGTAGGTTGAGTAGACCGGCTTTGAAAAGTCCATCGGTAGTTTCATCACGAACGCGTCGGTGCAAGCAAACCTAACGCCCCCTTCCCCGAAGTGGCAAAACTCAGGATCATGATCCCGCTGGAAAGCATTCGTCGTAACTGGAAAATCGTCCGAGGCGGTCGAACCCACAACGTAAACTTGGTTGAACGGGTCAACACCGACGTCCATGGCTTTGTCCGAATCCGATCCCCCCAGTAAGGTGGATGCAAGCAGGGTGCTGCCGTCCGGGCTTAGTTTTGCAACAAAGGCATCGCCCTCTTCCCCTCCGTGAGATGTGCGCTGGAAGGCGCTTTGCGTAGTTGGGAAGTCGCTGGAGGTCGCGTACCCAACGATGATCGCTCGTCCATTCGAATCCACTGCAATCGCAGATGAATAATCGTTCGCCCATCCTGGAGCGTCGACACTATTATTGCCGCCGAGGTAGGTAGAGTAGAGCACGCCGGAGCCATCGCTCTTGAGTTTCATGACCATCGGGTTGACGCCGAACGATAGGAATGTGTGTTTGTATGCATTGGCCGTGGTGTAGCAGTCGGAGCCCCCGATACCGAGAACATGGGGATGCCTCTCGCCGTCCAATGCGATCTTCTCGAAAGTCTGTCCAGTATTCTCGTGGCAGGCCTTGGCATCCAAAAACGTGGAAAAGATCAGTTCCGAGCCGGTCGCGTTCAACTTGAGGACGAAACTGCAACCGAGCTGATCGGGCAAAACACAGCTCTTTATCCACGCACCGGAGGTGGTTGGGAAGCCCACAGCAGAATTAAGAAGTCCTACCACGTATGCGTTCCCGGAGCTGTCAATCGCGATGTCTGTAGGGAGGGCATTGGCGATGAGGGTCGAGTACACCAACCCGGTCCCGCCACGATTCAGCTTCGCAACGAACATAGTTTGAAATCCGGTTTGCGAGCTGCTATCCGGTGTCGGGGTGCGTCGGTATGCTCCCGAGGTTGTGGGAAACACACTCGCGAACGTTAGGCCGGTCACATACTGATATCCGTTTGCGTCCACCGTCGACGCTCTAACAATGGTGTATTCATTTCCATTGAGGTACGTTGAATATGAAACCTTGGGACGAGTTGTGGTTTGTGCCGTGGAGAAAGCTGCGGCTAGTAGGAAGAATGGGGCGAAAAGGGCCGCGCGAGTAACCATGCAGCGATCTCCCGGTACTCATTGGAGATGAGGGTCCGACAGGGCGGAACTGTAGCTTCTGACAGTTTCCGCACAGATTCTATCTCTGAGTCTTGACGTGGGGCACTCGATGGTCGATCAAATAAGCTTACGGCGGGATGCCGACACGTCGAAGCAGGTTAGCGAACCGGGAATCGGAGCGAAGGGCGTCCCAGAGCGCATCTACTTTGAGGTAAGCGAGACGATAGTGCCGCTCCTCATAAGCCTTTTCGAGCCAACTAAAGGCCTGATCCTGGTCATCCAGTGCGGCATAAATTAGCGCAAAGAGAAGAGCAGGAACAAGACTGTGCTTCGAAGCCGCCGTAAGCTCCTCGATGATTCGTAGCGCCGCGCTGTGCTCGCCTAATCGAGCATGCGAGTATGCAAGAAGGGCACGAGAGGTGGCGTTGCTTCGGCTTAGCGCGGAGAACTGTTCCAGCGCGAGTAAAGCTTCTCGGTACATTCCTTTCGAGAGATACACCTCTCCCAGCACCTGGTACGAAATGGCAAAATGCGCATCCATCTCCAGCGTGTTATGAGCCTGCTCAATCGCCTGGTCAAATTGCCTTGCAAGGTAAAGCTGCACCGCCAGGCTATGGCTGACAGCGGGGGAAGCTGGATCGCGATCCACGGCGCGTTTCGCAACCGCCAAGGCTTCCTCTGATCTCCCGAGAGAGCTGAGATAAAAAGCATAGAAGGTGTGGGCTCCGGTATAAGCTGGATTCAGGTCGAGGGCTTGCTCAAAATGCTTTCCGGCTGCGGACCAATCTCCATCGTAGGTGAAGCTGACGTATCCCAGAGAAACGTGAGGTTCCGCGAGATGGTCGTCGATCTCCACCGCCTTGGCAGCCGCGGTCTTCGCTTTCGGCATGGCCTCCCGCGGGGGAACCACATGGAAAAACGGCAAGTAGGCGTAGGTGTCTGCCAGTCCGGCATAAGCCAGCGAATAAGCTGGATCCTTGTCGAGAGCCTGGCGGAAGTATTCAGCGGCTTTCTGAAAGCCGTCTGCGCTCCGTTTGTTCCAGTGATAGCGTCCCTTCAAGTAAAGCCGATACGCTTCGGCGTCTTCGGTGTAGCGTTTCGTCAGTCGCTGTTTCTGATCGCCGGTCAACTGCAGCTGCAACTTCTCAGAAATTTCTCTGGAAAGATCACCTTGGAGAAGAAAAACGTCCTCCGCCTGGCGGTTGTATTGGCCACCCCAGAGCTGCGCGCCGGTTGCAACATCCATCAGTTCGGCCCGGACGATCAGTGTGCTCCCGTGCTGCAGCAGTCTTCCTGAGACCACAGCGCGAACGTGCAGCTCGCTCCCGGCCTTTTGGGGATCAGCCTGTTTTCCTTTGTAGCGGAACACCGTACTGCGTGCTACTACACGCAGATTCCAGATTTGCGAGAGATTGTTGATCAGGGTTTCGGTGATGCCGTCGCTCAAATATTCGGCGTCGGGATCGGCGCTGTCATTGGTGAAGGGCAGCACGGCTACCGACTCGATGGTCTCCTGGTGGCGTTCCGGGAGCACCGCATCGACCGGAGCGATGAAACGATAACCCTTGCCCGAAATGGTTTCAACAAATGCCGGCGACTCACGCGAATCCCGCAGAGCTTGCCGCAGCTTACGGATCGCGGTATTGACTCCCATTTCGACGTCAACGAAGACACTGGAATCCCACAACCGCTTTGCGATGTCGGCCCGGGAGACGAGTTGACGACGGCGTTCTACTAAGAGGATGAGCAGGTCCATAGGGTGGCGCTCAAGGTGGACCGGCTGCCCGCCTCGGCGCAGCTCGTAAGCCGATATGTCGAGCTCGAACTCACGAAATCGAAACCTTGAGTGTGAATCAGGCTGCGACATGGGCCTGGATGCCCTCCGTGCGAGGACAATGCTATGCTCCGCTTCAGAAAAACTCCAGATTAACTTCAGATGCTCTCTATGGTCATTCAATCCTGGCCAATGTCATTGTTGCACCGGTGGTCGCAGCACCCGCGGAACCCATCCGCGACATTCAAAGCAAGAAGGAGAAACCTGATGACATCAAGAAACTTGAAGCGCATTGCAGTTTCCGGTGCTACCGCAGCACTGGTTCTAGCCGGCATGCTGCTGGCTCTGGGTTCAGGATTAAAGGCCGGCGCTCAGTCGGAATCGCAGGCCGGCCGGATTGAGGGCACGTGGCGCGTGCAGCTCACGGTCCGCGACTGTCAGACAGGTGCGGCGCTGAGGACCTTCCCGGCCCTGTTTATCTTCGGCAATGGAGGTACGCTTTCCTTTACGACCGCAGGCCAGCCCCCCGCCCTAAGCACTCCTGGCGTCGGTGTCTGGGGGCACGCAGGCGGCAACAATTACAGCGCAGTGTCCGAGACCTTCGTTTTTAGCCCCGCCGGAGTCTGGATACAGACACACAGGCTGACACGTACCATCGAGCTCAGTAGCGACGCGAATGAGTTCACGGATACAGTTGCGCTTCAAATCGCGGACACCAACGGTAGCCTGATTGCTACGGGCTGCGCCACGAGTGCCGGGCGCCGCTTCGAACGAATGTAAGAAAGATTGGTCACATGTGGGGCAATGAAAGTCAATTGAGAGTCCGGATGGTTCGCCCCTAGCCGGTTCCGACAAGACGACTGCTTTAGGGAAAGTGTGCGGAAAGAGAGTGTATTCGCGGAATGACTTTTCTCTGCTACGTTCTGATTGACGTTGGCTTCTCTAGGACCTAACATTCCCGCTTGGTGGCCGCTCCCTCCCAACTCGTCGGCCAGACGCTGGGCCATTACCGCATTCTTGAGCAGATCGCTGCCGGTGGCATGGGCGTTGTATACCGAGCATATGACAATCGGCTAGATCGAAATGTTGCCGTGAAGGTACTACCGCCCGGCGCACTACCTGATGAACGCGATCGGAAGCGATTCCGCAAAGAAGCAGTGGCGCTTGCCAAGCTCAATCACCCCAACATTGCAACCATTCACGATTTCGACACCCAGGACGGGACCGATTTTCTGGTCATGGAATATGTGGTTGGCACAACTCTCGCCGACAAGCTGAGCTCCGGTGCTCTGCCTGAGAAGCAGGTTTTCGCGATCGGCGAACAGGTCGCGAAGGCTCTGGAGTGCGCCCATGCGAATGCCATGGTACACCGCGACCTACCCGCTATCGTACTCTGGGCTGACCGTGATACAAGCGTGATAGTTCCATGGTCGGAACGCGTCAATTCGACTCAAATCAGGTCAAATGCGGCGGCCGGTAAGCATTTGAGAAATCAATTAAAGTAAAGGATTTTCAAAAGGCGTCAGAACATCGTTGGTGATCTTCAAAACCGGCGGGCGGCATCTTCGATGTCGCCGGTGGGTTCGACCCCCACTCGCTTCCGCCATTTGTTTTCAATCAGCTGGGATGGCGGAGCGATCCCGGCAAACCCTGTACGAGCGCGGTTGCCTTTAAACCTCGAGAAATGCCCTATTGCGGGCGCAGTTCAAAACTCTGAAACGTATTCCCCATCCCAGACACAATTCCACCGTAACAGGGGTGAATGCTGACTGCCCACAACTCCCACCTGGCGTGGTCCATCCATCCCTGTCTCTCGGACGAGAGGAGGAACTATGCGAACCATCAGTACAGGAGCCTGTCTGGCTCTTGTCCTCGTCACTGTGGGTTGCTGTAATCCCGGGAATATCGGATCGGTCCCTGTGACCTTAAATGCCCAGCAAACCGGCATGTGGTGCTGGGCTGCCAGCGGACAGATGACGATGAACTTCCTGCATTCAGCTTCCAATGTCCAACAATGCGACGAAGCCAACAAACGCTTCGGTCGCAATGACTGCTGCAATTCGCCGACACCCAACGCTTGCGTGGTTGGTGGTTGGCCTGAATATCCTAAATACAACTTCAAGGCAGACAACACCTCGAACGCACCGCTGACTTGGGACCAGGTCAAGAGCCAGATTTACTGTGCCAAGAAACCATTTGCCTTTTCCTGGCACTGGAACAGCGGAGGCGGTCATATGATGGTCGCTACAGGCTACGTGACCATCGACGGAACCAATTATGTGAGCGTGAATAATCCCTGGCCGCCGAACGTAGGAGTGCAAGAGGTAGATACCTACGAGGAATATGTCGGTGGCACAGGCTACGACCACACACATTGGGACGACTACTACAACATCACCTATACGGGAGGTCCATAAACATGCGCTCCCTAATTTTGATCTGTGGTTTACTGCTGTCCATGATGGCATGCCAAAAGGCGGAGACTCCAAAACCTCCGTCCACGAATCCCGAGGAAGCTGCCACAACTGCTATTGGCGTGCTTCAGAAGCTGGTCAATGAGCAGAACTTTCGTGAATTGGGTTTTGATTCGGTTGACCAGGTGAAGCAAGCTCAACCGGGACAACCGTTCAACGTCTTTGAAATTGGTCTCGAGCAACTCAAAGGCTATAAAGCGGAAGCAGATCCAAACGGTTTGCTCGCGCAAAGCCCGAAAACTCTCTATCCCGTAGTGGTCAACGGACAGGTGAAGTCTTCGTTTACCGTGAATCATCGCGAGAGCGGATATCAGGCATCGAGCTTTGGCAACGCTGCGATCATCAAGAGTCTTTCGCAGTATCGGCAGTCAGGTGTAGTGGGGAATGATTTTGTTGTCCGCGTTCCCGCCTTCAACATGTACTACCTAGGAAGACGGATAGAGAACCGCTTGCTGCTGGTTCCCATCATTGATGATCCCAGGCTGAAGCTGAAACCGGGCGAAGCAGTTCCAGCACAAACGGTGATCGAGCAGCTTGTGCCGCTTGCGAAGGAGTACAACGGCTTGCCGATGTGAGTGTGTAAGAGATCCTATCGCTAAGAACGAAACGAATTTAAAAACCTGGTTCCACTTCTCGTTGAATTGCGAGAAGTGGAACCAGATTTCTGTTTTAGTAAATCCCCCCGCCTGATTGAGTTGAACTCAGAACCCCTGCATTTGTAGAAACGGTATATGACACCCCACCTCTGCCAGTCCAGCGGGACAAGTCGAACGATCCCACCGAGTTGATGCGGTACACACTGATGTTTTGATAAGTCAACGGAGTCTTTGACTGGCAAACTTGAGGCGCTCCAGGTGCCTGCATGAAGTAGGCGGTGCTCGATCCTACGAGTGTGGCGTTGCCGGAAGCGTCAATCAGAAGCGCGGTTTGCTCGTCTACAGCAATGTCGTGCGGATTTGTCGACCATCCGTTTAGATAAATGCGGCACATAAAAGCGAGGTCGCGTCCCATGCGGTCGCGAGTCACGAAGTGTGGATCGCCGATGATACCGGATAGAACAGAGAGGTTCACAAAATCACGGTCTAGAGTGATGTAGCGGGTAAAAGGATCAGCCAATGCCTGGCTGGATGTGGCTCCCTGACTCGCCAGCGCAGAGTAGATGAACTGTGTCAGTACATTCATACCCGCGCTCGTGCCGCCGATGGGAACATTACGCGCGATGAGTGCATTCAGGTTGTCTTCGACGGGGGTGCCTTTCCAAAAATTAATGTAGTTGGACTGGTCTCCCCCAGCGATCCAGAGAGCTTCGGCATTTTGAATCGTGGAAATCACGAAGGGATCGCTAGCCGCCGTACGGTTGGGGATGATTAGCGTAGCCACCGAATTTTCATTGGGGCATAGCTGCTGGATGTAGGGATTGTAGGCATCAGTGCCGGTAGCGCGAATCACCAGAAAATCGCCGTTACCACTGCGCCCACACATCCATTGAAAAGCGGCGTCAACATCGGTGCCTCCGCCCATCAGAACAGTGCCAGCAGTGGTGGTTGTGGTGACGTCATTCGGACTGCCTACACGAAAATATGAGTATTGCTTAGCAGCGAATGCTGACGTTAGGGTGCTTAACAGCAGAATTGTGATTGCTGAAAATTTGAACATGGCTATCTCCGCTGGGGGCTCATCATAGCGCGGGCAACTAAGGGGAAGCAATCCGGCGAGTCCGCGCGCGAGAGTACTCCGATTGCTGCCGAAGACAGCGCAATTTGCCAGCCACCATCTGCTTTGGGTGTGACCGTGATAAAAGCGTGATAGTTCCATGTTCGGAACGCGTCAATTTGAGTCAAATCAAGTCAAAAGTGGCGGCTAGTTCAACCGGCGGCATTTCTCGCAATTGCTAAATTGTAGGCGACCAGTCAGGACTATCCGCCGGTGCAGTGCCCGCGAGGGTATCAACGGTAGCCGAACACGGGCGGGAACATGACAACCACCAGTGCCGCCCATATGGAGTACACCGGCAGATAGGCGATCTGCCATCGTTCCAGGGCGGCAAACGAGCCCCGGTGGCGCAGGAAGCACGCATAGAGCCACGCCGACCACGCCAGGTTGATGAGAAGAATGAGATTCTCGCCAAGAGCCGCCACTCGGTTGGGGGTGAAGCCAAACTCGGAGATGCGGGCGGCAATCGCTGCGAGCGCCACGCCATCGACCACGAGTGCGCTGACCACGAGCAGCAGTTGCAGGCCGTCGAACAAGCCGGGCGGCGCCTGCGGGTCGCGTGCGGAGGCGGCGTAGAGCACCAGCCCAACAACCAGCACCAGCAGAAGGTCGAAGCCGATCAGTACCTCCCGCTTCACGTTGATGGGGCTGCCTGTCCACGCCATGGTGGCCAGAAACGCCAGTAGGAGAACTGTGAACAACGGGGTGAACAGCCGGGTCAGCACCGGCGCCATGTTCTCAATGACACTTTGCTTCGCCTCGACGAGCCAGGATCCGATGATGACGGCCCCCGCCGCCCCGCACGGGAGCAACCAGCCCGCTACGAACCACGCGGGATTCATGCCGATGGCGCGGAACATCATGAACGTAAAGCCGGTAAGGACGCCCCCGCCGAGCGCCATGAGCACGTAGTAGATGACCCACTCGCCCGAGAACCGCACGAAGTTCATGCGCCCACCGTCGGCGAACCAACGACCTCGGCCGTAGGCGAAACCGACCGCCAGCCATAGGGCGATTGGCAAGTGCAGAGCGGTCAGAAACTCAGTGTCGCCTCGCGTGTGGAAGGGGTAGATGTTGGCGAACACTGCCCCGGCCGCAAACGGCAGCGCGAGCCAGAGAGCGCCGAGGAACTTCAACCCACGCTTCCACACGAAGTAGAAGGTAAGCAGCGGGAAGACGAACAGGCTGGCGTTCCGGACGTAGAACCGCGGCACGTCGTCATCAGGGTTGAGCGGAATACCGAACAGTGCCGGCACCTTGACCGCCAACGCTGCGGCGGCTGCAAGACCCAGGACGACCAGAATCTCGGAGTGTGACGTGTTCGCCGGGTCATCAGCGTCGGGGGCCATCACCAATTGCTTCCACAGTCGTTCGGAATGCTCGGATGCGAACTCGCGCGACAGCGCATCGAGATTGCCCATGCGCTTGACCGCAACCAGGAATGCTTCATCCCCTGTCAGACCGGCCTCGGTGAGCGCCGCCAGCTGATCGCGCAGATGTCCCTCGAGCTCCTCCACGTCGGGACCGTGAAGACCCTGCCGGCGGCGTAGGTACGCGCGCCATTGCGCGATTTGCTCTTCGAGCGCTTGATCGGCGAAGGTCGTCATGCCGGGCACTCCTTCATCCAGATACCCCGCAGAGTACCGTCCACCACCTGCCACTGCCGCCGCTGGGCTGCGAGCTGAGCCCGGCCTTCTCTGGTGATCCGGTAGTACCTGCGCCTGCGGCCGTTCTCGGATGCGGACCACTTCGCCGCGACATAACCCTGGCGCTCAAGCCGGTGCAGAACGGGATACAGCATGCCGTCAGTCCACTGCAAATGCCCACCAGATAACTCGGTCACCCGCTTAATGATGGCGTAGCCGTAACTGTCGCCTCCGGCAAGGATGGCGAGCACGAGCGGCGTGGCGGAAGCAGCAACCAGGTCCTTGCTCATGTCCATACGTAGAAGCCTTATACATCGTGATTCTATGTATGTCAAATACACAGGTCACACCCTCGATTGATGCAAGCATGGAGGGCACTGCTCTAGGACAGGAATCATCGGAGTTTGATAAGCACCATCGCGCGTGACAATTTAACGGGCCGAAGGTAAAACTCGAATTCTCTCGGAAATCAGCGTCGCGGCTGGGTGCTCTTACGTTGGTTATCGACCCAATTCACGGTGAAGAGTGCAAAGTAGCGTATGCCCTGGTTATCTCCTAGGACTGTAAGTATTTCCACGTATTCGGCTGCTAGAAGCGTTCGCAGTAGCAACCAAACACATCCAAGCTTACTCTAAGTCGACGTTTACAAACTCAGGAGCCAGGAGTACTGCGATGCGCTCCCTATTTCTTCTCTTACTGCTTACCAGCACTCTGTTCACATCATTTACTCAAGCGCAACTGCAATGGTCAAAGCAGGATTTTGGCGGTTCATTCGGACGAACCGACCGTGCGGATTTTAATGGCGACGGTTTCCCCGATCTGCTCGACTACGAGCAGATAGATTTCACTGCCATTGAAATCAACTCCAGGAAAGGCACGAATGGCGGAGGTTCTTTATTCCAACTTCATTTTAACCGTGTCGCCTTCCTCGACTTCAATCGCGACAACAAAATCGACCTAGCTGGATGTAGCATTAGCGAAAATGTATTAATCCTTGAGGGCAATGGGGATGGCACGGTCACGCAGTCGCAAGCCATTACGGTTCCATGCTCCTGGGTCGTGGCCGCGGATTTTAACCACGATGGAAATCCTGATGTAGCCGTCGGTATTGCTGCGGGATCTTCGAACACCACCACAAATCAGGTAATTGTTTATCTGGGGGACGGACACGGCGGCATAGCAGGCGAGGTTTTAAACGACAAGGTTAATTTCACAGCAAACGATGGCAGTCCCTGCAACATTGATAGCGACGCGAAAGCCGCTGACTTCACGGGGGACAAAATCCCAGACATCTTCATCACTGGCGATTGTGTGAATCCCTCTTCCTTTGTGAGTACGGTCATAGTCGGCAAAGGAGACGGCACAGGCCACTTCACTTTTCACAAGGACCTAGAGGGAGAGTTCCCCAGCTCATTTCCCCGTTTTGTGGATGAAAACCAGGATGGTAAGACTGACTTTTTTACCATCGGTCAAAACACTGTTGAGATTTTTTCTGGCCGTGGAGATGGCACCTTTGCGTTGAAGACAGCGGTCCATACCAACTATTCCCCTTCAACCAATTCGGGAGAGCATGTCGATGCGGGTACAGTAGCCGATTTCGATGGTGACGGAATTAAAGACGTGATTGTCGCAATTGAAAACATAAGCCCTAATTTCAGTCGCTTTTTGCGTTTCTATAAAGGCCAATCCGATGGAACTTACAAAACCGTCCAGACCTTTCCAATCGATGTTCCAGTTTTCGACATGATTTGGGGTGATTTCGACAAAGACGGGCGTGCCGATCTGCTTATGAGTCGACCGGGCACCCCTATCAATCTCTGGCTCAATATCACTCCGAGTGTACTTTCCTGTAGCGCTGCTTCCGGGTTGCGTTCAATAACGTCATGCGCATCGGGCAGCCCGACCGGGAACTTTCATTTCGTATCGAGTCCACTGGATGGTCGTCCGATCAATGCTATCCAGATCTATATTGATGGCACCTTGAAGTTCCAAACACTTGAAGATCTTTTGAGCAAGAATCTGCAACTGAGCGGCGGCCCGCACCGTGTCACGGTAAAAGCCTGGGATGATTTAGGCCCGTTCAGCAACACTAGAACATTGATTTCGTGCATTAATGCCACGAATCGCACGGTGACAATTTGCTCGCCGGCGGATGGCGCAACAGTCGCCGGTCAAGTACACATTGTAGCGAGCGCGTCTACAAATCTGAAGTTCAACACGCTACAAGTCTATGTGGATGGTGTGCTCACCTTCCGCAATCCCACGAAATCGATAGACGTCACTTTTATTCCTTCACGAGGAATGCACCATATCACCGTGAAAGGATGGGATAGCAACGGTCAATTTTCTGAGTCGTTAACTGTAACTGCTCAGTGAGCCGGGTCTATCCATAGGCCTCGCAATGGATTCGCTTGCCGCCGAAGGCCAGGCTGGCACGAAGCAATCGATGAAGGCCCGCAATGGAAATGGCGTCAAGTTGAACAAGATCTTGCGAAGAACTCTTGGACCCCTAGCACCCGAAGCGCGACCTACCTTCGCAGCTCTTTTACGCACAACGGCTCATGATGCTCATCTGGGATGTGCTCGGTGCAGGGGCGCTAGAAACCACACAGCCCGTCGGGTACTGACGTGTCGCACCGGTTGCGGACGAAGACGTTAGGCGTGCTCGTTGCATCGGTCACGATGTCGCTTGGTTCATTGGCGCTCAGTCTGTTCAATGCCACAAGGTTGTCTTTCGATGCATCGAATGACCCGTCCGGGTTTGGTAACGTATTGGTGATGAGAACGATTCCGCCTGAAAAAAGCGTGTTGCCCCGGTTGTCTGATACGACGTTGTGAAAGATGATGTCGTGCTGTGACCCGGCGAGGACGATGCCGCCTCCGCTGAGGTCGGGCAGGAACCCCTCGAATACAAAGCCGAATTTATTCGCGATGTGATCGCTTTCGCCAATTCTGACGGCGAAAATTCCCGCCCTGAAGGCCATCTTGTTACAAAGGATGCCCTATTGGCGGCCCGATTTCGAATCCACGTACTTGACGAGCAGGACCTCGTTACCAATTTCGTTGTAGATCAGCTCATCTACAGTGCCACCAGCCAGAAGGAGA
>Ga0157374_10002291_pt1 | contig 16112 bp, 23 predicted proteins | sample M25metaG_FD_115308 | JGI IMG/M metagenome (GOLD analysis project Ga0157374, IMG submission 115308) | Miscanthus rhizosphere microbial communities from Kellogg Biological Station, Michigan, USA - M2-5 metaG | ecosystem: Host-associated > Plants > Roots > Rhizosphere > Soil | place: USA: Michigan...
TACAACTGGCGTAATATTAGCCATATCTGGCGGTAACGCTACCAGTACGTCTACCTGGAGTATCTATAAAAAGAATAGCGATAGTACAATCGCGCAGGTGAACAGGCAGACTTATGGGAATACGGCTATTAAACCAGCATTGCTGAAGCAGTTGCAGACTTCTCGACTGGCAGATAGCCTGGTTATTTTTAAAGGGGATTATAGTGTGCCGGTAGTAACTCCACCTGATACTGGATATAAAAGGCCAAAATACAAAGTAAGTGCCACCCTGACATTCTTAAATATTTCAAATCAGACGATTAGCTTTGATAGTATAAACGGCGGTCTGCAAAATAAAAATCTTTTGGTTATCACCAATGGGAGCAATATTCACATTACTAAATGCTATTTTACTAATACCACTGGTAAATCAATAATCCTTAACGGCTGCACCAATATTACTATTGATAGCTGTTTTTTTGGAAAGGTCGCCTTTGGCGTTGACGCTTCAAATTGTGTTAATACGATCGTTATAAATAATCAAGGCCAGGATTTATATGATGTTGGCAATATGGGCCAGCAATTTGCCCATTGGGTGCAGTTTCGCGGATGTACAAGGGGTAAAATAAATAACAATAAATTTGAATGTACACCTGCTTCACTGGCTCCGCATGATCTATTGAACGTGTACGCATCTAAAGGTTTCCCCGGAGACAGTATTCAGATTAATTCCAACTGGCTTAGAGGTGGGCAGGTTAAAGTAAATGGCATACCTGATAAAGGTGCAACAAACGGGGCGGCGGGTATTGTTGCCGGTGAATTTACAAGCTCATATATCGTATGCCGCAATAATATTTTAGTAAATCCGGGATATGTCGGCATACAACCACAAACAGCAACAAATGTTAAGATTGAAAAGAATAAAATATTCAGCATTCAAACCCCCGCTTCGTTGGTTGGGTTAAGCATGTTTAATTATACCACTTCTGTTGCGGCAACTATATATTTTGGTAACAACACCGTAAAATGGACTAAGTATGATGGCAGTGAATTTGATGTCTGGAAACCTGGAAATGCCCCTGCTGGTTGGTCAACTAATATCTTAAATGCAAAAATTGATGCTACTATATTACCAAAAACCATAATTACCTGGAAATAATGAAATGGTTTTTAATCCTGTTTCTGTTGCCTTTAAGTGTTACTGCGCAGATCAATCTATGTAGTAATACTTATACTGCTCATGCAGCGGTTAATCTGACAGGATCTGGAAATATTACTTTCATAGGAGATAGTATTAACTCCGGTAATAGTTCAACTCCCTGCATTCATCTTACTAATTATGATACGGTGATTATTAAACATTGTAAGTTGATAAACTCGTCTGCCCAGGCCATTTTGTTAACCAATGTCAAATACAGCATAGTTGACAGCAACTACATGGAAAATGTATCGGATGGTGTTCATAATATTGTATCTCCTTACGATCATGTTCCGGGCAAAATATTTTTTCGGCATAACTACGTCAAAAATATTCGCGGACCTTTTCCTTTAGGAAACACTATTCAACTACAGTTTGTTCACTCGGGCTGTATGATCTCAGATAATTATGTTGAATGTATTGACAGCACCGGACGTCATCCTCAGGATATTTTCTCCATCTATAAATCTGATGGTTTGCCCGGTGATAGCATCATGGTCATTAATAATTACATAAAAGGAGGCCAGGTCAATAATGACTCCGGAGGCGCGGCCGGTATTGTATTGAATGATGTTGGTGGTTCACTGCAGGTAGCCCGCGGAAACCGTTTAGTTAATCCAGGAGCGGTGGGTATACAGATTCAAGGCGGTCACGGGTCTAAAGTTGATCATAACTATATCTATGGGGACGGCCACGGCGCAATCTCTTTTGAAGGCATTGAATATGGTAATTATTCCGGTGATACAACCTACGCTATAGATATGAGCTATAACACGATCTATTGGCGCCAGACAGCCGCCCGTTCATTTGCGGTCTTTAACCGTTGGGTAGATAAAGCTAGTGCTGTTGCAGCGTCAACTGCGTCAGGCCACGTAGGAGGTTCTACACTGCCTGATCCGATTGGATGGATAACCAATACAGGTATTACTGTACCAGGGGCTACAAGCCTATCCCTTGTACCCACACCCATGATATCAGCGTGTACCGTTCCACCTGTTCCTCCAACACCACCCACGCCGGGAACAGATATAGTGGTCATAGGCGCCGGTCCAGTTAAACTACAATGAAAAACGCAATAGGATTGTTAATATTTTTGTTTATTTGTGCATTGATATTTTTCTATGCACTTAGCGTAGCTTTAGGAACATGAACTCACTGGAAAAATTAAACCTGCTTCATCCCAAAATTTGCCAGGCGGCTTTAGATGCTTATGCAGAAGCCGTACACGCAACGCCGACTAATGTACATCCGGTCATCGATCAGACCTACAGGAGTTTCGAAGAAAGCGATAAACTATATCAACAGGGCAGAACTACTCCGGGCGAGATAGTGAGTAATTCTAAAGCCGGACAGTCCTATCATAATTATTCACTTGCTTTGGATTTTCATTTGCAGGTCGATGGAAAAGACAGTTGGGAAGTTGACCACAACTGGATGATCGTAGTGAATATTTTTAAGAAGCATAATTTTACCTGGGGCGGCGATTTTTCTGGGAGTTTTAAAGACTATCCGCACCTGGAAAATAAGCTTGGATATAACTGGCGACAATTATTAACTTTACATAATGCCGGAAAATTTATTCCGGGAACTAATTACTTAAACATTTAAATCATGGACATAGGAAAATCCTGGAAAACCACATCTGCTGGTATCCTGATGATAGTAGGTGCTATTGTCGGATTGGTATTCGCGTTTAAAACGAATAACATAAACGAGGGAACTATAATGGGGGCTGTAACTGCTGTAGTAGGTGGAGTAGGCTTGCTTGTAGCTAAAGACAACAACGTAACCGGGGGTACTATCGTAAGTGCCAACAATGATCCGGATGCGGTCAAGGCCTCTCAAAACAAATGAAAAAAGCCTCTGATATACTCAGAGGCTTTTTTATTTAAAGTTTAATAAAAGTCTGCAGGGCATATTCAATAATACCTAACGAAAGAGTTACCCAATCCAACTTACCCTGGGTTAGATAACCTGCGGCGAATTTGGCTATATCCTGCCATATAGAGTTCCATTTATTATCCGTCACACCTGCCTGTATCTTATCTGCTATGTGATCGAGATACTCCTGTACAGAGGCTGTATTGATGCCATTCTCTTTAGCTATATGCAGAATTGTTTGTTCAGCTACATCACTTGGTAGCCCGGTTACTTTAGTGATTTCACCGAGTACCCATTCAGCACCATTTTTATAGCCGGTCTTTAATATCTGGCTAATATTGGTCCCGTCAATGGTGGCCTTCTGTTGATCCGGTGGCAAGTTATTGAATGCTGCACCAGCGTTGTGAAAAATACCAACTATGAATCCTCCAATAGCTGCAAGCAGTCTACCAACTGCGGTTTTGTGTTTTTGATCAGACATGATTTTTTGTTTAAAGGTAATACTTCTAAGTAGTAAATTAATTCTTTTTGTGAATAAGTAGGTGGCTGTTTTTCCCGGGCTAATCGCTGGAAAAAGCTACTTTCGGCCATGTTTACCTATGGTATCATTGAATGCTTTTTGCTGAGCTTTGTAATATTCCAGCCAATGCCGTGCAAGAACACGGTTAACAGAGTCAGCAATTGCATTATAAACAGCAAGCATTGTAGTAGCCTCAGACGCTTTCAGATCATTAGATGACATTACTTTCTGCGGACCGTTTTGAAGAACGTAGATATAGTCGTTCAATTCATAGGCTTTCAATTTGAACGTAATAGTTACCGGGATATCTTTATCCATGGGTAACTGGAATACAGGTTTTGGCTGCTCTTTAGGTTTATCTGTTTGAGCAAATACCGCCGATACTGTAAAGGCGAGTAATAAAGTTATGATTGTTTTCATTGAATTTTTAAGCCTGTTAAATATTTAGGTTCTTTATAATAGCGGAAGGTAAAGGATTTTTTCAATCTACTATCCTTTACGGTAAGCGTCTGCCTGCAGGTGTCGTAGGATACGGAATAAGGCTGTATCGGAACTATTTTCCCTTTTACGATCTTTGCCACCACGGCGGTAGTGTTATGTACGGTAAAACTCATGGTATCCTTGTCGTCAATCCTTATCGAAAACTCCGGCTGTAATATTTGAATTTTAGAAATCCAATTTTCTCCGTTAAATTCAATAGGTGGATGTTTTAGTATCTGAGCACTTACTCCGATGCTACAAAGGAGCAAAAAGGCTACGGTTAATAACCGTAGCCTTATAGTTTTACATGATGTCATCATCTTCAAATTCGATTTCATCAAACTCATCGGCAGCATTGGTTACTGAACCAAGCGGTTCGCCGTCTTTTACCTTCTGCACGTGATTTAAACCCACTGCAACGCCACTGTTACCGTTGACGTTGAATGGATAGAAGTTCAGACTTACGTTGCCCCAGTCGCCTGATTTGATCTCATCCAGGTCAAGAATAGGTTGTACTTTGCGATCAACCATACCAGGACGATTTTTCGCATTGGCGTTGAGAAAGAATGATCCTGCGTATGCAGCATCTTCACGCTCAACATCCCCGTCCCGGAGAGGAAGCTTTTTAGCTTTAAAGCTTTTACCGAACTTTTCTTTACCCAATTCAGATGCGGCTTCAATAGCATCTTCAATAAGTCGAAGTGTTTTCTTATTGGTTTTTGGAATGATCACGGACATCCCGTACTTGGCCTCGGTCGCACCTGGTGCAGTTTTAGCTTCTTTCAGATTAACGTAACTGAAGCGAACGAGCTCCGGTGTACTTACTTTTGTTTTGATTTCAGACATTTTACTCAATTTAATTGTTTACAATATATCACTTAAAGATTTAATCCAAAGATAGAGTTTTTTAGTTGCCTCAACGTCTGTTGAAGCATGATGAGCGCCGGACATTTTCTCTCCGAAAGCATACTCATAAGCCACTTCCAGTTTCGGCCAGCTGTATTCACCTTTAAAGCCTGGTAATTTTAATATCGGAGTACTCAGTAACTTTGTACATTCCTTTTGTAAAGGAACTTCCTCAGGCCGTAATCCGTGTTTTATCTGAACGTTGTTTAACACTAATTGTCTGCGGACTGCTTTCGGGTATATTTTGTACCGGAAAAGTTCACATTCAATGATCGGTTTGTCATAGCTGAGGTTGTGACAGATCATCACATCCGCACAGTTCATAGCTATTGCAAATTGCGTAAAAGCTATGATCGGGTCAATACCGTTCAGCAAACTTTCATCCTCAGTAAACCCGTGTTCTTTCCAGAAATCCCCGGTAGGAAAACGCCAGCCATCAGGATAAATCAGGTCACAGGCTTTCTCGATAGTCTCTCCGTTCTCCCAACATAACTCCCACGCCAATTCTATAATGCGCGGCCAATTATCAACATCCTCGAAAGAAGCGGTATAAGTAACTGGCAGACCTGTAGTCTCGGTATCAACTATGAGATATTTTTTCATTGAATTTTGCTATCATTTGAGAAGCCGTCATACCTATTAAATAAAAAGCTTGTGCACAATTTGTTGTGATTTTAAAAGTATGTTCGCCTGTTTCAATGCCTGTGTACGTAACGTGACAAGAGTATTTAGAGTTCTTTTTCAGATTACCTTCGAAACAATTTTTAACCCAAGAAACTGACATTTCTTTAGGCATCGTTATAATTATGCTTTCCATATTACCTCAACGTTTTCAGTCCTGTAATTACTTTGTTGGTTATTTACTCCCGGATAATAAATCTTCACCTCATCTTTACCCGAAACAGTATGCCAGTCATTCTCATCCGAGCCTTTGTACCTGAACGTGTCGCCAACTTCCAGGTCGGCTAAAGTCTTATAATGCTTTGGGCCGAACTGTTTGATATCCTTCTCCGCTTGTTTATTAAACAGCAGGCAGTAACCATTCTTGTGCTGATCACAAGTGGTAGGATTTTCCTGGTTGCAAAGTTCACACTGCATTTTCTAAATGATTAACGAGTTCATTCAAATACCATTGTGCTTTCTTAACGTCCTCAATACCGTTTTTCGCTTCATAACGCCAAAGATATTTGATAACATTGGCTACCAGTGCACCTTCAAATCCAGGCTTATTTACAGTGGCTGCTTCCAAAGCACGAATGCACTCAATTTTGCCTTGTTTATAGTGGTCCGGGTTGATATTATCTTTTGACATATTCTTTAGCTGCTGAAATGATTGGTAATTGGTCAATAAAAATGTTCTTGATCTCACGAGCTATTTCCTGAGCTTCCTTCTGCGCATGAGCGTCATCACGAATATCCAGAAAATGGATCCACGACCGAATTGAACCCGTCATATAGATAGTAGTCTGTGTAGCCATGGGTAAAATCATCCGGGCACATTCTTTAGCTACTCCACTTTTTAACAAATCCTCATATAATTCTTGTACTCTCTCCAAAATCATATTTATCGCATCTGAGGCTCTAAATTTTGTTTCATGCGCTACAGGACGAAATCTGATAAAGGGATTGAATATTTCGGTGCTTGACTGACGGTTTGTAACTCCCTGTTGACGTAACTCTATCGGCTCAATAGCTTCAACCTTCGCGTACCGTTGGCTGAACTCCTGGAACGTAAAACTCCTGTGGCGCAGTAACTGAATACCTATTGCCTTAGAGGTGACGATCTCAAAAGTCAGGAATGAATGCTCGAACGGTGACCAGTGTTTATTTTTGATCAGGTAACTGATTAGGCCTTCCGGCTTTTCGCTTTTATCCAGGCGTGAACTGCTAACCCTTGCGATCTCAACTATGTTGATCTCAGCATTGGGTGTGATGGTTTTAAGAGTTACTTTCATATATCTTCGTCTGCGATTATTTTGAACTCACCGGCAGCAACGCTATAAGGCTGACGTTTATCACTCTCTTTGACCAATGTAGGTGCACCCGGCGGTTTGATCAGAAGTGGTTCAACAATTTCCGCGAATACAGGCTTTGTGAGCTTCTTCTCCATCTCGCCTAAGGGCAACAACGCCTTTGGCTTATAAATGTCCGTGTAGCCCGCCGTTTCAAGCTTAGTAGCCACAATAACCTCGCTGTTGTACTTACGATTTGACCTTACTTCAACGACCTTCATACCCGGCCATTGTTTCTCACCGGATACAGCAGTTGCCAAAGCATATCCTTCCACGCTATCAATCCATTTGGTAAAGCTGTCAGACCGTTCCAGCACTAAAGCTACTTCCTCATCGGTAAGCAAATCCGGGTTTTTAAAATCTAATGCTGCCAACTCCATATTATAATCATGCAGAGCTCTGCAGGTTGCCTTGGCTCTACAGAATGTGCAGGCTTTACCCGGTGCAAATTCACCTTCGCCTGCATAAGCCAATGCCGCTTTCGGTTTCAGGTCTTTCTCAGCCCATTCTAAAAGCTCAGCAACAGAGATTTCCCAAGACGAAATATTATCAATGCGTGGCTGGTAAATGTTCATTTGAATACGGTCGATCTCATATATCTCTTTGAACATCTCGTAGGCGCCCAGGGCGTAGATCATCAGTTGCTTGTTTTCTGGCGCGTAAACCGGAACGCCTTTGCCGTGTTTGTAATCATCAAAGATCATTACCTTTTCGCCGATGATCAATGCGTCACCAGTACCGAATCCGTCCTCTATCCATTCAGTCATATCCAAACGAGTCTCAATGAACAGGTGTGTTTTTCCAGGCTTGCACTGGTTCCAGACAAAATAGGCGTAACCCTCAGCATAATCGTGCAGTTCTTTATTATAGTACTGGTTGTTCATGTGAACGGCCATGATGGTTTCAGCCTCGGCAGAGGTGATCATACCTGCAAGCTGGCGAAGGATGCATTCACCTACAGCGTGGGCCAGGGTGCCCTCGTCAGCATAAGAGGAAGAAGTATTGGGAAATTCCTGTTCCAGTCTGGCAGAGGGTGTACAGGTAAGCCACCGGCTCGCCGCCGATGGGGATAAGATTGCGTGTTTTGACATTTTACTCAGTTTAACAGTTTTTAATTTTATTAACCGCCGTAGCGGAGGGTGTCAAGTCATAACCCTTACCTGCCTTAACACTAACTCATTGTTTCGGTTCTGCGTAAGCTACATCCCATACACAATAGTAGCAGTATGTTTTTCTTTAACCAATCGCGTTGAACGCGTCCATCAATGCTGCGTAATCCTCGGTTTTCACTGGATTCTTATCAGCCTGTGAGATGGAGTCAGCGCCAAACTTTTTAATGGTTTCAGTTACCTCGGCTTTTTTACCGTTACGGATGAGGTTGACTGCTTTTTCCTGTAGCATTTCTTTGGTGATCGCAGAAGCTTTAGGTTCTTCCTTCACAGGTGCTTCTTCCTGGATATCTGCTCCTTCAGGAACTATTTCATCGGCAGCAGGAGCGCCATTTTTTTCAGCTTCGATCTCAGCTTTAGTCCTGCGTTTTTTTCCAGCAGGAATTTCCTCTTTTACGACTTCCGTTTTTGGGATCTCAAAATTTTTGGCAATTTTTTCGTCCTTTATGGCGATTTCAGTAAAAGGCCCATCGGTAGCCCCCAATAACGCCATTAATTGTTCACGAGCCTCGGCGCCGGTAGCGCAATCAATAGTAATGTTTATCATTTTTTGCTTTTTAAGTTTCTAATCTAAAGTCCGGATGTTTCCCTCGGCGGTTCACGATACCTGATGAAGGTTAAATGAACCCCGAGGGAGAGACGCCCAAATCCGGCTAACAGGTTGCTGTCTCATTTGACTCAATGCCTATAAAAAGGAATCACCTTTTTACCTTCACTGAATATTTCTTTCAAAACAGGGGTTAAAATCCTCATGCCTGAGTCTGTAACTGGTTGCTCACCTACACCGTCAACATGCCAATGGAGCGGATGCCTGTCTCACTCGTTTCCGGATTATCAGTCCGGTGGTTATTCCCTGTATTGTTTTAGCTGTATTTCCAGCTTGTCATTGCAATTTCCTGGGTTCGGCTCACTTAATATTTCAATACAAAAGAAATTTTATCTCTTGCCTACACCCTTATGTATGCTTTTATAATATATCTCCTGCCAAACTCGCCTGGTAATCCTCCCAGTACCCGTTCTGCTTTAACCAATCTTGCATAGCAAGTTCGGTTAATTGAGAAATTTTGATTTTCTTTTCATCATAAACTTTTCCCTGCACGAATTGGATCATCGGAAGCGGCCAGGTTACGGTAACTGAAAATCGTGATTTTTGTTTTTGTGCCATCGTTTGTTACTTTCAATATCCAAAGGTAATATTTTATTTTTATTATATGCAAGAAAAATAAAAAATATTTTTATACCTTTGATTTGAAAACAATGAAGTCATGCCAATAGCAAATTTTTACACTTCTGTATCAGTCGAAAAGACGTTAACAGAAATTCAGCAAATCCTCATTAAACATGGGGCTTCAAAAGTAATTTTTGACTATGAAAACCAAATTCCGGTAAATTTAACTTTTGCTTGTCCTTATGCAGGTACTACAATTTTCTTTTCATTACCGTGCAGGTTTACGGGTATTTTAAAAATATGTAAATCTCAGGGAACACCTGTTAATGCAGAGCAAGCACGAAAAATTGGATGGCGAATTTTAAAGGATTGGATAAAAGCTCAGCTAAGTATAGTTGAGCAGGAAATGGCTGAACTGCCTGAAGTTTTCATGCAGTATGGCGTTACCCGAAATGGTGAACGCCTTTATGATTATATTAAATCGTTAGATAGAAACAGCACACCTTTAATGTTAGAAAATGAATAAACTTGAATTTTTACAATCACAAAAACTGATCTTCGAAGCGCAGATCAAAGCCCTGGACAAAATGCGTGTAGCCTCTGCCTTTGAATGGATGATCGCTTTAAAAGCTGGCCTCGCTGAGATCGAACGGCAAATTGATGAACTTGAAAGTGGGGATATTCTGTGAAGCATACTCTTTCTATTGATCTTGAAACATATAGCCCTGTTGACATAAAATACGGGGTGTATAAATACGCTGAACAAGCTGAAATTCTTCTTTTTGCCTATTCTCTTGATGGTCAACCGCCGGTTTGCATAGACTCAGGTCTAAAATTTCTGGATGATTGGCTGTGTAATGCTCTTATTGACCCCAATTATACTAAGAAAGCATTCAACGCTTCTTTTGAACGTGCAATATTGAACGCTTTTTACGGAATTTATACACCACCGGAACAATGGGAATGTACCTTAGCCAGGGCCGCAATGTGTGGACTTCCGTTAAGTCTGGATGATTCCAGTAAAGCATTAGGTTTAATTGAGAAAAAAGACCCTGTTGGTAAAGCTTTAATTCGTTTTTTCTCAATGCCTTGTAAACCTTCAAAAGCAAATGATTTCAGAACCCGAAATCTACCTGAGCATGATCCTGAAAAATGGCAACAATTTATAGAATACTGTAAACAAGATATTGTTGTTGAACAGAACGTAGATAAAGCCTGCCAATGGTATAAGATACCTGCGGTAGAACATCATATCTGGTGCTTGAACGAACGTAAGAATGAACGCGGCGTACTTGTTGATATGGAACTGATTGACTCGGCTATCATTATCAATAAAGAGTTCCGGGAAGAACTGATCGAGGAAGCGACTGAGCTCTCCGGCTTGTCTAATGTCAATTCGCCCAAGCAATTGAAAGAATGGCTTTCGGCTGAGATGGAGGAAGAAGTCACTACCTTAAATAAATTGGCTGTACGGCAAATGTTGCTGGATGAAACGGATCCTGCCGTACGCCGCATCCTTCATATCAGGCAATTGATGTCAAAGTCCAGTATTACTAAGTACCTGGCTTTAAAATACGGTGCGTGTGAGGATTTACGTGTCCGGGGTATGATACAATACTACGGTGCAAACAGAACCGGGAGAGAGGCCGGCAGAGGCCCGCAACCCCAAAATTTCCCGCGACTGGAAGATATTTTCCAAGAGGATAATAATTTCCTTGATGATACACGCGAACTAGTTAAACGCCGGGACGTAGACTCTCTGCGTATGATATTTCCTAATCTGTCCAGTATTATTTCTCAAATGCTACGGCCAACGTTCATTGCGGCTCCTGGTAAAGAGCTTGTAGTGCTGGACTTTTCCAGTATCGAAAGTTTGGCCTGCGCCTGTCTTGCCGGGGAACAGTGGCGCATTGACTTTTTCAAAACAGGCGGCGATATTTATAAAGCTTCCGGATCCGTTATGTTCCACGTGCCTGTTGACAAGATCACCAAAGACGTGCGGCAGAAATGCAAAATTGCGGAATTATTATGCCAGTATGGTGGCGGAGCAGGTGCTATGGAGCGAAATAACGATACTATCGAAGATCCCAAAAAACGTATACCTGTTGAAGAAATACCCCGCTTGATCAAAACCTGGCGAAAGGCGAACCCTGCGATTGTACAAATGTGGTGGGATATGGACGCGGCCGCGAAACTGGCAATCAATACCGGTCAGCTGGTACCTGTTAAAAATGGTGTGGCTTTCGGCATGAAGAATGGTAATTTACTGATGAAACTGCCATCCGGTCGCTGCCTGGTTTACCAGAAAGCATTCCTGCAAAAATTTTATATTGCCAAAGTGCCTGTTGTTGATGATAAACTCCTACCGAAAATTCACTTTGACGAAGAAAACAACCCATACGTAAAATTCCTGTCGGTAAAAATCGGAAAGGTTCAGAAAGACACGCCAGAAGAATACCAGTATTTACTCAAAAGAGCGGGACTTGCTTATGATACAAGCAGATTTAATGAATACCTGCAAGAGTTTGGGCTTACTTATGAAAAACCAAAACCTGGTAAACGTGAGACAGTATGTTTCTGGGGAATGGATGGTATCTGGAAAGTCGTTGAAACCTACGGGCCAAAATTTTTTGAAAATCTTGTCCAGGCAGCTTGCCGTGATCTGCTGATGCATTCCGTAATCAACGTGGAGAAAGCTGGTTATCCGGTAGTACTTACTGTTCATGATGAATTTGTGGCTGAGGTATTGAAAAGCCTGTGGCTTACACTTGATAAGGTAAAGGAAATAATGCTTCAATTACCGGACTGGGCTTCCTGGTGGCCGGTACGGGCAGACGGGTTTATTGGTGATTATTATATGAAATAGAATTATCAAAAATTACTATCATCGAAGGGAATGGTGCCGGTTGTTTACTACCGCCAAATTTTAATCGCCCTTTAATAAACCGGATTTCGTATTTTTTATAACAATACTGATGAAACCAAGGCGTATCTGTTCTTGAAGGTACCAGCATTACCACTATAGTATTTGGTTTTAAAGCTTCTTCATAACATTTTTTAACCCAAATTTTAGTAGTATTTTTACCGTAAGGTGGGTTACAAAAAACCGTTTCACCAGACCAGTCTTGTTTTAATCCATCATCTTCAGGTGTAAAATAATTAAAGCATTTTGTAGAACTAACAAGACAGCAGGGATCAAGTGTAAAATTAAATTCTTTATTTAACTCATCAAATAACCAATCCGGTGTTTCCCATGTATCTATCTCAGTACTATAAACCTTACCATTCATAAATATCGTTTTAAAGCATTCATCAATTTTTCCTGCGTATCCAGTTTCCCGGCTAATCGCTCTATCACAACCTGTTCAATGCTGTTCTTAGCCACGAAATATTTTACAATAGTTGGTTTGGTTTTTCCCTGCCTGTCGATGCGGCCGAGCATTTGCAAAAATACTTCCAGATCCCAGGGTAGCCCGAAAAAGCTCAGGTGATTACCTCCCTGCTGTAAGTTAATACCGTAAGCCAATGATTGTATCTGTGCGCAGGCTACCGGTATCTTGCCCGCGTTCCAGTCATCGATATCCTGGTCAGTTGATACTTTTTTGATGCCAGGGATTGCTTTCAACATCCGTTCATAGTCCGATGTGAACTGGTAAGCGATAAACACGGGATCACCGTCCAGCGCTTCTACATCTTCTGCCAATGCTTCCAGTTTGGAATTGTCCACAACTTCATACGATCCGTCCCCCCGGTACACAGCGCCATTACAGTACTGTAGGAGTTTAGAGTACATACTTGCGGCATTAACTGGTGTAAGGTTGAAGTCGTTGCTAAGCTGCAGCACCTCTGTTTCCTTGAACTCTTTGTACCGCTCATAACTTTGTAGCTCAACTTCTTCGTAAATATCAATTCGTGGCGGAAGGTCCAGGTAATCGGCTGTTTTCATACTCAGGCAAATATCGCTGATCTTTGCAAACATCTTTTCTTCAGCATCTTTACGCGGTACCCAATTGAATATGATGTGCCCCTGTCTTGCATCTGGAAGAAAGTATTCTTCTTTAAATCCTCCGAACGTAGGCCCGAGGCGCTGGCCTTTATCCAAAAGGTAAACTTGCGCCCAAAGACCGAGAAGGCTATTCGGAGTCGGACTTCCTGTTAAGATAACTGTACGTCTACAATATGGTAAAATTCTCTTTAATGCTTTAAAACGTTGAGTAGATGGATTTTTAAAATTAGAACTTTCATCAACAACAAGCATATCAAACGGCCATTTTCCTTTATTTTTACCGATAAAATGAACTAACCATGCAATTGAGTCTCTTGATATGGTATAAATATCAGCTTTAGTATAAAACGCCTGTATACGTTGCTTTTCATTTCCTTTAATGACAGATATTTTCAAATGTTTAAAATTATCCCATTTACGAAGTTCTGAAGGCCATGTGTGAGAAACTACTCTTTTAGGTCCAATTATTAGAGGTTTGTCAATTGATAAAGTTCCAAGTAACCATTCCATTGCAGCTAAAGTAATAGAACTTTTTCCGAGTCCTACAGTTAAAAATAATCCGGAATTTAGATTATCAATAACATGCTGAATAGCATACTCCTGATATTTATGAGGTTTGTATAACATTTAAATTTGCAAATTCTCCACAATGTAAAAGTGCTTCTTTATTAAAAGCTAATGCTGCTAAATCTTCAGTTTCAAAAGAACCAAGATGTTTATTTTTTCCGTTTATATTTATACCTGCACACCAGCATTTATTCTTTTTATGATAGTAAACACCTAAATATTTTGAACTTGAATTAGTCATTGATTTACGATTTCTCATATTTTGACTTTCAGTCGCAGCTCTTAAATTTTCTATCTTGTCATTCATTTTATTTCGATCTTTATGATCGACAATTTTTGGTAATTGATTTTTATGCCAAAGAAAAATAATCCTGGAAACAAACTTTGACTTATTTTTAATCTTAACTTTATATCTATTACCTTTTGGATATTTTGCTAAATATCCTGCTCTATCACCTGCATTTTCACTTTGAGAAGGTTTTACTTTCCAGATCAAATAACCATCTTCATGATAGTCAAAAAGTGATTTTACTAACTCTTGCGTTAACTCCATAATAAAAGAACCCGAACGCATAGAAGGCTTATCAAAACCAACCATAAGGAGAGTATTGCAACTACGCGCCGGGATATTTTAAATGTGAATTTTTAACATTTGATGATTGATTTGATAAGCACTGTAAATATAAGAATTATTTCTCAAAGAATATCCTCCCACAATAAAGGTTCAAACAAATGAACGATGGTATCTACGTTCCATCCATTGCCGAGCATTTTATAAGCCTGCGTATTGCTTACATAGCGTGTATACCCATCAGGTACATTCTGAAGGCGCTCGCACTCTGTAACGGTTAATTTGCGATACGTGATACCTTGTAAAAGTTTATTGTTTTCTTGCCAACTATGAGAAGTCATTGAAGGGGATTTTTCTTCGTGAAAACCGCCGATATTAAACCCTCTTGCTCTTTGGTATATTTTCGGTTCATGGTGCCCTCCGGTATTTCCGATTAAAGTCGGTGATTTTCCTTCATCTGAATATATCCTGCGGTTTTGATCGCGTCCTTGTATATCATCAGCCATACCTACTTGTAAAACACCAATCTTTGACCCTTCTCCTTTATTTGTAGTAAGAGTCGGAGCTTTGCCCTCAATACTGTAAACTTCACCATTCATACCAGAAGAAGAAGGATGAACATTGCCAAGTTTGACCATTTGGCCTTGATGTTTTTTAATGTAATCTTGTTCTGTTTTCTTACCATAAGTAGCAGTTAAAGCAAGGGATTTATCTTTTTGCTCAACTGATATAAATGTAGTTCCGCTATCAATCGAAAGTTGGCCTGAATTATTTTTAGTATTTAGTGTTCCCGTTTTATCAGGGTTAAATTTTGGTGCTGAGTATTTTTTAGTTAAGCTCCTGTTTAGTCCGGCTTCAGATAAACCATACTTACTGTCTACCTCATACTCTAAAATATGCTTCAGCAAAATGCCGCGATCCGCTGGTTGTCCCTGGAACGGAATATTGGTCCAGTAAAGCCTTTTACGGTTTTGTGCACTTACGAGCGAACTATTTACCATTACACATTCAATACCAAGTGCTTTAGATATAACAGCTTGATACTCCTTCTTCATCACCACGTTTTCCAGGAACACTTTTACATCCGGATGTTCAGCTTTTATTTCTTCATAGATGCGGACGAACTCAAAGAATAGCTTGCTGCGCGGATCCTCGAAGTTCAGTTGTTTACCAGCAAACGAAAAGCCCTGGCATGGGCTGCCGCCGCAGATCAATCCTTTAGCAAAACTGACCTCATACTGTGCGAACTCCGTGTACAGAATGCCTTCAAAGTAATGTACTTTAGTAACATCACCTATATGGATAATATCAGGCCAGTTCGCCTTACTTACCTGTATCGCATATTTATCGATCTCACTGGCAAAGTACTGCTCAACGGGTATTCCTGCGCGTTGCAGGGCTATTCGGGCACATGACATCCCATCGAACAAAGAAATTACGTTCATTTAATACACTCCTTTTATTACCACTTTCAACCCTTTACACCTATGCTTCAATAATGCAACACTGCTATTTTCATCAATAACCACTCCACCGTACCAGGCCTGGTAGTACAATGGTGCTTTCTTCGTGCTTTGTTTAAGACCTGCTATGCGTATAGACTCTGAAATATAGTACATTTTATCTTTCATAACTTGTTAATATGCTCATCAATA
>Ga0157374_10002297_pt1 | contig 16101 bp, 22 predicted proteins | sample M25metaG_FD_115308 | JGI IMG/M metagenome (GOLD analysis project Ga0157374, IMG submission 115308) | Miscanthus rhizosphere microbial communities from Kellogg Biological Station, Michigan, USA - M2-5 metaG | ecosystem: Host-associated > Plants > Roots > Rhizosphere > Soil | place: USA: Michigan...
TATGGTTGGGTGACTTCATATTCAAATACTGCCGCTACATCTCATTCAAATATGTATTAAAGCATAGAAACATCAACATGTCAGATCTCTAAGGTCTAAGATAGCCAAAAAACGCCACAGACAGGACTCATTTACATTCTGATTTATTAGACTAACGCCAAACCTATCGGAGCTAGAACTGCACAGACTCACCCCGAAGCAGCGCAAATCCTTTCCTGATCACTGCCACCTCTTGATCTTCGGCGTCGCCGTTTAACCGAACTGCCTCATCTTCCGTGAACCAACCACATGATGAGTGGTCATCGGGGCTGATAGTAATTGTATCGGAGCCATCTACCAGCTCCGCAAAGTAAACTACTTCAATAGAATGGGAGCCTTTGATTTGGTTAGTGTAGGTAAAAACTGCAAAAGGATCGCCCAGCTTTACTGTAGCGCCCAGTTCTTCTTGCACTTCGCGAATGAGTCCTGCCCGGATATCTTCGCCGTAATCTATGTGGCCACCGGGAATCTCGTATTTACCCGGCAAAAACTTCTTGGTGTCAGCACGTTTTGGCAAGAAAACTTTTTGGGCGCCGTCAACTTTTCTATGAATAAACGCGCAGGCTGTGATTACCTGCTGGCCCTGGGCAGGTGTTTCGCTATCGTGTGAGACTTTGTGCATGTTAAAGAGTGTAACAAAAATCTCTGCGCACACATATGGCAAGTGCGCCTTGGGCTTTGCCTTAAAGTACTAGCTACGTTTTTGCTGCACCGAGGATCTTAATTAGCGTGTGATAAAACCTCGAGGTGGTTTGGGCTGGAACAAGACTTGTAGAAAACTTACCCGACGGTGGCCTGCCATTAATAATATGCCAAACTACAAACATCTCATAAGGGTTGACGGCTACCAAATCCATATCATTCTTGGATGAATGCTGCGGTAGTGCCATTCCCGTGTTGATCGGTTCGTTTGCAAAGATTACGCAGAATCTTTTGTCGGTCGTTAATTCAATACCTTTGAAGGGCTCTTGAGATAGTATCGCTTCTAATTCAGACACTGTACGTAAAAAAGCAGGCACCGGGTATCCCAAGCGCTCCTCTAGACGCCGTTCAATGGTACTGGTTAGCTGTCTTCTATCTAAAGTATCTGTATCGAAGAAGACATTCCCGCTAGTAATATATGATCTAACATTACTAAAGCCCAGTTCTGTAAAAATGTTCCGAAGGTGTTCCATCTTTACGTTGTGTCCGCCAACATTTATGCCGCGTAAAAATGCTATGTATCTTATCATTACTACATACTATAGCAAAAAAGAGTCCCCTATCAGGGAAGCCTTACACGTTAATGAATAAAATAAAAACTCCTCATACAGAGGAGTTTGGTGGAGCACAAGGTTGGAGAGTAAGTGTATTGAACTCTATAGCTAGGTGTTAGGCTGCTAAACTTCCGACTCGCCAACTGCAATCGCGAGCGCCTCTTCTCTAGTGGCTGCGTCCATTGCATCCACATCTTCCCTAACGCTCTTAGTAAAGGCAACGCTTACTGTTAGTACGCCGATAGCAGCGATTGCAGCTATAAGCATAAATCCAGCATGAAAGGCGTGAAGCAGCGTTGTCTGTTGTGTGACTGCGTTAGCGGCATGACCAATGTTTTGCATTTTGGTGACTAGAATAGCCGACACCGAAGCCACCACAACCGCACCACCGATCTCCTGGGCCATTGCTACCAGTCCAGAAGCAAGGCCAAGCTCATCACTTTTGGCCCGTGCTAGGGCTGCTACCTGCAGTGAGGGGGCCATAAATCCGCCGGCCAGTCCCGCAACGATAAAGGCGGGCATCAAGTCAGTAACGTAGTTTTCATTTGCCGGTGCGCGCATTAGCCAGAGCATCGCTAGACCAAACAGAGCCATGCCGACGATTAGGAGCCGCTTTACGCCAACCTGTGTCACCAATTTTGCGCCTGTTATGCCGGCCGAGACAAAGAACATAAGCGTTGTCGCCAGCCAGGCACCTCCCGTTTTTGTTGGACTATAACCAAACTGCTGCTGCATGAACAGGGTTCCTAAAAAGATAAACGAAAAGACACATCCGAATACCAGGAATGAGCCAATATCCGCTGCAACCATATTGCGGTTCTTTAACGCCGAGCCAGGTACAAGTGGAGACTTAGAGCGGGATTCTACCCACGCAAATAGCCCAACCAGGAGCACACTGGTACCAAAAAGCCCAAGTGTCTTGACCGATCCCCAACCATAATCTGCACCTTTATTGATTGCATAGACAAAAAGCAGTAGAGCACCTGTTACGGTAGTGGCACCCAAGGCATCAAAGCGCCGCGCCGTTTTCACTGGCTCGTCTTTTGGCAAGAAAACTGAAGCGAGAGCAATAAGCAATATTCCGATCGGGATATTAATAAAGAATACCCACCGCCATCCTGGCCCGTCAGTCAACAAACCACTAGCTATAACACCTACAGAAGCCGAGGTTCCACCAATGGCCCCGTAAATACCCAGGGCGCTATTCCTCTCACGTGCCTCAGTAAAAGTGTGCGCCACAATCGAAAGCGCAGCCGGAGCTACTAGGGCTGCCCCAAAACCCTGTGCACCACGAGCTGCTATAAGCAGCCCTACAGAGTGCGTTATACCGGCGGCTAATGAAGCAGCGGAAAATATCGTTAATCCAGAAATGAGAACACGGCGCTTTCCTAGCAAGTCGCCTAACCGGCCTCCAAGCAGCAAGAAGCCGCCCAGCAGCAGGCTATATGCAATAACAATCCATTGCAATGTACTCTGATTCAGATTAAGAGAATGTTTAATTGTTGGTAATGCGACGTTTACGATAGCAACATCCAGGACAACCATAAAGTTGGCCAGACAGGCGATCGCTAAGATCATCTTTTTTCTAAGTGGGGTCATGGTGTAGCTTTCCTTTTTCAAATCAGCACGGAGCTCTTAGATAGTTAACATATACGTTAACTATAATCTTACTATCTATTATTTGCAATGGTTTTGCCGAAATATTGACTACACGGTAAGTTCATGTGACATTAGAACGCTAAAAGATACGCCTGAAGCCTATAAAGACTGTTTGCAACTTTTACAAACAACGGAAGACGAGACGATATTCGTAGGGCATCAGCAGTACGAAATGGATGGTGCAAAAGCAGCACGTGTGCAGTCAGTGGCTATTTTGCGGATAGCAATGTCGAATATTCAAGCAGACTACACAATCAACGCATTGTCTAAACTGCCCGACCTACTTGTGTAGCTCAATCATATATCCTAACCATTAACCGCGGCTCGCTGCTCTATAGCAGAGGTAGCAATACAACTATGGCTAAAAGGAGAGAAGGCTTTGTATTACTAGACTTATACTTCTTGGATTTCGTAAGTCATGCTGCGTGTGCCTGGGCTTAGCTCGGCAACACGAGTCGCTTCGATAGCTGCCTCTTTGCCTTCTGGAGACTGAAAAGCTTGCTGCATTGTGGCCATGTCGTCCCAGTCAAGTTCCGCAACCAAATAGTATGCTTCACCCCGCAGACTGGGAGCAATATTACGGCTAATGGTGTAGCTGCGTAAGCCCGCCATCTTTTTTGTCAAAGGGACAAGCACCTCATTAAACTGTTTTTCAAAGGTCTCAACATCGTTAGGCTTGGTATATAAAACAAGTAATCGTACCATCTTCAGTTCTCCCCATTTCGCATTAGGTGACAAACTCATTGTAGCAGGCTAAGGCTGGGTTGCTGATAAATCCTAAAAGATCAGCGGCAATATTAGTATATACTAGAGTTATGGATATAACCTCAGACGCATCAATCGCTATTAGTGCACCCGCTGTTAAAGTCTGGCAGGCTATTACTGATCCTGCGATTGTTAAACAGTGGTTCTTTGGCACGACCGTTGAATCTAGCTGGAAGGCAGGAGAGGCAATTGTCTTTCGTGGTGAATGGAATGGTCAAGCCTATGAAGACAAAGGCGTAATCAAACGGATAGAGCCTGCTAAATTCCTGGAATACACCCATCTTAGCTCCCGTACCGGCCAGGCCGACGTATCTGAAAACTATGAGCTTGTACGATTTGAGCTTGCCGAGACAGGCGGTCAAACAACCGTACACATTCATGAAGAAAACTTGGCGTCCATCGAAGCCCGGGACAAATCCGTGGAACTTTGGAAAATGGTCCTTGCCAATCTAAAGAAAACCGTCGAGAGTTAGCTGCTGCTATTCCTTCGGACTTGCTAAAATACCGCCTCTGGCTATAACCTACGGGCGGTGTTTTCTTTAGTTCATGTAGAATTATGCAGCGAAACTAGCAGGAGCTATTATGCTACTTGCAGTACTTCTAAAATATTGCCCTCCGGGTCTTTGAACCAGGCAGCGTCAGGCCCCCGCTGTGCAGCAAGGCCGCGGGCTATACCTTTTTCATCCTGCGGAAAGGTGTCGTACCGTTCAAATGTAATGCCTCGCTCTGTAAGCGTGTCTACCGCCTCATCGATGTTATCGACAACGATATTAAGCATAGTGTATGATGCCGGCTCGCTCTTGTCGCTCTGGTATACTGCCGTCGTTGCACCGCCGGGTAATTGTATTTCGATACCCATAGGCGCATCCTTTACTGCAAAATCCAGTACTTCACGGTAAAATTTTTTTACCGCTTCTAAATCTTTTGCCGAAAATGCATTCATTGCGACGATTGGTTTAAACATCGGTGCTCCTTTACTTTCATTTTGCAAGTACTTAAACTATAGCACCAACCTTCTGCCAGGTCAAAATCTACAAGATCCGGCTTGAATCGCCACCCTGTAAGCGCTGCTGAGCATCTTTAATAAAAGCGTCCCTGTCTTTTTTGGCAAGCGCTACAAGTTGTTTCCGGTCCTCTGGCACGCCAGACGGTGCGTACTTTTCGCTCCAGAAAATTATTTCTATGAACACGGGCAACAGGTCTATGCCTTTTTCCGATAGGCTGTATATAAACTTTGTTCGGTTAGTTGGATCCCGCCTTTTCGTGATCACTCCAGCTTCCTCAAGTGAAAGCAGGCGATTTGCTAAAATGTTTGTCGCTATACCTTCTGCCGAATTTAGGAATTCCCCATATGAATGCTTGCCATCCAGCAGCATGTCACGAATAATCAGCAAACTCTATTTATCGCCCATTATTTCAAGGAGATAGTTAACCGGGCAGCCAGACCGCAAAGTCCGTATTTCCATGTATGTATAGTAACATAAAAACCGTAAAATCGCAAGTTACCAAAGAACTAAGTCTTGAGGGTCATATCTTTTGAGTCTCTTGCGTGACTAGTTGTCATTACTAATCCGGTATAAGCTATCAAAATCAAGTTGAGAGCCCCTGGACTGTCGCCCTAATAACCGACGCCGCTTTAGTGACTGCACCCGGAGTCGTTCTTTCATGAGCACCGCTCGCCCCTCAGGATCCTCTTCAAGGAGTAAAGATAGTGTGCCGTCCGCTTGCCGTCTGGATGGACGGATCTGAGGCGTAAGACCCGAAAGCTCACGGGCCGTTGTACATGCAAAAAAGCCAAGCCATACTTTTTTTGAAAGCCGCGTCACATGGGTTTTATCTTGTTCAAATACCCCACAGATAAAGTTTCCTTCTTCGTCTGTAGTTGGTATTACGGCGAGCACTTGTCGTCCAATACATAGTAACTGCTCCACTGTTTCTGGCAGCTTAAGATCTTCAGGCATATGCTCGAAAATATCTTTCGCTAAAACTAAACTAACCAAGTCATTGGGAAATTCTGATAGTGGTACGCCACCAGGGCCAATGTGGTGGACCCGGCCGCGGACCTGAGGCAGCGTCTCCTCGGCTCTTTTAATCGCATCAAGAGAAAAGTCGACGCCGATTGTTGGATGGCCAATAGCATTAAATGCTGCGGTCATGACTCCCGTGCCACAACCAAAATCAAGAACCTTGGCACGGTGTGGCAACCCAACCGCATCGGCTATTGCCTGAGCGCGGGATTGGTCCCTGTCGGGATCATATTGGAAATAAGGCTGCAACTCGCCATTTGGTTTTGCATAATACTCCGGACCATAGTCCAGAGGTGGGGCAGTTTCAGCGGTAAGGTAAAAGGGTGAGCGTGGCATGAGATAAATAAAGTCTGTAAATAAAAAAACCGCCCTCGCGGTTTATGTGACTCTCCTAACGTAACACTTTGAGGCGCAACGCGCGCACCATTACTACTAATATTATAGCATTTAATACACCTAATGCAAGTTTTATGGCGCCAGCATGGTCTAGCGTACTTGTGAGCGATTAGCTCTTGACGCAATCAAAGCGCAAGCGTAACTTATAAGTATACTCATTGGTATACAAATAAAATGCGCAGACGCTCTGAAACAACTAAAAAGACTATCATCATTGCCGCTCGGCAATTATTCCTGAGTCAAGGTTATGTCGGTACTACCGTCGATGCTGTCGCGGAACAGGCGAAGGTGACAAAGCGTACGGTGTATGGCTACTTTCCTGACAAACGTGCTCTTTTTAAGGGGGTTATAGAAGATGCTGTTGGTGATCCTTGGGAATTTCATACTCCTCTTGAAGGTATTGTGACAACGGAGGGGCTATGGAATGCTCTATATGCAATTGGGACGGGCATTAACGAAATCATCAACCAGCCGGACTACGTGCAATTGTTACGTGTTGTTATTGCAGAAATCGTTACTCAGCCTGATCTCGGAATACTATTTGAGCGTGGCGCGACCCGCCGTGCGTTGCGTACCGTAGCCGGGCTACTACATGCTGCTGAATTGCATAACATATTGTCACTTAAGAATGCTGATGCTGCTGCCCGGCAGTTCGTGGGCGGTTTTGTTATGCGAGTCTTCTTGGATGGCCTCTTACAACCCTCATGCCAGCGACTGCAGAAACTGGACAACACAGAACTTGCTGATTATGTTGACGATTTTATGGGCCGCGTTACATGACTACTGGCTAAGCGAAGTTAAAAATAAGAGGCAAATATACGAAGCAAAAGGAGAAATACATATGCCGGTACTCAAGGCAGAAAACATACAAAAACATTATCGAGGCAACCATGTTCTTCGCGGCGTCAGCCTGAATGTCGAACCAGGCACGCTGGTTGGTGTGGTTGGCGAGAATGGGTCTGGCAAGTCGACCTTGCTAAGTATATTAGCTGGTGAGCTGCAAGCGAGCGAAGGGTCGGTCCGCGTCAGTGGCTCCGTTGGGTACTGTCCGCAGCAACCGGTGATTAATGAATCGCTGACGGTCGGCGAACATCTAGTTTACTTCAAAGAAGCCTATAAATTACGCGACACGCAGTATGCAGATCACTTGATAGATGAATTACATTACCGCAAGTTTGAACACGAAAGGGCTGGTAATTTAAGCGGTGGTACGCGCCAAAAACTCAATTTGACACTTGCGCTGATGCATCAGCCTGCAGTGTTACTGCTCGACGAGCCGTACCAAGGTTTTGACTGGGAAACCTATTTACGATTCTGGGACGTTGTCGAGGAGCTGAAACAAAGCGGCAAGGGGGTCGTGGTTATCTCTCACCTCATTTTCGAACAAAAGAAATTTGACCGCATACTGCATCTTAAAGACGGCCGCATTAAGGAGGAAAAATAATGAAACAACTTACCACAGCACTCAAATTTAGCCTCAAAGAACAATTGACAAACAAATTTGCGTTTGGAATCCTGGTGGTATTCGTGCCTATTTGGTATTGGATGCTCGGCGCCATTACTGACGACACTGCAATTGCGTTTCGTTTTCGGCCAACAGGTGGCTTTATTCAAGCTAACGGCCATGACTTAGTACTAATTTCGGCTGGCCTGAACGTTATGACTATGATCTTAGGATTTATGTTTTTTCATTCAGCCCATCGGTCGTTAGCGTTTGATAAGCGTCTCACGCGTGCAGGCTTAGGTCGGTTTGGCTTTATGATTGCGAAATCGTCTGCGCTGATCATGACTACGGCGGTCGTATCTCTCTATATGGTACTTATCCTGGTAGCCTTTTGGCATTTTCCGCACAATGCGCTTGAGGTATTGTTGGGGTTTTGGTCAGTGTCTCTTATCTATGGGGCGATCGGGCTAATGCTTGGTATGCTTCTTGATAATGAGCTTGTTGGGTTCTTTATTGTCATCATGTTCAGCATGACTGATACGTTTCTGCAAAATCCCATTGGCAATCCGGCGGCAAATAAGGCATTTTTGGCTTACTTTCCAAGCTATTCGGCTATGCAACTAAGTGTTGCTGGTGGTTTTACTCATATATTCGCGACGAGCCAGCTATGGCTTAGTCTCGCATGGTTTGTCGGCTTCCTGCTATTTGCTCTAGGTATCTTCTACTTACGAACGCGACGCAAGAGCAGTATCGTTCGGGTTGTCGACTAGATCTAAGGTGGGCAAAAATAAAAAGAGACTTCGTAAGAGGTCTCTAAGTATATTCAGGATTGGAGAGCCAACATAGACGCTACCGCAGCTAAAACTCGAAGTACTAGTTATTTAATCACTTCTCTTAATAGCGTGTTGCCTACTCTATCATAATAAGTAATCGTCATCTTCTCTGTGTCAAATGTCCATTTTTCAATACCGCTGCTCGCTAGCCCCTTTGACATCTCTAGATAGCTCGTCTTGTGTTGCTTATGTAGTTCCAAATGCTCAAGGAATCTTTCACGGTTACTCTTTTCGGCGACCATAAATATCTCATGCACAGGGGGAGAGCTGAGTTGTTCACCACTTCCCCCAAAATATTCTGAGTGCCCATCGGTTAGGTATGAATCGTATGTGTCGATTCCGAGAGCGTTAAGGGCCTGCAGATATTTAGAAAGTGTATCTGCCTTGCCAAATGTATCGTGGATCTCATCAATTTGTTTTAATGTAAACACAACTACGAGTATATCAAAAAACAGAGATGATCGTCTCTGGTCCAAGTGCAATTTCTATAGAGGGCCATCATATACTTTCTTGAAACCCAGGCTTGCCGGCAATCTTATCGAAGACCTTGTACTTTTGTATGTTCGGCTTGTTGATCTTGGTATGGGAATATAGCAATGGTAAGGTTTATCTATCAGGTATAGACAACGGAACCCCACCCTAGAGTGCAAGTTTCGCCGGGGCTCTACTTCAATAAACCTAACTCTAAGGCGGCTAGCATAAGTGAGGTAATGGTCTGTCCATCTGTAATTTTACCAGACTTAATCATATCCAAAGCTTCACTAAAGGGAACGTTAAAAATATCCGTGACACCTTCCTCTTCCTGAGAGTTTTCTCCACTCTCGCTCAAGCCAGTGGCTAAAAATATGTAGTTCTTACCTCGTAACATGCTTTTGGCCGGAAATGTTGTGCCTATGTGTTTCCATTGCGAGGCAATTAAACCCGTCTCTTCTTGCAACTCACGCTTTGCGGCCATTAAGGGGTCTTCGTCACCAATACCACCAGCGGGTACTTCTACTGAATAGTTGTTATTTGGATAACGGTGGACACCTATTAGCATAACTTCGTTGTTGTCATCAATTGCAACGATAAAGCTTGCGCCGTGATCCTCTATAACATTGTAGATTCCTTTTGAACCATCAGGTCTTAGAACTTCGTCTTGATACGCTGCATAAAATGGATTCTCAAAAACAACCTTTGATGACAATTGTTGCCATTTGCCTGATTTACTCATACGTCAACTATAGCAGAAGAGCGCGCCACATCGACCTGTCATGGAACCACATTTAACCTAAGCTTGATTCTAATGTATGAGAAATTAGCTGATCTAGGCCGGATTTGCCACAACTGAGAAATACATATCCTAGGCTTGACACTGAGGAAAGCAAGCATCATGAGATCAAAACTCATGATACTGTCTAAACACCCTACAAATGGCCGCAGATCAACAGGTCACCCGTACGTAATAGTTACGGTTTATGGTGACTCGGTTTAAGCTCGCGTTGCACCTGATTACTCAAATAGACTTTCATTAGCGACTGGTACGGTACGTCTTTTTCGTTTGCAAGCTCTTTGATGCGCGCTAACAATGCCGAGGGTAAGCGTAGTGAAATCGATTCAGTAGAAGTTTTAAGGTTAGGAAAAATAGTCTTGTCGGCCTTCGACCAATCAATATACTCGGACGAGTCGTGCTCATCCCAGAATGCCGCTTCTTCATTCGCATTTTTGAACTCAGGAACTTGTTTCAAGTCGCTCATATGCCGTCCTTTCTTTTTTCTTCATATCGCGAATGGATATGATTCTAATTTTCTTGTCCCTGACAGTGAAGGCTACAAATAACTTTCTGCCGGATCGGGTTTGGCCTAGTCCGTAAAACCTCTGTTCCTTCGTATCGGAATGTTTTACGTCTTCGGCTACAATAAATGATTCATTCAGGAAAACTTCTTCAGCTTCTTGAACCGTTACATCATGCTTAATAAAATTCTTGTCGATATTACCTTTGTCCCATTGAAATGCAATTGGTTGAGGCAGTATCTTCATGATCTTAGTATATTATGGTAATATACGCTAGTCAATACAAAAACTTGTCAGTCACCTCTTTACAGGAATGAAGATTGCTGAATTAGGCCCATAGTGTACCAAATAAAAAGGAGTCTGGAAATCAAACTCTTGTGTATCTGTAAATTCAACTTGGTACAGCTCAATGATCGTTCTATTGACATATCAAAATTGAGGGACATCGACCATCAAACAGAAATATCGAGGCTATGAAAGCTCCTTAATAATTTGAGAATAATATTCTTTCAAGCCGGATGAGAAAAGATCGGGGTGGCTATGAATCATTTCTATAATTTGAGATTTTGCAAACCACTCAATACCACCAAGCTCGGTGAGATTTGGGTGTTCGGCACCTGGTTCAATTTGGGCAAGAAATACTTTGTTAAAACGGCGAATCTGCAAACCATCTTTTGTTTTATCGGTGTAAAACTTAAAAAGAGGCTGTAATGGAATATTTTTTAGGCCCAGCTCCTCTTCCATTTCGCGCTTGGCGGCCACTTCGTAGTCTTCATTTTCATCAACATGACCTGCCACCGAGAAATCCCAACGATTTGGCGAATTTTGAGCTTTCGGATGACGCTTTTGTAATAGAACGTTGCCTTTGCTGTCATGTACAACTATGCGTACTAACCTATGAATCTGACCTTGTTTGCGCGCTTCGCTCTTTTCGGCTGCGCCAATTATTTCGTCTTTATTGTTTACGATTGCGATTTTGGTCATACGAAAATTTTAGAACTATCTATCTCTAGTCTATCAGGTCTATACCCATACGGGGATTTGAACTCGGATTACCAATACAGAACGAGTGCCAAGATAAAAAGACCTCAAGCTTTGAGAGCTTTTTCATCCGTAGATCTATCTCGGTGCACCACCTGGGGCTTGAATCATAAGCAACAGGGACAATAAACCAAAAAGTGTTCCAAAAAATAGATTCTGGAACACTTTATATCTGTAACTAAGTTTGGAGGGCCACAGTAGAGCTTATCGGGACTGCAATAATAATACGCAAGCCAATTATCGCTGGGCTAGCTCGCTAACTTTTGATTTAATATCGTTTCTAACAGCACGAAGCTCCTCGTTCGGCATACCATTCACGTTTGGGATTTCCCAATACTCAAACTTAGGGCTTTCACTCAACCATTCTGGTGTTCGGTCTGGCTCAGCCATGACGATGACCTTATCAAAACTATTAATCATTTCAGGCGTTAATGTGGTTCGTGTATTAGATGACATTTCGATACCATCTTCACGCATTACTTCTATCACGTTTTGAGCATCCTCTCTATCGCCGATTCGTTCGTCTTCTACGGTCACTCGTGTACCAGCAGAAGCCGTCTTGCCGTAGGAAAATGTTTTGAAGTATTCCATTGCCATTTGGCTACGACCAATATTGCCAGAACATACAAATAAAACATTCATGTAATCACTATACCAAACAAAAAGACCTCTCTGGTGAGAAGTCTTTTATAGTGCTTATGCTTGGAGGGCCAGGTGGGACTTGAACCCACGACATTCTGCTTAAGAGGCAGACGCTCTAACCAACTGAGCTACTGGCCCGCTTGAGGACTATTTGTACTGAGAAAATATAGTACAACGGGGGTTAGTTTAGCAAAAAACTGCTATTTTGGCAAGTCTTCTAGCTACAGGGCACTATGCACCGACTAGGATAGTTGCTATGATGACAACATATAAACATAAACGGAAACCATAAGAAATGGAAACAGCAAAGCCTCTAGATTTTAAGGGTACCGCAGGCGGTTATTTTGTATTGGTACTTATCTCGATTGTTCTTGCCTATATACCGGTTCTTGGCTGGGCCTATTTGCTTAATTACGCGGCTGACTGGTTTGCGGAGAATACTTTGGTGAATGGCAGGAAAGTTGCTTATAAGGCTGGATATGGTGAGACGCTCAAGTTTATGTTCCTAAACAGCTTACTTTTGGTGGTGACGTTGGGCATTTATATGTTCTGGTTTGCCCCTAAAATGTACCGGTACATCGCTGAACACACCCACTATTTGGACGAAACAATCGCTTCTCAGCCGCCTATAGCCGCAGAGCCGGTAGCCGCACCAGCTATGCAAGCGCCAGTCAGCCCCGTTGATCCGGTAGTACCTGCAGCATCAGTTAACCCCGTTGAGCAAACTCCTCCCACTACTCCGGGCAGCACCACGCCCTCAGTTGGCTAGAGTATTCACTCCACCTCTGTTATACTAGTACCATGAAATTGCTCAATGGTCTAGAGCTGGCTGGTTTTATTAAAGAGAGGCAGGCTCATGAAGTGCGCGCTTTGCGCCAAGCTTGGAATGTACGGCCCAAGCTCGCAATTGTGGTAACTGTTGAGCATCCGGCAATTGATGTGTACATGCGCATGAAGACGCGGTACGGTGCCGATATTCTGGTTGATGTTGAAACGCATCGTGTCGCTCAGGCTGATGCTGCCGTGACTGTTCAGAAACTTAATAGTGACCCTACTGTTCACGGTATTATCGTGCAGCTGCCACTTGATGATCCGTCACAGACCGATGAAATTGTTAATTTGGTGACACCCGAGAAGGATGTTGATGCGCTGGGCAAAAACGCTACGTTGGATCCGGCAACACCACTGGCGATTTTGTGGCTGCTGGCTGGCTACAACATTGATCTTGCAGGCAAAAAAATTGTGCTAGTAGGGCGTGGCAAGCTGGTTGGCGCACCGCTGGAACGCATGTTACTTACTTCGGGCCATGATGTGACGGTAATTGACCGCAAAACCGTAGACGTACCAAGCGTAGTCCGTCTAGCTGATATACTAGTAACTGCTACGGGCCAGCCGGGGCTGATTACCGGCGACATGATCAAAGAAAGGGCAGTAGTAGTAGACGCCGGTGTGGCAGGCGAGCAGGGTAAAACGACAGGCGATTTAGCTGACGATGTTTACGAGCGTGACGACCTGACTATTACGCCCCGCAAGGGCGGCGTTGGGCCGTTAACTATCTGCGCATTGTTTGATAATGTAATTCGGGCTGCCCGCGCTTCCGCGCAAACCAAATGAAAATCGGGGTCTTCGACTCGGGCATTGGTGGCCTAAGTGTCGCAAATGCAATAGAACGGGCACTTCCAGACGCGGAAGTGCTCTTTTTGCATGACACACCCAATCACTTTCCCTACGCCATCAAATCACCCGAACAAATCTACAGCTTTATTGTGCCAATTTTTAGAAACCTGGTAGATGCCGGCTGCGATGTAATCGTGATTGCCTGCAATACCGTAAGTACTACGCTGGCAAGTAAGCTCCGTGAGGTCTTTAGTACGCCGCTTATTACCGTCGAGCCAATGGTTGAGGCGGCTGCTATGCTCACAAAAACAGGGGTGATTGCAGTTTGCGCAACACCAACGACATTAGCAAGTGAACGGTACGCCGAGCTTAAGAGACTGTATGCAACAGGCTGCACCGTAATTGAACCCGACTGCTCGGATTGGTCGGCGCTTATTGAGCATAACCAAATGAACGAAGCGCGAATCCGCAAAGAAATTGAGCCAGCGCGTGCCGCGAACGCCGATGTAATTGTGCTTGGTTGCACGCATTATCACTGGATTGAGGATCAGATCCGGACCATAGCTAGTGGCAAAGCACAAGTTGTGCAACCAGAGGCTATGGTAATCAACCAACTTAAAAAGCTACTGCAACTGCAGTAGCTTTTTAAGTGTAAAAACAGCTACAGACTTTTCACGGCGTCGTTAAACTGGTCGCCGCGGTCTTTGTAGTCTTTGAACATGTCAAAGCTGCTACAACCCGGGGTCATCAAAACGACGTCGCCGGGCTGAGCGGCCTCGTGTGCTGCCGCAACGGCCGATGCCATGGTTTCGCCACCATGTACATAAGCAGTAAAACCGACTTTTTTGAGCTCGGCTTCAATAGTTGGTGCCATATCGCCAATCAGTACAATCTGGCGAATATTAGCGTCGGGCGCGACTGTTGCTTTGGCTAGGTCGCCAAACTGAACACCTTTGCTGGCGCCGCCGATAATCATCACCTTAGGTTGTTTGAAGGCTTCAATAGCACCAATGGTTGTTTCTGGTGTGGTGCCTAGGGAGTCATTATAGTACTTTGCACCGTCTACTTCGCGAATAAACTCTAAGCGATAGGGTAGACCCGCAAAGGTAGTTACTACGCTGCGCAGCGCTGCGACGTCCTGCGTAGCCTGCCAAACAACAGTTAACGCTGCGCAAATGTTCTGCCAGTTGTGCTTGCCAAGCAGTTTGAGCTCGCTTGTCTTACAAATCACCTGGTCGCCAATGACAATTTCATCACCTTGGACCAGCGCACCAGGGGCTGCAAAGTAGGGAATTTGAGTTCCTTTACTAAGGTGGCCGTTCTTGTTGGAGGCTTCGTTTTCTGGGTAGTATATGGCAATGTCGTCAGTGTTCTGGTACGTAAAAATGTGCGACTTGGCGGCAACATAGTCGTCGAAATCGTCGTGCCAGTTTAAATGCTCGGGTACGATCATCAGGCTGAGTGCAATATGTGGTGAGTGATGGATGTCCGATAGCTGGAAGCTCGAAAACTCCAAAACTACCCAATCTTCAGGGGTGAGTTCTTCCAGAAAATCTAGTGGCGAGCTGCCAATGTTGCCGGCCAGGTATACCTTTTTGCCGGCAGCTTCCAACATTTTGGTAATAAGCGTGCTAGTGGTGCCCTTGCCCTTGGTGCCGGTAACACCAACCGTATTCTTGGTGGGGCAGACGCGCAAAAACTCATCGACAACAGTGGTCATCTTTGGCTCTATACCAGCGGTGTGGCTTAAGATTTCCTTGGGTGGAATACCGGCCGAACGAACAATAATGTCGAATCGGTCAAGGTCATCGGCGTAGCTGTCGCCAAGTTGCGTAGAAGCACCTTCAGGCGCTACTGTTGCTGTATTGCGGTCACAAATAGTAATTTCTGCGCCCAGTTTGTGCCAATACTCAAATGCCGATTTGCCTTCGACACCGTACCCAACAATTGCAACTTTCATCCGCCGGACTCCTTATGTAATTCATAGCCATAGTACGCTCGAGATACTGGCATACGCAAGCCTGTTTTTGCTTCGCTGCGCGTATATGACGAGAGGTGACTAGGCGGCTAGCTCTGCCTTAACCATTTCGGCCACTTGCCGTGGTGTCATTTCGGCCTTTACGATAAAGCGACGGACGCCGAGTCTTTCTAAAATATCGGGTGCTTCCTGCTCGCCGACATTAGTTAGGATAATAACTTTTATGCGCTTCCCCCAAGCAGTGGCACGCAGTTTCTTGAGCATCTCATCGCCGTTCATTTCCGGCATCATCAGGTCCAGCAGTATAATATCGGGCCGCATTTTGCCCGCCAGTTCCAGTCCAAGTTTACCGTTATTTGCCGTTTCGACCTCGTAGCCCTCGGTCTCAAACTTAATCCGGTACATCTGTGAGATGGCCTGATCATCTTCGATAATTGCGATCTTTGCCATAATTTATATACTACGAGGCCTTTCTGTTTAATTCAAATGCGCAGGTTTAATATGCAGCACTTCGTAAATAATTTCCACAATTTGGGTGGGGGTATAATGCGCTTTTATCGCATAACGGTCAACATTTAAAAAGCGAAGCGTCATCGGTGCTTCGCTGCGACTGATATTGGTGAGGATAATA
>Ga0157374_10002299_pt1 | contig 16090 bp, 14 predicted proteins | sample M25metaG_FD_115308 | JGI IMG/M metagenome (GOLD analysis project Ga0157374, IMG submission 115308) | Miscanthus rhizosphere microbial communities from Kellogg Biological Station, Michigan, USA - M2-5 metaG | ecosystem: Host-associated > Plants > Roots > Rhizosphere > Soil | place: USA: Michigan...
CGGCCTCGAGCAGCTCGGGCAACGCCCACGCCGCGGCGAACGCGTGCTGGTCCTCGCGGGCTTGCCGGGCCGCCGCCAGAGCCTCCTCATAGCGGCCCAGGCCGTTGTAAAGGACAGCGGCCATCCAGTGCGCCCCCGGCACCGTGCCTCCCTGCCCTCCGGCCGCGGCCTGCTCGAGGGTAGCCTGGATCAGCGGGGCGGCCTCGGCCTCCCGGCCCCGGAACGCGGCCAGCAAGGCGGCGGAATAGGACATGAAGCGGGACCCGGTCGCCGCACGGACCGCGTCGGCCTCCGCGATCACCACCGCGGCGGCCGCAAAGTCACCACTACACACGGCGTCCCTGGCCATGCGGGACAGCAGGAGCGGAAGCTGGTCAAGGGCGCCGGCCTCGCGGGCGAGCTGGACCTGCCGTTCGGTCAGGTCCCAGCCGTGGTCGTCCCACAGAACGTAGCCCGCCGACGGGGCCAGCCAGCCCCACCAGAATGACTCGGCTGCGGGGACGTCTGTGCTAGCAAAGGCGCTTCTTGCCTGCCGCAGCACCGGGACGGCGGCGGCCGGCCCGTCGGTGACGAGCAGCGCCAGGCCGTCCAGCAGCAGGTCGCCCGGCCGCGGCGGGTGCGCCGGCGCGGGCAGCCCCTGGGCGGCACGGGAAACCTCCAGCACATGGCCGGCGTCGGCCAGATGCCCGGCGAACAGCGCTGCCTGGTAGGCGTCCAGGTAGGTCTCGCGGGCCAGGTCAAGGTCGAGCGGCTCCAGCCGCCTGGCCGCCTTCAGCAGCAGCGGCGGCGCGTCGCCGTACAGCCCCGAGGCGAACGCGACCTGCCCGCGCAGCAGGTCAGCACGGGCGCCCTGCAGCTCATCCAGCGGCCCGGCCTCCGCCATGGCCAGCAGGTCCATCGCCTGGCCGAACGCGCCGGCCCGCCGGCTGGCCTGCGCCGCGGCCAGCGCGCGCCCGGCGCGGCGCGCCGGATCGGCCGTCAGCGCCGCCGCCCGCTCCCAGAACGCCGCGGCGGCCGCCAGCCCGCCGCGGGCCTGCGCCCGGCCGGCCGACCGCTCCAGCTCGGCGGCCACGTCCTCATCCGGACCGGCCGCGGCCGCGGCCCGGTGCCAGGCCCGCCGGTCCGGATCGGCCTGCGGGTCGGTGGCCTCGGCCAGCGCCGCGTGCGCCTGTTGCCGGTCCGGGACCGGGGCCGACCGGTAGGCCGCCGAGCGGACCAGCGGATGCCGGAACCGCACCCGGCCGCCGAACTCGATCAGGCCCGCCTCCACCGCCGGCCGCGCCGCCGCCGCGCCGATCGCCAGCTGCCCGGCGGCCCGCCACACCAGCACCGCATCCCCGGTCGGGTCGGCCGCCGCCACCAGCAGCAGCCGCCGGGTCTGAGCCGGCAGATCCTCCACACGCCGGCAGAAGCTGTCCTCGATGCTGCCGGCCAGCGGCCCCGCCCCGGGCAGCCCGAACCCGCCCGCCAGCTCCGCCGCCGTCAAACCCAGCGGCAGCTCCAGCAGCGCCAGCGGGTTGCCGCCCGTCTCGGCGATGATCTGGTCACGGACCCGCGCATCGATCGGCCCGGCCAGCACGGCATCCAGCAGCGCCCGCGCCTCGGCCTCCGGCAGCCCCCCGACCACAAGCTCTGGCAGTCCCCCCAGGTCGCCGCCCGGGGTCCGGGTACCGAACACCAGGCCGACCGACTCGGCCCCCAGCCGCCGTGCCGCGAACGCCAGGACCTGCGCCGAGGCCCGGTCCAGCCACTGCGCGTCATCGACCAGGCAGACCAGCGGCTGTTTCGCGGCCGCCTCGGCCAGCAGGCCCAGTACCGCCAGGCCGACCAGGAACCGGTCCGGCACCGGCCCGGCACTCATGCCGAACGCGGTCCGCACCGCCTCGGCCTGCGGCCCCGGCAGCGCCTCGAGCCGGTCCAGCAGCGGCGCGCACACCTGGTGCAGCCCGGCGAACGCCAGCTCCATCTCCGACTGGACGCCTGCGACACGTACCACGTGGCAGTCCGCTGCCCGCCCGGCCAGGTACTCCAGCAGCGCCGTCTTGCCCGCCCCCGGCTCACCGTGCACCACCAGCGCCAGGCTCTGACCCGCGCGGACCGCCTCGACCAGCCGGTCCAGCGCGGCGCACTCCACCCGCCGGTCCGCCAGCCGTGCCGCGCCCCCCGGCACCGCGAAATCTGACGATTCCTGCACGATGCTGACGCTATATGCCTCCATGCCTCCCGGCCAGCGCACCAGCCCACGCGGCCACTGGTGAATCAACGACGGCGCGGCCGCTCAGTGTTCACGGCCCGGATGGCCAGGTTCTGAGGGCATCCCGGAATACCGCGGCGCCCAGCAACGCCAGGCCGGCCAGGACCCAGATCAGCAGGCACAGAAGCCCCAGATCGATTCCCCGGCCGCCGAAGTACTGGATGCCGCGCACCACCGACAGTGCCGCCCCCTGCGGCAGTACCGGGTTCAGGGCAGCGTAGAAGCCATTGAGCAGCGGGCGGGGGACCGGGCCGCCGGAGCTGGGATTGCCCAAGCAGATCAGCACGAGGATCAGCACGATCGAGGCTAGCCCCACCAGTGCGGAAAGCCCCGTGGCCGCCAGGCACACCGCCGCGGCAGACAGCCACAGGGTGAGGAAAAGGAACCCGAAATGGCCCACCAGGTCGCCCAGCGCCACGTCGGCGAAGAGCGCGACCACGACGCTGAGCAACGCGGTGTAAACCAGCACCAGCCCCACCCGCGCGAATGCACCGCGCAGGCCGCGTACCGGGCCCGCGACCCTGCCCAGGACCGTTGCCCCAATCGCGCCGCCGAGAAAGAGAAATGCGATGCAGTAGAACTCGACAGTCCCGTTGGGATCGTTCGGGCTGGTAGGCGCCACATCGACGGTGATCAGCGTGGTCCCGCGGGCGCCTGCCACCTGCTGCCCCAACTGCATGAGTATGGTCGCCACCGCGTGGCCGCCGCCGTTGGCTACCAGCAAAGTGGCCGGCCCGGCCCGGGGAAGCAGTAGCGCCCCGTAAGCAGTACGGTCCTTGACCATCGCCCGCGCCTTGGCGAGGCCTGGAACCGGGTACACCCTAAGCTGGGGGGACGCGTCCAGCTGGCCGAGCACGGCCGGCGGGGCGCTCACCGCGACCGGGACATGACGGGGACTGGGATTGCCGAGCGCGCTTGCGTAACTGGAGACGAACGCCACGACCACCACCGTCAGGCCAAGCATCACCAGGACGAGTTTGCGGACCGGCGTCCACGGCCCCGGTCCTCTTTCTTCCAGTGGCCCACTCGCTCTGGTCTCCGCCGCGTCGTGCGGAACCAGAGCCGGATCACGAGGAGCTGGAGCCGCCGGGACCTCGACGACGCCTCCCTGAACCTGGCGCCGGCGCCCTCTTCTGCTGTACCGCATTATCCCTCCACTGACGTGTGTCAGCTTTTGCTGATAGCGCTTTCCTGGTTCGCGGACCCGACGGGTTTGCGGTGCGCCGGCGCGCGTCCGGGCGGCTGACTGGGCCGCGTCCGGGGAGGTGCCGCCGGGATGGGCCGGGCTTGCGGCTTCCCGGCCGAGAGGCTCACCGGCCGGCCGTGGTGCACGATCTCCAGCCGGTCGCCGTCAGCCAGGGCGTATCTGGCCTCGGCGTGCGTGATCTCGACCCGCAGGCGCCGGCCCCGGATGAAGAGGGTGAACGCGAGCCTGGCCAGGCCCGCGGGGAGCCGCGGCGCGAAGCCAAACGTCCCGTCCGCGTCACGGAGGCCGCCGAAGCCGCTGACCAGCGCGACCCAGGTGCCGGCCAGCGAGGCGATGTGGACCCCGTCGCGGGTGTTGTGCTCAAGGTCATGCAGGTCCATCAGGGCGGCCTCGCCGAGGTAGTCGAAGGCCAGCTCGAGGTGACCGACCTCAGCGGCGATGGCCGCCTGGGTGCAGGCGGACAGTGAGGAGTCCCGTACGGTCAGCCGCTCGTAGTACTCGAAGTTCCGCGCCTTCTGCTCAGGCGTGAACGCGCTGCCGCACAGGTGCATGGCCAGCACCAGGTCGGCTTGCTTGACGACTTGCTTGCGGTACAGGTCGAAGTAGGGAAAGTGCAGCATGAGCGGGTACTGCCCGGCCGGGGTGCGGGCGAAGTCCCAGGCCTGGTGCCGGGTGAATCCTTCCGCTTGGGCGTGCACGCCGCGGGCCTGGTCGAAGGGGATGGTCATGGCCTGCCCCGCGTCGCGCCAGCCGGCAGATTCCGCATCGCTGACGCCGAGCTCGCTGGCGCGCTCGGTGTACTGCTTGGCTGCGTCGGCGGCCGCCAGCAGGTTCCTGCGTGCCATCAGGTTCGTGTAGACGTTGTCGTCGGCTAGGGCGCTGTACTCGTCGGGGCCCGTGACCCCGTCGATGTGGAACCGGCCCTCGGCATCGTAATGGCCCAGGGAGCGCCACAGCCGGGCGGTGTGAACCAGGAGGTCCATCCCGGCCCCCCGGGCGAATTCCTCGTCACCCGTGGCATCGATGTAGCGGGCGGCGGCGACGGCGATGTCGGCGTTGACGTGAAACGCGGCTGTACCAGCGGGCCAGTAGCCCGAGGACTCCTGGCCGGCGATGGTCCGCCACGGGAAGGCCGCGCCCTCCAGCCCCAGCTGGCTGGCCCGGGAGATGGCCAGCGGCAGCGTGCTATGCCGCCATCGCAGCGCGCTGGCGGCCGCGATGGGGGCGGTGAAGCTTAGCATGGGCAGCACGAACGTCTCGGTGTCCCAGAACGTGTGCCCGCCGTACCCGGGCCCGGTCAGCCCCTTGGCGGGAATCGGCCGGTTCTCCGCCCGGGCCCCGGCCTGCAGCACGTGGAACAGCGCGAAGCGCACGGCCTGCTGTACCTCGGGGTCCCCGTCCACCTCGACATCGGCGCGGTCCCAGAAGGTGTCAAGGAAGGCTCGCTGCTCGGCGAGCAGCCCGTCCCAGCCGGTCTGCCGGGCCGCGCTCAGCGCCGCCCACACCTGGTCACGCACGGCCGGGAGCGACCGCCCGCCCGACCAGCCGTAGGCGACGAACTTGATCACCCGCAGCTTCTGCCCCGGCTGCAGCACGGCCGCCGCGGTGACAAGACCTCCGTCCTCGAACACCCGGGACTCGGCCCGCACCGGGGCCGGGCATTCGATGAGGTGATCCATCGCGGCGCCGATCCGCAGCCCGCTGTGCTTGGTCGTGTGTACCAGGATCACGGCCGTTCCCGTGGCATGGCCATACTCGCCGCCGAGCGGGTCCCCGAGCGCCGCGGCCACACGGGGGTCGCCGTCGGCCGATGGCAGCTGCTCGTTGGCGAGCAGTTCGGACTGCACAGCAATTCGCGCCTGGCCGTCCAGTGGCTCTACCTCATAGCAGATCGCCGCGACCGCCCGCTGGGTGAATGACACCAGCCGGACCGAGGACACGCGGACCGGGCGCCCGGTCGGCGACACCCAATCGGCGCGCCGGTTCAGCGTGCCGGTGCGGAAATCCAGCAGCCGCTCATGCGAGCGCAGCTCGCCGTACCGGACGTCGAACGGCTCATCATCGACAAACAAGCGGATCAGCTTGCCGTTGGTCACGTTGATGATCTCCTGCCCGGTCTCCGGCAGGCCGTAGGCACTCTCGGCGTAGGGCAGCGGCCGTGACTCATAGACCCCGTTGAGGTAGCTCCCGGGCAGGCCGTGCGGCTCGCCCTCGTCCAGGTTGGCCCGCCAGCCCACGTGCCCGTTGGCCAGCGCGAACACCGACTCAGTCTGAGCCAGCAGGTCCAGGTCCAGGTGAGTTTCCCTGAGGTTCCACGGCTCCACGGTGAATGCGTCCTGCAGTATCACTGGGTCTCCATCCGATTGGGGTGGTCGAAGCCGGCGCGCCAGGCGGAGAGGAGATCCATCCGGGTCCTGCGACCAAGGGCGCATAGTTGGCGGTGATGACGATCCCGGCGATCATCAGCAGGATCGCTACGACCTCGCCGCCGATATCCGCGGGGCTGCTGCGCAATCGCACATTCAGCCAAAGGATGCCGAGAGCGATCGAGATAACCGGATCGGCTGAGGTCATTATCGCCTGGACCGGCGCCAGGAATGTGCCCTGCTGGAAGGCGTCCTGGCTGAGCACAAAGCCGGCCGGGCCGACGACGGCAAAAACATAGATGGGCCAGTTGCCGAATACGTCGCTAAGTCCGCCGCCGAATTCTGTGGTCAAGAGCTTGACCAGGAACGCAGCGACCCCGTAATTAACGCCGCAGGCCAGCGCCAGCGCGAGTGGCCGCAGATTCCGGTTCCGGGCCGCGACGGCCAGGCAGCCTCCCACCACCACAACGAGCCCTATGGCCAGCGGAGGAAACATGCTGAAGCTGACATGTGTACTGCCGCCCGACGGGCGCCCGATAACGAGGAACCCGGCCACGCCGACCACGGCGGCGGCGATTCCCGCGAAGACGATCCTGGTCTGCCGCGCGCGCCCGGGGCGCTGAATGCCCGACCGCCGCCACAGAATCCAGAGGATCAGGACGGCCAAAATCAGATCGCATACCAGGATCGGCTGTACGAGCGCGAGACTTCCGAAACTGAGCGCCACCACCTGTAGGGCGAATCCGACGAGATTCGCGCCGAGGGCTATCACCCACAGCGGCTGCCGGACCAGATCCAGCAGGATCCGGGGCGACAGCGCCCGTCGGCTCTCAACCCGCTTCGTACTGCGCTGGTCGGCAACGGAGGATATCCCGAGCATCAGCGCGGCCGCGACAGCGGTTACCACGGCGATCAGCGGGGACAACTGTCAGCCCTCCTATAGCCGGCCAGGTTCGTGGTAGGCAAGGTCCACCGGCGCCCGCTAGCTAGCAGGGCCCGAATGGTTGTGCTGGTCACCGGTTTCCCCGCCATCGCGGGTGCGCTCGGGCCTCGCCGCCGGTTTACGGATGCGGGCGCGCCGCGAGGCTGCGGCCATGGCAGTTAGCACGGCCCCGAGCCAGTGGGCTCGCCGCGAACGGCCCTGGCTGGCGGGTACCTGCTCCTCGGCGGGCATGTCCTGGTCGGGGTAGAGCCTGCCGAACATGCTGAACATCGCGCCCAGAGGAGGGTCTGACCGGCATAGGCCAGCTTCGATGACGCGAAGTTTGTGTTCCTGATGGCGGTTGAGACCCATTGCGTGCTCCTGACCGTTCGATGCTGGGGTGCGGGCCCAGGCGGGCAAGGCCAGGGCCCGCACGCGTTCGTCAGCGGGTGACCCGGCCCACGGCGGCCAGCCCGGCCAGCGCCAGGAGCACCAGCACCGCGCCGGAGAAGGTGTTGGACCAGAACATCGGGGCCGCGATCGGGAACTTCGCGTCCAGGATGAACGAGGAGATGAGCACCCAGACGCCCAGCACCAGGCTGCCGAACTGCAGGGCGCCGAACCCGCGCCGGCTGACCAGGGCGACCGCGCCGACAGCGGCCGTGACCAGCCCGGCGATCAAGTTGGCGAAGGCAGCGTTGTTGCCGTCGTGCTGCAGCATGAGAAACAGCGGGGAGACGGCGACCCAGAGCCCGGTCAGCAGGCCGAAGGTGGCAGCCGCCTGAGCGGCGATGTCGCGCCGGGTGGTCGGCAGCAGGTATCCGGCCGCGGCCGGGCCAGTCGGCACGGCCCAGGAAGATCCGTCATCTGGTTCCGGACGGCGGCTGAGGGGAGTGGCCATGGTATTTCCTTTCCGTGTGTGGGCGTGACGCCGCCCACGACATGATCGGTGAGCCAGCCAGCGGCTCGACAACGCCATCGTCATCCCGGCCGGGTGGCGCTCGGATCCGCTGGGGTAGCCAGCGCAACTGGCCAGTCACGGCTGGGCGGCGAGCTGCGTACCGCCCACGGCATGCTGGAGGCGCAGATCGCCCGGCTGGCCCGGGACGGGCTGTCGAACCCGGAGATCGGCGCCCGGCTGTTCCTGTCCCGTGCACTGTGCAGTACCACCTGGGCCACGTCCTCCGGCGTCCCGGCCGGCCGCCCAGTCGTGGCTAGCCGGTTGCGCTGGCCACCTCAGCGGATCCGAGTGGGGCCCGGCCGGGATGACGATGACGTTTTGATCCTGCCCCTAGCTGAACGGAGGAGCCATGGAACCGACCGCTGTCGGCCACGACGCCATCGATCATGACAAGTCGTCCGTGCACCACTGGCGCGTGTCGCAGCTCAGGCGCCTGGGCATGCCCGGGCCGCTGGCCGAGATCTACGCCGACCGCATCGACTGGCACCAGATCGCCCGGCTGGTGCAGCACGGCTGCCCCCTACGGCTCGCCTTGCGCATCGTCAGCTGACGCTGGCCGCGCCAGACACTGATGTCGGAATTTACCCAGGAGCTGACGATGGCAATGGTTGTCACCCAGCAGAGCACGGAGAATATGGAATACGTGCGCAGGCTGCTGAAGCAGAAGCAACCAGGATTTGCCGCGGCGCTGGAACTAGCCGTGGACCTGGTGGAACGGGATCTAGAGTCACCAGAGGTGCCGTGCGACATTAGCCCGGCGGTTCGCTCATGACCAGTCGCCGTAGGCCGCGCAACGTCACCGTTCCGCGGACGTCGCGACGCTAAGTCGGAGAAGCGCATGGGCACCAATCGCTGGATTCGCGTGTCAGATCAGGACCGGCAGTGCGTCGTTGAGTTGCTGAGCGAGGCCTACGCTGTGGGTCGGCTGAGCCGCGAGGAATTCGACGAGCGTTTCGCCGCGGCGTATTCGGCCAGAACGTACGGGGAGCTGCGCGATCTTACCGCCGACCTTCCCCTGCCGGCCGCGCGAACCGGTCTGCCCTCCGACATCGTGGCTTCGCGCCGCACGCCGCAGAGCGCCAGCCGGCGCCTGATCGGCCTGCTGATATGGACCTTCTTTGTGCTCGTGCTGGCGGCTCGCCTGGCCGGGCTGGTGCCTCCTGTAGCCGTATGGATAGTCGGGCTCCCGATACCCCTCGCGCTCCTGCTGACGCCGCCGCCTGGCATCAGCAGGCAGCGCAGCATCCGTGCGGGACGGCGACCGGGACGCCGCGACCCCGGGCGCGACGGCTAGTCGCGTGACTCGGTTCAGCCGAACAGCATGGCCAGGCGGCGGTACAGAGACGGCGCGGTGACGCGGACTACGCCCGGCAACCGCGTCCAGCCGGGGATGAAGACGTCCTCGCGCCCGCGCCGCGCGGCCGCGCAGACGAGGCTGGCTACCTGTTCCGGCGGAACCGGCCGCGGCCGGGCCCGGACGTACGGGGCGCCACGCCGAGCGAAGAACGGGGTATCGGCTACGCCGAGGACCACGTGGGTGACGTGTACCCCGGTGCCGCGCAGTTCGTAGCGCAGCGCCTCGGCGAACGCGCTCAGCCCGGCCTTGGCTGCGGAATATACCGCCTCTCCGCCCACTCCGACGCTGCCGGCGATCGATCCGACCAGCACCACCTGGCCATGACGCCGGGCCAGCATGGGCGGCAGCAGCAGGCGGACCAGTTCGATCGCCGCGACCAGGTCCACGGTCATGAGCTCTCCGGCCCGGTCCGGCGGCATCGCGGTGAACGGCCCGGCCCAGCCGACCCCGGCGCAGGCCACCAGCAGGTCCACCCGCCCGGCGGCGGCCAGGGCGCTGCGAGCGAGCTGGTCCGCGCCGTCCAGGGTGGCCAGGTCGGCGGGCAGCGGTACCGAGCCGGTGCGGACGGCCACGCGCTCCAGGCGGCCGATGTCGCGCCCGGATACCAGCAGCCGCCAGCCGTCCGCGGCCAGGCGGTCCGCCATGGCCGCCCCGATCCCGGAGGACGCGCCGGTCACCAGGGCCACGCCGCCGGGCCAGGCGATACGGCGGGTCGGCGCCCGCGCGGCCAGAGAGCGGAACCTGGCGCCCGCACTGATGATGCCCATAGGTCAAAGCCTCTTCCGTGAGTGCCTAGCGCCAAGCCTCAAGCCTGGATGGGTGAGACGGAATCACACAGCTTGTGCGATTCGGTCTCACCAGGTCAGACGGCAGGCTTAGCACGTCAGACAGCCAGTGAAAGGAGATCTCATGGGAAAGCACGCGCGGATCGGGCTGCTGCTCGGCGCTTCAGCCTGCCTGCTGGCGGCGATGGTCGACTGGGTTGTCGAGGAACTGAACGAGCGCGAGAACCCTCGGCAGGGAAGCTAGCCAGTTCGCTCGTCGCGTGCCCGGCCGCGGCCGCCCGCTCCGCGGCCGGGCCCTGTGCTGGTGACAGTGTGCTGGAGGCCACATGACAAACACCGCGGTGCTGCTGACCGGGCCGCTGGGACTCGGCCACGAGATGATGGCCCGCTGCTGCGTCCAGTTGCTCGAACGATCTGGGTGGCGCGTCCGCCGCCTGGACAGCATGTCCCTACTCGGGCCGTGGAGCGGGGGCGCTGGCGAACAGGCGTTCAAGCGCCTGGTCGCCATCCCCGGCCTGTACGACGGGCTGCACTTCGCTCACCTGCGGACCGGGAGCCGGCTCGCGGACCGCATGGGCCGCGCGTCGAGCGCCCGGCTTGTGCCCGCCCTGCGCGCCGAACTGGAACGGGAGCCGGCTGACCTGCTGCTCAGCGTGTTCGCCACTGGTGCACTGGCGGCGGCGAGACTCAAGGCCGAGATGCCTGGGCTGCGGACGGTCGTGCTGTGCACGGACGTGGCGGTGCACCGGATCTGGGCCGCGGAGGGCACCGACTTGTTCCTGGTGACCTCGGCGGCGGCCGCGGCGTCGGTCCGGCGCTACCTGCCCAGGGCGCCGGTCGCGGTCGTGCCGCCGCCGGTGCGGCCGGAGTTCTACGCCGCGCCGCCCCGGGAGCAGGCCAGGAAGGCGCTCGGGATCCCTCCGGGGGGTTTCTGCGTGCTCGTGATCGACAGCGGCTGGGGCTTCGGTCCCCTGGTGGAGTCCGTGTCCGCGCTGGCCGGTGCCGGGGTGCATGTGCTGGCGGTGGCGGGCCGGGATCGCGGCATCGAGCGGCGGCTCCGGGAGCTGGCCGCCCGGACGCCCCGGATCACGGCGTTCGGTTTCACCGACCGGGTCCCCGAGCTGATGGCCGCCGCCGATGTGGTGATGGCGCTGCCCGGCGCCAACACGTGCAGCGAAGCCCGGGTGGTGGGGCGTCACCTTCTTCTCCTGGACGTCATGCCGGGGCACGGGCGGGACAACTTGCTGCACGAATTCGAGCTGGGCCGCGCCCACGCATGCGTGCCCACGGCGGGCGGGGTGACCGCCAGCGTGCTGGCCCTGCGTGACGAAGCCGTCTGCCCAGCCACCAGCCAGCCGCCCCGCTGGGAACCCGCCTACGTCGCCGCCCTCCAGCGGATCGGCCTGAACCTGCAGTGCCAAGAGGAGCCGAAACCACATGCTGCGCACGCTATTGCTCAACCCACCGTCCTTTGAGGGTTTCGACGGCGGGGCCGGGGCCAGATACCAGGCTCGGCGGGAGATCCGCTCGTACTGGTATCCGACCTGGCTGGCCCAGCCTGCTGCCCTCGTTCCCGGCAGCAAGCTCGTCGACGCCCCGCCGGCCGGCCTGACCCTCGACGACGTCGCCCCGCTGGCTCACGACCACGACCTGGTCGTCCTGCATACCAGCTCGCCTACGTTCGCGGGCGACGTCAAGGTGGCCGAGGCGCTCGAGACGGAAAACCCGGCTGTCATAGTCGGCTTCGTCGGACCCAAGGTCGCCGTGCAACCCGAGCGCTCGCTGCGGGCCTCGACGGCCATCGATTTCGTGGCCCGGGAGGAATTCGACTTCACCATCGCGGAGGTGGCCGAAGGCCGGCCGCTAGCCTCCGTAGCGGGCATTAGCTTTAAGGACCCGAACGGGCGGGTGATACGCAATCCCGACCGCGAGCTCCTGACCGACATGGACCGCCTTCCGTTCGTGACCCCGGTCTACAAGCGGGACCTGCGCCCCGAGGACTACTACATCGGCTATCTGCTCCACCCGTACGTCTCGCTGTACACCGGGCGAGGATGCCGGTCCCGGTGCACGTTCTGCCTGTGGCCGCAGACCGTGGGCGGCCACCGGTACCGGACCCGCAGCGTGGACAACGTGCTGGCTGAGGCCGTGCTGGTCCGTGAGCTGTTCCCGCAGGTGAAGGAGCTGTTCTTCGACGACGACACGTTCACCGACGACCGGCCGCGGGCCGAGGCGATCGCTCGCGGACTGGGCCACCTGGGCCTCACCTGGTCGTGCAACGCCAAGGCCAACGTCCCCTGGGACACCCTGAAGGTCTTCAAGGACAACGGGCTTCGGCTGCTGCTCGTCGGCTATGAGTCCGGGAACCAGCAGATCCTCATCAACATCAAGAAGGGCCTGCGGGTCGACCGGGCCAGGCGCTTCGCCGCCGACTGCCGGGAACTCGGGATCACCGTGCACGGCACCTTCATCCTCGGGCTGCCCGGGGAGACGAGGGAAACCATCGAAGAGACGATCCGGTTCGCCCGCGAGGTCAACCCGCACACCATCCAGGTCTCGGTCGCCGCGCCCTACCCGGGAACCGAACTGCACCGGCAGGCCGTCGCCAACGGGTGGCTCCCCGGCGACGATGATGGCGCCACGCTGGTCAGCGAGCGCGGCACCCAGCTCGCGGCGCTGTCGTACCCGCACCTGGGCCACACCGAGATCCTGGACTCGGTCGACGCGTTCTACCGGCGGTTTTACTTCCGCGCCGGCAAGCTCGCTGAGATGTCAGCCGAGCTGTTCCGCCGACCCGACATGGCCGCCCGGCGGCTGCGCGAGGGCAGCGAGTTCGTGCGTTTCCTGAACCGTCGTGCCCGGCACGCCGAAGGCGTCAAGGGAGGCACTGCCTGATGCGCGTTCTGCTGGTCCATCCCAGTGCGCTGATGTACTCGGAGATCTTCCTGCGGCTCGAGCCACTCGGCCTGGAGCGTGTGGCGGCGGCCCTGCTGGCGGATGGCCACGACGTCCGCCTGGTCGACCTGCAGGTCTACCGGACATCAGAGCTGCGGCGCCAGGTGGCCGAGTTCCGGCCCGAGGCGGTCGGCTTCAGCCTGAACTACCTGGCCAACGTGCCCGAGGTGGTGGACCTGGCTAAATGGATTAAGACCCTGCTGCCCGGCTGCCTGGTCTTCGCGGGCGGCCACAGCGTCTCGTTCGTGGCCGAGCACGTCCTCGCGCACGCCGACGGCGCCATCGACGTCGTGCTCAAGGGCGAAGGCGAGACCGGCGCCCCCGCCCTGCTCGCCGCGGCACCGGACCGGGCGCTGGCCGAGGTGCCCGGCGCGGTCACCCCAGCCGGGCCGGGGCGTCCGCCGCGGATGCTGCACAGCCTGGATGATCCGCTGCCGGCCCGGCACCTGGGCGGGCGCCGCCGCAAGTACTTCATCGGGGTGATGGACCCGGCCGCGTCCATCGAGTTCACCCGCGGCTGCCCGTGGGACTGCTCGTTCTGCTCCGCTTGGACCTTCTACGGCCGCAGCTACCGCAGGCTGTCACCCGAGGCCGCCGCCGAGGACATGGCCCGCATCGCCGAGCCCGGCGTGTTCATCGTCGACGACGTGGCCTTCATCAAGGCCGAGGACGGTGACGAGATCGCCCGGCAGCTCGAGCAGCGCAAGATTCGCAAGCAGTACTACCTGGAAACCCGCTGCGACGTGCTGCTCCGCAACGAGGAGGTGTTCCGCCGCTGGCGGCGCCTCGGGCTGAACTACATGTTCCTCGGCCTGGAGGCCCTCGACGCCGACGGCCTGAAGGCGTTCCGCAAGCGCACCACGCCCACGGTGAACAACAAGGCCCTGGAAGTAGCCCGCTCAATGGGGCTCAGCGTGGCCATCAACATCATCGCCGACCCGGACTGGGACCAGGCGCGCTTCGCGTTCGTCCGGGAGTGGGCGATGAGCGTCCCGGAGATCGTCAACATCACCGTGCAGACGCCGTACCCGGGGACCGAGACCTGGCTCACCGAGGGTCGCCGTCTGACCACGCTGGACTACCGGCTGTTCGACGTGCAGCACGCCGTGCTGCCCACCCGGCTGCCGCTGCACAGCTTCTATGAAGAGCTGGTCAAGACCCAGCAGGTTCTGGCCCGCAAGCACCTCGGGGTGGCGGCCCTGGCCAAGACCAGCGGTATCGTCGCCCGGCAGCTACTCCGCGGCCAGACCAACTTCGCCAAGATGATCTGGAAGTTCAACCAGGTCTACCACGCCGACCGGCAGTACTCCGACCACCAGCGCGAGCCTCGCTACCTGCTCCCGCCGCCCGCGGACAAGCCGACAGTTACGCCGGACCGCAAGCAGCTATACATCCACGCCCCGGCGCGCCGCAGGCCCTCAGCGTGAGGCATACGTGATGACCAAGGCAATGACCAGGAATGACGCGGACCAGCGGCCTGATAACCACGTTATGGTGCTGTTCGGGGCGACCGGCGACCTGGCCAGGCGCAAGCTGCTTCCCGGGCTGTTCCACCTGCACGCGGCAGGCCTGCTGCCACGCGAGTACCGCGTTATCGGATCGGCGCCACCGTCGTTCGCGCTGACCGACGAGCAGTTCCGCGCACAGGTCGCAGACTCGGCCGGGAAGTTCGGCATCACCAAGCCGGACCATCCGTCCTGGCCGTCATTCGCGGAGCGCGTGTCGTTCGCGGCGGCCGAACCCGGCCACACGACTGCCCTGGAGGAGGCAGTCCAGCGGGCGGAGAAGGAAATCGCCGGGCCCGTTCGGCGTCTTTATCACCTGGCCGTACCGCCGGCCGCGTTCACCTCGGTCATTGGCCTCCTCGGCGCGTCCGGCCTGGCCGAGGGCGCGCGGGTGATCGTCGAGAAGCCGTTCGGCACGGACCTGGACTCGGCCCGGGCGCTGAACCGGGCGGTGCAAGAGGTCTTCGACGAGTCGCAGGTGTTCCGCATCGACCACTTCCTGGGCAAGGAATCGGTCGACAACATCCTGGCCTTCCGCTTCGCCAACGGCCTGTTCGAGCCGGTCTGGAATCGGCGGCATATCCGGTACGTGCAGATCGACGTGCCGGAGACGCTGTCGATCGGGGGCCGGGCCGCGTTCTACGACGCCACCGGCGCCTACCGGGACATGATCGTGACCCACCTGTTCCAGGTGATGGGCTTCGTGGCCATGGAGCCGCCAGTCTCGCTATCGGCCAAGCACCTGCGCGACGAGACGGTCAAGGTGTTCGGGGCGCTGAAGCCTCTGGACGTGCGGCACGTAGTGCGCGGCCAGTACACCGGGTACCGCCGCGAGCCGGGGGTGGCGGCCGATTCGGACACCGAGACCATGGCCGTGGTGCGGGCCGAGGTGGACAACCGGCGCTGGCAGCGGGTGCCGTTCTTCCTGCGCTCGGGCAAGGCCATGGGCGCCAGTCGCCAGGTCCTGACGCTCGGCTTCCACCGGCCGCCGCTGCACATGTTCCGCGCGCAACTGCCCGACGCCGTCCGTCGATCCAACGAGATCGTCATCGACTTCGCCGACCCCGGGTCGATCAGCATCGAGTTCCTGGTCAGGGTGCCCGGGCCGGAGATAAGGCTGGCCGGCACGAAGATGACGTTCAGCTACCAGGACTCCTTTGCCAGCGCCAACGCGCTGGAGGGCTACGAGCGGCTCATCCTGCTCGCCATGACCGGCGATCAGTCGCTGTTCACCAGGTCCGACGGGGTGGAGCGGCTGTGGGAGATCTCCGCGCCGCTACTGGACGACCCGCCGCCCGTCGAACCCTACGAACCCGGCTCCTGGGGTCCGCCCTCCGTGGACCGGCTGATCGCGCCGTTCCGGTGGCACCTGCCGGAAAGCGCAGATGAACGCTCAACCGATGGTTCCAACCCGCGGGCGCTGGCCATCCCCGCCAGCAGAAAGAAGCCCCGACCGCAGTGGGAGCAGTAAGAGAGGAACGTGGGTGAACGTCATCAGAGGTAAGCGAGAGCATGCGGAAGCCGGGCGCGCGGACGGCGCGGGGGGAGGGACCCTGAGCCGGCGCGGCGTCCTTGGCGGTCTCGCCGCTCTCCCCGTCGTCCTGTCCGGCGTCGGGTCGGCCACCCCTGCCCTGGCCGCGACGGCGACGCGGCCGGGCCGCGTCGTCGCGGCAACGAACGACCTGGTGCGCGGGGCGGAGCGGCGGTACAACGCCCCGCTGCTCACACCGGGAACCCGGCTGGTGCTGCCGGCGGGCATCACGGCGGTGCCCGTCCAG
>Ga0157374_10002300_pt1 | contig 16090 bp, 8 predicted proteins | sample M25metaG_FD_115308 | JGI IMG/M metagenome (GOLD analysis project Ga0157374, IMG submission 115308) | Miscanthus rhizosphere microbial communities from Kellogg Biological Station, Michigan, USA - M2-5 metaG | ecosystem: Host-associated > Plants > Roots > Rhizosphere > Soil | place: USA: Michigan...
GGCGTCTGGCGTGGTCGAGCCAGCTTTGGTTTCCACGGCCGGAGCGGATGGTGTTGTCGTTCGGAGATTCGCCGATTGGGTATCGGATACCTACGGAGGCGATGCCGTTTGTCGCGCCGGATGAGCTTGAGTATGAGTACGATCCTGGGGTGGTGCCGCAGCAGGTGAAGATTCCGGCGGAGCTCGAGCGTCGGCCTGAGTTGTTTGATGTAGAGCCTGCCGCTGATCCGCTTCCGGCGCAGGCGGGGAACGCCGAGACGGCAACTGAGCTGATACGGCCGTCGCTTTGTGTTGAGGTTCGCGATGGGCATCTGTGCGTGTTTCTGCCTTATGTGCTGGTGCTGGCTGACTATCTCGATTTGATTACGGCGGTTGAGGATACTTGCGAGTATCTGCAGATGCCGATCTGGGTTGAGGGGTATACGCCTCCGCATGATCTGCGGCTGCGGTCGTTCAGCCTGACCCCCGATCCCGGGGTGCTGGAAGTTAATCTGCCTCCGACGAGTGGCTGGGATGAGTTGGAAGAGGTCAATGCTGTGCTCGCGGATGAGGCGCAGAAGAACCGTTTGATCGCTGGCAAGTTTGCCTACGATGGGAGCCATCTGGCCACCGGTGGTGGAAGCCATATTGTCATCGGAGCGGAGACGATTGCGGACAGTCCGATACTGCGGCGGCCGGATTTGCTGCGCAGCATGGTGGCGTTCTGGCAGAACCATCCGTCGATGTCGTACCTGTTTTCTGGAATGTATGTTGGACCGACGAGCCAATATCCACGGGTGGATGAAGCTCGTGCGGATGCTTTGTATGAGTTGGAAGTTTCTTTCAGTCAACTGCCCAAGAGCGGGTGTCCGCCTTACATCGTGGATGGGTTGTTTCGGAATTTGCTGGTCGACGTTACGGGCAATACGCATCGGGCGGAGTTCTGCATCGACAAGCTGTATCCGCCGGAGTTCCAGGGTTTGCGGCTTGGGCTGCTGGAGCTTCGGGCGTTTGAGATGGCTCCGCAGTATCAGATGGGGTTGATGCAGATGCTGCTGGTGCGGGCGCTGGTGTGCGCGTTCTGGAAGCAGCCGTTTGAGGGCGATCTGGTGCGGTGGGGAACGTCTCTGCATGACCGGTTTATGCTGCCGTACTTTGTGGAGAAGGACTTTGCGGAAGTGTTGAGCGAAGTGCGACGAGCGGGTTACGACCTTCGCGATGAGTGGTTCCGTGCGCATGTTGAGTTCCGGTTTCCGAAGATCGGTTCGATGGCAGTGCCGGGGGTTGAGGTTGAGCTTCGGCAGGCACTAGAGCCGTGGAACGTGCTCGCCGAGGAGACGAACTCGGGGCGGACTGGACGGAGCGTCGACTCGTCGATGGAGCGGATGCAGATCAAGCTGACGTGTCCGGGGAATGAATCGCGCTACGTGGTGGCTTGTAACGGGCGCAGGGTGCCGTTCGTTGCGACGGCCGAAGCGGGGCAGTCTGTGGCGGGGATACGGTATCGCGCGCGGAAGCTGTCGGCTGCGTTGCATCCGACGGTTCCGGTGCATACGCCGCTGGTTTTCGATTTGATCGACACGTTGCAGAAGCGCTCGGTTGCGCGCTGCGCTTACTATTCGGGGCCTCTTGATGGCAGTTTGTACACGGCTCGTCCGGGCGATGCTGTGGAGGCGAAGGCGCGGCGGTTGCAGCGGTTTGTAGTGTCGGAGCCGCCGGTAGAGTCGATGGCTGTGCCGGATGAAGAGAGGAATGCGGTGTTTCCGATGACGCTCGATCTGCGCTGGCCTGCTCCGGGGGGCGAGTTGATGGGGCGAGAGAAATGATCGGCGATCTTTATCAGTCAACACTGCGTTATGGCGCGACGTACGAGGAGTGGTCGGCTGATGGGATCAATCCGCGAGCGCACTGGACGCCACTGATCGAGTCGCTGCAATCGATAGGGCCAGCGGAGTTGGCTCGACGGTGGGCGCTGGCTGAACGGCGGATTCGCGAAAACGGAATTACGTACAACATCTATGGCGATCCGCTGGGGGCGAATCGGCCATGGCAGACGGACGTTGTGCCGCTGTTGATTGAAGCGGAAGAGTGGCGGTTTATTGAGGCCGGAGTGACTCAGCGGGCGGGGTTGTTGAGTTGCCTGCTGGAAGACCTCTATGGCCCGCAGGACCTTTTGAAGGATGGGCACTTTCCTGGTGCGCTGTTGTATGGGAACCCGGCGTTTCTGCGGCCGATGGTGGGTGTGAAGGTTCCCGTGCATAGCTATCTGCACATGTTGGCGGTTGATCTGGCGCGGTCGCCGGATGGGCAGTGGTGGGTGCTTGCCGATCGCACCCAGGCGCCTTCGGGCAGCGGCTATGCGCTGGAGAATCGCACGATTGTGGCGGACCTGCTACCGGAGTTGTTTCGCAAGTCGAACGTGCTGCGGCTGGCGCCGTTCTTTCGTGCGCAGCGGGACGCGCTGGTGAGCATGGCTGGATGCGAGAATCCACGCATCGTTTTGCTGACTCCGGGGCCGCACAATGAGACTTACTTCGAACATTCTTATCTGGCGAAGTACCTGGGGCTGACGCTAGTCGCCGGCGCGGATATGACGGTGCGAGATCGCCGCGTTTATCTGAAGACAGTGGGTGGGCTCGAGCCGGTGGATGTGATTCTGCGTCGAGTGGATGATGGATTTTGCGATCCACTGGAGCTGCGGAGCGATTCGCTGCTGGGAGTGCCGGGGCTTGTCGATGCGATTGTTGCTGGAAATGTGAAGGTCGCGAACGCGCTGGGGAGTGGCGTGATTGAATCGGCGGCGATCATGCCGTTTCTTCCGGGGCTGTCGCGGCATCTGCTGGGCGAGGAGTTGAAGCTTCCGTCGGTCGCCACGTGGTGGTGCGGGCAGAGCGATGCGCTGGAGTGGGTGCTGGGCCATCTGGAGTCGGTGGTGGTGAAGCCAGCGTTTCCGTCGCGAGGGATGGAGCCTGTTTTTGGCGCGGAGCTATCGCAGCAGAAGCGTGCGGAGTTTATCGCTCGCATGCGCGCGTTTCCGCATGAATATGTGGCGCAGGAGCAGGTCGCGCTTTCGACGGCGCCGGTGTGGGAGAACGAACGCCTCAACTCTCGAAGCATGGTGCTGCGGACTTATGTGTTGAACACTCCCAATGGAGGGCAGGTGATCCCGGGAGGATTGGTGCGGGTTGCGGAGGCGGATGGATCGGTTGTTTCGATGCAGCGCGGTGGACACAGCAAGGATGCATGGGTTGTTTCCGAGCAGGCGGTAAAGCCGTTCAGTATGCTGCGCTCGCCGACTGAGCCGCTGGAGTTGCGGAAGGCTTCGCGGGTTGTGCCGAGCAGCGTGGCCGACAATACGTTCTGGCTGGGGCGATATGTTGAGCGCGCGGAGAACATGGCGCGGGTGCTGCGTTCGATGGCGCCGCGTGTGCATCTGGGCGAAGAGTCTGACCTGTTGAGCCTGGTGAGTCTGCATCGCTGCCTGGGGACGCGCAACAGCAAGCTGCCGAAGCGTGCGGCTGTGACCTTTGCGGCACTCGAGAAAGAGATGATTTCGGTATTGACCGATGGGAAGCGATCGGAGAGTCTGCCATCTACTTTGGAGGAGGTTTCGCGCATCGGGGGGAGCGTTCGTGAACGGCTCTCGGCGGACATGATGCTGATTATTGGGCAGCTGAGAATTGCGATGCAGACAGAGCCGGGAGTGCAGCTTCCTGAGTTCTCTGTAATGCTGACCGGATGCCTGGAGTTGTTGTCGGCGTTCTCCGGGATGGAGCGCGAGAATGTCAATCGCGGCTCGGGGTGGTTGTTCATGAGCCTGGGGCGGCGGCTGGAGCGAGCTATCCATTTGACCCGGCAGTTGCGTGTGATGACGAAACCAATGTCGGCGGAGAACTGGCCGTTCCTTGAGTTTCTGTTAGAAGTGGCGGACAGCTCTGTGACCTACAGGACGAGGTACTACACGACGCTTCAGCCGCTGGCGGTGATCGATGTGCTGATGGCGGATGAGACGAATCCGCGGTCGCTGGACTTTCAGCTTGAGCATCTTGTGGAGTTGTATGAGAAGCTGCCGCGGTACGATCCGGCTGACTTGAAGACGATGCAGGATGCGCTGGCGACACTCCGCGGGATCGATCTGCAGGCCATTCAATATCCGGCGAATGGAAAGATGGCTCGTGGTGAAAATGGGCTTCGGCAGCTGGACAATTACCTCGCTGAGTTGGAGAGGCTGTTGCCTTCGTGGTCGAACAATCTATCGAGCCGGTACTTCAGCCACGCTCGTACCTTACCGATCACCATGGGGCAATAGCGAAACAGGATGACTTACAAGATTCGGCATCGAACGACCTATAGCTATGCCTATCCCGTTTCTGTGGGCAATCATGTGGCGTGCCTGAAGCCACGTTCGCTTCCGTATAACAGGGTTGTGAGCAGCACTCTTTGTGTTGAACCGAAGCCGCTTACGCTGACTGAACGCGCGGATTATTTTGGAAATACTCTTTACTTTTTTACGGTGGGCGAGCCGCATCGGGAGCTGATTGTCGAAGCTACGAGTGAGGTAGTCAGAAGCATCGGAGAGGCAAGGGGCACGTCGTCTTCCTTGCCGTGGGAGGCGTCGACTTCAAGTCTGGCGCAGGATCACAGTGCGGAGGGGTTGGAGGCGTATCAGTATCAGTTCGAGTCTCCGCGTATACGCATTCGACCGGAGTTTGCGGCTTATGCGCTGAAGTCGTTTACGCCGGGGCGGCCTATGCGTGAGGCGCTGATGGATCTGACTTCGCGGATTCATCGCGAGTTTCGCTTTGACTCGAAAGTAACGACGGTGAGGACGACGATCGAGGAAGTGTTCAAGAAGCGGCGTGGGGTTTGCCAGGACTTTGCGCATGTGCAGATCGCCTGCCTGCGTTCGATCAACGTTGCGGCGCGGTATGTGAGTGGATATTTGCGGACGTATCCGCCTCCAGGCAAGCCGCGGTTGATAGGCGCTGATGCTTCACATGCGTGGGTGTCGGCGTACTCGCGCGATCTGGGTTGGCTAGATGTAGACCCTACGAACGATGTGGCGCCGACCGATGGCCATGTGACGCTCGCGTGGGGGCGAGACTATGGCGATGTGAGCCCTTTGCGGGGGCTGATCGTGGGTGGTGCGGCACATAGCCTGAAGGTTGAAGTGGATATGGAGCCGGTCGGAGACTAAGGAACCCGTGGTCGTTTAAAGCTTTCCGTCCCAGAGGCGTCGTTCGGCATCCTGAGGGTTTGTATCGACGTGACTCTTGTCGTTGAGGATCATGGTGGATCGCGCCTTGTTATCGTATGGCAGCCATACCGGGATGCCGCTTGCATGCGGAGCTTCGCCACGAATGAATGCGACCCACATTGCGTGGATCTGGTGTGCGAGGGCGGCTTCGGCTGTGGCATTCTCTACTTCGGTGTGGGGTAGATCCCATGCCAGCCCGACGTCCAGCGAATGGTAGGCCTCGCCTTTGAAGCGGCCACTGGACTCGGTGAAATCCAGGCGGTAGACGAAAGCTGAGCCTCCGCCTTGCAAGTGAGCTTCGGCCACGCGGGTGGACGGGATGCCGTACTCTTCGGCGGTAACGGCGAGGATGCGAAGCTGTTCGGGAGTCAGTTGTGGGTAGAGGCGTTTGTACTCCGCGAAGACGGCATTGAATTTTACGAGAGACATGTTGCCGAGGTCGGCAGCGGTGGGGTCGGCTGCGGGATGGGGGCCGATGAAGAGGGCGCTTTCGTCGTGGTTGGTTCCGATCAGCAACCGCTTTCCGCGTGTAGAACCCGAAGCTATGGTCTCAATCGGGAGGCGGGGGATGAGGTTGCCGTCGATCTCTGCGCGGAGGGGGAAGTGTTGAGGCCAGTGTTTTGTGAACGTCTGCTGGCATTGGATTATCGCGGCTGCGGGGGCCGTCTTGAGGGATGTGTTGGCGTTGGCCTTGTCCCAATCCTTTTTGAAGCCGTTGCAGACCTCTGCGGAGTATGAGGCAGGCCACACGCGCTCTGCTCCGCCGCTTTCGGAGATGACCTGGTGGAATAGCAGCTTTGCTGAGGGGATGCCCATGAGGATGTCGGCTAACTTGGCGCCCGCGGACTCGCCGCCTATCGTGATGCGGGAAGGGTCGCCGCCGAATGCAGCGATGTTGTCTTTGATCCACTCGAGTGCGCAAATCAAATCGCGGAGGGCGTTGTTTGCTGAACCGGCGTAGCTGGCGCCGAGGATTGGGGATACGTCAAGGAACCCAAGTGCGCCGAGCCGGTAGGGGATTGTGACGCAAATGATGTCCTGCTTCGCAAATTTTGTGCCGTGATACGTCGGCTCAAACGCGTAGCCGCCGGTGAAGCCTCCGCCGTGGATCCATACGAAGACGGGGAGGTCCTTTTTGCGTTGCGGCGCCCAGATGTTCAGGTAGAGGCAGTCTTCGCTTTGAGGGACATTTGGGAAGCCGGGCTGCATGGCCGCGGCAGAAAATTTTGTCGCGTTTCGCACGCCTTGCCAGGGCTTGATTTTTACTGGGGGGCGGAAGCGGAGGTCTGCGATCGGCGGTTCAGCGAAGGGGACTCCGCGAAAGATGTTGATGCCGTCGGCGGAATCTCCCTGCAGCATGCCGTCGCGGGTTCGAACGAGAGATCCGTCGGTGGGGGAGGTGGCCGAGGCCCGCAGTGCGAACGGCGCGACCAAAGCTGTGGAGAGAAATTGCCTGCGGGAAGTCTTCATCGCCTGCCTTTGCATTCTGAATAATCTATCGTTGCACGCTATTCGATCCGGTAGACTTCGAGTGCACGTTGCTTGCACGAAAGTTCTTTCGAGGAGTTTATATGCGACCTGTCCGCGTTCTTGCCATGCTTTGCTTTGTAGCTGCGCTTGTTCTTCCTGCCCAACAGCCGTCCGCGCCGCACTCTGTCGGCGTCCTGGCTCCTGCTGAAGTGGAACGGCTGATGCCGCCGTCAGTCTTTTTCAGCGGACAGTCCGCTACAGTTCAAATCCGCAACAGTGCGGCCATCCGCTTTGCGGGCGGTGGCATCACCCTCGCGGGGATGGTGGATACTGGCGGTTATTCTTCTGCGGTTCGCGATCGCTACCAGTTCTATGTGCTGACGGACACTGCCATTGAAATTGGTGGCAAGCATGTTGCGGCAGGCGCTTACGGTGGAGGCTTTCTGGCGGACGGATTTCTGTTGATGGACCTCGGCGGCCATGAGTTAGCCCGGGTGCCGGTCACGCAGGATGCCTCGATGAAGCGCCCTCGTCCGCTGCAAATTGTGGCTGCTTCGCAGGCTGGGGAGTATCGGCTGTACGTTGGGCGAGGCTATGTTTCGCTGAAGCAGGCGAAGTAGGAACGGTGTCAGCGCGGAATCTTTGCCGGTTTGCGTTTTGAGCGAAGGTACTCTACCAGGTCGTCGATCTGAGCGGGGCTGAACTGGTCGCCGAATTTCGGCATGGTCTTGCCGCCATTTGCGATCTGCGCGTGAATTTGTTCAGGCTTTAGCCGGTGGCGTACGTTGCGCAGGTCCGGCCCGGAGTCGGTGCCACCGATGCCGGATGGCCCATGACAATGCTCGCATCCTGACTGCGCGAAGAGTTCAGCGCCACGTGCGCGGCCCTCACTGTTGGCATTGACCTTGGATGGTCCTGAGAGGATGCCGATTGAGGTGGCGAGCGCCAGCACAGCGGCTCCGACGGCATAACGAGTGCAGCTGGAAACGGTCATCTAATTGAGGGCCTGGCTGGGAAGTTGTGGGGAGACCGTGCTGTCCTGGCCGGAGCCTTCGATGCTGTGGAGATCGAGATCGTGAACATGCCACGGCACGCTTTCCTGCGCTATGCCGGGGTGTTTGCGCAGGTATTCGAGGGCATAGATACTGGCGGCGGGATCGTCCTTCTGGTCTGCGAAAGCGGCGGACTCGACCTGCGCGCGGTCTTTCATTCCGAGGCGGCGATACAGGATTGAAAGCGAATAGTGGGCCGCCAGATCGTCGGGATCGATGGCTTGTAGTGCCTCGTAGTGCTCGCGCGCGTGCTCGTAGTCGTGGTGTTGAAAGTAGGTGAAGGCCAGTTCGCGTTGCGCGTCTCGCGAGCGCGGGAATTGCGTGAGGACTGTCTGCAAATCTTTGATCGCGAGATCGACCTCGCCGCTGTTTCGCACTGTGAGGGCGTGGTAGTACAGCGCGCGGGCGTCTTTGGGGCCGATGGCCAGGGCCTTGTCCAGCGCGACCCGCGCATCGGCGTAGCGCTCCCACTGCAGGTCTGCGACAGCGATGTTGGTGTAGGCGTCGATGTAGTCAGGGCGGAGCTTCGCTACGGTTTCGAAGGCGTGGACACTGGCTTCGAACTGCTGCGCGTCGAGCAGGGCTACGCCGTAGTTGTTCCAGCGCATCCATTCGGGGTTGGCCAACGGGCCGGGGGCCGTTGGAGAGTTCGCGCCGACGTTGAGCACTCTTGTGTCCGCGACCATGTCAATCACGGGCTGGGCGTAGTGTTTGGCGTTCATTGCGAAGTCGATAAAGTGCTGATCGAAGCGGCGGTAACGAATGGTTGCTGTGACTGTGACGAAGCCTTCAGCCGGCATGGAGAAGCCATAGCGCACGACCTGCGAGCGGCCGGACTGCACCGTGTTGTTGTAGGCGACGACGCGGTTGTTCCAGACTTCGTGTCTGGCGTTCAGCGTGCCCTCTTTGTTGACCAGTCGGTTGGTGAAGCTGTGCGCCTGCGGATCAAGGTCTCCGTTGGGCTGGAGGTTGCCGCTCTCTTCGATGATCTTGCCGGCGGCGTCGCGCACTGTGAAGTCGACCCAGCTCTCGTACATGTCGCGCTGTTCGGGTACGTAACTGTGCGCTGCGCCTTTGTTCTGCATGACGACGGAGACGACTACCTTTTCGCGGGGAGCGAGAGTGAAGCTCTTCAGGCCGAGTGGCGCGACCAGGTTTGAATCGGAGGCGGACTGGATGGCGAAGAGGTCGACGTTGAAGACGCTGTTCTGCAGAAAAGCAGTGATGCGTTTCTGCTGTTCGGGGTATTTGTAATACTCCGGCACAAGGCTGTTGGCGCCGAGCCAGCGGTGCGATGCGAGCATGCCCTTCTTGGCGCCGTAGTCGACGGTTTCAAGCTTTTCGCGCTGCATGTGGCAGGTCTGGCATGTGCTGACGGAAGGCTTGCGATAGAAGGGCAGGGGCGATTCCATGGCGAAGGAGCTGGCCTGCCATTCGTCATAGAGAGAGATTGCGCGTTGCCACTTGTAGTCGTTCAAGGTGTGCGGCAGGGCAGCCTTGTGGCAGCTGGAGCAGAATTCGCTGGTGCGATAAAACGGCTTCATCACGGCCGCGGAGTGACGGTCGAGGTGCGCGAGGATTTCAGCGTCGGAGACGGGGCGTTGAATCGGCGCGCCGGTTTCGTCCATTAGGACTGCCGGTACTCCGAGCACGAAACTGCCGGTGCCGCGTGTGTCCACTTTCTGGATGGAGTGGCAGACGGTGCACGTGACGCCGTCCTGGTCGTAGGGACGCTTCTTTGGGCCGGCCTGCGTCAGTGCTCCGGAAACTACCGCGATGGGGTCGTGGCAGCCTTCGCAGTTGCGGGAGAATTCAATGCCCTTTTCCGTGTTCAGGAGCCCGACATTTTTCAGATACCAGGGTGGCCGGTTGGCGTTGGAGTGGGCCGATTCACGCCATTGGTGCTGGGCTTCCTGATGGCAGTGTCCGCAATATTGAGCGGTGTAGAAATTTGCGGGATTGATGAATTCGCCGTTGTCGGTGGTGAGGTTCGAGGGTAGAAACGGCGACTGTTTTCCGTACCGATAGTTGTAGGTGGCGGCGATCTTTTCCGAGTAGGCGTGGCGGGCGTCGGCTGCGGCGGTTTTCTCGTCGCCGGCACGCACTGCGCGGGTGGTGGTCGCGACTACGACGGTTGCCGCTGAGAGCACAAGCAAGATCAAAGCGGCGCGCCGTCGCACCGGGGGGAGCGATGACAGCGCCGATGTCCATCTCTCGATCAGCATCGTGGTTACCTCCCGCTCGGCTGCGGTTGAACGGGTTCTCCGTGGCCTTCAGTCAGGGTAACGATTCGGTCGATACCCGGTGCGGTAAAGTGTTCCAACTTTCCGCTGGGCCAATGCACCTCTATCGATTCTACGGCCGTCGCCGTTCCGAGGCCAAAGTGAGGGCGGGGATCGGAGTTGGACGCATAACTGCCGCCGGAGATCACGTCGCCGCGCTGGCGCATGCCGTTGGCGTTCACGTAGATCGTAGCGCCAGTGGCGTCGCGCGGGCCGCCAGCGCCGCCGACGAGGCGGAAGGCGATCCAGTGGCCGACGCTCGCTGTGACGTTCTTGAAGAGTGAAGGAACGTCGTCGATGTTGTTGACTACGGCGTCCATGCGGCCATCGTTGAAGAGGTCGCCTACGGCTAGACCGCGGGAGGTTCGGGGTTGGGCAAGTGCTGAGCCATCGACCGCCGGGACAATTTCAAATCGCTTGCCTTCGATGTTGTGGAACAGCAGCGGACGCTCAGCCCATGTGGTTCCCCAGGCATTCTGGTCGGCGTTCTTGTAGACGTGTCCGTTGACGGCGAGGAGGTCCTTCCAGCCGTCGTTGTCGTAGTCGAGAAATGCGGTGCCCCAGCCCAGGAAGGGGATGTTGGTTTCGGCATACTTTGCGTCGTAACTTACGTCGGTGAAGTTGGCATCGCCGTCGTTGCGGTAGAGCGGCTTGTAGTCGTCGGAGAAGGTGGTGTGGAAGATGTCGATTAGGCCGACGTTGCGATCGTCTCCGACGGCGATACCCATCGATGCTGTTTCGCGGCCTTCACGATTGAGTGCATAGCCAGAGGCATAGCTTGCGTCTTCAAAGGTTCCATCACCCTTGTTGATGTAGAGGTAGTTGGGGGTTGAGTCGTTTGCGACGAGCAGGTCCGGCTTGCCATCGTTGTTGATGTCGATGAAGACCGAAGACAGGCCGTAGTAGGCGGGCTTGTCTGCGACGCCGGCTTTTTCACTAACATCGGTGAACGTGCCGTCGCCGTTATTGTGAAACAGGTGATCGGGTTCGCCGCGCAGACCGTGAGGGCCGCACAGCGTCTTCACGCCGCGGTAGGAACAGAAGCTGAAGCTGACGCCTTCGCCGCCCGATTCGGGAAGCGCTTTGGGATCCCAATGAACGTAGCCGGGGACGAAGAGGTCCAGCTTGCCGTCTCCGTCGTAGTCGCCCCAGGTGGGTCCGGCGGACCAGTTTCCTAGAGTGACTCCTGCCTTTGCGGCTACGTCGGTGAACGTGTCGTCGTGGTTGTTTCGGTAGAGGCGGTTCTGTCCGTAGTTTGAAACGTAGATGTCGGGCCAGCCATCGTTGTCGAAGTCTCCGATGGCGACGCCGAAGCCCCAGCGATCGTTGGTGACTCCGGCTTTCTCGGCGACGTTGGTAAAGGTGCCGTCGTGGTTATTGTGGAACAACGCGGCGTGGGGAGGCGGCGCTTTGCCGTCCATGGCTTCGCGGGTCGATCCGTTGACGAGATAGATGTCGAGCCAGCCATCGTTGTCGTAATCCAGCAAGGCGACACCGGAGCCTACGGTATCAAGGATGTATTTCTTTTCGGGCGATCCCATTTTGTGCTTCCAGGTTGTCAGACCGGCGGCTGCGGCGACATCCTGAAAGAAAACGGGGCCTGACGGTACCGTGCCGCCGGCGGTGATCGGGCGGTGTGCGGCGTCGTAGGCTGCCGGGAATACGCCGGCCGTGGACGATCCGCCTTTCGCGGGGGGCTGTGCGCCCTCCGACGGCTTTTGCGCCTGCGGATTTTGTGCGGTGGCGACGAAGCAAAGCATGCCCGCGGGCAGGCAGAAGGCGGCGCCGGCCGCAAGCTTGAGAAATGACGTTCGTGTTGGATGAAGCATGGTGATGTTATGAAAAGCCCGCGTTCATTATGCACGTTCAACGATGCCGTTTACGAGTGGCGAGAACGTTGGAAATAGGCGGTCAGACAGCCGAGACAAACACAAGACAAACGTTTGTCATGGGATTTGGCGTTCCCGTCACCCTACTGCCGGATGGGCTTGACAAATTAGCCAGTGCAAGCCTTAAATGGACGGCGGTCTCAAACACAGTAAGAAGATAAGCGTTTGTCTTGGCGTAAACCCGTGTGTCTTGATTGTTATTCGGGTTGGGCCGTTACAGGAAAATTTGCTGAAATTCATGGAGGGTAGGATGAGTAAAGTATGGGTAGCAATAGCAATGGCAGGCGTGTTGGTGGCCCCATCGTTGTGGGGGCAGAACACAAATTCGGGTGATATTCGCGGTATTGTCACGGATTCCACCGGCGCGGTGATCGCAGACGCGACGGTGACGGTGCTCGATACCGACAAGGGTGTCACGACGCAGTACACGACCAATAAGGACGGCCTGTTCGACACCGGCCCGATCGTGGCCGACAACTATCGTGTGACTATCTCACGCGAGGGCTTCTCGAGCTTCGTGCGTTCCTCGATCACCTTGCAGGTAGGCACGGTCACCATCAACGCCCGGCTGCGGCCTGGCACGGTGGCGACCGAAGTTGTGGTGACCGACGACGTCCCGCTGATCAAGACCGAGAGCGGCGAACAGTCGACGACGCTCGAAGCGAAGGAGATGTCGAAACTGCCCAACGCGGGTCAGGACTGGCAGAACTTTGTGAAGCTGATACCGGGTGCAACGGGAACCTCGACCACTGGCACAACGGATACCGGCCAGGCGTTCTCGATCAACGGCAACCTGCCGTACAACGCCGTGCTGGCCGACGGCGCGTCGTCGTCACTGTCGCATTCCGGCAATGCCGACGTTTCGGTGTTTGAGACGGTGCAGGAAGTCCAGATAAGCACGTCTTCGTTCTCGGCGCAGTACGGCATCGGCGGAGCGGTCTTCAATCAAATCAGCAAGGGCGGATCGAATTCGTTTCACGGTTCGCTCTATGAGTACGCGCAAAACGATGCGCTGAATGCCAAGAGCTACTTCCAGAGTTCGAAGCCTTATCTGCGTTTCCATACCTTCGGCGGATCGTTCAGCGGTCCTGTGACCATCCCGAAGCTCTACAATGGGCACGATAAGCTGTTTTTCTACTTCAACTACGACAAGACGATTCAACTGAGTGCATCCACTGGGTACAACACGGTACCGACAGTGGCGATGCGGAATGGTGATTTTTCCGCTCTGGCGCCAATCTATGATCCGTCGACTACCGCGACTGTGACTGCCGGCGGAAAGACGTATATCACCAGGACCCAATATCCTGGCAACAAGCTTCCGAGCATCGATCCTGTGGCCGCCAAAATTCAGGCTCTCTATCCACTGCCGAACTACACGGGTCCGCAGCTCTCGGTAAATGCGACGACCGGCATTACGGCGAACAACTACTACTACAACGTCCGCGGGTCCAATCCTTTCAACAAATACTTCGGCCGTTTCGACTATGACCTTACTTCAAAAAACCGCATCACCGGGTCGGTGACGAAGCGCGATAACCCCGCGCTGGTAGTCGGTTCGCTGCCTTGCCCGATCAACTGCGAACTGGGCGACGTGGACAGCTATAACGCGCAGCTTACGGATGTGTGGAACATCAGCTCGCGTACCATCAATGAAGCCCGTTTCGGCTACACCAACCAGTTGAACTTCTATACACCGCAGTCGTTGGGCTCGGGTCTCGGGCCATCGCTGGGGCTGCCGTACCTGAAGGCGGATATTCTTCCTTCGGTAAACGTAAGCAGCTACCAGGGAATCTCACCTTCTACGAATGCGATCTACAAAGAGCATAATTACGATCCTTCCGACGTTGTGACGATGATTCGCGGGCAACACGTTCTGCACTTCGGCGGCGAGTACCTGGTGTTCCAGGACAACTCGACGGCGTGGGGCAATGTAAACGCAACGACCATTGGCTTCACCGGAACGTATACGCAATGCTCCTTCTGCCAGGCGGCGACCAGCATCGGTGGCGGTGGCCTGGCCTCCACGGGCAATGCCTACGCGGACTTCCTCACCGGCAACATTCAGAACTGGTCCGCCGGTGTAACGCCTGAGTTTGCGGGGCGGCAAAAGGCTCCGCAGATGTTCGCTCAGGATGACTGGAAGATCAAGCCGAACCTGACCATCAACATTGGTCTGCGTTACCAGATCATGGAAGGATGGTCTGACAATAAGGGTAATCAGCGCACCTTTGACCCCACGCTCACGAACCGTCTGACCGGCACGCTCGGCGCAGAGTGGTACGGAACCAGTAAGGAAGGTGGACGGTCGCAGCTGCAGAATAACGTTTACGATACGTTCCTGCCCCGCGTTGGATTTGCGTATCAGTATCGTCCCGGAGGTGTTGTCCGCGGTGGCTACGGTATGTACGCCTATCTGTGGAGCCTGGATACTTATGGCGGAGATGAAGGTGCGGCATTCGGCTCGAAGGGTTCGCTCACCGACAGTACCAACGGTGTTACACCCATTGGCAAAATTTCCGCTGCCAATCCGCAGTTTCCGTATATCCCTAACACTACCGACAACGCCGCATTCAATACCCAGAACGTGAACTACACGGATCAGACCACGCCAGTCACGAAGATTCATCAATATAACCTCACCGTCGAGCAGCAGATCGGCGCCAATATGTCGGCGAGCATCGCGTATGTTGGTAGCCGCTCTGTGAATCTGAACTTCAGTCGCGACATCAACCAGGTACCAGTCGGAAAACTCGCCATATCGGATCAGCAATTCCGGCCCTATCCGCAGTTTGGCAATCTCACTGGCAGCACGTTCAACGCGGATGCAAACTACAACTCTTTCCAGGCAACAATTCAGCGTCGCCTAGTGCGGAGTTTCTCCTTCCAGGCAAGCTACGTGTGGTCGAAGTTCCTCGACGAGTTTGATTCCTCGGCGTGGGGCAGCCGTAATGGCACCACGACGTATCAAAACTCCAACGACATCGGGGCGAACTACGGTCCGTCCAACTTCGATGTACGGAATGCTTTCAAAGGGAATGTCATCTACGTGCTGCCTTTTGGCCGTGGACAGATGTTCCTGAACAAAAGCAGCCTGTTGGATGAGGTGATCGGTGGATGGCAGGTTTCAAGCCTCTTTGTACTGCAAGGCGGCAATCCATTCACGGTAACCGTCCCCTCTAACCTTTCCCAAACCTACACAACGGGCAACCAGTATCCGAACTGGAATGGCAACCCCAGCAATGTAACGAACAAATCCCTGAATCACTGGTTCAACACCACGTACGTTGGACAGACCGGCACAGCGTTGGATACAACACCTGCTTACTCCATTCCCGCGCTGGGGACGTTTGGTAACTTCCACCGCAATAACGTTTACGGGCCTGGTCTGGTGAGCTTCAACGCATCAATGGGCAAGACGTTCGCTGTGTACAAGGAGCGCGTCAAGATGCAGGTGAGAGCGGATGCTACCAACCTTCTCAATCACCCGGTGTTCGCTAACCCGAACTCGTCTGTCGGCAACGCGAACTTTGGAAAGATCACTGGGACCAACCCTTATGTGGGCGGCCGGAACATCCAGTTGGGTGCTCGGCTTTCTTTCTAACGCTCTTCAACCCTGGGGCGAGCGCGAATCTGTTCGCGCTCGCCCTTCTTCTTGTCCGCCGCATGTACCGGTGCTCTAATTGCTTCGTATGGTCTCTCGGCTTCGCATCGTTGTATTAACCTGTGTGCTGGCGACAGTTTGCGCGATCGTCTCGACGGCACAGGTTTCGCCGGATGATGCACGTAAACATGCGGAACGGGCAAACGATGCATTGAAGTCGGGTCATCCTGAGAAGGCGATTCCCGAGTTTCAGGCGCTTGTGGCGGCGAACCCTGATAATGCGGACGCTCAGGCAAACCTTGGCGTGCTGCTTTACTTTCAGGGTCAGCCTGCGAAGGCGCTGGAACCTTTTCGAGCGGCGTTGCGGCTGAATCCAGGGATGTCCAAAATACGCGCGTTGCTGGGTCTTGCGGAATCGCAGTTGGGACAGAGCGATGCTGCGCGGAATGATTTGACCGTGGCGCTTACCGTCGTCGAAGAATTGAAACTTCGTAAACAGGTTGGCCTTTCGCTGGTCGAGTTGCAAACTGCGCGACACGATCTGACGGACGCGGCTA